>CERN01055120.1_pt1 | contig 74497 bp, 77 predicted proteins | sample 530761 | NCBI WGS metagenome assembly CERN01 (sample SAMEA2620947, study PRJEB7988) | marine metagenome | isolation source: saline water (ENVO:00002010), including | reverse complement strand
GTTTAGTTCAACAGCTAATTAGCAAGACCAGACCGTATAACACCCCGCCTGCTAACTCCAGCACGCCGTGCGAAGGAGACAGTGATATTCCTCACAAAATCAAAGATTTAGGATGTCTACCCTATCAGCACCACCTATTAGCCGGACCACCTGGAAGTTAGCAAGACATCAGATTCGACCACACATACAGAGATTTATTCTATTAAATTCAAACAGTTACCGAGAAACCTCCGACGCTGATGGCTGCGTTCCGGTGAAAACCCTCTTGCAATCTCACCCCACCGAACTACTGTATGCACATACAGTTATAGCTACACATAACCATGGACGACATCAGGCCTGCCATCTCAGCCAATCCCACAAGGCTACTCGACCAGGTCCGCCGGCACATGCGGGATGCCGGCTATGCCTGGAAAACCGAGAAGACCTACATACACTGGATCAGGCGCTACATCCTGTTCCACGGCAAGCAGCACCCTGCCAGGCTGTCGGAAGCTCATATCAGTCAGTTCCTCAGCTCACTGGCAAATGAGCACTCGTGTTCGCCTTCGACACAGCATATCGCCTTGAATGCGATCATTTACCTCTACAAGAAGTTCATGGATGTGGAGATCGAGAACCTGGACTTCTCACACTCCAAGGTCCAGCCCCGCCTCCCTGTGGTGTTGAGTCATCAGGAAGCCATGCTGATCATCGAGCACCTGCATGGTCTACATCGCACCATGGTGGCCCTGCTATACGGCACGGGCATGCGGCTCAACGAAATGCTCTCACTGCGTATCAAGGATGTGGACTTTGAGCTGTCTACCATCACCGTGCGCTCGGGCAAGGGCGACAAGGATCGCACCACGGTTCTTCCTGATCAGCTGAGGGCGCTGCTCCAGGAGCAGGTCGCACGAGTAGCCCGTCAGCACGAGCAGGATCTGGCCGATGGCTACGGCGAAGTCTATCTGCCTTATGCCCTGGCCCGGAAGTACCCGAATGCAGCCCGAGAACTCGCCTGGCAGTATCTGTTTCCCTCCGTAGGCATAGGTAAAGATCCCCGAACCGGGGTGCTACGTCGCCACCATCTGCACGAATCCGCGCTACGCAAGGCACTCGGCAAGGCCAGGCGCGACTCAGGCATCAACAAGCCCATCAAGTGCCATACTTTCCGGCACAGCTTTGCAACGCGACTGCTGCAGCAGGGCTACGATCTGCGCACCATCCAGAAGCTGCTGGGCCACAGCGACGTCAATACCACCGAAATCTATACCCACGTGATTCGGCGCGGCGCCATGGGCGTGGTCAGCCCCCTGGATGGTCCGTAAGCCATGCCCTACGCCGAACTCCACACCCTCAGCTGCTACAGCTTCCTGCGCGGCGCCTCGCATCCCCACGAGCTGGTGGAGCGGGCGGCGGAACAGGGCTATGCGGCCATTGCCCTCACCGACGAGTGTTCCCTCGCCGGGGTGGTGAAGGCCCATGTCGCGGCGAAGGCCGCGGGTATCCCGCTGATCATCGGCAGCGAACTGAACCTGGTCGAGGGCATCCGACTGGTAGCGCTGGTGCCGAGCCGGGCGGCCTACGGCGAGCTGTCCGGGCTGATCAGCCTGGCGCGCCGGCGCAGCCCCAAGGGGGAGTATCGGGTGGCGCTGCGGGATGTGATCTTCCACCTCAAGCGCTGCCTGCTGATCTGGAAACCCGAGGGGGACGACGAGGCAGCGCGAGGCTACGGGCGGCAGCTGGCCCGTCTCTGCGCAGGCCGGGTGTGGCTGGGGGTGACCCACCGTCTGGCCGGGGGCGAGGTGGAACGCTACCTGGCCCTGCAGGGGCTGGCCCGCGCACTGGAGCTGCCCATGGTGGCCTGCGGCGATGTGCAAATGCACGTGGCCAGCCGCAAGCCCTTGCACGATGTGTTTACCGCCCTGCGCTACAACACCAGTGTCGCCCGCCTGGGGCGGCGGCGCCTGGCCAACGGCCAGCAGCACCTGCGTACCCTGGCCCGCCTGCGGCAGCTGTACCCGCCGCAGCTGCTGCAGGCGAGCGTGGAGATCGCCGCCCGCTGCCAGTTCAGCCTGGACGAGCTGCGCTATGAATATCCAGAGGAGGTGGTGCCCGCGGGGGAAACCGCCAGCAGCCACCTGCGCGCCCTGGTGGAGGCCGGTTGTCGGCGGCGCTGGCCCGCGGGCGTGCCGGAGAATCAGCGCGCGCGCATCGAGAGCGAGCTGGCCCTGATCGAGGAGCTGCACTACGAGTACTACTTCCTCACCGTGCACGACGTGGTGCGCTTTGCTCGGGAGCGGGGAATTCTCTGCCAGGGCCGCGGCTCGGCGGCGAACTCGGTGGTCTGCTACTGCCTGGGCATCACCGAGGTGTCGCCGGAGCAGATTTCCCTGCTCTTCGAGCGCTTCATCTCCCGCGAGCGTGACGAGGCCCCGGACATCGACGTGGATTTCGAGCACGAGCGCCGGGAGGAGGTGATCCAGTACATCTACGACAAGTACAGTCGCCGCCGCGCCGCCCTGGCGGCCACGGTCATCACCTACCGCGCCCGCAGTGCAGTGCGCGATGTGGGCAAGGCCCTGGGCCTGGACGCGGTCTTCGTCGATGACTTGGCCCGCTCCCTCGCCTGGTGGGACCGCAGCTCCGAGCTGGCCCAGCGCTTCCAGGAGCAGGGGGTGTCGGAGCACGGGCGCCTGGCCGAGCTGTTCTTCCAGCTGGTGCAGGAGATCCTCGGCTTCCCCCGCCACCTGTCCCAGCACGTCGGTGGCTTCGTCATCAGCCGCGGGCCGCTGTCCCAGCTGGTGCCGGTGGAAAACGCCAGCATGCCGGAGCGCACGGTGATCCAGTGGGACAAGGAGGACATCGAGTCCCTGGGCCTGCTCAAGGTCGACGTGCTGGCCCTGGGCATGCTCTCGGCGATCCGCAAGAGCCTGGAGCTGGTGCACCGCGAGCACCCGCAGATTCGCGAGGTAGCGGACATTCCCCGGGACGACGCCGCCACCTGGCGCATGCTGCAGGCGGCGGATTCCATCGGCGTGTTCCAGGTGGAGTCCCGCGCCCAGATGACCATGCTGCCGCGCCTGCGCCCGGCCTGCTTCTACGACCTGGTGATCCAGATTGCCATCGTGCGCCCCGGCCCCATCCAGGGGGACATGGTGCACCCCTACCTGGAGCGACGCCGGGACCCGGGCAAGGTCCGCTACGAAACCCCGGAGATCCGCGAGGTGCTGGAAAGCACCCTGGGAATCCCCATCTTCCAGGAGCAGGTGATCAAGCTGGCGATGGTGGCGGCGGGCTTTACCGGCGGCGAGGCGGACCAGCTGCGCCGGGCCATCAGCAACTGGGGCAAGAACAGCCGCCTGCTGGAATTCGAGCACAAGCTGGTGCAGGGGATGGTCGCGCGCGGCTACGACGAGGCCTTCGCCCACCGCCTGTTCAACCAGATCAAGGGCTTTGGCGGCTACGGCTTCCCGGAGTCCCACTCCGCCAGCTTTGCCCTGCTGGCCTGGGTTTCCGCCTGGCTGAAGTGCCACCACCCGGCGGCCTTCTACACCGGCCTGCTGAACAGCCAGCCGATGGGCTTCTACTCCCCCTCGCAGCTGATCCAGGACGCCCGCCGCCACGGGGTGGCGGTACTGCCGGTCGACGTCAACGCCAGCAGCTGGGACCACCAGTTATTGCCGGCGCCCCCCGGCGGGCAGGCGCCGATCCGCCTGGGCCTGCGCCTGGTGCGCGGGCTGAGTCATGGCGGCGCCCGGCGCCTGGTCGAGGCCCGCGCCGCCGGGCCCTTCCTGCAGGTGGGCCAGTTGCGCCAGCGGGCGGAACTGGACAAGCGCGACATGCAAGCCCTGGCCGACGCCGACGCCCTCGCCTCCCTCAGCGGCCACCGCCACCAGGCCCAGTGGCAGGTGCTGGCCCTGGAGCCGGCGCGCCCGCTGTTGCAAGGGGAATTACAGCAGCCCGCCCGCGCCCTGGACGACGACATCCGCCTGCCCGCCCCCGGCGTGGCCGAAGAAGTGCTGGCGGATTACCGCACCACCGGCCTGACCCTGCGCGCCCACCCCCTGAGCCTGCTGCGCCAGCAGTTTCCCTTCAACCGCTGCAAGCGCCACGTCGACCTGCCAGCAATCCCCAACCGCGGCTTCGTGCGCATCGCCGGTCTGGTCACCTGCCGGCAACGGCCGGGCACCGCCTCCGGGGTACTCTTCCTGACCCTGGAGGACGAGACCGGCAACAGCAATGTCGTGGTCTGGCCGCGCACCCAGCAGCAGTTCCGCCAGGCCCTGATGAACGGCCGGCTACTGGTGGTGAAAGGAGCGCTGGAGCAGCGTGAGGGCGTGATGCACATCATCGCCGGCGCGCTGGAGGATTACACGGAGGCCTTGGCGGAACTGCAGCTGCAGTCCCGCGATTTTCACTGAGGAGGTCGGTGCGGGCTCAGCCAGCCCGGCGCAGACGACGAGCGGCCACCAGGCTGAGCAGACCACCCAGGATGCCGAGCCCCAGAAGCGGCAAGGTGGGAATCGACTGCGGTGCCAACGTGCCCAGTTGGTAGTACAGGGTCCCGTTCCAGATGCGCGGCTCAAACAGGCTAACAAAGGGGTACTCAACCCCCGCCCCCTCGAGAATTTGCAGGTCCGCATTCTGCGCGGCGACTGAGCCTACCGCCGTGCCGTCGGTGTAGGACACGTCGGGGGGAGAACCAGTGCCCGTAATATAAAAGGCCTGGGTTGCGCCAGCGGATATCGCCACATTCAGGTTCAAACCCAAGGGAGTGGGGGTCCCACTGCTGTTACACGCCAGGTCGGTGGCCGTAGCCAGCAACGTCCAGTCACCCGGCGTGGTGCCGGAACCCACGTAGCTACCTTGCTTGCTGTAGACCTCGAAGGTCTCCGGGCCAGCAGTATCGCAGTTGATATCAAAACCGGTGACAGTAATGTCATTCGCGGCCACCACATCAAACATGTTGCCATTCTGACCATTGCCACCCGCGTAGGTGGTAGTCAGGGACCCCATCTGCGCCTGGGCAGACAGGGACAGACCCGCTGCCAGCAAAGCGCCCATCAAAAACCCTGTTTTACGCATTGCACTCCCCACCTTGCCCCCTGAACTGTCTAATTTATAAGCAAGCCACCACCATGGCACATGCTGCAGGACTTGTCACGACAGTCCGTGCGACACACATCACAAACTTGGCCATATCCGACCCTCCTCAGCCGAATGACATTTGGCATACTGCCGGTGACTGCATTCGCCGCACACAAGGAGAACACCATGGCGCTGTTGAACCTTCGTCGGAGCGCGCGTGCCCGCCATCGCGCCACCGACCTGTCCCGCGGCTGGCTGACCGGCCTGCTCGCCGCCGCACTGCTGGCCATCGGCCCCACCACCCAGGCCGCCACCACGGTGATCCACGCCGGCACCCTGCTGGCCGTGCCCGGGGAGTCGCCCAAAAGCGAACAGACCCTGGTGATTACCGACGATCGCGTCAGCCAGGTGCTCGACGGCTACCGCGACCCGGGCAGCATCGCCGCGGACGCCACCCTGATCGACCTCAGGGACCGCTTCGTCATGCCCGGCCTGATGGACATGCACGTGCACCTGCAGAGCGAGCTGGGCCCGGAGAACGACAGCGAGGACCTGAAGTTCTCCAGCCAGCTGGTGCAGATGCGCTCACTGATGTTCGCCCGGCGCACCCTGGAGACGGGCTTCACCACCCTGCGTGACGCCGGCTCCAGCGAGCAGGAGATGTACGCCCTGCGCGATGCCATCGAGCGCGGCTGGATCGACGGGCCGCGCATTGTCGCCGCGGGCCACGTCGGCATCACCGGCGGCCACGCCGATGTCAGCGGGGTCAAGCCGGAACTGATGGAGCTATACACCGGGCGCAGCATCTGCGATGGCCCCTACGACTGCCGCCGCGCAACGCGGGATGCGATCAAGTACGGCAGCGACCTGATCAAGATCACCTCCACCGGCGGCGTGCTCACCGACCGCGCCACCGGCACCGGGCAACAGATGGAGCAGGACGAGCTGCGGGAAATCGTGCGCGCCGCAGGTCGCATGGGGCAGAAGGTGATCGCCCACGCCCACCAGGAGGACGGCATCATCGCCGCCCTGGAAGCCGGCGTGGCCAGTATTGAGCACGGCACCTACACCGGGCCGAAAGCCATCAAGCTGTTTAAATCCACCGGCGCCTACCTGGTGCCCACCCTGCTCGCCGGCCACACGGTGAAGGTGATGGCGGAAGAATCCGACTTCATGAGCCCGGCCATCCGCGAGAAGGCGATCAGCGTGGGCGCCGACATGCAGGAAAACTTCGGCAAGGCCTGGAAGGCCGGGGTCAAGGTGGCCTTCGGCACCGACAGCGGGGTCTCCCGTCACGGCGACAACGCCATGGAAGCGGTGCTGATGCACCGGGCCGGCATGCCGCCGATGGACATCCTGGTCAGTGCCACGGTCAACGCCGCGGACCTGATCGAGCGCTCGGCGGAACTGGGCACCCTGGAAACCGGCAAGTACGCCGACCTGATCGCCCTGGACACCTCGCCCCTGGAGGACATCGAAAGCCTGCTGGAAGTGGGCTTCGTGATGAAGGGCGGCAAGGTCTTCAAGCACACCGACAACACCACAGAATAAACACGGAGCGCGACAGTGACACCCAGACAATCGACAGCCGCCACCGCCGGCAGCCCTCCCGAGGGCCGCGACTTCCAGCCCGCCGATGTGCTCAACGCCCGCATCATGGGCGACGAGCGCAGCATGTACGCCCTGTTCGATTACCTGCGCGAGCACGACCCGGTGGCCCGGGTGGAGCACCCCGACTACCGCCCCTTCTGGTCCCTCTCCCGCTACGACGACATCAAGCGCATCGGCAGCGAGAACGACCGCTTTCTCAGCGCGCCGCGCACCATCCTGATTCCCACCGCCTTCGAGGAGGCCCTGCTGGAGCGCTTCGGCACCCGCAACGGCCTGGAAACCCTGATCCACATGGACCGGCCCAAGCACCTGAAAATGCGCAAGGTGACCCGGGAGTGGTTCCTGCCGCGCTCGATCGAATCACTGCGCGCCGAGGTGCAGGCGCTGAGCCGCGAGTTCGTCGACAAGATGCGCGAGATGGGGCCGGAGTGCGATTTCGTGCGCGACATCGCTCTGCTGTTCCCCCTGCGCATCATCCTCTCCATCCTCGGCCTGCCCCGGGAAGCCGAGTCGACCATGCTCAAGCTGACCCAGGAGATGTTCGGCAGCCAGGACCCCAGCCTGCAGCGGGCGGATTCCCAGACCGCCGGCCTGGATGTGCTGAACGACTTCGGCGCCTATTTCAGCGAGGTAATCGAGGACCGCAAGAAGAACCCCCGGGACGACCTGGCCACGGTGCTGGCCAATGCCGAGGTGGACGGCGAGCCGATGAACGTGCTCGACCAGGCCAGCTACTTCATTATCACCGCCAGCGCCGGTCACGACACCACCTCGGCGGCCATCGGCGGCGGCATGAAGGCCCTGCTGGAACACCCCGACCAGCTCGACCTGTGGCGGAAGCAGCCCGAGCTCGATATCCAGGCGGCCAAGGAGATCATCCGCTGGGTGTCGCCGGTACGCCACATGGTGCGCACCGCCACCGAGGACCTGGAGCTGCGCGGGCGACAGATTCGCGCCGGGGACAACATTGCCCTGTGGTACCCCGCCGCCAACCGCGACCCCGAGGTCTTCGAACACCCCAACCGCCTGGACCTGCGGCGCGACCCGAAGACCCAGCTCGCCTTCGGCTACGGCTCGCACATGTGCCTGGGCCAGCACCTGGCGGCACTGGAGGTGTCCTGTTTCTTCCGCGAGCTGCTGCCGCGCCTGAAGGAGATGCAGTTCACCGCCGAACCCGAGTGGATTCACGCCATCTTCGTCGGCGGCCTCAAGTCGATGCCGGTACGCTACGCCCTCGACTGAGCCCCGGTGGCCCCCGCCATCGGCCGCGTGACCGGCAGGCTGAAGACAAAACGCGCCCCCCCACCGGGGCGCGAGTCCAGGCCAATACGGCCCCCGTGCAGCTGCAGGATTTCCCGGCACAGGGCCAGCCCCAGGCCGGCACCGCCCTTGCGGTCGCCAACCTGCACAAAGGGCTCGAAGACCCGACCCTGCTGACTGTAGGGAATGCCCTTGCCCTGATCCACCACGGCGACCTCCACCTGCTCCCCCGACCGGCGCGCCGCCACGCGCACGGTGGTCCCCGCGGGGCTGTGGCGCAGGGCGTTGCCCACCAGGTTGTCCAGCACCCGCCCCAGCTGCAGGGGGTCCAGGTACAGGCGCGGCAGGTCCGTCGGCAGCTCGGCGCGCAGTTCCACCCCCGCCTCGGCAGCAGCGGCCTGGAAACGCTGGCAGACCGGCTCGACCAGGCTCGCCAGGTCACAGGGCTGCAGGTCGAGCTGCTGCTGGCCGCTCTGGTAGCGGGTAAAATCCAGCAGGTCGTTGACCAGCGCCAGCAGCCGCTGCATTTCCCCGTCCACGGTCTGCAGCAGGTCCGCCTCCCGGGAGTCCTCGGGAAAGCTCAAGCGCTCACGCAACAGCCCGAAGCCCATCTGCATGCCGGTTATCGGCGTGCGCAACTCGTGGGAGGCCCGCAGCACAAATTCGTTGCGCATGCGCTCGAAGGCGCGTTGCTCGGTCACGTCCCGCAACACCATCACCGCACCGCGGATGGCTTCCCCCTCGCGGCTGACCGACGTGACACTGTAGGCCAGCACCCGCGGCTCCCCCGCGACGGTGACCGCGAGGTCCTGGGAGGCACTGTCCAGGCTGTCGCCGCGCAGTACCGTGGCCACCTGCTGGTCGAGATCGGGGTCGGCGAGCAACGCGCCGGGGCGCTGCCCGAGTGCCGCGCCATCCCAGCCCAGCTGCCGCCGGGCCACCGGGTTGAAGTGCTCCAGCCGCCCGCCCGGGTCGAGGATCAGCAGCCCGTCGTCGATGCTGTCGAGTACCGCCTGCAGGCGTCGCTGTTCCGCCTGCAAGGCCTCGACATCACTGTGCTTGAATTCGCGCACCGACTCCGCCATCAGCCCGAAACGCTGGATCAGGGCGCGCAGCTCATTCTCCCGGGATACCGGCAGGGTGATATCGAAGTCGCCGCGGCCGATGCGATCGGCGGCCCCGGCGAGGGACTCGATGGGCTCGGCAACCTGTCGCGCCACGCTGTGGGCGGTGATCATGCCGATCAGGATGATGGCCATACCGCTCAGGCCCAGCAGGCCGGCGACGATGCGGGCAGTCTCCCGGGTGGACTGCTGGCTGTTTTCCACCGCACGCACATAGCGGATCTGCAGGTCGTTGAGGCGCTCACGCACGGCGGCCAGGGTGCTGGCGAACTCGTCGTGGCGAAGCAGCTCACTGCGAACCGAATAGGGCTGCCGCAACAACTCGGCCCAGGTGCCAAAGGCACCGGCGACAGCGCGCAATGCCAAGCGGTCATCGTCCAGCGCTATTTGCACCGAGGCATTATCCAGCTGCTGACGAAAACGCTGCAGCGATGCCAGCAGCGCGGCGCGATCCAGGTTCTCGGCGAGAAGCAGCGTGGTCTGCCGGCCCAGTTCCCGCTCCATCGCCTGGCTGGCCTGGAGGATATCCGAATTGCGGGTCACCGCCAGGCCCTGGGTGCGAGTCAGCTGCAGCACGCTAAAGGTGGCCAGCAACAGGCCGGCCAGGGCCATGGTCAGCAGGGCGCTGCTGCGCAGAAACAGGCGGGTGCGCAGTTTCACAGGCCGAAGTGCTTGCGCTTGCGATACAGGGTGGAGACGTCGATACCCAGGGTGGCGGCCGCCTGCTCCAGGGTATCGCTGGCCGCCAGCACCGCGGCGATATGGGCTTTTTCCAGGGCCTCCAGGCTCAGCTCTGCACCCACCCTGGGCGCTGCCTCGCGCCCGGCCTCGTCGAGGCCCAGGTGGGTTTCCGTGAGCTCCTCCTCGGGGCAGACAATGCAGGCGCGCTCGATGACATTGCGCAGCTCGCGCACGTTGCCCGGCCAGGCATGCGCCTGCAGGGCCTCCCGCGCTGCCTGGCTGAAGACCCGGGCAGGGCGCTCGTATTCCTCGGCAAAGCGCGCCAGAAAGCGCTCCGCCATACCCGGGATATCCTCGCGGCGCTCGCGCAGGGGCGGCAGGGTCAGGGTGATCACGTTGAGCCGGTAGAGCAGATCCTCGCGGAAACTGCCGTCCTCGACCATCGCCGGCAAGTCGCGGTTGGTGGCGGCGACAATGCGCACGTCCGCCTGCCGGGTCACCGGGTCCCCCACCCGCTCGTACTCGCGGTCCTGGATAAAGCGCAGCAGCTTAGGCTGCAGCGGCAGGGGGAAATCCCCGATTTCGTCCAGGAACAGGGTGCCGCCATCGGCCTGGGTGACACGGCCCGCGGTGCTGTCGGTGGCGCCGGTAAAGGCGCCCCGGGCATGACCGAAGAGCTCGCTCTCCATCAGGTCCGCACTCAGGGAGGGACAGTTGATGGTCACCAGCGCGCCCTTCGCGCGCCGGCTCCAGTCGTGAATCGCCCGCGCCAGCTCCCCCTTGCCGGTGCCGGACTCCCCCAGCACCAGCACGCTGGCATCGGTGCCGGCCACCTGGCGCGCCGTCTCCAGCACCGCCATCATGGCCGGGCTGGCCGACTGCAGATCCGCCCGCTCACCGCCGCCGTCGGCCAGGGCTGCGGTGTCGCCGCGCAGCTGCAGCTGGCGCGCGGCGGATTCCCGCAGCTGCTCGGGGCCGCAGGGCTTCACCAGGTAGTCCGCGGCCCCGCCCTGGATGGCGTCCACCGCGGTATCCACCGCGGAGTGCGCGGTAACGATGACCACCCGCATCCAGGGCGCCTCCCGGCGCATCTGCGCGAGCACGTCGAGGCCGCTGTCGTCACCCAGCCGCAGGTCGAGAAAGCAGAGATCAAAGACCTGCTGTTGCAGCGCTGCCAGCGCCTGGGCGGCACTGGACACAGCGGCGACCCGGTAGCCCTCGTCCTCCAGGCAGTAGCGGAAGGTGCGCAGAATCGCCGCCTCGTCGTCGACCAGCAGAATACGTCCCTTGTCAGCCACCACGGCGTCCATCAGGCCTCCTGTTCGCTTGCATGCATGAATGACCGTGCATCTTGCACGGTGCCACAGGGCCCCATCCTGCAACCTGCACGCCCGACGCGCCAGCACAAAGTGCTCAAATTGTTGATTTGTCGACACTTTCCGAAAAGGAAAAAACTGGCACGGGGCTTGCGACAGTCCTGACGGGGCCGCGCAGTGGACGTGCGGGCCCCGTTAAAAAAGCAGATTCAGGAGGAAGTCACCATGCATACGATGAAGAAACTGGTCCTGGCCACTGCCACCGCAAGCCTTGTCTCACTGGCCCCGCTGTCCGCACAGGCGGACGACACCGACATCAGCCGGCAGCTGAGCGAAGCGCGGCAGGAGGGCTCCATCTGGACTGCCATCGCTCTCAACCGCCACCTCAGCCCTTTCAGCATTGATGTCGATGTGGAGACCGGTACCGCCACCCTCACCGGGACAGTGGAAACCGAAGTCGACCGCGATCTGGCCGAGCAGGTGGCCCTGGGCATTGACGGTGTCGACAGCGTGGACAACCAGCTGGAGATCGACCCCGATGTGGAGAGCAACGACAAGACCTCCGATTTCGCCAGCCAGGTCCGCGATGCCACCATCACCGCCACAGTGAAATCCAAGCTGCTGTGGAACCGCCACACCCAGGGGCTGGACATCAATGTGGACACCAAGGACGGCGTGGTGACCCTGCAGGGGACCAGCCAGAGCAGTGAGGCCCGGGACCTGGCCGGCAAGCTGGCCGCCAATACCGACTCGGTGCGGGATGTCGAGAATGGCATTGACGTGGTCGATGCTCCCGGGACCGCCGACAAGGCAAAGGCCGCAATGAACGAGGCCGGGGAGACGGTCAGTGACGCCTGGGTCACCAGCAAGGTGAAATCCAGCCTGTTGTTCAACCGCAACCTGGATGGGCTGGAAATCGAGGTGGATACGGTTGACGGCAAGGTCTCCCTGGCAGGGGTCGTGAACTCTCCCGAGGAGAAAGCCCTGGCCGAGGAAACCGCCGGCAACATTCGCGGTGTGAAGGACGTGGATGCCAGCGAGCTGCGCGTCGTGAAATAAACACCCCGGTCACCGGCCTCGCCGCCGGTGACCCGCTCTCACTACCCATTGCAGGAAAAGGAGACATACCATGCTGAGCTGGGCACTGACATTTCTGATCATCGCGATCATCGCCGGGGTACTGGGCTTTGGCGGCATCGCCGGGGCCGCCACCGGGATCGCCAAGATCCTGTTCCTGGTCTTCCTGGTGCTGTTTGTAGCGTCCCTGATCTTCGGACGCCGGCCGCGACCGTAACTCACCGCAAAACCGTGGGACGAAAACAACGCGGGGGCCAACAGGCCCCCGCGTTTTTCTGCATCAGTGCGCCGAAGGTCAGAGCATGGAACGGCCCTTGCCCGCCGCAATGCGCATGCGCAGGGCGTTGAGCTTGATGAAGCCCTCGGCATCCTTCTGGTCGTAGGCGCCGGCGTCGTCCTCGAAGGTGGCAATGCTCTCGTCAAACAGGCTGTCCGCCGACTGGCGACCGGCCAGGATGACGTTGCCCTTGTACAGCTTGAGGCGTACCTTGCCGTTGACCACCGCCTGGCTCTGGTCGATGGCGGTCTGCAGCATCTGCCGCTCCGGGGACCACCAGTAGCCGTTGTAGATCAGCTTGGCGTAGCGCGGCATCAGCTCGTCCTTCAAGTGGGCGACTTCGCGGTCCAGGGTGATCGACTCGATGGCGCGGTGGGCCCGCAGCATGATGGTGCCACCGGGGGTTTCGTAGCAGCCGCGGGATTTCATGCCCACGTAGCGGTTCTCGACGATGTCCAGACGGCCGATACCGTTGGCGCCGCCCAGCTGGTTCAGGCGCTCCAGCACCGTCGCGGGGCTCAGGCGCTCGCCATCGATGGCAACGATGTCACCGCGCTCGAAATCCAGCTCAATGTAGGTGGGGGTGTCGGGGGCCGCTTCCGGGCTGACACTCCAGCGCCACATGTCTTCCTCGGCCTCGGCCCAGGGGTCCTCGAGGATGCCGCCCTCGTAGGAGATGTGCAGCAGGTTGGCATCCATGGAATAGGGAGACTTCTTCTTGTTCTTGCTGAAGTCCACCGGGATATCGCGCTCTTCGCAGTAGGCCATCAGGGTTTCCCGGGAGGTCAGGTCCCATTCCCGCCAGGGGGCAATCACCTTGATGCCCGGCTTCAGGGCATAGGCACCCAGCTCGAAACGCACCTGGTCGTTGCCCTTGCCGGTGGCGCCGTGGGAGATGGCGTCGGCGCCGGTCTCGTTGGCGATTTCGATCAGGCGCTTGGCAATCAGCGGCCGGGCAATCGAGGTGCCCAGCAGGTACTCGCCCTCGTAGATGGTATTGGCGCGGAACATCGGGAACACGAAATCGCGCACGAATTCCTCGCGCAGGTCATCGATGTAGATCTGCTTGACGCCCAGGGCCTCGGCCTTGGCGCGGGCCGGCTCCACTTCCTCCCCCTGGCCGATGTCGGCGGTGAAAGTCACCACCTCACAGTTGTAGGTATCCTGCAGCCAGCGCACGATCACCGAGGTGTCGAGACCGCCGGAATAGGCCAGTACCACTTTCTTGATGTCAGACATGGGTCGCTCCGTTACCAGGGCTGTGCGAAAGGGGCCGTATTCTACCCCCCGCGGCGGCGTCCCGAAAGGCGCCCGTATTCAACGCGCTGGGGGATTGCGTTACCATGGGCCTCCACCCGCAAGACCCCAGGCCCCCGTGACCGAACTGACCCTGACCCGCCCCGACGACTGGCACGTGCACCTGCGCGATGGCGATGCCCTGCCCCAGACCTGTGCCGACATGGCCCGCTACATGGGCCGCGCGATTGTCATGCCCAACCTGACACCACCGGTGACCACGGTGGCCGAAGCCGAGGCCTATCGCGACCGTATCCTCGCCGCCATGCGCGACCTGCCGCGGACCTTCGAGCCGCTGATGGTGCTCTACCTCACCGATCGCACCCCGGCGGAGGAAATCCGCCGCGCGGCGGAGAGCCCCTGCGTCCACGCGGTCAAGCTCTACCCGGCGGGCGCCACCACCAACTCCGATGCCGGTGTGGCCAAGCTGGAGGCCCTCTACCCCACCCTGGAGGCGATGCAGGCGGCGGACCTGCCGCTGCTGGTGCACGGCGAGGTGACCGAGTCCGAGGTGGACATCTTCGACCGGGAAAAGGTGTTTATCGACCAGCACCTGGCGCCCATCGTGCGCAACTTCCCGGGCCTGCGCGTGGTACTGGAACACATCACCACCGCCGACGCGGTGGATTTCGTCAGCGCATCCCCGGACAACGTGGCGGCGACCATCACCGCCCATCACCTGCTGCTCAACCGCAACGACCTGCTGGTCGGCGGCATCCGTCCGCACCACTACTGTCTGCCGGTGCTCAAGCGCAACACCCACCAGCAGGCCCTGATCCAGGCGGCGATCTCGGGCAGCCCGAAGTTTTTCCTCGGTACCGACTCCGCGCCCCACGCCACCGGCCGCAAGGAAACCGCCTGCGGCTGCGCCGGCTGCTATACCGCGCACGCCGCCATTGAGCTCTACGCCGAGGCCTTCGAGGCCGCCGGGGCCCTGGACCGCCTGGAGGCCTTCGCCGCCTGGTTCGGACCGGACTTCTACCGCCTGCCGCGCAACACCGACCGCATCACCCTGCAGCGTCGCCCCTGGCAGGTGCCGCAGCGCCTGCCCCTGGGCAGCGAGGATCTCACCCCCCTGCGCGCCGGCGACACCCTGCAGTGGCAGGTGGCGACAGCAGGTGACACGGTTTGAGTGACGTCAGCGGGCAACGTATCAAGGACCGTTTCCGCGGTTTCCTGCCGGTGGTGGTCGACCTGGAGACCGGCGGTTTCGTCGCCTCCACCGATGCCATCCTGGAAATCGCCGCCAGCGTGATCCGCATGGATGACGCCGGCAATCTCAGCGTGCACCGCACCTGGGACTTCCAGGTCAAACCCTTCGAAGGCGCCAATATCGAGCAGTCGGCCCTCGACTTCACCGGCATCGACCCCTGGCACCCCTTCCGCGAGGCGGTCACCGAGGAGGAAGCCTTCGACGAACTGTTCCGCATCGTGCGCAAGGAAATCCGCGACCAGGGCTGCAACCGCGCCGTGATCGTCGCCCACAATGCGCATTTCGACGCCGGCTTCATCAATGCCGCGGTGGAGCGCTGCGGCATCAAGCGCAACCCCTTCCACCCATTCTCCTATTTCGATACCGCCACCCTGGCCGGCCTGGCCTACGGTCAAACCGTGCTGGCCAAGGCCTGCAAGGCCGCGGGTATCGAGTTCAGCAACGCCGAGGCCCACTCCGCCGCCTACGATGCGGAACGCACCGCGGAGCTGTTCTGCGAGATCGTCAACCGCTGGAAGGACTGCGGCGGCTGGATGCCGGACTACGAGTAGACCGCCGGGGTATCCCCTCCCGCCGCCGGCTGTTCTATAGTGGCCGGGTGACCCACGGGTACAGGGGGCCCCATGACCCGCAGCAACTGCCTCACCATCGACGGCAATGAAGCCGCCGCCCGCATCGCCCACCGCATCAACGAAGTGGTCGCCATCTACCCGATCACCCCCGCCTCGCCCATGGGCGAGTGGGCCGACCAGTGGTCATCCGAGGGCCGCGAGAACCTCTGGGGCAGCGTGCCCCGGGTGATCGAGATGCAGAGTGAAGGGGGTGCCGCGGGTGCCATCCACGGCGCCCTGCAGGCCGGCGCCCTGACCACCACCTTCACCGCCTCCCAGGGGCTGCTGCTGATGCTGCCCAACATGTACAAGATCGCCGGCGAGCTGAGCCCGACCGTATTCCACGTTGCCGCGCGCTCGGTGGCCGCCCAGGCCCTGTCGATCTTCGGTGACCACAGCGATGTCATGGCCGCCCGCGCCACCGGCTTCGCCATGCTGGCCAGCAACTGCCCCCAGGAGGCCATGGATCTGGCCCTGATTGCCCAGAGCGCCAGCCTCGCGGGGCGGCTGCCGCTGCTGCACTTCTTCGACGGCTTCCGCACCTCCCACGAGGTGGCCAAGCTGGAGGCCGTACCCGACGACGTCATCCGCGCCCTGCTGGACGATGAGCTGATGCAGGCTCATCGCCTGCGTGCCCTCTCACCCGACCGCCCGGTGCTGCGCGGCAGCGCCCAGAACCCGGACGTCTTCTTCCAGGCACGGGAGACGGTCAACCCCTTCTACCGCGACTTCCCCGACACCCTGCAATCCGCCATGGACCGCTTTGGTGAACTGACCGGTCGCCACTATCACCTGCTCGACTACTGCGGCCACCCCGAGGCAGAGCGGGTCCTGATCCTGATGGGCTCGGGTGCGGAAACTGCCGAGGAAACCGTGGACTACCTGGCCGCCCGGGGCGAGAAAGTCGGCCTGCTCAAGCTGCGTCTGTTCCGCCCCTTTCCGGCGGACGCCCTGCTCCGCGCCCTGCCGGCGAGCGTGCGCGGCGTGGCCGTGCTCGACCGCACCAAGGAGCCGGGCGCCGACGGCGAACCGCTGTACAAGGACGTGCTCGCCGCCCTGGCCCGGGACAGCATGGGCGAGCGTATCCTCCCGCGGCTGCCGCGGGTAATCGGCGGCCGCTATGGGCTGTCCTCGAAGGAGTTCACCCCGGGCATGGTCAAGGCCGTGCTGGATGAGCTGGCCAGGGAAACACCCAAAGCCCAGTTCACCATCGGCATCCACGACGACGTCGGCCACAGCAGCCTGGACTGGGACACAGATTTTCGCACCGATGCCCACCGGGACACCTTTCAGGCGCTGTTTTATGGCCTCGGCTCCGACGGCACCGTCAGCGCCAACAAGAACAGCATCAAGATCATCGGCGAGCAGACCGACCTGCACGCACAGGGCTACTTTGTCTACGATTCAAAGAAATCCGGCGCCACCACCGTGTCCCACCTGCGCTTCGGGCCGCGGCCGATTCACAGCAGCTACCTGATCGAGGACGGCGACGCCAATTTTGTCGCCTGCCACCAGAGCGCCTTCCTGCACAAGGTCGACATGCTGCACAAGGCCGCCCCCGGCGCCACCTTCCTGCTCAACACGACGCAGCCGGCGGCGCAGGTCTGGCAAAGCCTGCCCCGGCACTGCCAGCAACAGATTGTTGACAAGGGACTGAAGTTCTACTGCATCGACGCCTACGCGGTGGCCCGGGAGGCGGGCCTCGGCAAGCGCATCAACACCATCATGCAGGTCTGCTTCTTCCGCATCGCCGACATCCTGCCGGCGCAAAAAGCCATCGACGCCATCAAGGCGGCGGCGGAAAAAACCTACGGCCGCCGCGGGCGGCGCATCGTCGAGCGCAACCTGAAAGCCATCGACGGCGCCCTGAGCGCCCTGTGCGAGGTGCCTGTAGGCGCGGTCGAAGCCGCTGCCCCCGCAGCCGATGCGCCCCGGGAGGAAAGCACCTTCATCCGCCAGGTCACCCGGGAAATCCTCGCCGGGCGCGGCAACCTGATCCCGGTCAGCGCGCTGCCCGCCGATGGCAGCTTCCCCCTGGGCACCGCCGCCCTGGAAAAGCGCAACCTGGCCCTGGAAATCCCGGTCTGGGACGCGGACCTGTGCACCCAGTGCGGCAAGTGCGCCTTTGTCTGCCCCCACGGGGTCATCCGCAGCAAGGTCTTCGATGCCGCGCTGATGGAGGCGGCACCCGCCACCTTCAAGGCGGCCCCGGTGCGCAACAAGGACTACCCCCCGGGGCAGTTGATGAGCTACCAAGTCAGCCCCGAGGACTGCACCGGCTGCACCCTGTGCGTGGACATCTGCCCGATCCGCGACAAGAGCAATGCCAGCCACAAGGCCATCAACATGGCCCCGGCCCAGCCCCTCAAGGACGCCGAGAAGGACAACTGGGACTTTTTCCTCGGTCTGCCGGAGTTTCCCCGGGAAGCCCTCAAGGTCAACACCCTGCCCGGCGCCATGGTCATGCAGCCCCTGTTCGAGTTCTCCGGGGCCTGTGTCGGCTGCGGGGAAACCCCCTATATCAAGCTGGCCAGCCAGCTCTTCGGCGACCGTATGGTGGTGGCCAATGCCACCGGCTGTTCCTCCATCTACGGCGGCAACCTGCCCACCACTCCCTGGGCCAGCAATGCCGAGGGCCGGGGCCCGGCCTGGAACAACTCCCTGTTCGAGGACAACGCCGAGTTCGGCCTGGGCATGCGGGTGGCCCTGGACCAGCAGCGCCAGCAGGCCCGGAGCCTGCTGCAGCAGCTGGCCGCGCAGCTGGAGCCGGGCCTGGTCAACGGCATCCTGCAGGCGGAAGAACACGACGAGGCCGGCATCCACGAGCAGCGGGAGCGGGTGGCGCGGCTGCGGGAAGCGCTGGCCAACCTGGACAACCCGCAGGCCCGGCGCCTGTCGGGCCTGGCCGAGCACCTCTGCCGGCGCTCGGTCTGGTGCATCGGCGGCGACGGCTGGGCCTACGACATCGGCTACGGCGGTCTCGACCATGTGCTGGCCTCGGGGGAAGACATCAACATCCTGGTGCTGGACACCGAGGTCTACTCCAACACCGGCGGCCAGACCTCCAAGGCCACCCCGCGCGGGGCGGTGGCCAAGTTCTCCGCCGGGGGCAAGGCCCTGGCCAAGAAGGACCTGGCACTGTTGGCGATGGAGTACCCCAATGTCTACGTGGCCCATGTCGCCTATGGCGCCAAGGATACCCAGACCCTGAAGGCCTTTCTCGAGGCCGAGGCCCATCCCGGCCCCTCGCTGATCATCGCCTACAGCCCCTGCATCGCCCACGGGGTGGACCTCAGTCACAACCACCAGCAGCAGGACCTGGCGGTGAAAAGCGGCCACTGGCCACTGTTCCGTTTCAACCCGGGACGCCTGGCACACCAGCAGAACCCCCTGCAGCTGGACTCCCCGGCTCCCAGCGTGCCCTACCGCGATTTCACGGCTTCGGAAACCCGCTTCAGCATGCTCTGGCATACCCACCCCGAGGCCGCCGAGGCCTTCCTCGCCGAAGCCCAGCGCGAGGTGAACCAGCGCTACCAGCACTACCAGCAGCTGGCGGCCCTGGACTGGAGCGAGGCGCCCACCCTGAACGCGCCGCGGGCCCAGCTGCGCAAGCAGGCCGGCGAAGGCGGTACGCCCGCGCCAACCGGAGACCAGACTGGGGAGAAACACTGAGATGACCGACCTGACGACTGACTACCTGGGCCTGGCCCTGAAGAACCCGCTGGTGGCCTCCTCCTCGCCCCTGACCGGCAGTGTCGACAGCGCCCTGCGCCTGCAGGACGCGGGCATCGCCGCCATCGTCATGCCCTCGCTGTTCGAGGAAAAGATCCAGCAGGAGCACGCGCTGCTCGACCGCTTCCTGGATGAACAATCCATCGGCCACGCCGAAGCGGAGACCTTCCGCCCCCTGCCGCCGCACTACCGCTCCACGGAAGAGCAGTACCTGGACACGCTGCAGGCCCTGAAAGACGCCCTGGAGATCCCGGTGATTGCCAGCCTCAATGGCACCACCGAGGGCGGCTGGCTGGACTGCGCCCGGGAGCTGGCGGCGGCCGGGGCCGATGCCCTGGAACTCAATGCCTGGCACATTCCGGACCGTCCGGAGGACAGCGCCGCCGTCGTCGAGCAGCGCTACATCGACCTGACCCGGGCCATCTGCGAGCGGGTCGACCTGCCGGTCACGGTCAAGCTGGGCAGCCAATTTACCGCCCCCCTGCACCTGGTCACGCAGCTCGAGGCGGCCGGCGCCCGGGGGGTCAGCCTGTTCAATCGCTTCTACCAGCCCGACATCGACCTCGACAGCCTGGGTATCCGCGCAAGCCTGGAGCTGTCATCGCCGGCGGAGTCGCGGGTGCGGGTGCGTTGGGCAGCCCTGCTGCACGGCCACAGCGACTGCCAGCTCGCGGTCACCGGCGGATTTCACGGCGCCCCGGAGGCCCTGCGCGCCCTGCTCGCGGGGGCCGATGTGGTCCAGCTGTGCAGTGTGCTGCTGCAGCGGGGACCGGGGGTGGTCAACGAGATACTCGCCGCCATGCAGCAGTGGATGGCGGAGAAGGAGTACGCCTCCCTGCGCCAGCTGCGCGGCAGCCTGTGTGCACGGCACGCGCCGCGCCCGGCGGATTACAGTCGCGGCAATTACATCGAGGTACTGGACCGCTACAGCGCGCCGGACAGCGTGCTTTTCTAGGGCCCTGTCCGGCGAATCCGGCCACATATCGCCGCACGAGCCTCGAGGGGAATGCGCAAGCGCAGGACAGAAGAAGTCAGGGCTGCAGTATCACCCCATGCTCGCGCAGCCAGAGCTCATCCAGCTGCCAGCGCACCCTGTTGACCTCGGGGTGGGCCTGAACCAGCCTCGAGGCACGGGACTGCAGCGCCGCGAGGCGTTCCTGGGCCGCCACCATCTCCGGGTGCTGCACGTCCCTGCCCCTCAGGGCGGGAAAGGCGGCATAGAGAAACTGCATCACCGACACCTGTGCCGAACGCGGACTCGTCATCGTCGCCACCCCGTTGTTGATTTCCAGCACACGGAAACCATAGGGATAGTCGGCCAGCAGCGGATCATCCGCGAGCTGGGCATTGAGATCCCCCACCCTGCCATCACGGCCGGCCAGCCAGACCAACAGGACAATCAGCAGAAGCGCACCCAACAGGTACAGGTAGCGGCGTGTGAAACTGTCCATGCTGTCCTCCCCGCGCCAGTCGACCGGCGATCAGATGAAACTCTCGTCCTGCTGCACCGAGGTGACGCGCAGGCGGCGTGCCTGGCCAGAGGGCAGTGGCCACTCGATCTCACCCCCCACCGAGAGGCCGATCAAGGCGCTGCCCACGGGGGTCAGCACCGACACCCGCATTTGCGCTACGTCCGCCTCCTGAGGATACACCAGGGTCACCGTGGTTTCCCTGCCGGTGTCGATGTCCTCGAATGTCACCCGCGAGTGCATGCTGACAATGCCCTCGGGGAAGTCCGCGTCGGGCACGGTTTCGGCGCGCGCCAGCTCCTCGTCGAGGGCATCCGCCTGCGGGCTCTCGTGGTGTTCGATGGTGGCCTGCAGACGCTCGTAGTCGCTCTCTTTCAGGGTAATGGCTGAGCCGGTGACAATCGGGTTCATGGGTACGCTCCAACAAAAGCCGGGCCCGCGGTCAGCACGCCCGGGCGGGGTGCTCGCTGACAATCCGGCGGGCAGTACGACATGCGCGCAGCTGCAACCAACCGGAAATCGGGCCTGGGAAATAAAAGGTTTGGGTAACTGCCTGGGGGAGAGGTGCTGGCGATCAGGCCGGCAGGGTGCTCTGATCGCCGCGCACAGGGAAGACGTCGACTGACGTCTTGGCCAGACGAGTACCCGGGGAAATGACAGTTGGCGCGGTGAACAACATGCTCACACCATAGCACGGCCCCCCGCCGGGGAGAAGCCCGCACCGGTGGCGCCAGGGCGCACGCGCTGCCCCCTTGTCCTGCACCCCCTGCACGGGCCTATACTGCAAGCCCAGTCATCTGACCGGAGGCATTCATGCAGGTCTATTTCCACCCCGCCCAGGATCGCCACAGCCCGGAGACCTACTTCACCCGCGGGCAGATGCGCACACCCCAGGAGGTACCCGAACGCACCGAGCGCATGCTGGCCGGCTTCGAGGCCCTGGACCTGCCGGTGCAGACGCCACAGGATGCCGGCGCCGGGCCGATTTCCGCGGTGCACGACCTCGGCTACCTGCGCTTCCTGCAACACGCCCATCGCCGCTGGACGGCAATGGGTGAGGACTGGGGTGACGAGGTGATGTCGAATATCTTCGTGCGCGAGCCCAATGCCCTGCGCGGCATTCTCGCAGAAGCCGCGCGCTACCTGGCCGACGGCAGCTGCCCGGTGGGCGAGCACACCTGGGAGGCGGCCTACTGGTCGGCCCAGACCGCCGTGGCCGCGGCGGATGCCCTGCTCACCGGGAATCGCGAGGCCTTTGCCCTGTGCCGGCCCCCGGGTCACCACGCCCGCCGCGACGCCGCCGGCGGCTTCTGCTATTTGAACAACGCCGCCATCGCCGCCCAGCGCCTGACCTCGCGCTACCCGCGCATCGCCATCCTCGACACCGACATGCACCACGGCCAGGGCATTCAGGAGATTTTCTGGGAGCGCAACGACGTGCTCTATGTCTCCGTCCACGGCGACCCGACCAACTTCTACCCGGTGGTGAGCGGCTTCGAGAACGAGCGCGGCGCGGGGCCGGGCCTGGGCTACAACATCAACCTGCCGATGCCCCACGGCAGCAGCGAGGCGGATTTTTTCGCCTACCTGGGCCAGGCCTGCGATGCCATCAATCTGTTCCAGCCGGACGCCCTGGTCCTAGCCCTGGGCTTCGACATCTACCGGGCCGACCCCCAGGCCAAGGTGGCGGTGACCACCGAAGGCTTCGCCAGGCTGGGGCGGGACATTGCCGGACTGGACCTGCCCACCCTGGTAGTGCAGGAAGGGGGTTACGACCTCGACTCCCTGTCCGACAATCTGCAGGCCTTTCTCACGCCCCTGCTGCAGCGCTGAGCCGCGGGCTGCCTACTGCAGCCCGCGATGAAACTGCAGGTGGCGCTCGTAGTGGCCGAGGGCGTCGTGGATGATCTGCTCCCGGGTCCAGCCCATGATGTCGTAGTCCTGGCCACCCTGGAACAGGTGCACCTCGGCGCGGTGGTACTCGCCGTTGTCACTGCTTTCGACGGACTCGCCTCCCGGCGTCCCGACATGCCGACGGGAAATCACCTCGTAGACGAATTCCCCTTCGCCATCGGTGGACACTTCCAGGCGCACGCTGTCCGCGCGCCTGAGGGCATCCTTCACCTGGACACCGACGCCGTGGTCGCGCAGCGCCTTGGCAAATTCGCGCAGCGCGGGCAGCACCACCTCGCGTTGAAAGCGCTTTACCTCGTCGTCATCCGGGTGCTTGAGCAGCAGATCCAGGCGTCCGCGCCAGCCACCGGGGCCGGGCACCAGGGGCGTCACGCTCTGCATGTCGCGCTGGGCGACATCCAGGCGCAGGGCCCGGGTCAGGCCCCAGACTGCCCCCATCAGGGCCACCGAGAAAGGCAGTGCGCTGGCGATCGCGGCCGTCTGCAGGGCCGCCAGTCCCCCGGCGATCAGCAGCACGATGGCAATGATGCCGATGACCGCCGCCCACAGCAGGCGCTGGAAGGTCGGCGTATCGTCGCGGCCGTGGGCACTGAGCATGTTGAGCACCAGTGCACCGCTGTCCGCCGAGGTCACGAAAAACACGATCACCATGACCAGTGACACCACCGAGAGCAGGGTCGACCAGGGCATGTACTCGAGGAAGTGAAACAACGCCAGGGCCTGGCTATCCAGCACGCTGTCGGCCAGGGCGGACTGGCCCTCGTGCAGTATCAGCTCGATGGCACTGTTGCCGAACACGCCCATCCACAGCAGGGTGAAGCCGCAGGGCACCAGCATGGCCCCGAGGACGAATTCGCGAATGGTGCGGCCGCGGGAAATGCGCGCAATGAACAGGCCGACAAAGGGCGACCAGCTCAGCCACCAGCCCCAGTAGAAAATGGTCCAGCCCCCGAGCCAGTCCGTGGGCTCGTAGGCATAGAGGTTGAAGGTCTTGGAGACCAGGTCGCCGACATAGACCCCCAGGCTCTGGATGGTGGACTGCAGAATCACCACGGTGGGGCCGGCGAGGAGCACACCGGTCAGCAACAGCAGCGCCAGGAACAGGTTGAACTCCGACAGCCGCTTGATGCCCGCGTCCAGCCCCAGGGCCACGGAAATCCCGGCCAGCGCCATGGTGCCGATGATCAGCAGCACCTGCATGGTGGTGCTGACCTCCCAGCCCAGCAGGTAGCCGAGGCCGGCGTTGATCTGCAGCACCCCGTAGCCGAGGCTGGTGGCGATACCGCAGCTGGTGCAGACAATGGCGAAGACGTCCACCGCGGCACCGAAGGGGCCGTGAATGCGCTCGCCCACCAGGGGGTAGAAGGCCGAGCGCAGGGTCAGGGGCAGGTTGTGCCGGAAGGCAAAATAGCCCAGCACCAGGGCGACAATGGCGTAGATGCCCCAGGCGTGCAGGCCCCAGTGGAAAAAGGTCAGCTGCATCGCCTGGCGTGCCGCCTCGGCGCTGCCGCCCTCGCCGTGGGGGGGCTGCAGGAAGTGCATCACCGGCTCCGCCACCCCGAAGAACATCAAGCCGATACCCATGCCGGCGGCAAACAGCATGGCGAACCAGGACGGCAGCGAGTAGTCCGGCACCGAGTGGTCCGGGCCCAGCTTGATATCGCCCAGCCGGGTAATGCTGAGTACCCCGATGGCAATCAGGATCAGCGCAACCACCAGGACGTAGTACCAGCTGGCGTAGACAATGATGGCGTCCTGCAGCTGCTGGAACCAGGCGCTGCTCGCCTCGGGCGCCAGGGCGGCAGTGGCCACGAGCGCCAGCAGCAGGGCCAGTGAGGGCCAGAACACCGCCCCGTCAACCTGCAGGAAACCGGACCACCGGCTGGAATCGTTCTTCATCTAAGCATTTCCTCGGGTTCCTGTGGGACCGGCACAGACTGACACAGCCGGTGCTCGCGCCGCAAACCATCCTTATACCATAGTGGAAATACGCTAAGGCGCCGGCAGGCACCGCTGGCCGCGCCGACGGGTCGCCGGTCGACCGCCATCGCCAAACCCGCTAACATTATTAGAGTTCTAATAAAAACCCAGGGGACAACACACGCACAAGATCACCTTCCGGTGAACATGGAGATTCCAATGCAGCATGCCACCCGTCACGGCCTGGGCAGCCAACGACCCGCCCGCCACCCGCTCAGCCGCGCCATTGTCGCCGCCCTCGCCGGGGGCCTGGCCGCCGCCAGTCAGGGCCAGCAACTGGAAGAGGTGGTAGTCACCGCCACCAAGCAGGCAGCCAGCATGCAGAGCGTGCCGGTGGCGGTGTCGGCCATCACCGAACGGGCCCTGAATGAACAGGGCATTACCGACTTCTCCGACTATATCGCCACCCTGCCCAATGTGACCGCCGGCGGCCGCGGGCCGGGCCAGAATGAAATCTACATTCGCGGCGCCGCCATCCAGGCCATGAACACCACCATCCAGGAGGCCAACGGCAGTGCCCCCAACGTGGCCCTGTACCTGGACGAGCAGCCGGTCACTGCAGGTGGACGCAACCTGGACGTCTATGTGGCCGACATGGAGCGCATCGAGGTGCTGCCGGGGCCCCAGGGCACGGTCTTCGGCTCGAGTTCCCAAGCGGGCACGGTGCGCCTGATCACCAACAAACCGGTGATCGATGAGTTCTCCGCCTCCTTCAAGGCGGGCACGTCCTATATGCCCGAGGGCGACCCCAGCGCCAATGCCAGCGCGGTGTTCAACTTCCCGCTGATCGAGAACAAGCTGGCCGCCCGGGTGCTGATCTTCAACGATCGCCAGGGCGGCTACATCGACAACGTCAAGGGCACCTTCACTCCGGATCCCAACCGGAACCCGGCCCTGCCCTCCAACGACGGTGTGGTCTTCACCCCGGCGGGCGGCGACCCCCAGGGGCACCAGTTCGCCGATGGCAGCTACGCCGAGCCCGGCCGCGCCTACCCGGTGCAGTACCAGTCGCGCAGCAACGACGCCCTGGTCGAGGACGACTTCAACGACGCCACTTACCAGGGTTTCCGCGCCGGTCTCAAATACCTGATCAACGACAGCTGGGATCTGCTGCTCACCCACCACCAGCAGCAGCTCGACGCCGACGGCGTGTTCGACTACGACCCCGAGGTGGGCGACCTGGAAGTGCAGCGCTACCACCCGGACCGCCTCACCGAGGATTTCTCCCAGACCGCCTGGACCCTCCAGGGCCGCCTGGGTGAGCTGGAGCTGCTCTATACCGGCGCCTACCTGAAACGGGAAACCGACCAGGTCATCGACTACTCCAACTACGCCAACACCGGTTTCTATGTGGCCGGCTACATGTGCGAGTACAACACCCCCGGCTACCACGGGGGCGGCGGCGTCGGCTACACCTTCGACCCGACCCTGTCCGGCGACCCGGACGTGATCGAGTGCACCAACACCGGCGCCGGCTTCGCCGCCATCAGCAACGAGATGGAGCGCACCACCCACGAGCTGCGCTTCAATACCGACCCGGCCCGCTGGGTGCGCTTCCAGGGCGGCATCTTCTACGAGGACGTGGAGCTGCAACACGTCGGCGACTTCAACTACGGCAACCCCGAGTGGAACGCCCCGGACCCGGCAAACCTCAACGGTGGCGAGGGACCGGTGGTCGCCAATGACCCCAGCGAGCGCGGGCCTACCACCCAGTTCTCCAACGACATCACCCGGCCGGAAGAGCAGATCGCCGTGTTCGGCGAGCTGGCGGTGGACTTCCTCGACGACTTCACCCTGGCTTACGGCTTCCGCTGGTACGACCTCGAGGTGGGTTTCGAGGGCTTCTCCATCTTCAAGTACGGCAACCGCCCGGTGCCCAACCTGGCCGACGGCAATGCCGCCAATAACCCCGACGTGGTGATCCGCCCGGACGTCACCGGCGGCCGCGACTACGTGACCAACATCGGCGAGTTCCAGCCGGCTTCGGTGGATGACACCATCCACCGGGTCACCCTGAGCTGGCGCCAGTCCGATGACCGGATGTGGTACGCCACCTGGTCCGAGGGTTTCCGGCCACAGGGCTTCAACCGCGCCGTCGCCGGCGGCCAGGTGGAACCCAGCGCGGACGGCAGCGCCCCCTGCAAGACCTCGCGCACACCCAGCTACTGCATTCCCCTGCTCTACCAGTCGGACGAGCTGATCAACTACGAGCTGGGCTGGAAGCACGAGTACCTGAACCGCCGCCTGCGCTTCAACGGCGCCGCCTACTTCATCGAGTGGAACGACATGCAGGTCGGCCATATCGACTCCCAGAACATCGACTTCCTGACCATTGTCGACAATGCCGGCGACGCCGAGATCAAGGGTATCGAGGGCAACCTGTCCTGGCTGGCCACGGAAAATCTCAGCCTGTTCGGCGCCTTCTCCTGGAACGACACCGAGATCGTCGAGCTGAACCCGGCCTTCGCCTTCGCGGTTACCGACATCGGTTCCCAGCTGCCGCTGGCCCCGGAGTTCCAGTTCAGCCTGCGCGGCCGCTACGAGTGGGAGGTGATGCAGGGTACCGCCCACGTACAGCTGGCCACCCGCTACTCCGACGAGGCCTACAGCTCGATCATCGACGTGCCCGCGCGCCGGGAACTGCAGGACTCCTACGTGGTAACCGACGCCACCCTCGGCTACCGCCAGGACACCTGGACCGCCGAGCTCTTCGTCAACAACCTCACCGACGAACGGGCGGAGCTGCACATCAACACCCAGGACGGGTCGCGCAAGATCCTCACCAACCGGCCCCTGGAATTCGGCCTGCGCTTTACCTACGACCTGTTCTGAGGTGAGCCGCGCCCCCGAAACAACGCCCGCCGCCTCGGCCCGGGCACGCTCGACGGACGCCCCCCTGGAGGCGGCCGGGCGGGCCCTGCGCCGGGGAGATTTCGCGGCGGCGGAAGAACTGGCGCGGGCGGCACTGGAATCGGGGGGCGGGCGCGAAGCCCGCTATCTGCTGGCGGTGGCCTGCCGCTACCAGGGGCGACACCGCGAGGCCCTGGAGGAACTGGATGCCCTGCAGCGGCAGGACCCGGGCTACGGTCGCCTGTACCAGGAGCGGGGGCACAATTGGCTGGCCCTGGACGAGCCCTTTCGCGCCCTAGCCGCCTTTCGTGACGCCACCGCCCGCAACCCGGCCCTGCTGGCGAGCTGGAAGGCGCTGGGGCCACTCACGGCGGCGCGTCCCGAGTGGCAGGACCTGGCGCGGGAGGCCGCCATCCAAGTGCGCGCTCTCAGCCAGCTGCCCGTGGAAATTCTCAGTGCGCGCAGCATGCTGCACGAAGGCCGCCTGGAGCGGGCGGAGACCCTCTGCCGGCACTACCTGCAGCGAAACCCGCAGCAAGTAGAGGGTATGCGCCTGCTGGCGGCCATCGCCAGTCAGCACGGTCAGCTGGAGGAGGCCGAGTTTCTCCTCGACAGTGCCGTGGAGTTTTACCCCGACAACCTGCTGGCGCGACTGGACCGGGTCAACGTGCTCTACCGGCAGCAGAAGTTCAGCCGCGCGCTGGCCGAGGCCGAGGCACTGGACCAGCGCCTGCCCGGCAACCGTTCCATCCGCGCCACCCTGGCCAACCAGTACATTGCCGTGGGCCGCTTCGAGGACGGCATCGCGCTGCTGCGCGCCCTGCTGGCGGAACACCCCGACGACCCGGCGATGCAGCTCACCCTGGGCCACGCCCTGAAGACCACCGGCGAGACAGCAAAGGCCGTCGAGGCCTACCGGGCGGCCAGTGCCATCCGGCCGGACTTCGGCGACGCCTGGTGGAGCCTGGCCAATCTCAAGACCTTTCGCTTCAGCGCCGATGACCTGGCGCAGATGCGCGAGCGCGAAGCCGATGAAAATACCGCGCTGGAAGACCGCATCCACCTCTGCTTCGCCCTCGGCAAGGCGCTGGAGGATGCCGGGGACTACGCCAGCTCTTTCGACTGTTACCAGCGCGGCAACCGCCTGCGCCGGGGCACCCTGCGCTACGATGCGGCGCGCATGTCCCAGCGCCTGGCACGGCAGCGGGCCTTCTTCAGCGCCGACTTCCTGCGGGGCCGCCCCGCCAGCGGCTGCGAGGCACCGGACCCGATCTTTATCGTCGGCATGCCACGGGCCGGCTCCACCCTGCTGGAGCAGATTCTCTCGGCCCACTCCGCCATTGACGGCACCATGGAGTTGAACCACATTCCCGCCCTGGCCCAGCGGCTCGACGGCCACGGCACCCGCGCTCCGGGGGAGGGCTATCCCGAGCGCCTGCAAGGCCTGGGCAGCGACACCCTGCGCAAGTTGGGGGAGCAATTCCTGGAGGAGGCCAGCGTCCACCGCCAGGGCGCCGCCTTCTTTATCGACAAGATGCCCAACAACTTTCGGCACATCGGTCTGATCCACCTGATCCTGCCCCGCGCCCGCATCATCGACGCGCGGCGCGACGCCATGGCCTGCTGCTTCAGCAACTTCAAGCAGCTGTTCGCCTCGGGGCAGGAGTTCAGTTACGACCAGGCAGAGCTGGGGCGATATTACCGGGAGTATGTCGAACTGATGGAGCACTGGGACGCCGTACTGCCCGGCAAGGTGCTGCGGGTGCAGCACGAGGACCTGCTGGCGGACCTGGAAGGCCAGGTGCGCCGCATGCTGGACTTCCTCGGTTTGCCCTTTGAAACGCAGTGCCTGGAGTACCACCGCAGCGAGCGCGCGGTGCGCACCCCCAGCTCCGAACAGGTGCGCCAGCCGCTGTTCCGCAGCGCCGTGGACCAGTGGCGCCACTACGCGCCCTGGCTCGCCCCCCTGCGCGAGGCCCTGGGGCAAAGCCTGGCGCCACCCGCAGGGCCTTGACACCCGGCGCCCTGCGGCGCCGGCGGGGCCACTGCCCCCGCATCTACCGCCTCAGAAACTCCAGGTCAGGCCCAGGCGCAGGGTGCGCGGTTCCATGATGTGGTAGTGGACGTCCTCCACCGCCTCGGCTTCGCCGGGCAGCTGGGAGGCGTAGAGGTAATCGATATCGTGGTCGCGGCTGTCCAGCAGGTTGAGCAGCTCGGCGCTGAGCCGCCAGTTCAGCGCCAGCTGCCGCCCCACCAGCAGATTGACCACGGTGGTGGCGTCGGCCTCGACGGAGCCGTCCTCCACCAGCGGTCGCTCGCCGAAGTAGCGCAGGCGCAGGCTGCCGTACCAGCCTTTCCAGTCGGTCAGGCTGACGCCGGCCTGCAGTACATGCTCCACCGCGCCGGGGATCTCGCGGCCACCGGCGGTGGCGCGGGTGAAACGGGCGTCGCTCCAGGCGTACTCGAAGTCCGCGGTCCAGCGCGAATTGATCGAGTAGTAGGCGGTGACTTCCAGGCCGTGGCGCCGGGTCTCGCCGCTGGCCTCGGTATTGCCGGCATCGCCGACGAAAACCAGCTCACTGTCGAGCTCCAGATACCAGAGGGCCACGGAGGTATTCAGGCGCTCCGCCCACACGCCGCGCAGGCCCAGCTCCGCTCCCAGGGACTCGACCAGGGGATCGACCCGCGGCACCGCGCTGCCGTCGGCCGGGTCCACGCGTATCGTGGTGCCCCGGGCATCGTTGGAGTGAAAGCCCTGGCCCGCGGCCGCGTAGGCCTCCCAGTCATCGTCCAGGGCGAGGATCACGCTGCCCTTCAGGCTGAGGAGTCCGTCGTCGGCACTGCCACTGTTGGGACGCAGATCGACACCCTGGAGATTGCGCGCAACGCGGCCATCCACCTCGAAATCGTAGTAGTCGTAGCGGGCACCCACCACCGTACGCAGGCGGTCACTCCAGACCAAATCGGCATCCCAGAACAGGCCCGTGCTGAACTCCTCCACGGCGTCGCTGCGAATACTGCCGAGGCGGCGGCGCTCGACACTGCGGTACAGCCCAACCTCGTCGATGTCATCGTAGCGGAGTTCCAGGCCAAGGCGCTGGGTCACCGGGCGGCCAAAGATGCTGTCCTCCCAACGATAGCTGCCACTGCCCCCATGGATCCAGCGCTCGTCCACCTGCTCGAACTGGTCGCCGTTTTCCGGGTCGTCCAGGAAGTAGGTGAAGTTTGACCACAGGTTCAGATCGTGGCGAATACTGTAGGCGGAAAGCTCCCACTGCTGGTCGTGCCAGCGGGCACTCAGGCTGTAGCGACTCGATTTCCCCCCCACCGTGGGATCAATCACCCCGCGCCGGGAGATCAGCCCCTGTGCTACCGCCCGGCCGGGTATCTGGTCGGCACTGTTCCACTGGTTGTCGTAGGCCATGGCGGTGACGCTCAGCCTACCCGCACCCAGCTCCCGGGTGTGTCGCAGCAGGCCATTGAAGCGTTCGAGATCCTCCTCGAGACCGCGCCAGGGGCCGTCGTAGCTGTTCAGCTCCGCCGCGTACAGCCAGTCACCGCCAAGGGCCCGGCTGCTGTCCACCGCGACCAGGCGGCGGTAGGCGTCCTCGCCCAGACTCAGCTCCGCCAGCCCCTTCTCGACGCGATCGGCGAGCCGGAACTGCGCACTGCCGGCACCGGAGAAGTCACCCACATCGGTGTGGTAGGGACCCTTGCGGTAGGCAATCGCCGACAGCGCTTCCGGGATAATCGGGTTGAGGTCGGTGTAGCCCTGACCGTGGCCGTGGCTGCGCATGTTCAGGGGCATGCCGTCGACGAAGGTGGCGAAATCGGTGCCGTGGTCCAGGTTGAAACCGCGCAGGAAGTACTGATTGGCCTTGCCGGTGCCGCTGTGCTGGGTAACCACCATCCCGGGCACCAACTCCAGGACCTCGCCAGTGCGCAGCAGAGGACGCAGGGCAATCTCGGCCTGGCCAATCAGGCCTTCGGAAGCCGAGATCGCCGAGCCCAGGAGATTGACCCGGCGCCCCTCCACTTCGACGGTTTCCAGGCCCGACTGGCTCTTGGCCTGGCCCACCGACAGTCCCGCGGCCAACGCCGCCCCCACCACCAGTAGCTGGCGTATCCAGGTCCGATCCATCGCGCTTTCTCCCCTTCCCTGCTGTGTTTTTGTTCGCCCGCGTCTAAAATGGGGCGCTCGCTGGCGCGACGTTGTAGCACGCGCCACCAATACCGAGAATGGATCGGTTTTCATGGCTGAAAATTCGCGGGGCCTCGCCGCCATGCTGGGGCTGCAGAATCGCCGGCAGTCGCTGCCCAGCCTGGGGACGCGCGAGCTCGCGGTCATGGAGGTGCTCTGGGGTAGGGAGAGCGAAACCACCGCCCAGCAGGTACTCGACAACATGCCGGCGGGCACCATTGGCCTGAGTACCATACAGAGCACCCTGGAGCGCCTGTACCGCAAAAAGCTGGTGAGTCGCCACAAACTGGGCCGCGCCTATGCCTACGCGGCGCGCTGCCGCCGCCAGGATCTGATCAGCCAGCTGCTGCAGGACATCACCCGGGACATTGCCGGCGGCGACATGCAGCCGGTGATCTCCGGCTTCATCAGTTATCTCGAGGACGCGCCGGGCGATACCGACGATACCCTCGAGGCGGCCCTGCGCCGCCACCGCCAGGCGGCAAGCGATGACTGAGTTGACCGCGCCCCTGCAGCTGCTGGTCACTGGCTGCGCCAGCCTGCTGCTGGCCTCGCTGCTCTCTGCCCTCGCCTACCCCCTGCTGCGGCGCTTGCTGCTCGCCGGCCCGGCGGCCAGCGCCTCGCGCTGGACACTGTTTTACGCCTTGCAGGCAGTGCTCTGCGCCAGCCTGGCGACCCTGGTACTGATGTCTCCAAAGGTAGCCGGACTCCTGGTGCCGGCACACTGCCACGGGCCGCGCTGCCTGCCCCACAGCCCGGAAATCCACCTGCTTTCTCCCGGCGGCCTGACGCTGACAGGGGTCAGCTTCCTGGCGATAACGGTATTGCTGCTGGGGGGAATCGCGGTGGCAGCGCGGACACGGCAGCGTCTGCAGCTGCTCGGCCAGCTCGCCGAACCCTGTACGGCTTTTGAACAGGTTCAGAGCGCCCGGCCGCTGGCCTGGTGCGCCGGCCTGTGGCGACCGCGCATCTTCCTGTCCAGCGCGCTGGTCGCGCGCCTGTCAGAGGCAGACCTCGATGCCGTGCTCGCCCACGAGGGCAGCCACGCCCGGCGGCGCGACAATCTGCGCCGACAGCTGGCCCACTGGGCCACGTTGTGCTGGCCGCGCGGGCTGCGGCGACAGCTGCTGGCGGACCTCTCGGAGCAGACCGAACTTGCCTGCGACGCCGCGGCGGCACGCCGCTGCGGGGCGCAAAGGCTGGCCCGATTGCTGATGACGCTGGGAAGCCCCGGGCAACCGAGGGGCGCCGGGGCAGGATTTCTGAATGATTATCGGGAGAGCCGGCTCGCGGCGCTGAAGGCGCCGCGAGTGGCGCCACTCTGGAGCGGGCCCGTCGGCCTGGTGAGCCTGGCCGCGTCCAGCGCGCTCAATCTGGCGCTGCTGACAGCGGCTGCCCACCTTGCCCTGGAGTGGCTGACCTGAAGGTCAGTTCAGTCGGAAGCCGACTTTGAGCACGACCTGATAGTAGGCCACCTTGCCCTTCATCACCGAGCCGCGGACTTCCTCGGTCTTGAACCACTCGACGTTCTCGATCGTCTCGTTGGCCCGGGCGATGGCATTCTCAATACCGTCTTCCACGCTTTTGGTGGAGGAGCCGACGACTTCGATTACCTTGTAAACATGGTCACTCATACGACCTCCTTGTGGGTGACTGCACTATTCACCCTAGCACACATGACTCACTTGGCCAGCCCCGGCACCACATTGCACCCATCCGCCACAGCCACTAGGCTGGAAACCATGTCTCGCTGTCGAAAGGCCCCTTGGGGCCGTGAAAGGAGGGTCGCCCATGCTCGCTGAACGCCCCGGCGCGCGCTCGATGAGCCGCTATGCCTGGATGGCGCCGGCGGTGGTCCTGCTGGCGCTGCTGCTGGTCTATCTCTTCGGGGACGGCGAGGGTGGACGCGTGCAGGTGCGGTCGGAAGGCGCCGACTACCAGCGCCTGCAAATTGGCGACCCCGACGATATGGGCGCGCTTCAGGCCACCGCCCCGCTGTCGGCGGCGACGCGGGAGCATGTGCTGCAGAATCTCTCCCGCTTCCGTGCCGAGTACCAGATGCTCGGCCCCTCGGTTGCGCTGAGCGCCGCGCCGGGTTCCGCCAGGGCCACCGAGCTGGCCGAGCGCCTGCGCGCTCTGCTGGCCCAGTACAACCTGGGCGACTTCGCGACACAGGAGGGCGGCGGGCAACCGGCAGTCAGCGCCGACGGGCTGGTACTGGGCGTGCGCCCCGCCGACCGTGCCATCGCCCGCGAGCTGATTGCGGCCCTGGCGCCGATGCTGGCCGGCAGCGTTACCATCGGCTTCGATGACACGCTGCCCACGGGCCGGATGCAGCTGCGGGTGCGGGAGGTATCCGGCTTTACGCCGCAGGGCGTCGCCGTTCTCGGCGCGGCCGGGCGCTGAGCCACCGGAACCATCCCGGCAAGCCCAGACGGCGACCAACCTGCATAGCCATGCGTTACACTGCAGACATGAGTGAAAGCCGCCAGCCACTGACCGTCTACTACGATGGAGCCTGCCCCGGTTGCGTACGCGACCGCCGCCGCTACGAGGCTATCGCCGGCAAACACGCCGAGCGCGTCGCCTGGGTGGACATCACTGGCCGCGAGGCGGAGCTGCGGGCCGCAGGCATTGAACCGGCGCAGGCCCTGCGCGAATTGCACGTAAAAGACCCGGAGAGCGGCACGGTCTTTCGCGAGCTGGACGCCTACATCCTGCTGATGCGCAGGACCTTGTGGCTCAAGCCACTGGCCTTTGTCATCGGCCTGCCCCTGGTGCGACCGTTGCTGGCCCGCGCCTATCACGCGTGGGTCGACCGACGCCTGCGCCGCAGCGGTCGGGGCTGAGCGTGGATCAACCCTGTGCCGAAAGCGAAGCGATTGCCGAGCAGGTCGTCCAGCGGGTCGGTCCGCACATCGTGCTGGCGCTGCCCCTGGGGCTGGGCAAGGCCAATCACATCGCCAATGCCCTCTACGACCGGGTCGCCGCCGACCCCGCGCTAAGCCTGACGATCCTCACGGCCCTGACCCTGGAAAAGCCCGCCTACCAGAACAATCTGGAGCGCCGCTTCCTGCAGCCGGTGGTGGAGCGGCTGTTCGGCGATTACCCGGCCTTGCGCTACGCCGAGGCCCGGCGCCAGGGGCGGCTGCCGGACAATATCCGGGTCGAGGAATTTTTCTTTCTCGCCGGCAGCCGGCTGGGGGATGCCGACGCACAGCAGAACCATATCTGCGCCAACTACACCCATGTCCCGGAGTACCTGCTGGACCGGGGCATCAATGTCATCGCCCAGCTGGTGGCGGCGCCCCCGACGGATAGTGCGCCGCAGGCCTACAGCGCCAGCTGCAATACCGACCTCACCGGCGAGCTGTTGCAGGCGCGCCGGGCGGGGCGGGCCGACTTTCTGTTTCTCGGCCAGGTCAACCGCGAACTGCCCTTCATGGCGGGCGATGCCCTGCTGGCGGCGGAGGAATTCGACGCCATCCTGGACAGCCCGGCCTGCGAGTTCCCCCTCTTCGCCCCACCGCGCCAGCCCCTGGGCCTGAGCGATCAGGCCGCCGCCCTGCAGGTGGCGCGCCTGGTACCCGATGGCGGCACCCTGCAGATCGGTATCGGCGCCCTGGGGGATGCCATCGCCCAGGCCCTGATTCTGCGCCACCGCGACAACCGGCGTTTTCGCAGCCTCAGCCGGGAACTGGCGGGCGAGCCGGCGGCGCCGGCGGACCACCTGGCGCCCTTTGCCAGCGGCCTGCACGGCCTCAGCGAAATGCTGGTGGACGGCTTCCTGGATCTGTACGAGGCGGGCGTGCTGCGGCGCGAGGTGGACGGCAAGGTTCTCAATGCCGCCTTTTTCCTCGGCTCCCGCAGTCTCTATCAGCGCCTGCGCGAGATGGACGATCGCGAGCGCGAACGCCTGGCCATGCGCAGTATCCTGTTCACCAACCAGCTCTACGGCGACCAGGCCGCCCGGCAGGCCGCCCGCACCGGTGCCCGCTTCATCAACAAGGCCATGCTGGTGACGCTGCGCGGCGAGGTGGTGTCCGACGGCTTGGAGGATGGCCGTGTGGTCAGCGGTGTCGGCGGCCAGTTCGACTTCGCCGCACAGGCCTTCGCGCTGCCGGACGCCCGCTCGGTAATCGTGGTGCCCGCCACCCGCCGGCAAGGCGGCAAGGTGGAATCGAATATCCACTGGCAGTACGGCAACACCACCATTCCGCGTCACTACCGCGACATCGTGGTCACCGAATACGGCATCGCCGACCTGCGCGGCAAGACCGACGCCCAGGTGATCGAGGCAATGCTGTCGGTGACCGATGCGCGTTTTCAGGCACCGCTGCTGGCGCAGGCACAGGCGGCGGGCAAACTGCCCTGGAACTTCCGTCCGCCCGCGACCTGGCAGCGAAACACCCCCGAGCGTATCCGCGCGGTGCTGCAGCCGGCCATCGAGGCCGGCACCCTGCACGACTTCCCCTTCGCCAGCGATTTCAGCCCCACCGAACAGGCGCTGCTGCGCGCCCTGGACGTGCTCAAGGGCGTCGCACATTCGCGCTGGCAACTGGCCCGGCTCGCCTGGGGCGGCCTGCTGGCTCCCGCGGCAACACCCGGGCTGACCGAGGCCCTGGCGCGCATGGAGCTGCAAAGCCCCCGCGGTGTGCGCGAGCGCCTGGAGCAGGCGCTGCTGAAGGGTGCCTGGGTGCGCCGGCGCTAACTCTCGCCGCTGATGTGGCTGATGATCAGGTCCAGCTGGTCCAGCAGCGGGCCGCTGTCGTCGGCCACCAACAGGCCGTATTTGAGGGATTCCTCCAGGGGCAGTAGCTGGGCCAGGCGGTAGCCGACCTCCCAGGCATCGTCACTCTGCAGCTCTAGGCCCAGGCGGCGGACCTCGGCGTGCTTGCCCAGGTCGGCCAGGATTTCCTGCAGGCTGGCCCACTGCGGCGGCAGTGGCGTCGGCTCGGGTGGGTCCATCAGCGTCACCTCGCCCCAGACCAGCCCGTTGGCGGCCACCCGGGTACTGTGCAGGCGCAGGCGCTGCTCCCCCTCGATCACAATCCCCAGCAGGCCGTTGGGCAGCTGGTCCCAGTCGACGATCCGCGCCAGCGTTCCCAGCTCCGACAGTTCGTGGTGTGCACGCCCCTCTCGAGCCACTTCCGAGCCCTTGCGGATCCACACCACGCCGAAACCGCTGCCGCGACGCATGCAGTCGCGGACCAAATCGAGGTAGCGCTGTTCGAAAATCTGCAGCGGCATGCGGCCACAGGGAAACAGCACGGATGAGAGGGGGAACAGGGGGATTTCCGTCGTCGACATGTATTACACCTGGCTGTCGGGATGGCTGCTGGCCTCGAGGTCCAGCAGATTGATGTAGGCGGTCTCGCGATCCTCGCCGCAAAACTCGGGGTCGGCCTGGAAGTTCTCGCACACCGCCGGCCGCCGGGGGTCGCCGAAGAGCCCACAGAGACGGTCGCGGGTCAGGTGTACACAGGCCACCCCGGCCGGCTTGCCCCGGGGCATGCCGAAAAATGCTGTGGAGATGGACGGCGCCACACAGCAGGCGCCGCAGCCCGGGCGACACTCCATATCAGTCCTCTTTGCCCTCGGGCCCCAGCGGACGCACCAGGAGGATCAGGCGCGGCAGCAGCAGCAGCGCCCCGACTACCGCGGCGATCATGGCGAGCACCGTCAGCAGACCGAAGTAGATACTCGGTGTGAAGTTGGACAGGGTCAGCATGGAGAAACCGATAACCACGGTAATGGTGGTGTAGTACATGGCCCGCCCGATACTGAAGTGGCAGCGGTGCATAGTGGCCAGGTAATTGCGATCCTTCGGGAACTCGTGCAGGAAGCGGTGCACGTAGTGGATGCAGTCGTCGACCCCGATGCCCACCACGATGGCGGCGATGGTGATGGTCATGATGTCCAGGGGAATGCCCGCCAGGCCCATGACGCCCAGCACCAGCCCGGCGGCGAGAATATTCGGCGCCAGCGCGATCAAGGCCAGGGAGAGGGAGCGGAACAGCAGCAGGAACATCACCAGGATAGCCAGGAAGACCGCCCCCAGGGTGAGGATCTGCGAGCGGAACAGGCTCTGCAGCACATTGTTGTAAAGCACCAGCATGCCGGTGAAGCGCACGTTGTCCGGCGCCAGCCCGGTCACCTCCACCAGCTCCGCGTGGAGCCGCTCGAGGAAGGCGTTGCGGCGCAGGCTTTCACTGGTTTCCATTACCCTGACCGTAATGCGCGCCTGCTTGTGCTCGGCGGAGAAATAGGGGTCCACCATCAAGTCGGCGACCTCTTCCGGCAGACTGCGCTGGACCAGTGCCAGCTCGACGCTGCCGATATCCTCGCCCATCAGGTCGCGCACCACGGTGAAGAGGGTCGATAGCGAGAGCACCTTGCCGGTCTCTTCCTGGGCGTCCACGTGCGCGTGAGCGGCATCCAGCAGGCGCATGCCCTCGAGACTGAACCAGAAGCTCGGTGTGAAGCCTTCCGTCTCCTCGCCAAAGCCGCCGGCGTCACCGGCGAAGCTGTCCTCGGCAAAGGGGTCGTCGGCGAATTCGTCGCCCCAGGCGTCACCACTGGATACCGCTTCGGCAGCCGCGAAGCCTTCGCCGGAGAAATCCGGACTGTCGTCGAGGAAGGGGTCGTCCTCGGCCAGGGGGGCGCCGCCCGACTCGCCGCTGCCCACGTTCTCCAGACCGGGTAGCGGCTGCTGATCGTCCGGCGGCGTGAGGATGATGTCCAGGGGAATGGTGCCACCGAGTTTGGAATCCAGCAGCTGCATGCCCTGGTAGATCTCGGTGGTGTCCTTGAAGTAATCGATAAAGCGGTTCTCCACCTCCAGACGGGTCAGCCCCCAAATGACCAGGCCCACCAGCAGCGCACTGACCACCAGGATGGTATTGCCGAAGTGCTCGGTGGCGCGGCCGAAATACACCGTCAGCGGCTGGTGGGACTTGCGGATGTACAGCGGCCGATGGCTGGGCCAGATCTCGATCAGACAGGGCACGATAATGAAGGCCATGACCAGGGCGACCAGGATGCCCACGGTCATCATCCAGCCAAAATCGATTACCGGCTGGATACCCGACACCACCAGGGACATGAAGGCGACGATCGTGGTGATGCCGGTATACACACAGGGCACGGCCATCGCCGCCACCGTCTGCAGGGCGCGGCGGTGGGTGTCCTCGTCGGGGTCATTGGCATGCAGCTCGCGGTAGCGCACCACCAGGTGGATGGCGATGGCCAGGGCGATGATCAGCAGCACGGCCACGAAATTGGATGAGATCACCGTCATCCGCCAGTCGAGGAAGCCCAGCAGGCCGAGCATGATCACCACCGTGGCGCTGCAGGTCGCCAGGGGAATCACGACCCAGCGCACCCGCCGGAAGATCACTGCCAGTACCAGCAACATGATGCCGAGGATCGCACTGCCAAACAGCACCAGGTCGTTCTGCACGAAGGCGACCATGTCCGCGGCTATCATCGGCACACCGCCGACAAAGATGCGCGCGTGTTCGCGGTAGTCATCGGCGATGGCCCGCACCGAGGCCACCAGTTCACTCTGGGCCTCGAGGGCCTTGGCGGTATGCGCCTTGAACGCCGCCTCGACCTGCTCCAGCCGGGCCGCTTCCGACTCACTGAGTTCCTCCGCCTCGGCCCGCTCGCGCAGGCTGTCGCGCTCCTGCAGCAACTCGAAATAGCGCTGGTCGCGCTCGAGGTTGACCTGTACCGCGGTGAGCTCGCCGTCGCGACTGGCGAGAAGCTCGGCGTAAATCGGGCTGGTGGTGAACTCTTCCAGGGCCTGCTCGCGATCCACTCCGGGATCCCGCAGGTGCGGCAGGGGTTTACCGGAGGTGATGTCAGAGAGACTCACCGGCGGGCTTTCCAGCAGCGGCACATCCCAGACGGTGACCACCGAGGCCACCCCGGGCAGCTCGCGCAACTCGTCTGCCATGGCGTCGAGGGGCTGCAGGGAGGCATCGCTCAGCAGCGGCGCGTGTGGCTGCCAGGTGAGCAGGAGGAAATCCTGGGTCGCGTACTCCGCGCTGACTTCGCGGAAGAACTCCAGGGCCGGGTCGCCCTGCAACATCAGGGAGTCCGCCGAAGCGTCGAGACGAATCTTCGGTGTCTGGCTCAGGGCCAGCAGGACCAGCGCCAGCACCAGCAGCAGGGACAGCCGGGGGCGGCGCAGGACCAGGGCGTCGTAGGCCCGCAACAGGGGGTGATCGATCATCGGGTGTGCGCCTTCTCCAGTTCCTCGAGCAGTCGGTGATGGATACCGCCGAAGCTGCCATTGCTCATGATCACGATACGGTCCCCCGAGCGTGCCGCCGCGGCCACCTGCCGGGCGAGCGCGTCGATGTCCTCGCTCAGGCTCGCCGGTACCGGGCTGCCGGCGAGCACCGCGTCCAGGGACCAGGTCATGCCGGGCGGCTGGTACCAGTAGACCTGGTCGGCGTCGCGGCAGGCCTCCGCCAGGGCTGCCCGGTGTTCACCCATACGCATGGTGTTGGAACGCGGTTCGATCAGCGCCACCAGGCGCCCCTCCCCGCCGCCGGCGCGCAGGCCCTGGAGCGTGGTGGCGATGGCCGTGGGGTGATGGGCAAAGTCGTCGTAGACGCGCACCCCGGCGATCTCGCCAAGCAGCTCGAGGCGCCGGCGCACGCCGCGGAAACCGGCCAGGGAGCCCGCGGCCTGCCGGGGCGGCACACCGACATGGCGCGCCGCGCCGAGGGCCGCCAGGGCATTCTCGACGTTGTGCAGGCCCAGCAGTGGCCATTCGACCGCCAGAGGCGCGTCACTACCGGGGGCGTGTACCCGGAAGGCGCTGCCGTCCTCGCGCTGCAGCTCCGCCCGCCAGCTCGCCGCCGCACCAATGCCGAAGGATTCCGTGGGCGTCCAGCAGCCCATGTCGAGCACCGCCTGGATGGCGGGCACACCCTGGCGGTGCAGCACCAGCCCCTCGCCGGGCACACAGCGCAGCAGATGATGGAACTGCCGCTGGATCGCCGCGAGGTCGGGGAAGATGTCCGCGTGGTCGAACTCCAGGTTGTTGATCACCAGGGTTCGCGGGCGGTAGTGAAGGAATTTCGAGCGCTTGTCGAAGAATGCGGTGTCGTACTCGTCCGCCTCCACCACGAAGAAGTCGCTGTCGCCGAGGCGGGCGGAGACGCCGAAGTTGCCGGGCACGCCGCCGATCAGGAAACCCGGTGACATACCGGCATCCTCCAGCAGCCAGGCCAGCAGACTGGCGGTGGTGGTCTTGCCGTGGGTGCCGGACACCGCCAGGACCCAGCGGTCTCGCAACACGTGCTCCGCCAGCCACTGGGGGCCGGAAGTGTAGGCCAGGCCGCGGTTGAGCAGGGACTCCACCGCCGGATTGCCGCGACTGAGGGCATTGCCCACCACCACCCAGTCGGGCGCGGGCTGCAGGTGCTCTGGCCGGTAGCCCTCCATGAGCTCGATCCCCGCCGCCTCCAGCTGGGTGCTCATGGGCGGATAGACATTGGCATCGGAGCCGGTCACCCGGTAACCCAGGGCGCGGGCCAGCAGGGCGATACCGCCCATGAAGGTCCCGCAGATGCCGAGTATGTGCAAATGGCCTTTCACGTCCGCCTCCTCCAGCGCGAGGGCGCGAGTGTAGCACGCAGCCGCCATCCCGACGGTGCGCCGCGGGCGGTAATTCGACCGCCCGCGGTCTACAAGTGAAGGGCAATCACGTATCATGGGGCCTTCCCGTTTCACTCGACACAGGTTTGCCAATGCCCAGGAAAAATGCCTTCTACGCCCAGTCTGGTGGCGTCACTGCCGTCATTAATGCTTCAGCCTGTGGCGTGATCGAGACCGCCCGCGCAAACCGCGGCAAGATCGGCAAGGTATTCGCGGGGCGCAATGGCATCATCGGCGCCCTGCGCGAGGATCTGATCGACACCAGCAAGGAAAGTGCCGCGGCGATTCGCGGGTTGATGACCACCCCGGCCGGGGCCTTCGGCTCCTGCCGCCACAAGCTGCGCAGCCTGGAAGAGAATCGCGCCGAGTACGAGCGCCTGATCGAAGTCTTCCGCGCCCACGACATCGGCTACTTCTTTTACAACGGTGGCGGCGATTCCGCCGACACCTGCCTCAAGGTCTCCCAGCTCAGCGAGTCCATGGGCTACCCGATCCAGGCCATCCACATTCCCAAGACCATCGACAACGACCTGCCCCTGACCGACAACTGTCCGGGCTTTGGCTCGGTGGCCAAGTACGTGGCCATCTCCACCCGCGAGGCGGCCATGGATGTCGCCTCCATGTGCGAAACCTCAACCAAGGTATTCATTCTCGAAGTGATGGGCCGTCACGCCGGCTGGATCGCCGCGGCCGCCGGCCTCGCCGCGGAGCAGGAGGGCGACGCCCCGCACATCATCCTGTTTCCGGAAGTGGCCTTCCAGCGGGAGAAGTTTCTCAAGCAGGTGCAGCGCACGGTGAAACGCCACGGCTACTGCGTGATCGTCGCCTCCGAGGGCGCCCAGTACAAGGATGGCAGCTTCCTCAGCGACGCCGGGGTCACCGACGCCTTCGGCCACAGCCAGCTCGGCGGGCTGGCGCCGGTGCTCGCGGACATGGTGAAGTCCGAACTGGGTTACAAGTATCACTGGGCAGTGGCCGACTACCTGCAGCGCTCGGCGCGGCACATCGCCTCGCAGACCGACCTCGAGCAGGCCTATGCCGTGGGCCAGGCGGCGGTGGAATTCGCCCTGCGCGGGGACAACGCGGTGATGCCCTGCATTGTGCGCGGCAAGGGCAAGCGCTACCGCTGGAGCATCGGCGAGGCCCCCCTCGAGCAGGTGGCCAATCGCGAGAAAAAGATGCCCCGCGGCTTTATCAGCCGCAACGGCTTCGGCATCACCGAGGCCGCGCGGGAGTACCTGGCCCCCTTGATCGCCGGCGAGGCCTACCCGGAATACCGCAACGGGCTGCCCCGCTACACCCGCCTGAAGCTGGCCGCGGTACCGCGCAAGCTGAAGACATCGTTCAAGGTTTGACCAGAGCCTGTTATACTGCGCCGCCTTTTTTCCACCACACTCAGCACAGGAATCGCCATGAGCCTTAACCTGATCCCCGCCGGGAAGAACATCCCCGACGAAATCAACGTGATCATCGAGATCCCCGCCCACTCCGACCCGGTCAAGTACGAAGTGGATCACGACAGCGGCGCCATCATGGTCGACCGCTTCATGACGGCGGCCATGTTCTATCCCTGCAACTACGGCTACATCCCCAACTCCCTGGCGGATGACGGCGACCCCCTGGACGTGCTGGTGCACACCCCCCACACCGTGGTTGCCGGCTGCGTGATTCCCTGCCGCCCGGTGGGCATCCTGCACATGTCCGACGAAGCCGGTGGTGACGCCAAGCTGGTTGCCGTGCCCACCACCAAGCTGTTCAAGGGCTACGCCGACATCAAGGAATACACCGACCTGCCCGAACTGCTGGTGCGCCAGATCCAGCACTTCTTCGAGCACTACAAGGACCTGGAAGAAGGCAAGTGGGTCAAGATCGACCGCTGGGGCGGTTCCGACGAAGCGCGCAAGGCCATCGTCGATGCCGTTGCCAACTTCGACAACTCCCACCCGGAAATGCGCTGAGCCCCATCTCGCACAGGCCCCCGACCGCATCCGCGGCGGGGGTCGTCCCACACCAGGCCCCATCGCCGCCACCCCTTCAGCGGCACCTGCAACTCAGCGGATAAAGTCCCGAGGCCGCCGGTATCTGGCGGGACACCAGTCAGCGGGCACATGGACATAGCGGGCCAGCAGCGCCGGCAGTTCCGCCTCCAGCACCTCCCGCAGCAGCAGCTCCTCCCCCGACCAGCACGCCCTGAGCAGAGCGGCATCCAGCATTGATTCACAGTGCACCGAGAGGGGCGCGTAACTCAGGTGCCAGCGCTCCACCGCCACGCCACCGCGATCCTGCGCGTAGGGACGAAAGAACCCCTCCGAGCGATCCGCCGCCATGCGCGCGTCCAGCCAGGCGTGCAGGGGACCAAACGGCCCCGCCGGTGCCACCTCGTCGGGCGTCAGTTGCACGCGGTAGTCCGCCGGGACCGCCGCGGCATCGTAGACGTCCAGATCCGTGCCCCAGTGGTGGCGCGAGGTACCGGGAAGTGCCGAGAAGCGCAGAATGGCATGCGCCTGCTCCGGGGCGGAGAGTGCCGCGAGGTCGACCATCTCCCCAGCGTCATCGTTCACCGGCCGCCGGCCACTGGCCTTGGCATTCCAGATCGCGCACTGGCGGGCAAAGCTGCGGTGGGCGCTGGCGATCGCCAACTGGAAGCCCGCCTCTGCAGCGGCCGCCTGCAGGCGGCGAAAGGCCGCTGCCGCCTGCGGATGCAGTTGTGCCCCCTCCCCCAGTTCCACCAGCTGACTGCCGTCCTTGCCGGTGAGCTGGGCGGAAGACAACGGCGCTGTCACGGCTGCGGGTCCAGGCTGAAGGGCAGGCGCTCGCCCAGGGTCAGGCCCGCGGTGCCGACCGCGCAGCCCCAGGCCTGGACTTCCACCCCGGCTTCCAGGGACGCCGCCAGACTGTCGCGGTAGCGGGGATCGATATCCCCGGCGGCACAGACCCGGTTTACGCCGGCGTGGAAGACACAGAACAACAGCAGGCAGCGGGTCCGCGCATCCAGGCGCTCCGCCAGCACCTCCAGGTGGCGGCGCCCGCGCGTCGTCACCGCATCCGGAAAGCGCCCCTGCCCGCCGGCATCGCAGAGGGTGACACATTTCACCTCCACGAAGACCTGGCCCCCCGGGCCCTCGAGCAGGAGATCGGCGCGGGAGCCCTCGGCTATTTTCACCTCCCGCCGGTGTTCAGGGTAGGCCTCGAAGCCGGTCAGCCGCCCTTCAGCCAGCCCCTCGGCTACCACCCGGTTGGCCAGGGCCGAGTGAATGCAGGCCATGCCCTCGCGCGTTTCCACCAGCTCCCAGGTCCAGGGCAGCTTGCGGGTCTTCGAGCTGCTGTGGGAAAGCCACACCCGACTGCCGGGCTCGGCACAGCCGGTCATGGCCCCGGTATTGGGGCAGTGGGCGGTCACCACGTCGCCGCCAGGCAACTCGACGTCCGCCAGAAAGCGTTTGTAGCGCCGGAGCAGGCGCCCTTCTTGCAGCGGCGCAAAGTCCATCAGCCCAGTACCCGGGCCAAGCGCTCCACCGCCACCTCCAGGCGCTCCATGCTGGTGGCGTAGGAGAAGCGCAGGTGCTCATTGGCCCGCACATGGCCGAAATCGACGCCCGGGGTCAACGCCAGGCCGTGCTCCTCCAGCAGCTGCCAGCACAGGGCCTGGCTGTCGTCGGTGAAGCGCGACGCATCGGCGTAGATATAGAAAGCGCCGTCCGGCCTGCAGGGCACCTTGAAGCCGATGGTTTCCAGCGCCGGCAGGAGGAAGTCGCGGCGCTGGCGGAAAATCGCCCGGCGCTCCTCGAAGATGTCCCGGGTGCCTGGCTCGAAACAGGCCAGGGCCGCGTGCTGGGCCATGGTCGACATGGAAATGAACAGGTTCTGGGCCAGCTTCTCGAGGCCGGGCAGCGCTTCCTCGGGCGCCACCAGCCAGCCCAGGCGCCAGCCAGTCATGCCGAAATACTTGGAGAAGCTGTTGACCACGAAGGCCTGGTCGTCGACTTCCAGTACCGACGGCGTCGGGCGGTCGTAGCCCAGACCGTGGTAGATCTCGTCCACGATCAGCTGCCCGCCGCGCTGGCGCACCGCGGCGGACAGTTCGGCCAGCTCCTCGCGGGTCAGCGAGGTGCCGGTGGGATTGGCCGGCGACGCGACCATGGCCCCAACGGTGCTGTCACGCCAGTGCCGGGCCACCAGCTCACCGGTGAGCTGGTAGCGGGTACTGGCATCCACCGGCACCAGCTCACCGTGCCCCTCCACCAGGCGCATGAAATGCCGGTTGCAGGGGTAGCCGGGGTCGGTGAGCAGCATGCCATCCCCGGGGTTGAGCAACAGGGCGGACAGCAGCAACAGCGCCCCGGAGGCGCCGGGCGTGACGATGATGCGGCGGGCGGGAATGTCCAGGCCGTAGGTCTCGGCATAGTGCCGGGACAGGGCCTCCCGCAGGGCCGGCAGGCCGGTGGCCTGGGAGTAGTGCGTGTGCCCGGCGGCCAGCGCTGCGCGCCCGGCCTCGATGATCGGCTCGGCGGTACTGAAATCCGGCGCCCCCGCCGCCAGGTGGACCACATCCCGCCCCGCTGCTGCCAGCTCCGTGGCGCGGGTCAGGACCTCCACCACACGAAAGGGTTCGATGTCATCAATGCGCCTGGCCAGGCGCAAACGGAAAGCGGGCGTCGCTGTCATGAATCGGTCCGGAAACGATGAGGGAGCCGCCATTCTAGCAACCGGATCGCTGCGGCGTCAGGGCCGTGCGCACGCCCTCACATCGCGCGCTAATTTTTGTGGCACAGGCCGGGGGAATCTGGTAGTTTCTGCGCCCTTGGGCGCCGGGCCCGGGCCTCGGCCAGCGGTTCCCGGCTCTACAACAACCGCAACTAGTGCCGTATGGGATGCATACCATGCCAAAAGCCGCCCAGAAATCCTCCAGCACCAACGAGTTCAAGAACTTCGAGCCCTATAAGCCCAAGCGGGGCGAGGAGTACATGAACGAGCAGCAGCGCGAGCACTTTCGCCAGATTCTGCAACGCTGGAAGGCCGACCTCATGCAGGAAGTGGATCGCACCGTGACCCACATGAAGGACGACGCCGCAAACTTCCCCGATCCGGCGGACCGGGCCACCCAGGAAGAGGAGTTCAGCCTGGAGCTGCGCACCCGCGACCGCGAGCGCAAGCTGATCAAGAAAATCGACCAGACCATCGAGCGCCTGAACCAGGACGACTATGGCTTCTGCGATGCCTGTGGCGTCGAGATCGGCATCAAGCGCCTGGAGGCGCGCCCCACCGCGACCCTGTGCATCGACTGCAAGACCCTGGCCGAAATCAAGGAAAGACAGGAACTGGGTTGATTCCCTGCGGGCGCTTCGCACCCTCACCAACCGGCCGGCTGCACCGGGGCTCCCTGCTCGCGGCACTGGCCAGTTTTCTCGACATGCGCAGCCGCGGCGGTCGCTGGCTGCTGCGCATGGAGGATCTCGACCCGCCCCGGGAGGAAGCCGGGGCAGCACGCGCCATTCTCGACTGCCTGCAGGCCCACGGCCTGGAACCCGATGACGACGTGCTCTGGCAGAGCCGCCGCAGTGAGGCCTACCTGGCGGCCCTGGCGCAACTCGATCGCGACGGCCACCTCTTCGCCTGCAGCTGTAGCCGCCGCGAGCAGGGCCCCGAGGGCAGCTGCCGCGGCAACTGCCGAATCGCACCCCCGCCACCGGACCGCCCCGCCGCACTGCGGGTAAGGGTGCCTCGCGACTACCGCTGCCAGTGGCAGGACAGCTGGCAGGGCGCGCAGGACTGGCCGCTGGGGGCACAGCTGAGCGACTTCGTGGTGCGGCGCAAGGACGGTCTGTTTGCCTATCAGCTGGCGGTGGTGGTGGACGACGCCGCCCAGGGGGTCACCCGGGTGGTTCGCGGCGCCGATCTCCTCGATTCCACGCCGCGCCAACGGCTGCTTCAGGATCTGCTCGGGTACCCGCCACCGGCCTACGCGCACATCCCGGTCCTGACTGCCGCCAATGGGCAGAAGCTGAGCAAGCAGAATCACGCACCGCCACTGGACTCCCGGCGCGCCGCCGACAATCTGCGCGATGCCCTGTCCCTGCTGCGCCAGCCGCCACCGCCGGAACACCTGCGCCAGTGCGGCGAAATACTCGGCCACGCAGCGGCGCACTGGACACCGGCGGCGATTCCCTGCGCACCCAGCCTGTAGACTTTACCGCCACAGGTGGCTTGCGTAGACTCCTTCGGCATTGCTTGCCCGGAAAATGACTCATGTATATCAACCGGGGTCTGCTGCTGACCATCGCGCTGGCCTTTGTCTTCATTCCCGCGGTCGACGAATGGCTGTGGGCAGGTACCGAGGGCTGGTACCGGCCCTTCCTGCTCTGGCTCGCCGCCATCGCCGCCGCCTGGTGGAACCTCCAGCGCCCCTGGCACGATGAGCTTTAGTCTCCCGGAAATCCTGCTGGCGATTGTCGCCTACCTGATGGTGCTGTTCCTGGTGGCGCACTTGGCGGATCGCGGCCGGCTGCCACGCCGAATCACCCATCACCCGGCCACCTATGTGCTGTCGCTCGCGGTTTTCGCCGGGGCCATGGCCAGCAATGCCATCTTCGAGCTGGCCTACCGCTATGGCTACGGCTACCTCCTCTATTACACCGGGGTGGTGATCACCTTCCTCCTCGCCACCGTGCTGCTGCTACCCCTGCTGCGCCTGTGCCGGGTCTACCAGCTGGCCTCGCTGGCGGATGTCCTCACCTTCCGTTTCCGCAGCCACCAGGTCGGGGCCATCGCTACCCTGGCAATGTGCCTGACCCTGATGCCCCTGCTGGCCCTGCAGATACAGACCGTTGCCGACAGCATCCACATCCTCGCCGGCGACCTCGACCAGCTGCTGCCGGCGGCCCAGCGCCAGGACACACTGGCCTTGCTGTTCTGCCTGATCATCATCATCTTTGCCGTGCTTTTCGGCACCCGCAATCTGACCTCCGAGCGGCGCAACATCGGCCTGGTCACGGCGGTCGCCTTCGAGTCGCTGGTCAAGCTGGCCGCCATGCTGGGGATGATGTGGCTGGCGGTGCACCAGGTCTTCAATGGCTTCGGCGGCCTGCAGGCCTGGATCGCCAGCGAACCCCGCGCCGCGGCGATTGTCGACCAGCCCATGCAGGGTGACGCGGCGCGCACGCTGCTGTTGCTGTTCTTCGCCGGCGCGGTCTGCATGCCCCACCTGTTCCACATGGCCTTCGCCGAGAACAAGGAGAGCCAGGACCTGCGCACCGCCAGCTGGGGCCTGCCGCTCTACCTGCTGCTGCTGGCCGTGCCGGTGTTGCCCCTCGCCTGGGCGGGGCTCTACCTGGAGCACGGCCTGCCCGCCGCCTACACCGGGCTGGGGGTGGGCATCAGCCTGCAGTCCCCCACCCTGACGGTCCTCGCCTTCATCGCCGGTCTGTCGGCCGCCAGCACCACCATCATCGTCGCCACCCTGGCGCTGGCGAACATGTGCCTGAACCACCTGATCCTGCCGCGACAGCTCCTGCCCATCCGCTCCGACCAGAGCCTCTACAGCCAGCTGAAATGGTTGCGCCGGGCCCTGATCACCCTGCTGATCCTGGGCGGCTACGCCTTTTTCATGGCCATCAACGGCAAACACAGCCTGGCGCAGCTCGGCCTGGCCGCCTTTGCCGGCACCCTGCAGTTCCTGCCCGGGGTTGTCGCTACCCCCTACTGGCGCGGCGCCAACCGCAAGGGCCTGCTCTCGGGCTTGATTGCCGGCCTGGCCACCTGGTGCCTGCTGGTGCTGCTACCGATTCTCGGCATCCCCCAACCCGAGGGGGTGCGAGCCCTGGCCGAACAGTGGTTCCCCGGCAGCGAGAACGCCTGGGCAGTGGCCAGCGTGATCGCCCTGGGCCTCAACCTGGCCCTGTTCATCGGCGTCTCACTGCTGACCCGGCGCAGCGACGACGAGCGGGTCGCGGCGGAAATCTGCTGCATGGACAACCTCAACCGCCCCTTCCGCCGCACCCTCAGCATGCAGTCGGCGCGGGAGTTCATCGAGCGCCTGAGCCCGGCCCTCGGCCAGGACACGGCGAGCACCGAGGTGCGGCGGGCCCTGCGCGAGCTGCAGTTCGAAGAGCAGGAGTCGCGCCCCTACGCCCTGCGCCGGCTGCGCGCCCGGATCGAAGCCAACCTCTCCAGCCTGCTCGGGCCCACCGTGGCCCTGAACATCATCAATCGCTGCCTGCCCTTCGATGACCAGCCCCAGGGCAGCACCGAGGACCTGTTCCTGATCGAGCGGCGGCTGGATCGCGCCGGCGGCCAGTTCACCGGGCTGGCAGCGGAGCTGGACAACCTCCGCCGCCACTACCGGCAAACCCTCGACAACCTGCCGATTGGCGTCTGCTCCCTGGCCCCGGACGGGGAGGTCCTGCTGTGGAACCGCAGCATGGAGGGGATTACCCGGGTACCTGCCAGCCAGATTCTCGGTTCGCGCCTGGAGTCACTCCCCGCACCCTGGCAATCCCTGTTCGAGCAGTTCTTCCGCGACCAGAGCCAGGCGGCCAAGAAGCTCGAGGTTCCCCTGGAGGACGGCAGCAATCGCTGGCTGAGCCTGCTGCGAGCGAGTGCCAACGCGCAGCCCGGGGGCGACCAGATCGTGCTGGTGGAGGACATTTCCGACTACGAACGGCTGCAGCAGGAGCTGCTGCACAGCGAGCGCCTGGCCTCCATCGGCCGCCTGGCAGCGGGGGTCGCCCACGAAATCGGCAACCCGATCACCGGTATTGCCTGCCTGGCACAGAACCTGGAGTACGAGGACGAGCCCGAGCTGGTGCAGGAGGCGGCCCGGGACATCATCAAGCAGACCAGCCGTGTCAGCCGCATCGTCGAATCCCTGGTCAACTTTTCGCACAACGGCTCCAACGCCGGAGACACCCGCCTGCAGCCCTGCAATATCGCCGACTGCGCCGACGAGGCGATCCACCTGCTGGAACTGGACCACCAGGCGCGGCCCCTGCGCTTCGTCAACCGCTGCGAGCGCGAGCAGCTGGTGCTGGCCGACCCGCAGCGCCTGCTGCAGGTGCTGGTCAACCTGCTGGGCAACGCCCGGGACGCCAGCGAAGACGGCGCCGATGTGAGCATCACCCTGCACACCGAGGGACAGCAGGTGGTCATTGCGGTGGAGGACAGCGGCAGCGGCATCCCGCCGGCGCTGCAGGTGCAGGTCTTCGAACCCTTCTTCACCACCAAGGACCCGGGCGAGGGAACCGGGCTCGGCCTGGCCCTGGTCTACAGCATCATGGAGGACATGGGCGGCAGTGTGCAGATCACCAGCCCCCTGCACGAAGGCCCCCATCCGGGCACCCGGGTCAGCCTGCGACTGCCCACTGCCCGTTACCAGCAGTAACACGCAGAGCGCAATTGACTGGAAAATCACCAGCAGTCACGGTATGTTGTTGCCCTGCACCCGAGAGGTAACACTCTATGCAACAGATTCTTGTGGTGGAGGACGAATCGGTCATCCGCGGTGCGCTGCGGCGATTGCTGGAGCGCCATGGCTACACGGTGTCCGAGGCCGCCTCGGTCCAGGAAGCCGAAACTCGCCATAACCTCGCCGATTTCGACCTCATCATCTCCGATCTCCGTCTGCCCGGCGCCCCGGGGACCGACCTGATCCGCAAGGCCGGCGAGGTGCCGGTCCTGATCATGACCAGCTATGCCAGCCTGCGCTCCGCGGTGGACTCGATGCGCATGGGCGCGGTGGACTATATCGCCAAGCCCTTCGACCACAGCGACATGCTGGCCGCCGTGGAGCGGATCATCGCCGACCACCCGAAGGGTGCCCCGGCGAGCGCCCACGCTGCCGCGGAGGAAGACTCCCCGGCCTCGGACATCATCGGCCACTGCCCGCCGATGGTCACGCTGTTCGAGCACATCCGCAAGGTGGCGCCCACGGATTCCACGGTCCTGGTGCTGGGGGAGACCGGCACCGGGAAGGAGCTGGTGGCGCGCAGCGTGCACCGGCACAGCCGGCGCGCCGACAACACCCTCATCTGCGTCAACTGCGCCGCCATTCCCGACACCCTGATCGAGTCCGAACTGTTCGGCTACGAGAAGGGCGCCTTTACCGGGGCCAACGCCAGCCGCATGGGCCTGATCGAGGCCGCCGACGGGGGCACCCTGTTCCTGGACGAGATCGGCGAACTGCCGATGGAAGCCCAGGCGCGCCTGCTGCGCTTCATCCAGGAGGGCGAGATTCGTCGCATCGGCTCGGTGCAGTCGCGCAAGGTGAATGTGCGCCTGATCTGCGCCACCCACCGCAACCTGCAGAGCCTGGCCGCCGAAGGCCAGTTCCGCCAGGACCTCTACTACCGCATCAACGTCCTGCGCCTCGAGCTGCCGCCACTGCGGGACCGCGGCAAGGACATCCTGCAAATTGCCGAGAGCATGCTCAAGGCCCAGGCCGAGCGACTCGGCAAGGGCGAAATGAACCTCTCCCCGCGGGCCATCCAGGCAATCACGACCTACCAGTGGCCGGGCAACGTGCGCGAACTGGAGCACGCCATCGAACGCGCCGTGGTGCTCAGCGAGGGCCCGGAAATCGACAACCGGGAGCTGGGTATCGACCTCGAGCTGGTCAATGTCAACCGCCTGCGAGGCCAGACTGGCCCGGTGCAAAGCCCCCAGGCAGCCAATCCCCTGGGTGCACCCCGCAACATCACCTCGGACCCGACGGAGGACCTCTCCCTGGAGGATTACTTCCAGCGTTTTGTCCTGGAACACCAGGACAGCATGAGCGAGACGGAACTGGCACAGAAGCTGGGCATCAGCCGCAAGTGCCTGTGGGAACGCCGGCAACGCTTCGACATTCCGCGCAAGAAGGCGGGCAGCACACGGCGCAAAAAAGCGGCCTCCTGAGCGTTACCGTCGGCGCTCCATGTAACAGAAGGCAGAGTATATCCGTAACAAACACAGCTAATTTGCTCGACCGGGAACTGAGACCAAAAATCGCAAACACCTGTTTTATATAGTATTTTCAATTTCTGGCACGGGCACTGCAATTCTTTTTACGCCTACAACAATAACAATAACAAACGGCCCAATAACAATAACAGACAACAACAATGGACCTGGACGGGGAAGACATCTTCCCCTTCGATTTCCGGTCGAAGCTGCAACGTACAGATTGTGTTGCTAACAGCATAAAAAGAATAACAGTAGCAATAAGAATAAGCCGTCAACGAGACCTGGGTGGGGAAACGCGAGTTTCCCCACTAACTCGTTCCTCCGATTCCACACCACCCCTAGCGGGCAATTCCGTATCCGCCCTGCGCCCCTGACCGGGCACGCTTATGTGGTAGACTGCAAGCTGTTTGACCAACGATTACAGGGCCAGCCCCACTTGAAAGTCTACCCTCGAAAGCAGCACTGCATCTCCCGCAAGAACATCAGCCCCAATGCGCTCAAGGTGATGGCGCGCCTGCGCGAGGCCGGCTACCAGGGCTACCTGGTCGGTGGCGCGGTTCGCGATCTCTTGCTGGGGGGCCACCCCAAGGACTTCGACGTGGCCACCGACGCCACGCCGGAACAGGTACATGCGCTGTTCCGCAACTCGCGCCTGATTGGCCGGCGCTTCCGTATCGTCCACGTGACCTTTGGCCGCGAGGTGATCGAGGTCACCACTTTCCGCGGTCATCACGACAGCGATCCCGACGGCGACGATGCCACGCCCGACAGCCATCGCTCGCGGCAGTCCGACAAGGGCCTGCTGCTGCGCGACAACGTCTACGGCACGCTGGAGGAAGACGCGGTGCGGCGCGACCTGACCGTGAACGCGCTCTACTACGACGCCGCCAATTTTACCGTCTACGATCATGTCCACGGTATGCGGGACCTGCGCAAGCAGAGCGTGTGCATCATCGGCGACCCGGAGCAGCGCTACCGCGAGGATCCGGTGCGGATGCTGCGGGTCGCCCGCTTTGCCGCCAAACTGGATTTCGGCATCGACCGCGGCACGGCCCGGGCCATTCCCGACTGTGCGCACCTGCTCGGGGAGATTCCGCCGGCCAGGCTGTTCGACGAATTCCTCAAGCTGTTCATGTCGGGCTATGCCGAACGCACCATGGACAAGCTGCTGGAGCTCGACCTGCTGCGCTACCTGTTCCCGGAAAGCGATCACGCCATGCGTCGCAATCCGCAGGCCATGGCTCTGGTGCGGGCGGCCATGCACAGCACCGACCAGCGCATTCAGTCGGGCAAGCCGGTCACGCCGGCCTTCCTGCTCGCGGCGCTCCTGTGGCCGGTGGTGCGGGAGCTCTGGCAGCAGCTGCAGACCCGCGGCGAGCCGCCCGCGGCCGCTCTGCACAGCGCCGGGCAGCAGGTGATCCAGGCCACCCTGCGCCAGATCTCCATTCCCCGTCGCTTCAGCCTGCCCATGCGCGAGATCTGGGAGTTCCAGCCGCGCCTGCAGCGGCAGCGCAAGCCGCAGGAAATGATCCAGAACCGCCGCTTCCGGGCCGCCTACGACTTCCTGCTGCTGCGCGAGGCCGCGGGCGAAGACGCCGGGGGCAGTGGCGCCTGGTGGACCGAGCAGCAAGAGCTGCCGGAACACCAGAACCTGCCCATTATTCACGGGACCGATGAAGACGAGCACGCCGATCGCGGGCGACGTCGCCGGCGCCCGCCACGCAAGCGTCGCCCAGCCCAGAACGCATGATCACCGCCTGCGTCGCCCTGGGCAGCAACCTGCAGGAGCCTGCACAGCAGCTGATGGCGGCTGTGGCGGCACTGCGGGGCCTTGAGGACTCACGCCTGACGCGCTGTTCGCGGGTCTACAGCAGTGCCGCCGTGGGCCCGGGGGAACAACCCGACTACCTGAATGCCGCCGTGATGCTGGAAACCCGGCTGACGCCGCTGGCGCTGCTGGATGCACTCCAGCGCATCGAAGCGCGACAGGGTCGCGAGCGCGAATTGCGCTGGGGGCCACGCACTCTGGACCTCGACCTGCTGCTCTACGGCGACCAGACGCTCAATCTGCCCCGACTGCAGATCCCCCACCCGCGCATCGCCGAACGCGACTTCGTTCTTTACCCGCTCGCCGACCTGCTTCCCGCGGACTGCGAGCTGCCGGGGCTCGGCCCGCTGACCGCCCTGCTCGCGGCCCGCCCCGGCGCCGACCTGCAGGTGGTCGACCTGCAGCTGCCCGAGGAGCATTGCCGATGAGCACCGACAGTCACGACCTGCGCGGCAGGACGCCCCCCGGCTATATCGCCGTGGAGGGCCCCATCGGAGTGGGCAAGACGACCCTGGCCCGCCGTTTGGCCGAGCACTTCGCTTATCCACTGCTCTCCGAAGACGCCCACGAAAACCCCTTCCTCGAGCGCTTCTACCGCAATCGAAGGGAGGCGGCCCTGGCGACCCAGCTGTTCTTCCTGTTCCAGCGGGCCCAGAAACTCGGCGACCTGCGCCAGGAGGACATTTTCGCCCCCAATCGCGTCGCGGATTTCCTGATCGAGAAAGACCCGCTCTTCGCCCGGGTCAATCTCGACAGCGACGAGCACCAGCTGTATCAGCGGGTCTACCAGCAATTGCAGATCGATGCCCCCAGGCCGGACCTGGTCATCTATCTGCAGGCGTCGACCGAAATCCTCGAGGAGCGCATCGAGAAGCGCGGGGTCGCCGCCGAACAGGCCATCGACCGCACTTACCTGGAGCGCCTGAACGAAGTGTACAGTGAGTTTTTTCTGTATTACGATGACGCCCCGCTGTTGATCGTCAACGCCAGTGAAATCGATCTGGCCAACGGCGATCAGGATTTTCGACAACTGGTCGACTACCTGCTGGATATTCGCAGCGGTCGGCATTACTTCAACCCGACCTTCTTTGGATAGTGCACATGGGCAAGTTCACCATCAGCACCCTCGACAAGATGAAGGCATCGGGTGAGAAATTCGTCTGCATCACCGCCTACGACGCCACCTTTGCCCGCCTGGTTTCCGAGGCTGGCGCGGAATCCATCCTGGTCGGCGACTCCCTGGGCAATGTCATCCAGGGGCACGACAATACCGTCCCCGTGACCATGGACCACATGGTCTATCACACCGAATGTGTGGCGCGGGGGGGTATCGACTCGCTGTTGATCTCCGACCTGCCCTTCATGGCCTACGGCACCCCGGAAGATACCCTGCACAATGCCGCGCGCCTGATGCGCGCCGGTGCGCAGATGGTCAAGCTGGAAGGCGGTACCTGGTTGAGCGACTCCATCAGCATGCTGGTGGAACGCGGCATTCCGGTCTGTGCGCACCTCGGCCTGACGCCCCAGTCGGTCAACGTGTTCGGCGGCTACCGGGTCCAGGGCCGCACCCCCAAGGAGGCCAAGTCGATCCTGGCGGATGCGGTGGAGATCCAGGATGCCGGTGCCAGCCTGCTCGTGCTCGAGTGTGTACCGGCACCCCTCGCCGCCGATATCAGCCGCAAGCTGGATATTCCGGTGATCGGCATTGGCGCCGGCCCCGGCACCGACGCCCAGGTCCTGGTCATGCACGACCTGCTCGGGCTGAGCGCCCACACCGCCCGGTTTGTGCAGAACTTCATGCAGGGTCACGACTCCATCCAGGATGCCCTGCGGGCCTTTGTCGAGGCAGTCAAGTCCGGCGAGTACCCCCGGGACGAGCACAGCTACCAATAAGCCGACCGGATAAGCGTCCCGCCGGTGGGGGCAAATACTGTAAGTTAGCGCTCACATACCTTTAGTGTTACTGTTACCCGCGCCTTCGTGACCAGGTAACACACGAGGGTTAAATTTTCTTGAAAAGCCGTTGCCCGGTGTCCAGCCGGTGGTGCATACTGCGTCCCCCGGCGGGGGAGGCCCGCCACAACAGTGACCAGCGGTTCCGGTCCAGCATCACCCTTACCGTCACGCGGGGGTCATGTCGACATGCGTACCTACGCCAATATCCAGCAACTGCAGAATGCCCTGCGGGAACGCCGCAGCCAGGGGCAGCGTATCGCTTTTGTGCCCACCATGGGCAATCTGCATAACGGCCATATCGACTTGGTCAGGCGCGCCCGCCAGCTCGCGGATGTGGTCGTAGTCAGCATCTTCGTCAACCCGCTGCAGTTTGGTCCGCGGGAGGACCTGGACAGCTACCCCCGCACCCTCGCCGCCGACAAGGAAAAGCTGTTTGCCGAAGGCGTGCAGTTCCTGTTCACCCCCGAAGTCTCTGATATCTATCCGGAAGGCATGCACCTGCACACCCAGGTACAGGTGCCCGACCTGTCCGAGACCCTCTGTGGCAGCAGCCGTCCCGGCCACTTTAACGGGGTGACGACGGTAGTTAACAAGCTGTTCAACATCGTTCAGCCAGATGTGGCGGTGTTCGGGGAGAAGGACTTCCAACAACTCTCGATCATTCGCAAGATGGTTCGCGACCTATGCATGCCCGTGGAAGTGGAAGGCGTGGCTACGGTGCGCGACGCGGACGGCCTGGCGAAGAGCTCCCGCAACGGTTACCTGAACGACCAGGAGCGGCGCCTGGCTCCGCTGATTCACGAAACCCTGCTAAGCTGTCGCGAAGCCATCGCCTGCGGCTTCGACAACTTCCTGCAGCTCGAGTCCCACGCCCGCATGCAACTGTTACAGGCTGGTTTCGAGCCGGATTATTTCGCCATTCGCGATGCCCGCACCCTGCGCGCGGTCACCGAGGAGACCGAGGAGATCGCCATCCTGGCCGCGGCGCGCCTCGGACGCACCCGGCTGATCGATAATGTGCGCCTGAGCCTGAACCCGGTGTCTGACTGGGGCATGCTCGCCTCCCCCTGAGGCCTTCCCGCCTCATCCATTCGGATCTTGCACGCCGCGTCAGGCGGCGTATCATCCCCTGTCCAGCTAAAATTAACAGGGAGTTCCGGCATGACCCACCTCTTCCCCATCCACCCGGTTCCGGATAATTTCGCCGACGCACACATCAACGCGCAGCGCTACCGGGAGATGTATCAACGGTCGGTGGAGGACCCCGAGGGTTTCTGGGGCGACATGGCAAGGGAATTCCTGCACTGGGATGCGCCCTGGAAGCGCGTGGTCGACTACGACTTCCACCGCGGCGAAGCGAGCTGGTTCACCGGCGGCCAGCTGAACGCCAGCAGCAACTGCCTCGATCGCCACCTGGCCACCCGCGGCGAACAGACCGCGCTGATTTGGGAACCCGACGACCCCGCGGAGGCCGCCCAGCACATCACCTACGCCGACCTGCACGAGCGCGTGTGCCGCCTGGCCAACGTGCTGCGCGAACGCGGCGTGGGCAAGGGCGATCGCGTTTGCATCTACCTGCCGATGATTCCGGAAGCCGCGGTAGCGATGCTCGCCTGCGCCCGTATCGGCGCCATTCACTCGGTGGTCTTCGGTGGCTTCTCGCCGACTTCCATCAGCGACCGCATCCTGGACGCCGACTGCCAGACCGTGATCACGGCAGACGAAGGTCTCCGCGGTGGCAAGACCATCCCCCTCAAGGCCAATGTCGACAGCGCTCTGGAGAGCTGCCCCGGCGTGCATACCAGCATCGTGGTGCGACGCACCGGGGGCCAGATCGACTGGCAGGAAGGCCGCGACATCTGGTATCACGAGGCAACGGCGCAGGTCTCCGCCGACAGTCCGGCGGCGGCCATGGACGCCGAGGACCCCCTGTTCATCCTCTACACCTCCGGTTCCACCGGCAAGCCCAAGGGTGTGCTGCATACCACCGGGGGCTACCTTCTGCAGACTGCCATGACCTTCCTCTATACCTTTGATTACCGCGAGGGCGAGGTCTTCTGGTGCACCGCCGACGTCGGCTGGGTAACTGGCCACAGCTACATTGTCTACGGCCCGCTCTGCAATGGCGCCACCTCGCTGATGTTCGAGGGTGTGCCCACCTGGCCCGACGCCGGCCGCTGCTGGGAAGTGGTGGACAAGCACCAGGTCAACAGCTTCTACACCGCCCCCACCGCCATCCGCTCCCTGCATGCCGTCGGTGACGCGCCGGTCAAGCGCAGCTCGCGCAGCTCGCTGCGTCTGCTGGGCTCGGTCGGCGAACCGATCAACCCGGAAGCCTGGGAGTGGTACTACCGCGTTGTCGGCGACTCCCGCTGCCCGATTGTGGACACCTGGTGGCAGACAGAGACCGGTGCCCACATGATCACCCCGCTGCCAGGCGCCCACGACCTCAAGCCCGGCGCAGCGAGCAAACCCTTCTTCGGTGTGCAGCTGGCCCTGCTCAACGAGGATGGCAGCGAGGTGAAAGGCCCCGGCTCCGGCTACCTGGCCATCAAGGCCTCCTGGCCCAGCCAGATCCGCACCATTTACGGCGACCACCAGCGCCTGGTCGAGACCTACTTCAGCCATTATCCGGGCTACTATTTCACCGGCGACGGTGCCACCCGCGACGAAGATGGCTACTACCGCATCACCGGCCGCGTCGATGACGTGCTCAATGTTTCCGGGCACCGCATGGGCACCGCCGAGGTGGAAAGCGCGCTGGTCCTGCACGATGATATCGCGGAGGCCGCCGTGGTGGGCTTCCCCCACGACATCAAGGGCCAGGGAATCTACTGCTTTGTGACGCCGATGAGTGGTGTGGAGCCTTCAGAAGCACTGGAAAAAGAACTCATCCAGCTGTGCGTAGAGGAAATCGGCCCCATCGCCAAGCCGGATATTATCCAGTGGGCCCCGGGCCTGCCAAAGACCCGCTCCGGCAAGATCATGCGGCGAATTCTGCGCAAAATCGCCGAAAATGACTTCGATCACCTGGGCGACACCACGACGCTGGCGGATCCCGGTGTCGTCGATCACCTGGTGGAAAACTGCGCCCACCGCAAGGACTGAGGCAAGCCCCAGGGCGGCGTCTGTTCGCCGCCCACCGCCGCAGCTAGGCCTCGGAACGCAGCAACAAAAAAGCCGGGGCATGCCCGGCTTTTTTGTGAACCCCTGGCGCAGCGCCAGGGCGCGACTCAATCCTCGTCGCTGGAACTTTCGCTGCTGGAGGAGCTGGAATCTTCGTCCTCGAGGGGACGATCCACCAGCTCGACCCACGCCATCGGCGCGTTGTCACCGGCGCGGTAGCCGCACTTCAGGATACGGATGTAACCACCCGGACGATCCTGGTAACGCGGGCCCAGCTCGGTGAACAGCTTGCCAACTGCTGCCTTGTCGCGGGTGCGATCGAAGGCCAGACGACGATTGGCGACGCTGTCCTGCTTGGCCAGGGTAATCAGAGGCTCAGCGTAGCTGCGCAGCTCCTTTGCCTTGGGCAGGGTGGTCTTGATCAGCTCGTGCTGCACCAGTGACACGGTCATGTTGCGGAACATGGCCTTGCGGTGCGAAGAGTTTCGGTTTAACTGACGTCCACTGTGACGATGACGCATGGTCTCAATCCTGTATTCTGTGCTATCTCAGCACTGCCATTCTGTTAACTTCGCGACTCAGATGCTGAGCACGCGTTCGTCGTTCTTGAGACTGGCGGGCGGCCAGTTGTCCAGGCGCATGCCCAGAGACAGACCGCGGGAGGCCAGTACGTCCTTGATTTCGGTGAGCGACTTCTTGCCCAGGTTGGGCGTTTTGAGCAGCTCTACCTCGGTGCGCTGGACGAGATCACCGATGTAGTAGATATTTTCCGCCTTGAGGCAGTTGGCGGAACGAACCGTGAGCTCCAGGTCATCGACCGGGCGCAGCAGGATCGGATCGACTTCATCTTCCTCAACCACGGACTCGGACTCGGACTCGGACTCGAGGTCCACGAAGACCGCCAGCTGCTGCTGAAGGATCGTCGCTGCACGACGGATCGCCTCTTCCGGATCAATGGTACCGTTGGTTTCCAGATCCAGAACCAGTTTGTCCAGGTCGGTACGCTGCTCAACACGTGCCGCTTCAACCACGTAGGCCACGCGACTTACCGGCGAGAAGCTGGCATCCAGGTGCAGGCGGCCGATAGCGCGAGTTTCATCTTCCGGCGTCTGACGGCTGTCGGCCGGAGAATAGCCACGACCGCGGCTGACCGTCATCCGCATGCTCACGTCCTTGCTGCCATTGATGTGGCAGATGACATGATCGGGGTTGCGCACTTCGATATCGTGATCAACCTGAATATCGCCGGCCGTGACAACGCCGGGGCCCTTCTTGTGCAGGGTCAGCTCCGCCTCGTCCTTGCCATTCATGACCAGGGCAACACCCTTCAGGTTGAGCAGGATCTCGATAACGTCTTCCTGCACACCCTCAATGGCACTGTACTCGTGCAGCACACCATCGATCTCGACTTCGGTAATGGCACAGCCGGGCATGGATGACAGCAGGATACGACGCAGCGCATTGCCCAGGGTATGACCGAAGCCCCGCTCCAGTGGCTCGAGGGTCACCTGGGCGCGAGTGCTGGTCTTCTCTTCAACGTTGATCACGCGGGGCGTGAGAAACTCGTTAACTGCAGTCTGCATTCTGGCACCTGTTTGATGAGTGGCGTATTACTTGGAGTACAGTTCCACGATCAGGTTTTCATTGATCTCGGAAGACAACTCCTGGCGCTCCGGCGCAGCCTTGAACACCCCTTCCAGCTTGTCGGCGTTGACCTCGATCCACTCGGGTTCGCCGCGCTGGGCTGCCAACGCCACCGCAGATTGAACCCGCAGCTGCTTCTTGGCTTTTTCACGAACGGCCACGACATCACCTGCCTTCACCTGGTAGGAGGCGATGTTGACAACCGCGCCGTTAACCGTGATGCACTTGTGACTTACCAGCTGGCGCGCTTCGGCACGGGTAGAGCCAAAGCCCATGCGATAAACCACGTTATCGAGACGGCTTTCCAGCAGCTGCAGCAGGTTTTCACCGGTTGCGCCCTTGAGCCGTGCAGCTTCCTTGTAGTAGTTGCGGAACTGCTTTTCCAGCACGCCATAGATGCGGCGAACCTTCTGCTTCTCACGCAGCTGCACACCGTAGTCGGACAGACGGCCACGGCGCGCGCCGTGCTGACCGGGAGCCGCTTCCGGCTTGCATTTGCTTTCCAGGGCACGCACGCCGCTCTTGAGCATCAGGTCGGTGCCCTCGCGACGTGAGAGCTTGCACTTGGGTCCAATGTATCGAGCCATGTCAGTTCTTCCTGTATGCCTTAAACGCGACGTTTCTTGGGCGGACGACAGCCATTGTGTGGGATCGGCGTCACGTCGGTGATGTTGCTGACCTTGTACCCACAGGCATTCAGCGCACGAACCGCGGACTCACGACCCGGGCCGGGGCCCTTGACCTGCACGTCGAGGTTCTTCAAACCGTATTCCTTGGCTGCTTCGCCGGCGCGCTCTGCTGCCACCTGGGCGGCAAAGGGCGTGCTCTTGCGGGAGCCGCGGAAACCGGAGCCACCCGAGGTCGCCCAGCTCAGGGTGTTACCCTGGCGGTCGGTAATGGTCACGATGGTGTTGTTGAAAGACGCGTGGATGTGCGCGATGCCGTCCACTACGGTCTTGGTGATCTTCTTGCGAGTGCTCTTGGCACCTGGCTTGGCCATAATCTTGTTCCTGCTTTAATATCAACACTGCACTGCGGTGCAGCTACACTAAAAAGGATTCGCGTGCGCGAGCGCCTTACTTGCGAATCGGCTTGCGCGGCCCCTTGCGGGTACGGGCATTGGTCTTCGTGCGCTGACCGCGCAGAGGCAGACCGCGACGGTGACGCAGACCGCGGTTGCAGCCGAGGTCCATGAGACGCTTGATGTTCATGGACACCTCACGCCGCAGGTCGCCTTCGACCGTAATTTCGCCGACCTTGTTACGCAGCACGTCGATCTGCTCTTCGCTGAGCTCACCGATCTTGGCATTCTCGGCGATACCCGAATCGGCGCAGAGGCGCTTGGCCTGGGACCGACCGATACCGTAGATATAGGTCAGGGAGATAACAGCATGCTTGTTATCAGGTATGTTGACGCCGGCAATACGAGCCATCCAACTCTCTCCAAATACTCAGTGCGCAGCCAGAGCTGCTGCGACAGACTGCGTCCGGACCCCGAAAGCAAAAGCTCGGGGTGCGGCGCGAAAGGCGCAGCATTCTAGCGGCATGTTAACCAAAAATCAACAGCAGGCCTCAGCCCTGACGCTGCTTGTGGCGCGGGTCTGTGGCGCAGATCACCCGGACAACGTTGTTGCGACGGACAATCTTGCAGTTCCTGCAGATTTTCTTGACCGATGCACGTACTTTCATTGCTCTGTCTCCAAAAGTCCGGACCCGTCAGCGGCCGGAGGCTCCATAGTTGTTCAGCTTGGCCTTTTTCATCACCGAATCGTACTGGTGCGACATCAGGTGGCTCTGCACCTGGGCCATGAAGTCCATGACCACGACCACCACGATCAGCAATGAAGTACCGCCAAGGTAAAACGGTACATTCCACATCACGACGAGGAACTGCGGCATGAGGCACACAAGAGCGATGTAGGCAGAGCCGAAAACCGTCAAGCGCGTCAGCACACCATCAATGTAATTCGCCGTCTGCTGCCCCGGGCGAATACCGGGCACGAAGGCACCGGACCGCTTGAGGTTTTCCGCCACTTCCTGGGGGTTGAACATCAACGCCGTATAGAAGAAGCAGAAGAACACGATAAACGCCGTGAACAGCAGTATGTTCAGTGGCTGGCCCGGGCCAATGGCCAGCGCCAGATCCTGCAGCCAGTCCGCGGAGCCACTCGAGCCGAACCACTGGGCGATCGACGCGGGGAACAGCAGGATGCTGCTGGCGAAAATGGCCGGGATCACCCCCGCCATGTTCACCTTCAGGGGCAGATGCGAGCTCTGGGCCTGCATCATGCGGCGCCCCTGCTGCCGCTTTGCATAGTTGACCGTGATCCGGCGCTGACCGCGCTCGATGAACACGATCATGTAGATCACGGCAATTGCCAGGGCCAGGATGAACAGCAGCACCAGGATATTCAGTTCACCCTGCCGCGCCTGCTCCAGAGACTGGCCAATCGCCGCCGGAAGACCGGCCACGATACCCGCGAAGATCAGCAGCGAAATACCGTTGCCGACACCCTTCTCGGTGATCTGCTCGCCGAGCCACATCATGAACACGGCACCGGTCACCAGCGAGGTGATCGCGATCACGTAGAACACGATGGATGCATCGTAGGACATACCCTGATTGGCCATGCCCACTGTCATCCCGGTCGCCTGAACGATCGCCAGTACCACCGTCAGATAACGGGTGTACTGACTGATCTTGCGACGACCGGACTCGCCTTCCTTCTTGAGCTGCTCCAGCTGTGGCGTCACCGCGGACATCAACTGCATGATGATCGATGCGGAGATGTACGGCATGATGCCCAGCGCCAGGATACTCATGCGCTCCAGTGCACCACCGGAGAACATGTTGGCCAGCCCCAGGATGGTGCCCTGGTTCTGATTGAACAGCGCGGCCAACTGCGCGGGGTCAATGCCCGGCACCGGGATATGCGTCCCGATGCGGTAGACGATAATCGCCACCAGGACAAAACGAAGGCGAGCAAACAGCTCGCCCATGCCCGCCTTGCTGACGTTCGGCAGCTGACCCTTGGCCATTATGCTTCGACCTTGCCGCCGGCCTTCTCGATCGCTTCCCGGGCACCCTTGGTGACCGCCAGCCCCTTGACCGTCAATGCGCGATTGACTTCACCGGACAGGAATACGCGAGCACGCTCGACATTGCCACGCAGCACATCCGCAGCCTTGAGCGTCTCGAGATCCACCACGTCACCCTGCACGGCATTCAGTTCACCGAGGCGAACCTGCGCCGTGGTACGGGATACACGCGAGGTGAAGCCGTACTTGGGCAGACGCTTTTGCAGCGGCATCTGGCCACCCTCGAAACCGGGGCGCACCTTGCCGCCGGAACGGGATTTCTGACCCTTGTGGCCACGACCGGCCGTCTTGCCCAGGCCGCTGCCGATACCGCGACCGACACGCTTGTTGTCCTTGCGTGCACCCGGAGCCGGACTAAGGGTATTCAGTCGCATTACATCTGACATGGTTTACTCCTCGACCCTGACCAGGTAGTTAACTTTGTTGATCATTCCGCGCACGGAGGGCGTATCCTCCACCTCGACCGTGTGGCCGATGCGGCGCAGACCCAGACCCGCAACGCAGGCCTGGTGCTTTTTCTGGCGACCGCAGGTGCTTTTCACCTGAGTAACCTTGATCATTGACTTCGCCATCTCTCGCACATCCCGCCTGTCAGTTCAGAATTTCTTCCACGGTCTTGCCACGCTTGGCGGCAACATCATCCGGCGCCGCCATGTCGCGCAGACCGTTGAAGGTAGCACGGACCACGTTCACGGGATTGGTGGAGCCGTAGCACTTGGCCAGTACGTCGTGAACACCGGCAATTTCCAGCACCGCACGCATCGCACCGCCGGCAATAACACCGGTACCCTCGGAGGCCGGCTGCATGTACACCTTGGAGGCGCCATGACTGGCCTTGACCGGGTACTGCAGCGTGCTGCCCTTCAGGTCCACCTGGATCATGTTGCGACGGGCGGCTTCCATGGCTTTCTGGATAGCGACCGGAACCTCACGGGCCTTGCCGCGACCGAAGCCGACTTTCCCGTTGCCGTCGCCGACTACCGTCAGGGCGGTGAAGGAAAAGATACGACCACCCTTGACCACCTTGGCAACACGGTTGACCTGCACCAGCTTTTCCTGCAGATCGCCGTCCTGTTGCTGCTTCTTCTGATCGTTAAACGCCATAACCCTACCCTAGAATTCCAGTCCACTTTCACGGGCGGCGTCCGCAAGCGCCTTGATACGACCGTGATACTTGTAGCCACTGCGATCAAAAGCCACCTTGTCGATACCGGCTGCCTTGGCACGTTCGGCCACCAGCTTGCCCACGGCAGCTGCGGCATCGATATTGCCGGTGCTGCCACTGCGCAGGCTGCTGTCCAGCGTAGAGGCGCTGGCCAGCACACGATCACCCGCCGGCGCGAAGACCTGGGCGTAGATGTGCCGCGGCGTACGGTGAACCGCCAGGCGGTTTACACCCTGCTCGCGCATGCGATTGCGGGCGCGACGTGCGCGACGCAGCCTTGCTTCATTTTTTGCGCTCATCTCAACCTACCTACTTTTTCTTGGCTTCTTTACGCCGGATGTTCTCGTCGGCGAAGCGAATACCCTTGCCCTTGTAAGGCTCCGGAGGACGTACGGCACGGATCTTCGCCGCCGCCTCACCCACTGCCTGCTTGTCGATACCCTTGAGCACGACTTCAGTCTGGCTGGGAGTCTCTGCGCTGACACCCTCCGGCAGAGCGAAATCCACCGCATGGGACAGGCCCACGGTCAGATTCACTGACTTGCCGTCGGCCTTGGCACGATAACCAACACCGTTGAGGATCAGGCGACGCTCCCAGCCCTGGCTGACGCCGACTACCATGTTGTTCAGCAGTGCGCGGGTCGTGCCGGCGATTGCCTTGACCTTGTCGTCGTCATAGGCAACACGCAGCTGATTGTCTTCCTGGTTCACCTGAACGCCTTCGGCGAGGGTCAGCGCGAGGCTGCCCTTGCCACCCTTCACGGTGAGGTCGCGACCGTTCACTGTCACTTCCACCCCTTTGGGGAGCGCTACCGGATTCTTTGCGACTCTAGACATGTTGAATGCTCTTTAACTCAAAAATCAGAATACAGTGCAGAGCACTTCGCCGCCGATGTTCGCAGCACGCGCCGCACGATCGGTCATGACACCCCGCGAGGTGGAGACGATAGCGACACCCAGACCACCGCGAACCGAAGGCAGCTCTTCCTTGCCCGCATAGTTGCGCAGACCGGGACGGCTGACACGATCAATCTCTGCGATAACCGGCTTGCCCTGGTAGTACTTAAGCTCGATCGCCAGGCGCGGCTTGCCACTTTCGTTGCTGGCCTGGAAGTCGGTGATGTAACCCTCGTCCTTCAGTACCTGGGCAACGGCGGCCTTCAGCTTGGAACCGGGCATTTCCACAGACGCCTTGCCCGCCATCTGGGCATTGCGGATGCGGGTCAGCATATCTGACAGCGGATCTTGCATACTCATGTTCGAATCTCTCCGTTACCAGCTGGCTTTTACCAGCCCGGGTACATCGCCGCGCATCGCCGCTTCACGCAGCTTGTTGCGGCACAGGCCAAACTTCCGATATACCGCGTGAGGACGCCCGGTCAGCTGGCAGCGACGCTGCCGGCGCACGGGGCTCGCATCCCGGGGCAATTTCTGCAGCGCCATCTGCGCGTCCCACTTCTCCTCGTCGGAGATATTGGGATTGCTCAGAGTTGCCTTCAGCTCCGCCCTCTTGGCCGCATACTTGGCCACCATGCGAGCACGTTTCTGCTCACGAGCGATCATCGATTTTTTAGCCATTGAATAAGCCTCTTAACCTTTCAGGGGGAAGTTGAAGGCACGCAGCAGCGCCCGCCCTTCATCATCCGTACGCGCCGTGGTTGTGATGGTGATGTCCATGCCACGCAGTGCATCCACCTGGTCGTATTCGATCTCAGGGAAGATGATCTGCTCACTCACACCCATGGCGAAGTTGCCGCGCCCGTCAAAGGACTTCGGGCTGATGCCGCGGAAGTCGCGAATACGGGGGATCGCGATGCTGATCAGGCGATCCAGGAACTCGTACATGCGATCGGAACGCAGGGTCACCTTGCAGCCAATCGGCCAGCCATCGCGAATCTTGAAGCCGGCGATGGATTTGCGGGCAACCGTGACCACCGGCTTCTGACCGGCGATGCGGGTCATTTCCGCCACCGCGTTGTCGAGCACTTTCTTGTCGCCCACAGCCTCACCGACACCCATGTTCAGGGTGATCTTGGTGATGCGGGGAACTTCCATCACATTGCTCAGACCCAGCTCTTCCTTCAGGCGAGGAGCGATCTCGGTCTTGTACCTGTCTTTCAACGTTGCCATGTCTTCTACCTTTCAACCCGACTCAGGCGTCGATTGCCTCGCCACTGGATTTGAAGATACGCACCTTGGTATCCCCTTCCACCTTGAAACCAACCCGGTCGGCCTTGCTGGTAGCAGGGTTGAAGATCGCGACGTTGGACACCTGGATCGGTGCTTCGCGCTCCACGATACCGCCGGCAACCCCCATTTGCGGGTTGGGCCGGGTGTGCTTCTTAACCATATTAATGCCGGCGACAATCAAGCGATTGTCAGGCAGCACCTTGCGAACCTTGCCGCGCTTACCCTTGTCCTTGCCGGCCAGGATAATCACTTCGTCATCGCGCTTGATCTTCAACATTTGCTGTCCTCTCCCTCTCGGCCGCTCAGATCACTTCGGGGGCCAGAGAAATAATCTTCATGAACTTCTCACCGCGCAGCTCGCGGGTCACCGGCCCGAAAATACGGGTGCCGATGGGCGCCTGCTGGTTGTTCAGCAGAACAGCGGCGTTATCGTCAAACTTGATCAGGGAGCCATCGGGACGGCGAACACCCTTGCGAGTGCGCACGACCACGGCGGTCATGACCTGACCTTTCTTGACCTTGCCCCGCGGAATGGCTTCCTTCACGGTCACCTTGATCAGGTCGCCCACGCGTGCGTAACGACGCTTGGAGCCACCCAGGACCTTGATACACATCACGCGACGGGCACCGCTGTTGTCAGCGACTTCCAAATACGACTCTGTCTGAATCATCTCTTACTCCAAACTGCGGCCTGTGCCGCAACGATGCTGCGCTTATACCTGGGTGGCACTTTCCACGACTTCGAGCAGTTTCCAGGTCTTGGTCCTGGACAGCGGCCGGGACTCCGTCACTTTGACAGTGTCACCGATGTTGCACTGGTTGCTCTCGTCGTGGGCATGGATCTTGGACGAGCGGGTAATGTACTTGCCGTACACAGGGTGCTTGACCCGACGCTCGATCAGAACCGTGATGGTCTTGTCCATCTTGTTGCTGACGACCTTGCCCGTGGCTACGCGGACGCGCTTCTCTGCACCTGACATACTCAGTTACCTGCCTTTTCTTTCAGCACAGTCTTGACGCGTGCGATGTCGCGCTGGTTCTGCTGCAACAGATGGCTCTGACCCAGCTGACCAGTGGACTTTTGCATGCGCAGCTTGAACTGCTCCTCGCGAAGGGAGAGCAGCTGCTTGTTCAGGTCCTCGGGGGACTTATCACGCAATTCGCTGGCTTTCATCACATCACCGACCGTTTTACAAAAGTTGTCGCTACCGGAATCTTGGCTGCGGCCAGGGAGAATGCCTCCCGCGCCAGTTCCTCGGAAACGCCCTGCACTTCGTACAGCACCTTCCCGGGCTGGATCTGTGCCACCCAGTACTCGACGTTACCCTTACCTTTACCCTGACGGACTTCCAGGGGCTTGCCGGTAATCGGCTTGTCCGGGAAGACACGAATCCAGATCTTGCCACCCCGCTTGATATGGCGGGTCATCGCACGACGCGCGGCCTCGATCTGGCGCGCCGTGATGCGGCCGCGACCGGTAGCCTTGAGACCAAACTCGCCGAAGCTCACCTTGCTTCCGCGATGGGCCAGGCCGCGGTTGCGGCCCTTCATTGTCTTGCGAAATTTAGTACGCTTTGGTTGGAGCATCTGCGTAACCCTTAATTAGTTGCGGTCTTCCTGGCGGTGTCCGAGTGCTCACCACCGATGACCTCGCCCTTGAAAATCCATACCTTTACGCCAATGATGCCGTAGGTCGTGGAGGCCTCGTAGGTCGCGTAATCGATATCCGCGCGCAGGGTGTGCAGGGGCACACGGCCTTCGCGGTACCACTCGGTGCGCGCAATCTCCGCGCCACCCAGACGGCCACCGACCTGAACCTTGATACCTTCGGCGCCCTGGCGCATGGCGTTCTGTACCACGCGCTTCATGGCGCGGCGGAACATCACACGACGCTCCAGCTGCTGAGCCACGTTCTGTGCAACCAGTCTGGCATCGAGATCCGGCTTGCGGATTTCCTCAATGTTGATGTGCACAGGTACACCCATCATGTCGGCCAGGGTCTTGCGCAGCGCATCCACATCCTCGCCCTTCTTGCCAATCACAATCCCGGGGCGGGCAGTGTGAATGGTGATGCGGGCAGTCTGGGCCGGACGCTCGATAACGACGCGACTGACGGAGGCGTTCTCCAGCTTCTTCTCGATGAACTTGCGCACCTCGAGATCAGTGATCAGTGTTTTCGCGTAGTTCTTGCTGTCCGCATACCAGATCGAGTTGTGGTCCCTGACGATACCCAACCGGATGCCGACCGGATGTACTTTCTGACCCATGTGGTCTTCTCCTAACCTTGGCCTTGGCCGTCTGCAACTTTTACCGTGATATGACAGGAGCGCTTGAAAATGCGATCCGCGCGACCTTTCGCCCGCGGGCGAAGACGCTTCATGGTCATACCTTCGTCGACAAAGATGCTGGAGACCTTGAGCTCATCAACGTCAGCACCTTCGTTGTTCTCAGCATTGGCAATTGCCGAATCCAGTACTTTCTTGACAATGTGAGCCGCCTTCTTGGGGCTGAACTCCAGCAGGCTCAGCGCCTCGCCCACAGCCTTCCCACGCACCTGGTCGGCTACCAGCCGAGCCTTCTGCGCGGAAATCCGGGCACCTTTCAGTCTTGCTGCAACTTCCATCTCAATAACCCTCGCTGTGGCCCCGCGCTTAGCGCTTCGCCTTCTTGTCCACGATGTGGCCCTTGAACGTGCGGGTTACCGCAAATTCACCCAGCTTGTGACCGACCATGTCTTCGTTGATCAGGACCGGTACATGCTGGCGGCCATTGTGGATGGCGATCGTCAGCCCGACCATATCCGGCGCGATCATCGAGCGGCGCGACCAGGTCTTGATCGGACGACGGTCGTTACTCTCGATGGCGGCCTCTACTTTCTTCATCAGGTGAAGGTCGATAAAGGGACCTTTCTTCAGTGAACGCGGCACAATGTCTTCCTCTAATCTCTCGTCTCTATCGACCGGGCTTACTTCTTGCCACGACGGCGCACGATCAACTTGTCGGTACGCTTGTTCGAACGGGTCTTGTAACCCTTGGTCGGCGTACCCCAGGGGCTGACCGGGTGGCGACCACCAGAGGTCCGACCCTCACCACCACCATGCGGGTGGTCAACCGGGTTCATGGCCACACCACGTACGGTGGGACGTACACCACGCCAACGGGCGGCGCCGGCCTTGCCGAGTTTGCGCAGGCTGTGCTCGGTGTTGGACACTTCGCCAATGGTTGCCCGGCAATCGGACAACACGCGACGCATCTCACCGGAGCGCAGACGCAGGGTTGCATACTGACCCTCGCGAGCAACCAGCTGCACCGAGGCACCCGCGGAACGGGCGATCTGCGCACCCTTGCCGGGCTTCAGCTCAATCGCGTGGATTACCGAACCCACGGGGATGTTGCGCAGCGGCAGGCAGTTACCGATCTTGATCGGCGCTGCGGGACCGGACTGCAGCATATCGCCCGCCTTCACGCCACGGGGCGCGATGATGTAGCGGCGCTCGCCGTCAGCGAACAGCAGCAGCGCGATGTGCGCGGTGCGGTTGGGGTCGTACTCAATACGCTCGACCTTCGCCGGGATGCTGTCCTTGTTGCGCTTGAAATCCACCAGCCGGTAGTGCTGCTTGTGACCACCGCCAACGTGACGCGTGGTGATCCGGCCGTTGTTGTTACGACCGCCGGAACGGCTCTGCTTCTCGAGCAGGGGCCGGTAGGGAGCACCCTTGTGCAGGTCCTCGCTGACCACGCGCACAACATGGCGGCGTCCGGGCGAGGTGGGCTTACTTGTCAGAACTGCCATTTGATCCTACTCCTTACTCAGCCGCCGCAAAGTCGATGTCCTGACCCTGGGCCAGGCGCACATAGGCCTTTTTCCAGGTCGGCTTGGAGGTCAGACCAAAGCGGTTGCGCTTGGTCTTGCCCTTGACTTTCAAGGTCTGCACGGCTTCCACCTTGACCTTGAACAGCTGCTCGACGGACTTCTTGATCTCCAGCTTGGTGGCATTCGGCGCCACCTTGAAGACGTACTGGTTACGGGTATCAGCCAGCAGCGCAGCCTTCTCGGATACGTGCGGCGCTACCAGCACCTGGAAAATGCGCTCCTGGTTCATGCCAGCATCTCCTCAAACTTCTTCACCGCATCGACGGTCACCATGACCTTGTCGTGGGCGATCAGGCTGACCGGATCGATACCCTCGACATCGCGCACGTCGACCTTGTGCAGGTTGCGTGCCGCCAGGTACAGGTTCTCACCCACCTCGGAGGTCACAATCAGCACGTTCTCCAGACCGTACTCACCCAGCTGCTTCGCCAGCAACTTGGTCTTCGGCGCATCAACGTCGACACCCTCTACCACCAGCAGGCGATCCTGGCGCGCCAGTTCGGACATGATCGAGCGGATGGCCGCGCGGTACATCTTCCGATTGACCTTCTGACCGTGATCCTGGGGACGGGCCGCAAAGGTCACACCACCGCTGCGCCACAGGGGCGAACGGATGGTGCCCGCACGGGCCCGACCGCTGCCCTTCTGGCGCCAGGGCTTCTTGCCACCACCACTCACGTCGGAGCGGGTCTTCTGGGCGCGGGTGCCCTGACGAGCGCCGGCCAAGTAGGCCGTAACCACCTGATGAACCAGGTCCTCGTTGAACTCGCGACCGAAGGTGGCCTCGGATACCGAAACCGTACCCGCCTGCGCGTTACCCGGCTTGACTACATTCAATTCCACGTTAGCAACCCCCTGCCTTAAGCCTTGACCGCCGGACGCACGACCACGTCACCGCCCGGCGCACCGGGGACAGCGCCCTTGATCAGGAGCAGATTGCGCTCCACATCAACGCGCACAATCTCCAGACCCTGGGTAGTCACCTTGGCGGCACCCATGTGACCCGCCATTTTCTTGCCCTTGAACACGCGACCCGGGGTCTGACACTGACCGATAGAACCCGGCGCACGGTGAGACAGCGAGTTGCCGTGGGTGGCATCCTGGGTGGAGAAGTTCCAGCGCTTGATCACGCCCTGGAAGCCCTTGCCGCGAGACTGACCCGCAACATCGACCTTCTGGCCGGCTTCGAAGCGCTCGACGGTCAGCTCGGTACCGATGGCCGGGGCCTCTTCGGCACCCTCCAGACGGAACTCCCACAAACCGTTACCGGCCTCGACACCCGCCTTGGCGAAATGTCCAGCTTCTGATTTACTCACTTTCGAGGCCTTGCGGCTGCCTGCCGTGACCTGGATCGCCCGATAGCCATCGCTCTCGAGCTCTTTGATCTGAGTAACGCGGTTTGGAGCAATCTCCACTACGGTTACTGGAATGGATACGCCGTCTTCGGTAAAGACACGAGTCATACCGGACTTACGGCCGACTAAGCCAATAGTCATTTTGCTAACCTCTCCGTGTACGGGGCTTACCCTCTATGGCCGCCCTATGACGTGGGTCATCGGGCGTTACACACTCGGGACTCCTGCCCCAAGCAGGTCTTGCTACGAGTTGTCGTCAACCAAGACTGATCTGTACTTCTACACCTGCTGCCAGGTCCAACTTCATCAGGGCGTCCACCGTCTTCTCGGTGGGCTCCACGATGTCCAACAGACGCTTGTGGGTACGAATTTCGTACTGGTCACGTGCATCCTTGTTTACGTGCGGGGAAACCAGCACGGTGTACTTTTCCTTCCGGGTCGGAAGCGGGATCGGGCCCCGGACCTGCGCGCCGGTGCGGCGTGCGGTCTCGACAATCTCCTGGGTAGACGTATCTATCAGGCGATGATCGAAGGCCTTGAGGCGAATGCGAATACGCTGGTTCTGCACTTGACCTGACTCCAATCAATAAACAACCAGGGGCCCGCTGGGAGCCCCCCGAAAAAGGAACGCGAATTCTAGTGGTCGGCCCGACAGGTGTCAAGCAGCCGTCTGGAATATTTTACTCGGCACAGGCGACGCAGCGGGTGGTTTCCGGGCGCGCCAGCAGACGGGCCTCCGGAATCGGCTCCCCACAGCGATCGCATTCACCATAATCCCCGGATTCCAGCCGCTCGAGGGCAAGCCGAATCTCGCGAATGGACTGCTCGGCCTCGACGCCAATGGCGCTTTCGACCTCTTCGTTCTCCCGCTCCTGGGCCTGCTCGGCAGAATCCGCGGAGTGGGACTTGCGCAGATCCTGGCGGACGCTCGCCAGCCGACCCTCAAGTTCCGACAGGCGCTCCGTCAGCTGCCGCCTCAGTCGCTCAATATTCATGGGCCCTCCGCTCGCTCAACCAGCACTCAACAGACAGTAGAGCGCGTCCTTGAGATGCAGGCGCCGCAGCTTTGCCTGCTCCTCGGTCTGGGTGGCCGTCGGCTCCACCTCATTCTCCATGTTTTCAATCTCACGCGTCAGCTCGTGGTACTCCTCGAACAGCTTGCGAAAGTGTGCATCTTCCACCTTCAACTGGTGAATGCGCTCACGGAATTCGGGAAACTCGTGAACCAGATCATGATGCTCGACAGACATGTTGCTCAACCTCCTGGGCCGGTATCAGTGTGCCTAGGCTACGCTTTCACAGGCGATCTGGCCATGATCCAGATCATGACCGCACCGGCGAGGCACGCTTGACCGCAGGGGCCTCGCGGGAGACTATCGCCCTTGTTTGCCGGGGAGAATCGACCGTGAACCGCAATAACGACACCCACTCCGTCCTCATGGGCTACCTGCTTTGGATCTTCGGCTTCATCGGGGCCCACCGCTTCTACTACGGACGCCAGATCACCGGAACCATCTGGTTCTTCACCCTGGGCCTGTTTTTCATCGGCTGGATCATTGACCTGTTCCTGATTCCGTCCATGGACCGCGATGCCGACCGTCGCTACGTGGCCGGTCCTACCGACTACAACCTCTGCTGGATCCTGCTTACCTTCCTCGGGGTGTTCGGTGTGCACCGCTTTTACATGGGCAAGATCTTCACCGGGCTGATCTACCTGGTCACCCTGGGGCTGTTCGGGCTGGGCATTCTCTACGATTTCCTGACCCTGAACGGGCAGATCTCCGAACGCAACACCGCCGCCCAGGGTTACTGAGGCCAGTCACGAGCCCACAACGAAAAAGCCCGGCGTGGGCCGGGCTTTTTCTGGAGTGGCGGGCGCGGCTAGCTAGCGCCACACCCAACCGGGGTCATCGCAATCAGTCGATGATCTTGGCAACCACGCCGGCGCCGACGGTGCGGCCACCT
>CERN01055281.1_pt1 | contig 76163 bp, 62 predicted proteins | sample 530761 | NCBI WGS metagenome assembly CERN01 (sample SAMEA2620947, study PRJEB7988) | marine metagenome | isolation source: saline water (ENVO:00002010), including | reverse complement strand
GGGGAGCCTGGGAGAACGGCTCGCCGGGCTGGGGGCCCAGGCAGTCGACTTTGCCGATGGTCAGCTGCGCGGCCACACCTTTCACTACTGCGCCTTCGACCAGGCGCCAGGCTTCGCCCACACGGCTACGCGCCATCCCCGTGGCGGGACGGGGGAAGGTGTCATCCGCAAGGGCGGATTGACCGCCTCCTTCATCCACTGGTACTTGCCGTCCAATCCCGCCCTCGCCGCCGCGCTATTCCTGGGGCAAGTCGCATGAGCTCGCAAGCACCTCACCATGAGCTGGAGCTGATTCTGGGCGGCGCGCGCTCGGGAAAAAGTCGACTGGCTGAGCAACGGGCGCGGGAAAGCAGCAAAAAGCTTTTATACCTGGCCACCGGGACCGCGGGTGACGCGGAAATGGCCGCCCGTATTCGCCACCACCAGGCCCGGCGCGGCGCGGAATGGCAGCTGGTGGAAGCCCCCCTGCACCTGGCCGATGCCCTGCGGGCGCACCAGGGCGACGATCACTGCCTGCTGGTGGACTGCCTGACGCTGTGGCTGAGCAATTGCCTGCACCGGGAGTGCTGGGACGCGGAGCGGGAGGCTCTGCTGGCAACCCTGCCGACACTTCAGGGCCGGATCATCCTGGTCTCCAACGAGGTTGGCTCCGGCATTGTGCCCCTCGGTCAACTCAGCCGCCGCTTTGCCGATGAGAGCGGCTTTCTTCACCAACAGATCGCCCAGCTCTGCTCACGGGTATCGCTGGTGGTGGCGGGGCTGCCGCTGGAACTGAAAGACCGGCAAGCCCCCTGCCCCCACGCTGCCCAACAAAAGGATTACCCACCGTGAGCCACACCGAACTGCGAAACCCCGCCCACGGAGACGCTGACAACAACCGTCCCTACGAGCATGCGCCAGGTCTGTTAGCGGAAGCTTTTGCCTGGCTTAAAGCGCCAGTCACGCCGCCCGATGGCACGGCACGACAAAGCGCCCTGCTGCGCCAGGGGGAACTGACCAAGCCCGCCGGATCCCTCGGCAGGCTGGAAACCCTGGCGGTGGATTTCGCCGGCTGGCAGGGCCGCAGCTTGCCCTCACTGGAGCACTGCATGATCCGCGTGTTTGCCGGGGATCACGGCATCGTCGCCGAGGGGGTGTCGCGCTTTCCACAAGACGTCACGGCGCAGATGATCACCAACTTCATTCACGGTGGCGCGGCGATCTCGGTATTGGCACAGCAATGGCAGGCCGACTTTGCCGTCGTCAGTCTGGGCACGGTTGTGCCAGTCCCGGCAGAACTGGCCGGGCACCCGAGGCTGCGTCAACTGCACCTTGCGGCGGGCACCGGCAACATCTGTGACACCGAGGCCATGGATGCATTGACGCTCGCCCGCGCACTCCGGGCGGGTGCCGATGAAATCGACAGTGCGGACACACTTCAGCTGTTCATCGGCGGCGAAATGGGTATCGGCAATACCGCTGTCAGCGCCGCACTGGCCAGCCTGCTCCTGGATCTGTCCCCCGAAGAAACCGTGGGCCGCGGCACCGGTGTGGATGACGATGGCCTCTCGCGCAAGCGGATTGCTGTGCGTCGTGCCCTGGACCGGCACCGGGCTGCTTGCGACTCCCCCCTGGAAGCGCTGCGCAGGCTTGGCGGCCTGGAAATCGCGGCCCTCACCGGCGCCTATCTGCGCGCCGCCCAGCGCGGCGTGCCGAGCCTGGTGGACGGCTTCATCGCCACCACGGCAGCGCTGCTGGCCTGCCGCATCAACCCCCCTGTCAGGGACTGGCTGCTGTTCGCTCACCGCTCCGCGGAACCGGGTCACCGTCACCTGCTGGAAGCGCTCGGAGCCGAGCCGCTGCTGGATCTGCAGATGCGACTTGGCGAGGGCAGCGGCGCGGCTGCCGCGCTTCCCCTGTTGCAATCCGCGCTGACGGTGCATGCGGGTATGGCCACCTTTGGCGAGGCCGCCATCTGTGCCGGCTCCCCCACCCATGACTGAGGCGCGCTACCCGGTGACCACCGTGGACCTTTTGCGCCACGGCGACTGCCTGGGTGGCGCCATCCTGCGCGGTCGCACCGACAGCCCCCTGAGCGGAGAAGGCTGGCAGCAGATGCGCAGGGCACTGCAGCCCCACGCGGGCTGGACCCGCGTGGTTGCCTCCCCCTTGCAGCGCTGCTTCGACTTTGCAACCCGCTTTGCCCGGGAACAGGACATTCCCCTGGAAAAGAGGGACGATTTCCGGGAACTGGACTTCGGCGACTGGGACGGGCTGACCCCCTCGCAAATCGCGGCGCGCGACCCGCTGCTCGCGGAAAACGTCTACCGGGAACCTGAAGCATTTTGTCCGCCCGGCGGCGAGTCGCTGGACACCGCGCGCCAGCGCATCGTGGCGGCCTGGGAGCCACTGATCGAAGCCCATGCTGGAGGCCACCTGCTGCTGGTCGTGCACGGCGGGACCATCCGTCTGCTGCTGGAGCACCTGCTGCAGTCTCCGCACCTCGCTCGGTATATGGCCATACCGATGGCCTGCCTGACCCGGCTGTGCCTGTATCACACACCCGAGGGACTTTACCCACAGCTGCTGTTCCACCAGCCGGAGCCACGGGCATGAGGGGGCGGTTGCGACAGGAGTGGCGAGCGCTGCTGTTGGCCACCGGCCTGCTCACGCGTATTCCGATCCCCGCCATCGGCAGCTGTGACAGCCGAACCGTCGGGCTTTCCCTGCACTGGTATCCGGTCGCGGGGCTGCTCATCGCCCTGCCCCTCGTTGCGGTGGCCGCGCTTACGCAGAGCTCCCCGCCACTGGCCGCCGCCCTGGTCCTGTGCGCCTGGGTGACGCTCACCGGCGCCCTCCACCTGGACGGCCTGGCAGACTGCGCGGATGCCTGGGTCGGCGGCATGGGCGACCGGGAGCGCACCCTGGCGATCATGCGGGACCCCGCCAGCGGCCCCGTCGCGGTAACCGCGCTGGTGCTGCTCTTGCTGCTCAAGTGGACCGCGCTGACCGTTATCATTGCCACGGCCCTGGATAGCGGCTGGTGGTTGATACCCGTGCTCGCCCGGCTGGCCGTGGTTCTGGCCTTTATCAGCACCCCCTACGTGCGCCCCGGCGGCATGGGCGACGGGCTCGGCGAGCAGCGCTCGCCTTGCGCCATCGCTGTCGTCGTGGCCGCCAGTGCCGTCGCGGCCCTGCTGCTGACACCGGCACGGATCGGGGGGCTGTGGCTGGTCGCAGCGAGCCTGCTGTTTTTGTGCTGGCGCAGGGCAATGCGCCGCCGCCTGGGCGGCTTTACCGGCGACGGCGCCGGTGCCCTGGTGGAATTGCTGGAGGCGGCACTCCTGGTCGTCACCGCCCTGGCCGCCGGAGGCGTCGCTTCATGATGGTGCTCGAGCTCGTCGCCGCGCTGGCTATCGACCGGCTGTTCGGCGAACCTCGCCACCACCCTCTGGTGGCTTTTGGCCACTGCGTGAGTGCCGTGGAAACGCGTTTCTACCGCGCCGACCAGTCTGCGCGCCGGCAACAGCTTGCCGGCCTGTTGGGCTGGGCTCTGCTGGTATTGCCCCCGGTCGCGCTGCTCTGGACCTTGCTCTCCACCCTGTCCAGCCTGTGGCAGGGCATTATCGCCGTGCTGACCCTGGCCTTCTGCCTGGGCGGGCGCAGTCTAAGCGAGCACGCCCGGGCGGTGGCCGGACCGCTGGCGCGCGGCGACCTCGGCGCTGCGCGCCAGCAGGTTGCGATGCTGGTCAGCCGCGACACCCGGGCGCTGGATGAAGGAGGTATCAGTCGCGCCACTATTGAATCCGTCCTGGAAAACGGCAACGACGCCATCTTCGCCTCGCTTTTCTGGTTTGCCCTCGGAGGCGCACCCGCCGCCCTGCTGCACCGGCTGGCAAATACCCTGGATGCCCGCTGGGGCTACCGCAGTGCCCGCTATGAGAACTTCGGCCGCGCGGCGGCCCTGCTCGATGACCTGCTCAACTGGGTACCGGCCCGGCTCTGCGCCCTGGCCTATGCCCTGGCCGGTCACTGGCTTGCCGCGGTCCGTTGCTGGAGAACACAGGCCAGCCATGCCGCCAGCCCCAATGGCGGCCCTGTGATGGCGGCCGGGGCCGGCGCACTGGAAATCCGACTCGGGGGGCCGGCCATATATGCCGGCCTGCAGGAAAACCGACCCATCCTCGGTTGCGGCCGGGAAGCGCGCCCGGCGGATATCCCCCGGGCCCTGGCATTGCTCCGTCGCGGCATTCTGCTCTGGTTGCTGGTGATTGCCCTCGCGACATTGCTGCAGGGGGTATCGGCATGACCCTGGTGCACGGCGGCAATCTCGCGGCAGCGGCGGCGCGATTCGGTATACCCAGGGAGCAATGGCTGGATCTCTCCACCGGCATCAGCCCCTGGAGCTGGCCGGTACCCCCACTGCCGGAGACCGTGTGGAACCGGCTGCCGGAACTGGACGGTGAGCTGGAGGCCGCCGCCGCGGCCTACTACGGCACAGGGAGCCGGGAGCTGCTGGCGGTACCGGGCTCCCAATATGCCATCGCGCGCATTCCCGGCACGCTCACCACGGCGACCGCCGCTCTGCCCCTGTGGGGATACCGCGAACATGAGGCGGCCTGGCAGCGGGCCGGTCACCGGATTTTGCATTACCGGGATGCCGAACAACTGGCGCAGCTCGTCAGATCCGGTGCGGTTCGCCATGCCGTGGTCATCAACCCCTGCAATCCCACCGCCGAAACGGCAGGCCTGGACCGGCTGACCGATATCGCGAGCGGACTGCAGGCGGTGGACGGCATGCTGGTTGTCGACGAGGCCTTCATGGACACCACACCGGAGAACAGCCTGCTATCCCGGCGTCCACCCAACACCGTGGTGCTGCGCTCAGTCGGCAAGTTTTTCGGTCTGGCGGGGCTCAGGCTGGGTTTTGTCGTGGCGGAGCGGCCCCTGCTGGCGGAGCTCGGCGTGACCATGGACCCCTGGGCCGTTAATCACCCCGCCCGCTGGATTGGCACCCGCGCCCTCGCCGACCGAACCTGGCAGCGGCAGCAGCGGCGGCGGCTGGCGGTAAATGCGCACCGCTGGAGCGAGATACTCGCCGCCGTATTCCCCGGGGATAGCCTGACAGGCAGCAGCCTGTTTACCAGCCTGCAATGCGACTGGCACCGTGGCCGCGCGCTCTACGCCTCCGCGGGTCGACACGGCCTGCTGTTGCGATTGATCGGTCCCCATTCCGGCTCGGCGCAGCTGCGCTTCGGGCATCCACTGCCCGAGCATTACGACACTGCCCTGGCCAGACTCTACCTGGCACTCGGCGACCTCACTCCGGAGCACACATGAAGCACCTGACTCGCAGCTTGGGCAACTGGGCCTGCGCCCTGCTCTACCTGCTGGCTACAGCGGCTGCCGGTGAAATCCGCCTGGTCGATGTCACCGGCCACGAGGTGGTCCTGGAGGCACCCGCACAGCGCATCGTCAGCCTGGCGCCCCACATTACGGAAACCCTGTTCGCCGCTGGCGCCGGAGAAAAAATCGTCGGCACCGTCGCATCCAGCGATTACCCCGAGGCAGCAAAAGCCATTCCACAGATTGGCGGCTATGACCGCATCAATCGCGAGAGCCTGATGGCCGCCAGGCCGGACCTGGTACTGGCCTGGGAAAGCGGCAACGGCAGCGAGGTCATCGCCGGACTGCGGGCCCTCGGTGTCACAGTCTATGTGAGCGAGGTCCGCGAGCTGGACCAGATCGCCGGCAGTCTGCGCGCATTTGCCACGCTGGCCGGCACCGCCGAGGCCGGACATGCCGCGGCGAATGCCTTCGACAGGCGCCTGGCGACATTGCGCAACACCTACAGTCACAGGCCGCCGGTCACAGTCTTTTACCAGATCTGGAATTCGCCCATCCTGACCTTGAACGGCGAACATCTGATCTCCGACGTCATTCGCCTCTGCGGGGGGCGTAACAGTTTTACAGATGCCATCGCCCTGGTGCCCAAGATCAGTCTTGAAAGCATTCTGCTGCGAGACCCCGATGTCATCGTCGCCAGCGGCATGGGCGAAGAACACCCGGAGTGGGTGGATGACTGGCGCCGGTTCCCGAGCCTGCGCGCGGTGCAGAATCAGCAGCTCTACTTCATTCCCCCCAGCCTGCTGCAACGCCATTCGACACGGATTCTCGACGGCGCCGAGCAACTCTGCGGTTTCCTGGAGGAGGCGAGAGCAGGGCCCGCGACCTGAGTTATTCTCTCAGTGAAGCCCCGCCTGGGCGCCGGCACGCACCAGCCGCCCGGGCAACGCCCCGGTGGGCACTCCGTTTTCCATGACCACCTGTCCGGACACCAGTGTGAAGCGATACCCGGTCGCCCCCTGAAAGACCCGACGGCCCCCCGCGGGCAGATCGTAGACAACCTGCGGTGAATCGACTCCCAGCGTCTCCAGGTCAATCACGTTGATATCGGCTTTCATCCCGGGCTCCAGGGTCCCGCGGTCGTTCAAACCCATGCAGCGGGCGGTATCCCGTGTATGCATGCGCACGGCCGTTTCCAGTTCCAGGCGCGGCCCGCGCCGCCGGTCCCGTACCAGGTAAGTGAGCAGCCAGGTGGGAATGCTGGCGTCCGACAGCACACCGCAGTGGGCACCGGTGTCAGCCAGGCTGATCACGGAAGATTCGTCCGTCAGCATCTCGATCTGGCGGTCCAGATTGCGGCGATCGTAGCCAAACAGCGGGCAATAGAGCATGCGCTTGCCGTCATTCTCCAACAGGGCGTCGTAGGCGAACTCTGCGGGACTGACCCCCGCCTGCCGCGCACGCTGGGCGATGCTGTCCTGTTCGCCAGGCTCGTAGTCCGGCAGGTCACCCAGGACATACAGGTTGTCAAAACCGTTGGCGATCCGGTCCATGATCTCGTGGTCCAGATGCGGAGGCACCTCCTCGACGATCGCCCTGCGCACTGCCGGGTCCCTGAGCTTGCTCAGGCGAGTGGCCGGGTCCAGCTCTGCCAAGGGCGCAAATGACTGGTGGAACATGAAGGGGTTCACAGTACCCTCCCAGCTCATCAGGATATTCACCGGACGGGCACCGACATGGGGAATCAGGCGCGCTCCCTCGGCTTGGGCATCCTTGACGTACTGCAGTTGCTGCAGCACCCGTGGCCAGTCCGCTTCACTACGATAGAACAAGACGAAATTGACCTGACACTGATTTTCTATGGACAACTGCTTCATCCAGTCCATTTCCTGGCGCCAGTCGGCAAAGTCGGACACCAGACCGTAAATGCCCCGGCCGGTTTCACCAAGCACCCGACCAATGCCCAGTAACTCACTGGCATCCGCGTAGGTGCCCGGCATCACCTCACCGTTGCGGGTCATGTGCAGCTGGGTTCGCGAGGTGGTGAAGCCCACGGCCCCCGCCTGCAGGCCTTCGCGCACAATCGCCGCCATGCGCGCCACGTCCTCCTCGCTGGCAGCTTCGTTGTTGACGCCGCGTTCACCCATCACATAGGTCCGCACGGCGCAGTGGGGTACCTGGGCGCCAATATCGATGGCCCGCGGCATACCCTCGAGGAAATCCAGGTATTCGGGGAAACTCTCCCACTGCCAGTCGATCCCCTCGGAAAGCGCTGCTCCCGGGATATCCTCCACGTCCTCCATGACTTCGATCATGCGCTGACGCTCGCCGGCATCGGGCTTGCAGGGAGCAAAACCCACACCGCAGTTGCCCATGACCAGGGTCGTAATGCCATGGACCGAGGCGGGACTGCAGTAGGGGTCCCAGGTCGCCTGGCCGTCCATGTGAGAGTGTGTATCGACCCAGCCAGGCGTGACCAGGCAGCCCCCGGCATCAATGACGCGATCTGCGCCCTCCTCGATGTCTCCCACTGCCGCGATCACACCGTCCTGGATCGCGATACTGCCCGAAAATGCCTTGCGGCCCGTACCGTCGACTATTTGCCCGTTGCGAATGACCAGATCGTACACTGTCTGCCCCTCTAGACTTATGCTTATTAGTCTGAGCAGCATAGCCCATGCAGGGGGCTTCGCAAAAGCGCCGAATGCCGAATGGTGTGGCCCCTGCCGGATGATGGCGCCGGTTTTTGCCGAAGCCGCGGCCCATGTGGAACCCCGGGCCCGCTTCGTCAAGGTGGATACCGAACAGGCCCAGCGGACCGCTGCGCGATTCGCCATTCGCAGCATTCCGACCCTTGCGATCTTTCACCGCGGCAAAATCATCAGCCAACAGGCCGGCGCCCTGCCCAGACAGCAATTTCTCGCCTGGGTGGAACACAACCTGCCCGATTGAGGTGAACTTTTCAGCTCCGCGGGCAGCCAGGGCAGTGGCGCCCCTGGCGGCAACGGGGCAAACCGATCCTCAGTGCAGCGCACTGGAACCGGAGTAACGCTGTGGCACCACCGCCGCGGCGCGCGGCGCCAGCTCCGAGTGCACCGATGGCGCGCCCGCCTCGAGCAAGCGCTGGCAGCACTGCAGCACGGCAGGACGCGGCGCGCCACTGGCCATGGCCCAGTCCAGCCTCGCCATGCAGCCACCCACCAGGCCACTGACCAGGCCGGCATCCCCCAGCTCCAGCAGCAGCGCACGCAACAGAATCGCCGACTCTGTGAAGCGCCGAAGATCCACCTCGCCCTGCTGGGCGTGGTCGCGAATCAGTATTTCAGCCGCCTCCAGCGCGCTGCCGGCAGCATTGATCGCCTGCTCCAGCCGGTCCTCCGCGGAAAAAGCCAGGGCCTTGTCATAACTCATGATCCAGGTGCCAAGAGCACGGGTGGCGCTGCGTTCCAGCAGCGCGCGGTGGTGTTGGCAGAGAAAACGCAGTCGCATGATGGGCCTCCTGTTATCGATGCAGAGCCCAATTTAATGCGAATAGTTCTCACTTGCAATAGCTGGCAAGAGATTCCGGTTTCCGTAGTGGCGCCAATCTGGCTCCGCCAGGAAAAGCCCCCTGCCAATTGGCCTGCCACCCTTCCACGATCATCTTGCCAAGCAAGCAGACCCAAATGGCCGAAAACTCGTCCGCGCTGACGAGATGGTAAGATGTTGCTTTTCTTGTTCCAGGAGGTCCTTTTGTTACGGCAACTCTTATACACGCTGAGCCCAGTACTTCTCGCCCTGACCCTCCCCGCCTCATCCTCCTTTGCCAGCTATGCCTTCTATGTCGGCAGCGAACTCACCGCCGACGGCAGCGTATTACTGGGAGGAACCGGCGAAGAGCCCTCGAGTCACTGGCTGCAGATCGCACCGCGGGGAAAACATGGCGCCAATGCCGTCATCACCGTGGGCGCCACGGAACGCGCCGACCTGCCAGCGCGACTGTCGACGATTCCCCAGGTGGCCGAGACTGCCCGCTACATCACCATGAATTATTCCAGCTATGCCGGCTTCCCCGCTCCCATTACCAATGGCGGCCTCAACGAGCACCAGGTTGCCGTGCGCGACGTGTGGTCGCCATCACGCGACGAGCTGGTGGCCATGACCCCGGCGCAACAGACGGGCCCCAATTACAGCGACCTGGCGCGGATTGCCCTCGAGCGTGCCGAAACTGCCCGCGAGGCGGTAACAATCATCGGCGACCTGATTGATCGCTACGGCTACACCACCTACGGCGGCAACTCCCACCTTATCGCCGACAGCAGCGAGGGCTGGGTGGTACTCGAGTTTGCGGGTGGCCAGGGGCTGTGGGTAGCCGAACGACTCGGTCCGGACGACGTGCGAGTCAGCTACCCGGGATATATCGGCGACATTCCCGCAGACTACGCCGACCACCCGAACTACATGGGCTCAGACAACCTGATTGATTTCGCTGTCGAACGTGGCTGGTATGACCCCGAAGCCGGCGAGCCATTCAATGTGGACCGGGTCTACGGTATGGGTGGAATCATGCGCCACCCCGGCACCAAATACCTTTCCCCTGCCACCGTTGAGGCGGAACTGCGTGTCATGGCGCCAGTCACCGTGGCCGACATGATGGCCATGGTGCGCGACCCACGCATCGCTGACGATCACGCCGGTTACGGACAAGTGGCCCACCTGCGTCCCGAGCTGACACACCCTGAGCTGGGCCTGCTGTGGGTGGCCCCAACCGGTTCGGTCACGGCGCCCTTCATCCCCTGGTGGATCGGGGTACAGTCCGTGCCCCCCGAATACGGCGAACACCGCTATCTGACCGAGAACGCGGGGCCGACCTTCCTTAACCCGGCATTTCAACTTCAGGAAGCCACGGAATTTGCCGGCCGCGTGTTCAAACGCCTGATGTACTACACCTGCGCCCATCCCGAAGAGCAATTAGAACGGGTACAGTCCACCCTCACCGCATTCGAAGCCGGTATGCTGTCCCGGGTACCGCGACTGGAGGCGACCGCCATGCTGGCCTTTGATCAGGACCCCGCCCTGGCCCGTGAACTGCTGACCGATTACAGCCATGCGCGCGCCGCCGAGGCCTTGAACCTTGGCCGCGACTTGGTCGCCGGCATTGGCGCAGAGATTCGTGTGCGGCACGGTGTCCCGGCACCCGCTGCAAAAGAGGACATCAATGCCGGCGGGACATCCATCAATTGTCTCGTCGGAGCCAACCCCGACCGGCCTCAGTCATGAACCGGGAGGCTATGGAAAACGCGCTGCGCCAGGGGCTGTCACGGCAGCGCGCCGGAGACCTGCCCAGCGCCGCGCGCTGGTATGAGAGCGTGTTGCAGCAGGCGCCAGAGCAGGTTACCGCGCTGCACTACCTGGGCCTGACTCGATTCCAGCAGGGACAGCTGTCAAGCGCAGAAAATTTACTGCGGCGAGCCCTGGCACAGCGGACAGACAACGCCAACGCCTGGAGCGACCTGGGCATGGTGCTGCTGCGTCGCGGTCAGCCCGAAGCATCCATTGAGGCCTTCAGCAAGGCTCTGAGCCTCGCTCCCGACCATCCCGATGCCCTGCACAACAAGGCTCAGGCCTTGCGTCAGCTGGGCCGTTTCGACCAGGCTCGGCCCTTGCTGGAACACCTGCTCACCCTGAAGCCCAAATCCGCATCGGCGCGCTACCTGCTGGCCAACGTGCAGCACCGGGCCAATGACCTCGACGCCGCCATCCCCGCTTACCGCGAAGCGCTGCGCCTGGCCCCCGGGGACAAGCGTATCCGTCTCGGCCTCGGTGACGCGCTGGAATCCTCCGGACAGTTCAGCGAGGCTCGGGAACACTACGATGCCGTACTCGCAGCTGACCCGGACAGCCCCCTGGCACTGGCCAGACTCCTCCAGATGCGCGACCGCGAGCCAGCAAGGGAACAGGTAAGGCGAGCAGAAACCCTGGCGGACAACCCGGCCACTCCAGAGGACGGCCGGGTGCGCCTGAACATTGGGCTGGGCTACTACCACGATCGCCAGCAACAGTTCGAAACCGCTTTTCAACGACTGCAGGCGGGATACGAAGTGCTTGCACGACGGGCCCCCTTTGACAGTGACGGCTATTCCCGTGCCGTGGATAAACTGATTGAGGCCCTGCCCAAGAGCTTCTTCGAAAGCGCCCCCAATTCCGGGCTGGACAGCGAGCGTCCCATCTTCATTGTCGGGATGCCCCGCTCTGGCACCACCCTGACCGAACAAATCCTGGCCAGCCACAGCCAGGTCGCAGCGGGTGGAGAGCTATCGTCGCTACTCAAGGTGAGCTATCGCATCGGCGAACTTTCGGCCAGTGGAAAGCCCTATCCGGCGGGTCTACGCAGCGTCGCACCGCCGGACCTGCGCAGCCTGGCCGAGGATTATTTGCGTCAACTCGACCGCGTTGCCCCGCAAGCAGCAAGGGTAACCGACAAGTTGCCCTTTAATTTCATGCACCTCGGGGTAATCGCGCTGCTGTTTCCGCGCGCGCGCATTATCCACTGCCATCGACACCCGCTAGATAATTGCGTGTCCTGCTATTTCACCAGCTTCGCCGACCAGATTCGCTTCGCCAACCGACTGGATACCCTGGGGCGCTACTATGTCGACTATCACCGGCTGATGACACACTGGAAGCAGGCCTTGCCACTGGAGATCTTCGATCTGCGCTACGAGGACCTGGTGACAAATACCGAAGATCGCATTCGCGCACTGCTGGGCCACTGCGACCTGCCCTTTGAGGACAGCTGCCTGCGCTTTTACCAGACAGAGCGCGGCGTACGCACTCCCAGTCGCTGGCAGGTGCGGCAACCAATCTATGCAAAGTCGGTGGGGCGCTGGCGCAACTACCAGCAACAGCTGGCTCCGCTGGCAGAGATACTGGCCCCCGTGCTGGGGGCCGAAGAGAATCAGCGAGGCTGACAGTTCACGTAGGGACCATTGCGGGTGCTGATGGTGCGACTGTCCAGCGGCGCGCGATACCCGACCAGCAGCCGGTGGCGGGCCTCGATACTGGCGAGCAGTGCCTGGCCCAACTCCAGGGCCTCATCTGCTCGCTCAGTGCTGTAAGCGTCGAACACCTCACCGGCCATACCCGGTTCACCCGCCTGGTAAAGTGCAAGTGCCCGTGCTTCGACCCCTGGCTGGTCGAGGATACTGGCGTTTTCGAATGCCGCCAGGGCCTCGGTGACTTCCGCCAGAAAACGCTCCGGCGCGTCGCAGGTATAGTACATCAGACGCTTGAATACACGACCGGCGAACAGGGATGCCTCCTGTATCGCGAAGTCCGGCGTCACAAAACGCGTGGCTTCGCCCTTGGTCAGGTAACGGTGCTTACCGTACTCCGGCAACACCTCACTGCCACCGATCCAGTAAGGCACGAAGGGCGCGGTGATGGAACCTGTGGGCGCAACCCACAACACCTGCAGCGATTCGTGTGGCAGCTGCTGACGGATATGTGCCACCTGGCCGTAGCCATTGGTATCCAGGGATACCAGGGGGTCGCGCACAGCGGCCATCATATCGCGCAGACTGACGCCACCCGCGGCGCCCTGATCCATCAGACGCTTCTCGATAATCTTTACCGTATCCGAGCGCCCCTCACCGTTGCCGTATATCGCGTTGACATTAAACGGGGCACCGGAATCCGGGTCGTACCAGCCCTGTTCAACCGCAAAATCAATGAAGTTGTCTGACCCCATGTAATCCGGGCTATCCTGGAAATCCAGGGGGATTTCCAATACATAGCCGGGATAGGACATGCGAACTTCATCCGGTCCAAGGCGCTCGGCGATCCACAGCCCCTGACCACCGGTGAAATTGATCACCACCCAGGCCTCTTCGGCATCGGCGAACAGGTGTGAGTTGCCACCGTAAGTGGAGTAGCCGAACTCATCCATCAGCCCGCCGATGATCTCCACCGCTTCCCGTGCGGTGCGCGCACGCTCCACGGCGATGCGCGAGAGATCACTGTAATTCGGCCCAGTCTGGGGGTTGGGCGTCATCGCTGCCAGCTCCGGCCGCGAAGGCGACCAGATATCCCGAACCGCGAGACCGTGCTCGTTGAGGCCGCCATTGGTCAATGGTGGCGGGAAGCCCTCGTAGTCGGAGTAACTCATGGTAATGTATTTGGCAGTCTGCCGGGCCTGGGGGATGTCGATGAACTGGCCAGGGTAAGTGGCCTTCTCATCGACACCGACACGGATGGTCTCGCCCTCCGGATAGGAACGGCGCGGCACGATCTCCAGCCAGTGGCTGGAGACCTCGTCCCCGGTACCGCCGAGCAATACGCTGCCATCGGTCGTCAGATTGCGACCGACGTAGATACCGTAGCTAGCCAGAGCATTCACTGCAGGGACTGCCAACAGCAGGCACAACACGGTTTGACGTAACAGCTTCACAATAAACCCCCCTGCTTATTCAAAGTTGTAGCGGACGCCGAAGCTCATGCGCTGTTGATCGATGAACATGACGCCATAGCCGGGGTTACCCTGCTTGGCCACCAGGATGTCTTCGTCGAAGATGTTGTGCCAGTTGAAGGACAAGGTAAGGTTCTGCCAGTTCCCGAAAGGCGGTACATACGAGGCGTGGAGATCCACTCGCTCGTAGCCACCGTCCACCAGAGAGCCAAAACGGTCGACATTGCTGGTGCCTTCGATAAAGGAGTAATCGTCGCTGTACTTGTAAGTCGCCCCCACACGCAAACCATTGACCGGCCCCTCGAGGAACTCGTAGCTGGTAGTCAATGCCGCGGCGTGCTCCGGCGTGGTCCTGGGCGGTGTGGAGCTGGAGTTGTTGGGGTTGATGATCTCCGCGTCGGTCCAGGCATAGTTGGCCGCCAGGTTCCAGCCGGGCAGGATCTCGCCGACTATCTCGAACTCGAGGCCGGTAGTTTCCTGAGCACCTTCGAGCACGGTGCTACCAAAGCCACCGAAGGATCCCAGGAAGGAACTGGAGACTTCGATATTGGTGATCTCGTAGTCATACAGGGCGAGCGAGCTGCCAATCGCGCCACCCAGCCATTCGGTCTTGATACCGATCTCGTGCTGCTCCATTTCCTGGGGCGCACTGACAGTGCGGCCGTCGCCGTCAGTGAAGGTCTGCGGCTCGAAGCCTTCGCTGTAGCTATAGTAGAGATTGGCATCATCCAGACTGCCCCAGTCGCGGAACAGGTTGTAGGTTGCGCCGAACTTGAAAACAGTTTCCTGGAAGCCGACATCGGTCACATCATCGGGCGTGTTTTCACCGCGGTTGATGGGAATGCGAGTTCTGGTTTCATTGTCCTGATACAGCACACCGGCGAGTACATCCAGACGATCAGTGATGTTAAACAGCATCTGGAAGCTCAGCTTCAGATCCTCGGTTTCCTCCTGAGTGAGCTGACGCACGCCGAGAATCTCCTCGCGGTCACCCTCGATGGGACGGAAGGGAGAACCATCAGAAAAAACCGGGCCGGTACTCGGGTCATAGACATCGTCACCATACATATCGATGGTGCCATAACCCTGGAAGGAAGAGTTCAGCAGCTCGAAACGATCCGGATCGACATTGTCACTGTACTCCAGCGCGGCGAAGACCTGATGCTCGCGGCCGAACAGTTCAATATCCGCACCCAGGCTCTGGTTGAAGGTCAGTTCCTCGCCATCTTGTTCGATATCGTAGGAATAAATATAGATCTCATCGTCGCCGAGGGAATAGGCGCCAAAAGGACCGAACGGATAGAAGTACTCCAGGTCCTCGTCATAGCGGTTCCAGGCCAGCTTGCTCTCGCTTCGGATACCATTGGCGAATTCATGCTCGAGCTCCAAGATCGCGAAATCGATATCCAGCGTATCCTTGGACTGGTCCGGGTGGGAGAAATACCACTCTTCCGGATCTGCATCCGGGAGGCTGAGGCTGCCATCCGGGTTCTCCACCACGGCGCCACCGTCCCACGGATCCATATTGCGCGACTGGTGGAAGTAACTGAAACGCAGAGTGCTGGTGGTAGCGATATCCCACTCCAAAGAGCCCAGGACCACCGATTGGTAGTTGGGAAAATCTTCGCCGGCTATATCCAGCGGCAGCCCAAACTCCCGATACCTGCCAGCCAGACGGCCGGCTACCGTTCCGGCTTCGTTGAGCGGCCCGGTGACATCGACAAAGACCTCGCTGGTGTCGTAACTACCCACTTCACCACCGACTTCCAGGGCAAAAACACGCTCGGGCTTTTTCAGGATAGAGTTGATTTCACCGCCAAAAGAGCCTGTAACACCGTAGATCGCAGTCGCCGGCCCGCGAACAATTTCCAATCTTTCCAGCGCATAGGAGTCAACTGACGTCAGGTCGTTGCCCAACAGTATCTCGTTGACACGCTGAGTGCTGTTGAACACACCGCGCATGACAATCTGTTCCAGACCAAAGCCAAAACCGGAGCGCTGGACGCCCGGCACCAGGTCTGTCGCTTCATAAGCTGACTTGGCATTGATGGTTTTCAGCATTTCGTCCGTGATGACAGATACCGCCTGAGGAGTATCAACCAGCGACATCTGCAGACCCGTAGCGCTGTCTTGATCCTGCGGGCGATACTGCTTTGCCACACCGCGAACAACTACCTCCTCCATACGCGATGCAGGTGCCATGGCGATATCGGCGGACTGGGCTACAGAGGCAGGCGACTGGGTAACAGCCAGGCCTGCAGACGCCAAAATCGTGTGCAAATAAAGGGGTTTGCGTTGCGGGGTAAATTTGGACATAGGAGGGCTCATCACTCTTTGCTGAGTTTAATCGGGACGGAGTTCAATCGGGCAACGGCATCAGCGTTTGGCACGCCAAAGCACCCGTTCCATCAGTGGAATACCGGCTGGATCCACAATCCAGCAGAATAAAGGCAGTAGATCCGGGAGGCAGTAGAGGCAAGCAGTCGTTGGATCTTATCGATAAACTGTCTTACTCACTACGGTGGGTCAGCAGCAACCTGCGCCAACCGAGTTCGTCAGAGGAACTATGATATCAAAATACGGTCCCGCTGTCGATTTGCGCGCAAAAGCGCCTCGTCGCGCAGCGGCTGAAATACGTGGAGCGCGGCAGTTTCCGCGGCAATTAGCACGGTTTTCTGGGACAATCCTGGCACGTAGACAACTCGCGTGGTGACAGTCGAGGATGCTTTCGCACGATTATAGCTTGATGCAGCAAGCCAGCGAACTTGATCAGCAGGGGCGCGCCGGGGATGCAATGTCGCTACTCGAAAAGCGTCTGTCGTCCGCGAATGCACCGAGGGAGTTGTGTCTGCTGCTGGCGAAAATTGCCGCGCGTCACAACTCACCCCAACGGGAGGCCAGGGCTCTGGCTCACACCCTGTCGACAGCCAGTCAGCCACGGGAAGCACCGCTTCTGGGCCGGCTAGGCACGCTGCTCTTGAACCTGGGCGACACACTCGCTGCTGCTCGCGCCTTTTCCCGCGCAACGCAGTTGCAACCTCAGGAATTTGCTGCCTGGCAAGGGCTGGCCAAAGCCGCGCTTGCGCGCCAGGACGTGGCCACTGCTGAACAAGTATCAGTACGCCTGATGGCGCAATTCCCGGAGCAGGTTTTTTCCCATCTGCTAGCGGGCCACCTGGCCAAAGCCCGTGGCGACGCAGGCGCTGCGCAGCACCATTACCAACGGGCACTGAAACTGGAAACCCATTGCGGCGAAGCACTTTACGGCCTGGTGGACCTGGATACACCCGCCGCCGATAGTCCACTCGCAATCCGGGCAAAACAGCTGGCACATCACGCCGCTGCCGTGGCAAACCGTATCAATGGCGCCTTTGCTTACGCACGTACCCTCGACCACGCCGGACAATATGCTGACGCCATGCACTACTTCCAGCGAGCCAATAATCTGGCGCTGGAGGATCTCGCATTGCGCGGCGTGCGCCATGACCCTGGCAGGCTCTCGGCACGCATCGAATCCATTCGGCGCCTCTACCCGACCTCGCTCGCGACAGCTGCATCGACGGAATCAGCCCCCTGCCCCTTGTTCATCGTGGGCTTGCCGCGTTCGGGAACCACGTTGGTGGAGGGCATTCTGGGCGGGCACCCACAGGTCCAGGCCGGCGGCGAACTGCCCTTCCTGCAGGAATGCGAGCGACATTTTATGCACTGCCGCCATCAGGCGGGACTCAACGGACCGATCAACCCCGCGAGCGAGACGGACGCACGACTGCTGCATGCGGCCCGGCTTCGCTACCGGGAAGCCCTGGGCTCCCGCACGCAGGCAACGACCGGGTGGATCGTGGACAAGCTACCTGCCAACTTCCAGAGCCTGGGCTTCCTCAGGCTGCTGTTCCCACAAGCACCCGTCGTGCACGTCGTTCGGGATCTGCGCGCAACTGCCTTTTCCCTGTACTGCTCAAACTTCGCAGGGCACGAGCCGTACTATCACAGCCTGCAAGGCTTGCTGGACTACTGCTCGTACTACCGCGAGGTAATGCATCACTGGAAGAGCCGGATACCCGGCATGGTCGAGGTAAGCTATGAAAAACTCGTCACATCCCCCGAGGAGGTCATTCCAGCGCTATTAAAAGCCGTGGGCCCGGGCACCACGTACCCTGGCTGCAGCGCACCCCATCGCAACGTCGGCACGGTACTGACTGCCAGCCACGCACAGGTGCGTCAGCCGATCCACACCGGTGCCATTGACCACTGGCGCCACTATGAGCCCTGGCTTGGCCCGCTCTCCTCACTGGCAAAGCCGCCCTTGTCCCGCGATTAAAGAGAAGCAAAGCGCGCAGTACTCAGCTGTCCCTCCACCTTAAGCGCAGCGCATTACCCACCACGGAAACCGAGCTCAGGCTCATGGCCAGCGCGGCGATCATGGGCGACAGCAACAGGCCGGTGAAGGGATAGGCCAGCCCCGCCGCAACCGGCACCCCGATACTGTTGTAGAGAAAGGCAAATACCAGGTTCTGACGCATGTTGATCACGGTTTGCCGTGACAAGTGGATAGCCCGCTCAATACCGCCCAGGTCTCCCTTGACCAGGGTCACCTGGGCGCTGTTCAGGGCCACATCGGTGCCGGTTCCCATGGCAATGCCAACATCCGCCCTTGCCAGAGCGGGTGCATCGTTGATGCCATCCCCTGCCATGGCGACCACGCAGCCGTCCCCCTGCAGTCGCTCCACCAGGGCCAACTTGGCGTCCGGCTTGACTCCGCCGTGCACCTCGTGAATGCCGAGTTCCCGGGCCACGGCTCGAGCTGTGACCTCGCCATCTCCCGTCGCCATGACAATGCGCAGACCCGCGGCCCGCAATGCCTTGATGGCGTCGTGCGTGGTCGCCTTGATCGGGTCTGCCACCGCCAGGGCACCAGCCAGCTTGCCGCTGACCGCCAGGAACATCACCGTAGCCCCGCGCTCTCGCAGGGCATTGGCCTGCTCATCCAGGGCCGTGGCGTCCACCCCCTGCTCCTGCATAAGCGCCAGGTTGCCCAGGGCAAGAGGCTGACCGCCGACCCGCCCCGTCACACCAATACCGGACCCGGACTCGAAATCCTCGGCAGCTTCCAACGCCAGTTGGCGCTCGCGTGCCGCCGCGATAATCGCATGGGCCAGCGGGTGCTCACTGCCCTGGTCCAGACTGGCAGCCAGTCGCAACACCTCGTTATCGTCCCAGCCTTCCGCAGCGACCACCTGGCGAAAAGCCGGGCGCCCTTCGGTGAGCGTCCCGGTCTTGTCCACCACCAGGGTATCGACCTTGCGCAGCGCCTCGATGACGGCGGCATCGCGGAACAGCACGCCCCGCGTCGCGCCCTTGCCGGTCGCCACCATGATCGACATCGGCGTGGCCAGGCCGAGGGCGCAGGGACAGGCAATGATCAGCACCGCCACAGCATTGACCAGACCATAGACCCAGCTCGGTGACGGCCCCCAGATGCCCCAGGCAAAAAAGGTGAGCAGGGCAATCGCGACCACCGCCACCACGAAATAGGCTGCAACCGCATCCGCCAATCGCTGCATGGGTGCCCGGGAGCGCTGCGCCTGGGCGACCAGCTGCACGATCTGCGCGAGGGTGGTGTCCTCTCCCACCTGGGCGGCCTCGACCACCAGGCTGCCGCTGGTATTCATGGTGGCACCAATCACCTGATCGCCGGGCTGCTTGCTGACCGGCAGCGGTTCGCCTGTCAGCATCGATTCATCCACCGCGGAGCGCCCCTCGATCACCCGGGCGTCCACGGGCACACGCTCTCCGGGCCGCACCCGCAGGCGGTCACCGACACGAATGTCGGCCACGGGCACATCGTCCTCATCGCCGTTGTCAGCAATGCGCCTAGCCCGCTCCGGGGCCAGCTGCAGCAGGGAGCGCAGGGCATCCGAGGTACGTGAGCGCGCCTTGAGCTCGAGAAACTGCCCAAGCAGGGTCAGGGTGATGATCATCACCGCCGCCTCGAAATACACCGCAACCCGGCCATCCTGGATGAAGCTCGCGGGAAACCAGCCGGGGATCAGAGTGGCCGCCACACTGTAGAGCCAGGCCGCGCCGGTCCCCAGGCCGATCAGGGTCCACATGTTGGGACTGCGATTGCGCAGGGACTGCCAACCGCGCTGGAAGAAGGGCAGCCCGCAGTACAACACGACCGGCAAACTGAGCAGCAACTCCACCCAGTCCTGCATGGCACGGGGCATCCAGTCCCGGCCGTGCCCGAACATCGCCAGCAGGAACACGGCGGCGGTGAAGGGCAGGCTCAAATAAAAGCGGCGGCGAAAGGCGATCAGCTCAGGGCTTGCTTCCTCCTCCAGGGAGGGGGCCTCAGGCTCCAAGGCCATGCCGCACTTGGGGCAGTCACCCGGTCCCTGCTGTCGGACCTCGGGGTGCATGGGACAGATAAACCAGGCCGAGTCGTCACCGGGGCGGCTTTCCCGGTGTCGCCCCGACAGGTAGTGTTCCGGATCGGCGGCGAACTTGCCGCGACATCCGGCACTGCAGAAGTACCAGTCCTTGCCGTCATGCTGCCAGTGATGCGGAGAATCGGGGGTCACCGACATGCCGCATACGGGGTCCCGCAAATCACCGCCATCACTGGCCGTGCACGCGTGTTCAGTGGTCATGACCCTGTCCTCCATCGATATTCATATCAGACTGCGAGTCGTCCGGAGCCTGCGACTCAATCAAATGACAGACCGACTTTCCGTTCGGTGAGCGATCCGGCATCTCCCGCCAGCTTTCCATGGCGCTCTCCATGCGGTCGCAGAGGGCCTGCAACTCGGCGATGCGGTGCCGTGTCTCTCGAACCCGGCTTTCCATCAGTTCCCTGACCCGCGGACAGGGAGAGTCCCTCTCTTCCGCATCGGCAAAGATCGCCTGTATGTCCGCCAGCTGCAGGCCCAGGCTTTTCGCCGAGCGAATGAAGCGCAGGCGCGAAAGGCACCTGTCGTCGAACAGCTGGTAGTGATTGGCGGCATCCCTGTTCGGCAACAGCAAACCCAGCGTCACGTAGTGACGAATGGTGTCGCGACTGACTCCACTGCGCCTGGACAACTCCCCGATTCTCATCCTGACAACCTTCGCTGACTAAGCCTTGAAACACCGTGAGTGTAAAACCGTGGGCCTACCCCAGGGTCAAGAGCACCCTGCGTCTTTGGCAACAGGCAATCCAGCGCGCAAGACTCGCAGCGCGCAAATCCGTACCTGGTCAAGATGCTTGAACAGCGCGACTGGACGACCCGGAGGCCTTGCCCCTACCCTCACTGTATAACAACCGACGTCCTATGACTCAGGGAGAGCGCTTGCATGACAGAAACCATTGACCTGGTGATTCGCAACGGGCGAGTCGTCGACGGCAGCGGCGCGCCCGCCTTCGAGGCCGATATCGCCATAGACAAGGGCCGCATCGTTGCGATTGGCAGGGAACTGGTGCAGCGGGGCCGCGAGGAAATCGACGCCAGCGGCCAGCTGGTCACTCCGGGCTTTGTTGACATCCACACCCACTACGACGGCCAGGTGACCTGGAGCAACAGTATTACTCCCTCCTCCGCCCACGGCGTTACCACCGTACTGATGGGCAACTGCGGGGTGGGTTTCGCACCCTGTCGGCCCACGGACCGGGAGAGCCTGGTCAGCCTGATGGAAGGCGTGGAAGACCTGCCCGAAGTGGTCCTGAGTACCGGCCTGCCCTGGACCTGGCAGAGCTTTCCGGAGTATCTGGATTTTCTCGAACAGCGGCAGTACGACGCCGATATCGCCACCCAGCTGCCCCACGCCGCCCTGCGGGTGTTCGCCATGGGCCAGCGCGCGGTGGAGCGGCAACCCGCCACACCGGAGGATTGCGCCCGCATGGCAGAACTCGCGGCGGAGGCAGTGGAGGCTGGCGCGCTGGGCTTTGCCACGTCGCGTACCATCAATCACCGCGCCAGCGACGGCAAGTTGATTTTCACTCTGGACGCCGCGGAGGACGAACTGATCGCCATCGGCAAAGCCCTGGACAGCCGAGGCAAGGGCGTGTTGCAGCTGGTATCGGACTTCAGCGATGTCGACCAGGAGCTGGGCATGCTGCGCCGTGTCGCCGAGCAAACGGCAAGGCCGATGTCACTCTCGGTCATGCAGTGGCACAACGCGCCGGAAAAGTGGCGTGCGGTGTTCGACTGGATGGAGGACTGCCAGCGCGAGGGGCTGGCAGTCACCGGGCAGGTCAGCGGCCGACCGGTGGGCATCCTGATGGGCTTCGAGGTCAGCTTCAACCCTTTCAGCTACACCCCCACCTTCAAGTCCCTGCAGACTCTGCCGCTGAAGGAACGTCGTCGCGCCCTTCGCGATCCGGAAATCCGCCAGCGGATCATCGGGGAAACGCCCGAGCCCTCGGATTTCCCCGGTGAGATGCTGCTGCGCTGCTGGGACTTGATGTACCCGCTCGGGGAAAACCCCGACTACGAGCCGGACGCGGAAAACAAGGTCAGCGCCATCGCGGCCCGCCGCGGTGTCAGTCCGGAGGCCTGCGCCTATGACCTGATGCTGGAACAGGACGGCCAGGCGGTGATCATGCTGCCGGTGGTCAATTTCGCCGACGGCACCCTGAATGCCGCCCTGTCCATGCTGCGCCACCCCCACAGCATTTTTGGCCTGGGGGATGGTGGCGCGCACCTGGGCTTCCTCTGCGATGCCAGTCTGCCGACCCACCTGCTGACCTACTGGGTGCGCGACCGTGAAAAAGGGGAACGCCTGGGCCTGGAAGAGGCCATCCGCGGCCTGACCCACGACACCGCGCGCGCCGTGGGCCTCAATGATCGCGGCCTGCTCAAGTCGGGCTACCGAGCGGACATCAATATCATCGACTTCGACCAGTTAACCCTGCTGCCACCACGGGTGCACTACGACCTGCCTGCCGGCGGCCGGCGGGTACACCAGGGCGCTCTAGGCTATACAGCAACCCTGGTCAACGGCACGGTTGTCCAGCACAACGGCGAAGCGACCGGGGCCCTGCCCGGCCGCCTGGTGCGGGGAGCTCAGGCCGCCTGATCCGAGTCGCTGTCAGCGGCGGGGCGGGCTGCCACGGTGCGGCCCGCCAGCCGCCCGAAGAAACTGCCATCCCCCAATGAAATCCCGGAGCTGTAGCCCTCACCCCAGCGGGGCAGGCCACAGGTGGTGCGACCGGCCGCATAGAGGCCGGGTACCGGCTGGCCGTCCACGTCCAGCACTTCGCCAGTCGGCTGGGTAGTCAATCCGCCCAGGGTAAAGCCGGTAGCGGGGTAGTCCTCCGGGCAGAAACTCAGCGCCGCGAAGGGCGGCTCCACCAGGGGCTGCATCCACTGTGTGTGCTTGTGGAAGAGCGGGTCCTCCCCGGCCTCCGCATAGGCGTTATAGCGCTCAACGGTGTGAACCAGTTCCCCGGCGGGCAGGCCGAGATCGGTCTCGACCTCTTCCCAGCTTTCCCCTACCGCGGCGATGTCGATGTCCGGGCGGAAATCCGGACGCGCAAAGATCGCGTTGTCCATCAGTAGCCAGGCGCGCCCCTCGGGCTGACGCAGGATGTAACGACAAATGCGGCCGTGGTAGGCATCCTCGTTGATGAAGCGCTGACCGCGCTGGTTGACGAAAATGCCGCGCACCATGTTGTCCGGCGGGAATAGCGGCTTGGTGGCAAAGAACTCGTGCATGTGCGAGACCGCGCCGCCCACCGACATCCCCATGCGAATGCCCGAACCGTCGTCGTTGCCGCCAGTTGTGGGTACCTCGGCGGCCACCAGGGCCTCCGGCGCGAAGCGACGCAGCATCTCCTGGTTGCAGATGAAGCCCCCGGCGCACAGGATAACGCCCTTGCGGGCACGAATGAAGCGCGGTTGGCCGTCGATGCGAGCGACCAGGCCCTGCACGGCATTGTCCGTATCCGCCACCAGGGATAGCGCGCGGGCATCGAACTCGGCCCTGACGCCCAGGCCCAGGGCGCGTTCGGCGAGAAGATCCATGATCACCTTGCCCGCCCCCATGCCCTCCATTTGCGCGGCATGCCCCCGCGGCGCCGGTTTGGCCACGGCGGAGAAGGGCCAGGCCATTTCGCTGCCGGACCAGATCAGGGTGTCATCGGTCATCGGCTCCAGCCATTTACCGGGCAGAAAGGTTCCCTTGAAGGGAATGCCCTGCTCCTGCAGCCAGCGAAAGTGATCCAGGGCGCCTTCGGCATAGAGTCCCACACGTTCCTCATCCACCCCTGGCCCACCACTCAGGCGCAGGTAGCTGGCAAAATCTTCCGTGCTGTCCTCAAAACCCGCCGCCTGCTGTACCGGCGTGCCGCCACCACCGCCGAGGTAGAACTCGCCACCGGAGAGGGCAGCGCTGCCACCCCAGGTCGAGGCCACCTCCAGCACTGTGACACTGGCGCCAGCGCTGGCTGCCTCGATTGCCGCGCAGGCACCCGCTATACCGAAGCCAACCACTAGGACGTCGGTTTCCGCATCCCAATGCGGCACATCCGCCAGTCGACAGGGCGTTCCAGGTGTGTAGGTCGCAGTCATGATCAGTTCCCGAGTTCAAAGTACAGATTCTGCCAGCGTCCAGGCGCTGACCAACAGGTAGGGGCACGAAGCGCCCCTGGGCCATCAGCCGGAGACCGTAAAACCACCGTCGATGGGCAGCGTCTGGCCGGTAATCCAGCCGGCCTGGGCGCTGCTCAGGAAGAGCACGGCACCGGCAATATCCTCCGGCTCCCCGAGACGCCCCAGTGGCGTACGCGCCAGGGTCGGCTGGGCCCACTCCGGGTTCTCGAACGTGGCGGCGGTCATGCGGCTGGCGGTCAGGCCCGCCGCAACGGCATTCACGCGTATCCCCAGTTTACCCCATTCCACGGCCAGGGCGCGGGTCATCCCCAGCAGCCCGGTCTTGGCTGCGCCGTAACCCGGCACGATGCCGATACCGAAATAGGAGCTCATCGAGGCGATGCCGACTATCGAAGCCCCGCCTTCGAGCTCACTGGCGGCAAGCAGGTCGCGGCAGCCGCGCGAGAGGCGGTAGGCTCCCACCAGGTGCATGTTCACGGCGCGCTGGAATACCTCCGGGTCGTACTCATCCAGGCCCAGGGAGGGCAGCGCCAGTCCGGCGTTGTTCACCAGGATATCCAGACCCTCGAGGCTCGCCGCCAGCGCGGCAATCTGCTCTGGCGACTCGATATCCAGTTCCGCATAGTGGTATCCGGAGAGATCAACCTCGTAGTCACTCGCACTTGCGCGTGTCCCGGTGATGGTAACCTCCGCACCCGCAGCCCGGTAGGCGCCCGCAATGGCAGCCCCGATGCCACTGGTGCCACCGGTAACCAAGACCTTGGCCTGACTGAAATCGTAACGACTCTGGTTCCGCACCGGCACCTCCGCCTTCTGGCTATTTTAATGGGATTGCATTAAATCAGGTCTGCCTCAGGGGGGCAACACGCTTGCGCTTCTTCCCGCTGCCAAGCCGGCGGGGCAAACTGGTAGACTGTTGAAACCATTGGCTCGCCTCCCACGATTCTAAGCATGCTGGACACCCGAAAAGTTGCCACCGAGGACCTGCAGATCGGCATGTTCGTCAGTCGGCTCGACCGACCCTGGCTGGGCACGCCCTTTGCCATGCAGGGTTTTCGCATCGAAAACCGCGAGCAGATCGAGGAACTGCAGAAGCTCTGCAAGTATGTGCTGGTGGACAACGAACAGAGCGGTATGTCGCTCTCTCTGCCGAAAACCCGCAGCGCGCGGCAGCATCTACCCCTGGAAACCATCTTTTTTGACCGCTCGCTGAAGCCCTACCGCGACCAGACCGATTTCATTCAGGAGCATGCCGCCGCCAACCAGGCGATCGATGTCCTGACCGATGACCTGCAACAATCCTACGAGCGCGCGACCCGTGACAACCGGATCCACACAGTCATGCTGCGCCAGTCACTGGATCCCCTGCTGGGCAGCGTGGCGCGCAACCCCGACGCCAGCGTGTGGGTATCGCGCCTCAAGCGACACGACCGCTACACCTACCAGCGCGCGCTGAATACTGGCATCTGGGCCGTGGCACTGGGAAGGGAGCTCGGCCTGCCGAAGTCCGACCTGCGCTCGCTGGCCATGGGGGGCATGCTGCTGGACGTAGGCATGCTGTACGTCCCCAGTGATATCGCCAATGCCCAGCGCCCCCTGAGCCCGGACGAGGCAGAAGTGGTTCAGGCCCACATCGAGCACGGCCTGGAAATTGTCAGGGCCAGCGGCATCATGAACCGCGATGTACTCGACATGGTTGCCCACCACCACGAACGCTACAACGGTTCCGGCTACCCCCGCGGCCTGACCGAGGATCGCATCCCTACCTTCGCTCGCATTGCCGGCCTGGTGGACACCTACTCCGCCATCACCACCGACCGCGGCTACGCCAGCGCCCTCTCCCCGGCCGCGGCCATGCGCGCCCTCTACGACATGCGCGACATCGAGTTCCAGGCGGAACTGGTGGAGGCCTTCATCCGCGCTGTCGGCATCTATCCCGCCGGGACGCTGGTGGAACTCACGGATGGCAGTGTCGCCGTGGTCGTCGCCGAGTACCGGGCACACAGGTTGCGGCCGACGGTGCTACGGCTGCTTGACGCCGGCAAACGCCGTCTGGAAAAGCCCGAGCTACTGAAACTCCAGGCCGACGGTTCCAGCTGGCGGCGCAAGTCGCTGCCCGGCATTCGGCGCAGCCTGGAGCCCGACGCCTTCGGCATTCAGCTTGAAGAGATCGATCTACACGAGTATTTCGGCATTTAATTGAAGAAATCCTGACTTTTTTGCAGTTTTTTGCTTCACCGCGCCTTGCGCGGCGCTATTCTTGAACTTAGGCAATTCCGCGCTCGGCACGGGGCTTGATGTCAGGACCATGCTAACTTCACTGAAAATGCCAACCAGCGACCTCGAAGTCGGAATGTTCGTCAGCGCACTGGACCGGCCCTGGCTGGATACGCCATTCATGATCCAGGGCTTCAGAATCGAAACCCGGGCGCAAATCGAGAGTCTGCGCGAACACTGCGAGTACGTGTTCATCGACACCCGGCAGAGCCGGCAACGGGTAGCACCCGTGCGCAAGGCCGCCTCCCACAGGCGCCAGCCTCTGGAACAGATCTTCCGCGATCGTCGACTGCAGTCCTATAACGACGAGGCAGCGTTCGACAAGGAGCAGCCCCGGGCGGCTGCCGCCCTGGAAGCCCTCTCCAGTGACATGGCAGCCATTTACGACAGCGCAGCCCGCGAGGGAAGGGTCGACCCGATTCGTCTGCGCAAGGCCGTCGAACCGCTGATCGACAGCGTCAGCCGCAATCCCGACGCCTGCCTCTGGATGGCCCGCCTGAAACACCACGACGAGGCCAGCTATGGTCAGTCTCTCAGCGCCGGCATCTGGTCGGTGGCTCTGGGACGGGAGCTCGGCATGTCCCGGCAGGACCTGCGCTCCATGGCCATGGGCGGCATGTTGATGGATATCGGCAAGCTGCATGTGGACGCCGAGATCCTGCGCCGCCCGGAACCGCTGGATACCGACGCAGCCGCGCTCATGCAAGCGCATGTACAACATGGGCTGCGCATTATCGAAAACAGTGGCATTATCAACCCCGACGTCATCAATATGGTGGCACACCACCACGAGCGCTGGGATGGCTCCGGCTATCCCGGCAGATTGAAAGCGGAGCAGATTCCCGCGGTCGGGCAGATGGCGGCCATCGTCGATACCTACAGTGCCCTGACCAGCCCACGCCACTATGCCTCAGCCCAGTCACCTTCAAGCGCGATTCGCACTCTCTACGAGGCCCGCAACACCGACTTCCAGGCGGAGTTGGTGGAAGCGTTTATTCGCGCCGTGGGGGTCTACCCCGCGGGTACCCTGGTGGAGCTCTCGTCGGGGGAGGTCGCAGTGGTCGTCAGCGAGTACCGTGTACGGCGCCTGCGCCCCAGGGTTCTGGCTTTGCTCAATACCCACAAGGAGCCCCTGTCCAGCCCTCGCCCCGTCGACCTCCACGACAACGGCAAAGCTCGCCGGGAGCCGCCGCCTTCCATCCTGCGCAGCCTGGAGCCCGGCGCCTACGGTATCGACCTCGAAAGCCTCTCCCGTTATTCGGGTTTCGCCGCCGCCTGAAGCAGGCTTGCGCCCGTGACGCCGGGCAGCATCTGGTGTGTGACTGACGGCCTGGCCGGGCACCGCAGCCAACTGCGCGGGCTGTCCGAGGCCCTGCAGCGGCGGTGTCACGCTACGGTGGTCTGGCTGTCGCCGGATTCGACGCCGCCCGAGGCGCCACCCTGGCTGATCCTGGCGGCGGGGCGCCGCACTCACTGGCGCGCGCTGCGTCTGCGCTGCCAGTATGGCGGCCGCCTGGTGGTACTGATGCGGCCGAGCCTGCCCCGCCGGCTTTTTGACCTGTGCATCCTGCCGGATCACGATGGCGTGCCAGAAGGGCCGCGCACCTGGCTCACCTGCGGCCCCCTCAACCCGGTTGCCGCACAAACAACGCTCGCCACCCATGCAGGACTGATCCTACTCGGCGGCCCCAGTCGGCATCACAGTTGGTCCCCGGAGGATCTGGAGCAACAGCTGCGCCAGCTGCGCCAGGCCCTTCCCGGGGTGCGCTGGACCGCGGGAACTTCACGACGCACGCCCGAAGCGACACTGGGCATCCTGGCAACACTGGAGGACAGTCGCTTCCGGGTCATGCCAGCCCAGGCGGCCCCGCCGGGCTGGTTGCTGTCGCAATTTCAGCAATGCGGTATCATCTGGGTCACCGAGGACAGCGCCGCCATGGTCTACGAGGCCCTGAGCAGCGGCGCCAGCGTTGGCGTACTGAAGGTGCCACGCCGGCATGACAGCCGGGTCAGCCGCGGGCTGGATGCACTCGTCGAGGCGGGGCGTTTGTCCACCCTGCCGCAGCTGAAGGCAAACCGCGACATGCCAGCGTCCGGTCCGCCGCTGCAGGAGGCTGATCGCATCGCCGCGCGCCTGATCGACCATTTTGCTTGAGGACATCATTACCCATGCGCATCCTGCAGGTGCTCCCGGCACTGCACAGTGGCGGCGTTGAACGCGGCACCATCGAGTTTGCCCGCGAGCTGGTGGCCCGCGGCCACGATTCCTGGGTGATGTCCAGCGGTGGGCGACTGAGCGAAAACCTGGCAGCCACCGGCAGCCGGCATATCCGCTTTCCGGTGCACCGCAAATCGCTCCGCTCTCTACTCGCGGTCCGGGCCCTGCGCAGACAGCTGATCGAACTCGCCCCCGACGTAGTCCACGTGCGCTCCCGGGTGCCCGCCTGGATGGTCTATCTGGCCTTGCGCCCCCTGCCCGCGAATCAGCGCCCGGCCGTGGTCAGCACCTTCCACGGGCTTTATTCGACCAATGCCTACAGTGCCATCATGGGGCGCGCGGACCGGGTTATCGCCATCTCCCGCTGCGTTCGCGACTACATCCTCTCCAACTACCCAAAGGTTCCCGAGGAGCGCATCACGGTGGTCCCGCGCGGTGTGGATACCCGGGCCTTTCACGGCGGGATGAGGGCAGGGCCCGATTGGATAGAGGCGCTGTGTGCGGCGCACCCCGGTCTCGACCCGACACTGCCCTGGATCATGATGCCGGGCCGCCTGAGCCGCTGGAAAGGGCAGGCGACCTTTATCCGCCTGATCGCCGGTCTGCGGGCCCGCGGTGTGCCCTGTCAGGGCCTGATCGTCGGCGAAGCGGAAGCCGGCAAGGAAGCCTATGCCAAGGAGTTGCAGCAACAGGTGGCCCGGGAGCAACTGCAGGCGTCGGTCTTTTTCCTGGGACACCGCAGCGATATGGCGACCCTGTACGCCACCTGCCAGCTGGTTTGCAACCTGTCCTCCCGGCCGGAGCCCTTTGGACGCACCGTGATCGAGGCACTGGCCTGTGGCACGCCCGTGCTGGCCTGGGACCAGGGCGGCCCGGCGGAAAGCCTGCGCGACTGCCTGCCCGAAGGCCTGGTGATGCCCGGCGACGAAGTGGCACTGCTGGCCACCGCACAGCGCCTGCTGAGCGACCGGTCTCTCGAGTTCCAACTGCCCGACTGCTATACTCTCGGCGCCCAGGCGGACGCGACGCTGGCCGTCTATGAGCAGGCCCTCGCCGACCGGGGCTGACAGCTGCGAAAGGAACCGCATGCGCATACTTCACGTCGCCCACCAACAGTGGCGCAATTACGGTGACACCCGGGTCAGCTGGGCACAGAAGTTGCTCCACGGCCTGATCCGCTGTGGTTATCAAGTGCGGCCATTCGGCGACCGCGACACGGCGGCCTTCCTGGCCCCGCTGGGCATCCGGCAGCTCGGCGAGCGGGCGGCCAACCGCGCCCTGCTGCAGACCGTAGAGGCCTACCAGCCCGACCTGGTCATCGTCGGCCACTGCCCGGCAATCACCAACACGACGCTGGAAGCCATGCGCCAGCGCTGCCCCGCTGTAACCATCGCGGTTTGCAATAATGACCCGCTGTTTGTACCCGAAAATGCTGCTCGCATCGCCCAGCGCTGCACCGTTGCCGACGCCATTTTCGTTTCTACCGGCGCGCCCGAACTGCGCCGCTTTAGCGGCCAACGCGCCCGGCTCTGGCACATGCCGAACCCGGTGGACCCCGCGGTGGAGCGCGCGGATTGCAGCCAGCGAGAGACCTTTGATCACGACCTGCTGTTCTGCAGTAAATCCAATGACCTGACCGAACGCGGCAAGCTGGTAGCCGGACTCCGCGAGGCACTGGCTGGCGAGCTACGTTTCCATACCCCCGGCAGCTTTGGCGTGCCGGGCGTTTGGGGCCGCCACTATGACGACACCCTGGCGGTCAGCAAGATGGGGCTGAACCTCAACCGGCAGGAGGGCTGGCACTGGTATGCCTCGGCGCGCATGGCCCAGATGGGCGGCAATGGCCTGCTGCTCTTTACCCACGCCGACGCCCACTTTGACAGCCTGTTTCCGGAGGAGACGCTGGTGTATTTTCGCGAACTGGAGGACCTGAAGCGTGCGGTCATGCGCTTCCATCACGACGATGATCTGCGGCGTCACTATGCCGCCAACACCCGCCACTTTTTCCATACGGAAATGAATATCGACCTCTACGCCCGCTATATCGTCGAGGCCAGCCTGGGCCTGCACTGGAGCCACGACTACGCCTGGTTGGAGCACGCCCGTGCCTGAGGGGATTCGCGTGGTACAGGCCCTGGCCGGCGCCGCGGTGGGTGGCGCCGAGAATTTCTATACGCGTTTGGTGGCGGCCCTGGCCGACGACCCCGGGCTCGACCAGCACGCGTTCACACGCCGCAACCCGGCGCGCGAGGCGGCCCTGCGCAGCGCCGGCATTCCCGTACAGCGCTTCCGTTTCGGCGGCCCGCTGGACCTGGTCGATCACTGGGTCTACCGGCGAGCGCTGGAACGGCTATCGCCCGACATCGTCATGACCTGGATGAGCCGCGCCAGTGGTAATACGCCGCGCGGCCCCTGGCGCCTGGTCAATCGCCTGGGACACTACTACAACCTGCGCCACTACCGGCACGCCGATCACTGGGTGGGTATCACCCGCGGCATCTGTGATTACCTGGTGCGCGAGGGGCTGCCCGCGGAACGCATCAGCTGTATTGGCAACTTCGCCGACGAGACCACGCTGCCGACACCGCCCCGGGACAGCTTCGACACCCCGGCTGACCAGCCTGTGCTGTTGGCGGCGGGTCGCCTGCACGAGAACAAGGGTTTTGATGTGCTCCTCCAGGCGCTTACACAGGTGGAGTCCGCCACCCTCTGGCTGGCAGGCGATGGCCCTCTGGCACTCTCGCTGAAGCAGCAGGCGCGTGAACTCGGGGTGACCGACCGGGTTCGCTTCCTGGGCTGGCGCGACGATGTCGGGGCCCTGATGCAGGCTGCGGACCAGTTCATCTGCCCGTCGCGGCACGAGGGTCTGGGCAGCATCGTGGTGGAAGCCTGGTTCCGGGGGGTGCCCCTGATTGCCACCGCGTCCCAGGGGCCCGGCGAGCTGATCAGCGACGGCGAGGACGGACTACTGACGCCAATCGACGACAGTGGCGCACTCGCCGCCGCGATCAACCAACTGCTGCAGAACCCGGGCGAAGCACAGGCCATGGCCCGGCGCGGGCGGCAAACCTACCGCGAACGCTTCTCCCGTGCCGTCATCAGCCGCGCCTACGGCGAGCTGTATCGAGGCCTGGTCGACCGCCCGTGACAACTGCTCAAGCACCTATACATCTGGCCGGCGAGCAGGCAGCCTTTGCCCGCGGCGGCAACCGCCTGATATTCATCCACCCGGAGGACGCCGACGCCTGTATCAAGGTTCAGCGGCCGGACCGCAGCCCCGCGCGCAAACGCGCCGAGCGTCGCTTCCCGCGCAACCTGCGTCCGCTGCGTCACTTTGACGACAACTGGCAGGAGCAGCGGGTCTACCGCCGCCTGCAGCATCATATCGGCAGCGCCAGCTTCGACTATGTGCCGCGGCTGCACGGCCCGGTCGCGACCAACCTCGGGCCGGGCCTGTGCAGTGAACTGATTCGCGACGACGACGGCGCCATCTCGCTGCCGCTCAAGCAGTATCTCTGGCTGCACGGGCAAAGCGCTGCGCTGACGGCTGCGCTGGCGGAATTTCACCGTGGCTGGCAGCACCTGGGCATGCCCTCCCGCGCGCTCCTGCTGCACAACCTCGTGGTCCAGTGCCAAGGGGGCGTACCCGCCCGCATCGTGGTCATCGACGGTCTCGGCTGGCCACAGCCCCTGACGCCGGCCTGGTGGTGCCGACCGCTGGCTCGACGCAAGGCGCGCAAGCGTCTGGCAGGGCTCCAGCGCGCCATTCTGCGTCTGCTGGAAAAGCGCGAGCGAAACGAACCCTATGGGGTACATGGCTGGCTCGAGGAGGCCGGGCGTGACCGGACCTGAGAGCGCGGTGGACCGTTGGCTCGGCCACCTGGCAGCAGCCGGACTGTTACTGCTGCCAGTCAGCTTTTACCTGGCCCGGGACTATGGGGACAGCGCGCGCGTCTTCTATCTGCTGGTATTGCTCCCCGCCCTGCTCGCCCTGCCCTGGTGGCTGCCTCGACAGCGTCGATCCGGCCTGCTCGGAGCCGGTTTCCTCTTGCTGCCCCCGGCATGGCTGGCACTTAGCACCAGCTGGGTGGACCCAGCCCTTCAAGAGGGGAGCCGAAGCACCTGGTACCACGTCAAACCCCTGCTGTTTCTCGCCGGCCTGTGGCTCGCCTGCAGCGTTTGCGTCAGGCGCTATCCGCCCTTCCCCCGCTGGCTGGCAGGTGCCGTTTGCCTGGTGTCATTGCCCAGCGCTCTGCTGACGCTGTTGCTCTACCTGACACAGGCACTGGAGACGGGCGCCTGGCCCAGGCTGGCGGGCGTTTCACTGCGCGGCGATGTCAATGTCACCGCCACACTCTACGCTGTCGCCGCGATTTTCTTCGCCTGCGCCATCCTCCGCCACCGCAGCCGGTGGAACCTGGTCAGGCTCGCTGCACTGCTGCTGTTCCTGGCGATCGCTCTCCTCTCCCGCAGCAAGGTCCCGCTGCTGGCACTGATCGCCATCTTCGCGATGCTGCTCCATGTCGCCCTGCAGCAGCTGTCACTGCGTACGCGCCTGGCAATCGCCGCCGTCCCGCTATTGATGGTGGCGGTGTATGCCGTGACCCTGGAACGCATCCCCCTGCTCGAGCGGCCCGAAGGCTACCTGCTGCGACTGGAGCTGTGGTCGCAATCACTGGGGCAGATTGCGCAAGCCCGGTGGTTCGGGCACGGGGTCGGCGCCGAGTTGCCATTGTATCTCCCGGCACAACCCGTGATTGGTCACGCCCACAACATGCTGCTGGATACCTGGCGCGTGGGCGGCCTTGTCGGCGCCCTGTTGCTGCTCGGCCAGCTCGCCGGGGGAGCCTTTATCGGCTGGCGCGTCCTGCGCTCCCATCCGGACTGGTTGCCGGTAGCGGGCTGGTGGGCCCTGGGGGTGTTTTTCCTGATGACCAATGGCCAGCAGCCCCTGGTCAAGCCTCACCACGTGTGGTTTTACTACTGGATCCCGCTGTCGCTCCTGCTCGCCCGCTATCTTGCCGATGCTGTCAGTAGCCATCCACGCGCTGATAGGGGCGCACCCTGACCCGGAAATAGCCCATCAGTCTGCCGGCATCCCGGCAGACGGTAAGCCACTGCCGCACGGCGCGCTCGCGGCGCCTGCGCAAAAGCCACCAGAGCAACGGCAACAGGCCGACCAGTGCCCGCAGACCATAGGCCAGGGAGCGCAGAAGGTTGCGTGGCTTGTCCGCCAGCACGCCGCCTCCGAGCATCAAGCCCACCCGGAACTTGCGCTGCGAGAGCCAGCGCAAGTTCGCCCGCGACGGTGGGACAACCTCCGTGACCACGGCCTCCTGACAGTACAGCAGTGGGATACCGGCGCGTCGTGCCGCGGAAAAAAAGACCGTATCCTCACCACCCACTTCCCGAAGCTGCTCGTCAAAGCGCAGCCCAAGGCGCTGCACCTCCGCCATGGGAACCAGTGTGTTGTTGCTGGCGCAGTAGCGCAGGGACTCGCCACTGGGCCGTGGCTTGCGCTGGAAAAAGCGCTCGTAATGCTGCTGCCTGGGATTCTGTACCCGGCTGATAACCCGCCCCTGGATCACCGCCTGCCACTGCCGACTGGCCGCCATGGTGCAGAGGGCCTGGAGCCAGTCGCTGGTCACCTCTTCATCGTCATCCACCAGGATCAGGGCCGTGGCGCCAAGCTGCTGTGCGTGATCAAGGAGGCGATTGCGTGCCTGCGGGATACCAATGTGCGGCTCCTGGCAGTAGGCCAGCGGCCAGCTCAGACGGTTGTCATAGCGCGTCACCAGCTCGCCCTGGGAGTCCCGGCTATCGTTCTCCACCACGCAACCGGACACCCGGACGCCCACCGGCAGCACCAGCGCTGTCAGGCTTTCCAGGAGGTTTTCCAGCATCATGGGTCTGCGGCGGGTACAGATACCGATACAGACCAGCGGATTGTCGGATGGCAATGTGGTCAAGAAAGCGTACGCTCGGGAATTGGCCGTCGATTATTCGTCACCGCGGACGTCAGTGTCAATTCAGCCGACGGCGCAGGCCACCGGCCAAGGTCCGCCAGGCAGGCTGCTGCGAACGGGAAAAAGCCCCTTCCGGCTTGGCTCGACAGACGGTTTGGCGTACCGTAAGCCCCTGTTCACTCGAGAGATTCCCGGTCATGGACGTCATCCAACAGTTCACCAGCCTGGTTCTGCAATGGGTTGCTGTTGCCTTCGCGGTCGGGCTGGTCATGCTACTGCTCGCCATTGCCTGGATGTATTGGGTGGACACCCGCCAGACCCACCACAGCCTGCGCCGCAACTACCCGGTCATCGCTCGCGGCAGGTACATGCTGGAGCACCTGGGCACCTTCCTGCGTCAGTACCTGTTTGCCCAGGACCGCGAGGAACTGCCCTTCAACCGGGCCCAGCGCAGCTGGGTCTACCGGGCCGCCAAAAACCTCGATTCCACCGTCGCCTTCGGCTCGACACTGCCACTCAACCAGCCGGGTGACTTTGTCTTTCTCAACGCCCTGATTCCTCCCCTGGATGAGGAGGTCTGCGCGCGGAGTGCCATCTGTTTCGGCGAGGGCTATGCCAGGCAACCCTGGAGTACCCACAGTTTTTTCAATATCTCCGGCATGAGCTTTGGCGCGCTGTCTCGCCCCGCGGTGCAGGCACTCTCCCGCGGCGCGGCCAAGGCTGGCGTCTGGCTGAACACGGGCGAGGGCGGGCTATCCCAGTACCACCTGGAAGGGGGCTGTGACATTGTCTTCCAGATCGGCACAGCCAAGTATGGCGTGCGCGATGATCAGGGGTGCCTGAGTGACGCGCGTCTGCGCGACCTCGCCGCCTTGGAACAGGTGCGCATGTTCGAGTTGAAGCTATCCCAGGGGGCCAAGCCCGGGAAGGGCGGCATCCTGCCGGGCCGCAAGGTGACCGAGGTCATCGCCAGCACCCGCGGGATCCCGGCGGGAATGGACTCGATCAGCCCCAACCGTCACCCGGAAATCAACAGCGTCGACGACCTGCTCAAACAGCTGCAGCATATCCGCGAGGTCACCGGCAAACCGACCGGCATGAAGCTGGCACTGGGGGACCCGGGCTGGCTGGACGAATTCTGCGAACGTATCCACGCCCTGGGTCTCGACCACGCGCCCGACTTCATTACCCTCGACAGCGCCGATGGCGGCACCGGAGCCGCCCCCCAGAGCCTGATGGATCTGATGGGCCTGCCGATACGGCGCAGCCTGCCACTGCTGGTCGATAAACTGATCGAGCACGGCCTGCGCGAACGCATCCGGGTGATCGCCTCCGGCAAGATGATCAACCCCGGTGCCGTGGCGGCAGCCCTTTGCCTGGGCGCCGATACGGTCAACTCGGCCCGGGGTTTCATGTTTTCCCTCGGCTGCATCCAGGCGCTGCAGTGCAACCGCAATACCTGCCCGACCGGCGTCACTACCCACAACCCCGATCTCCAGCGCGGTCTGGTGCCCGAGGACAAGGCCCAGCGGGTAGCCAACTACGCCACCAACCTGATGCATGAGGTGGAAATCATCGCGCACTCCTGCGGCGTGCGGGAACCGCGCCTGCTCAATCGCCGCCACGCCTGGATCGTCACGGCCGGAGGCATTCCCCAGCCCCTGCTCGACCTCTACCCCGAACCCCAGCCGCGGGCGCCCCAAGGCGGCGATACCCGGGCCGCCGCACCGATCGAGCGCGCCGTCACCGAGAGGGCTCAGCCGTGAGTGTCGCCGCCCGGATCAACCGCCTGGTCCTGGTCATCGGCCTGGTCGCCCTGGCACTGGTCATTCTCCTGATAGCCCAGGGCGAATACCGCCACCACCGCGAACAACTGATCGCTGCTCTCAGCGCCGAAGCCGCGCCTGCCGAGCTCGCCACTGCGGTGGTGCTGGCACAGGGCGAGACCCTCGAACAGACACTGCGAGCGCTGGTGCGGCGCGACCGCGCACTCCGCTACGCGCGCCTGCTCTCCCCGGAGGGGCGCGTGCTGGCAAGCTGGCAGCAAACAGGGCAGACCAGTCCGCCGCCGGACCTGCGGTCGGTACGCGACGCGGAATTGTCACCCACGGAGACCGGGTTCAGCAGCCACACCGGGGACAGTGGCGCCCCCCTCGCCGTCGCGCTACTGGCCGGTGGCGAGCGTATGACCGACATCACGCTGCCAGTTTTTGCCCCCATCAACCCCGCCAGCGGCAGCGTGGATCGCCAGCAGCTCGCCGCGGCACTCGCCAACCCCGCGAGCAGCCGCTTTGTCGCGGCCTACCTGCAGCTCGGGATCAGCCGCGCGCATACCCTGCTCGCGGTGCTCCCGGCCACCGCCCTGCAGGCGGCCCTCGGGGCCTTGCTGGTCCTGGGTGCCTGTCTGCTGATTACCTGGTACACCCGGCGATTGATGGCCCCCCTGGCGCAACTCGCCAGCAAGGCCGACGCCATCAATGCCGGGCGCCTGGAGGAACCGGTCACCGTCGACGGCAGCGGGGAAATCCAGGAGATAGCTTCGGTCCTCAATGCCATCATCGGCGGGCTCAATCAGTACAAGAGCCGGATTGATGTCGACCATCAACTGCTCAGCATGAAGGTCCAGGAACGCACCGTGCAGCTCAGTCAACGCAATGAAGAGCTCAGCCGTGCCGTACGCCAGGTCACCGAAACCCGCGACCGGCTGCGTCAGTTGGCCTACTTCGACAGCTTGACCGCTCTCCCCAATCGCCGGCTGTTCACCGAGCAGCTCGACCTGCTGTTGCGCCTGGCGCGGCGAAACGATGAGCTGCTGGCGCTGATGTTTCTCGACCTGGACAACTTCAAGCGCATCAACGACTCCCTCGGCCACAGTGCCGGCGACCTGTTGTTGAAGGAAGTCGCCCAGCGCCTGGCGAGTTGCGTGCGCGAGAGCGATGTAGTCGCACACTTCGTCGACAACGAATCGCGCATCGATGTCTCCCGCCTCGGCGGCGATGAATTCACCGTGGTGCTCAACCAGGTCGAGAACAAGGATGCCGTGAGCAAGGTCGCCCAGCGCCTGCTCAACAGCCTCCTGCAACCGATCACCATCGACGGGCACGAACTGGTGGTCACACCGAGTATCGGTATCGCCGTGGCGCCCCAGGACGCCGACAGCATCGAGGGCTTGCTCAAGGCCGCAGATACCGCGATGCACCAGGCGAAGGCCCGGGGCAAGAACACCTTTCTCTTCTACGACCACAGCATGGACGCCGAGAGCGTCGACCGCCTGCGACTGGAAGCCGATCTGCGCCGCGCCCTGGAGCGCGACGAGCTGCTGTTCCACTACCAGCCACAGGTGGACGCAGAGACCGGGACCGTCATGGGGGTGGAGGCCCTGATGCGCTGGCAGCACCCGGAACAGGGGATGATCCCGCCCTTCCGCTTCATCCCCATCGCCGAGGAGGCCGGTCTGATCGGCGAGATGGGGCTGTGGGGGATCCGCGCCGCCTGCCGGGACATCGTGCAGTTGCGCCGCGAGGGCCTGCACCTGCCCAAGGTCGCCGTGAATGTTTCCGCATTGCAGTTTTCCAGCAACTTTGCCGAGCGGGTGCGAACGATCCTCGAAGAAACCGGGGCCTCACCGGACATGCTGGAGCTGGAGCTGACCGAGAGCATACTGGTCGAGGACAGCAATCAGATACTCGGTCTGTTGCGAGACCTGAAGCAGCTGGGCGTACGCCTGTCCATCGACGATTTCGGCACCGGCTACTCGTCTCTCAGCTATCTGAGTCGCTTCCCCCTGGATGAACTGAAAATCGATCGCAGCTTCGTGATCGACATCGACAAGAGCGATGCAGATGCCAGCCTGGTCAGCGCCATCATCGCCATGGGACGATCGCTGAACCTGGAGCTGGTGGCAGAAGGGGTGGAAACGCCAGAACAGTTCGAGTTTCTCACCCGCGGGGGCGAGCTCACCATCCAGGGCTACCTGTTCAGCAAACCGGTCGAGCTGGACGCGCTGAAGCCGCTACTGGCGGTGGGACACTTTGCTCCGCGCATCCGCGAAGTGCGGGCGGAACTCGCGGCGGCCGCACCCGCGACCGCCACTCCCTGAGCCAGGAGAAAGCGCCTGCCGTCAGTGGCCGGCGCCCACCGGGCGATCAGTTGCCCTGCTGCTGGGCCGCCTGGGCCTCCTCGCGTTTCGCCTCCTGGATGCGCTGCAGGTTTTCCTTGTAGGCCTCGGCAACCTTGTCGACCCCCGAGGGGTTGAGGCCGCCGCTGTTACCCGCGACGGTGTAGGTTGCATAGACACCGGAGGCGGTCATCAGACCGGCTGAAATCACCCGGGTCGGCACCCCTTCATTCTTCATCGTGTTGGCCAGGTCAATGAAGCGTTGCATGCACTGGTGGTGCTGCTCCTGGTCGGTTGCGGTCATGGCTTGCCTCCCGGCATTGCTGTGTCTGTTGCAGCGAGTCTATCACGAGGGCGAAGCGGGCTTCACCCAGGGATCGTCGCCCTCACCGCCCTCCAGCGATGCGCGCACCAGAGCCCGAAACAGGTTCATCTGCTCTCGCTGCATGGGCAGGTATTCAGGATGCCACTGCACACCGACCTGAAAGGGGTGTTCCGGGGCCTCCACCGCCTGGATGAAATCATCCAGGTCCCGCGCTACCGGCACCAGGCCCTGGCCCAGTTCAAGCACAGCCTGCTGATGCAGGCTGTTGATGCGCAGACGAGTCCTGCCGAGAATTCGCGCCAGGCCAGAATCCTCTTCCACCAGCGCCGTCTTGCGCGGCAAGGGCGTGCGCCGGTTGCTGGTGCGGCGGCGCAGGGGACGCAAATCCCGATAGAGGGTTCCGCCACGCACCACGTTGAGCAACTGGGCGCCGCGACAGATACCCAGAAGCGGCAACTTCCTGTGCATCAGATGCTCGAGGACCCGAATCTCGAAGCGGTCGCGCTCCGGGTCGGCCGGTGCCACTTCGGGGCTGTCCGGCAGATAAAGGCGAACGTCGATATCGTCGCCACCGCTGATCACCACCGCATCGAGATCATCCAGTGGCAGGGGCCGGGAAGGACTCAAGCGAAGGGCGCGGGCCCCCGAACGCCAGAGCGCCAGATGCGTGAACCACCAGGCCAGGGGAAGCCCCCTGTCCCCGCCGGTCACCCCCACCAGTGGTCGTTTCAAAGCAACTCCGGCAGGAGGTAGCGCCGACACTGTTCCTCCCAGTTACTGAACAGACCGCCGGTGGCGCCACCGTGAACCGCGCGCCAGGCCTGCATGGCCTCGCGCAGACGCGCTTCATCACAGGCGAGGGCTTCCACCTGCAGCCAGTCGCGCCAGGGCAGCACCAGCCCCCACTCGGGCTCGTCGATCTGGCAGTTGGGCAGCCGATAATGCAGCGTCGGCCGGGCCTTGATGCGGGGATCCGGCACCCGGCTGCGCACGCGCGCTTCATCCAGGTGGGCAAACAGCGGCAGAAGGTCCAGGGCGCGGTTACGTGTCGGGTTGAAGCGCAGGTAGTCATCGATCAGGGCCGACATGTTCGGTCGATAGCTGTCATCGAGCACCCGGTGGGAATACTCGGTGGGAAAGGGATCGATGTAGGGGGTAAGACGGCGGGTCAGGCTCACTCGGCTGCGCTGGCGCAGCCAGTCGAACAGGCAGAGGAAGGCGCGCAGGTAGGCGAGCACCGTCGCAGCATCCAGCGCGGGCAACTCCGGGTTGAGGTGCAGACCGAAGGCATAGTGGGGGGCGTGACCGGTACCCAGGGCGCCGGCCTCGCGCAAAGTGGCGAGGGGGGCGCAAAGGCGCCAAAGATCCGCCATCGGCACCGGGGGGCCCACCACCTCCCAGGGCACGACCTGCTCGGCGGCCACCTTGAGCAGGGATTCCCCAAAAAGCTCGGCGCTGTCCGACTCGCGCCGCTCACGCCCCACCCGCTTGAGCCAGGCGAAATCCAGCTCGATGCCAAAGTCTCCCAGCCGGGTGTCGCGCAGCAGCTGCTCGTAGTCGGAGACCACTTCCACCTCGCCACCGAGCGCATGCCGGAGAATGCGCACGATGGCCCGCAGGTCGAGCCCGGCAAATTCCAGTTCCACACCCACGCGGCGCGCGCTGCCCTCCCCGGTCTGCAAACAGGGCGGCAGCGGCCACAGGCGTGCACGGTAGTCGTCATCCACGGCACACGCCATAGGTCTTACACCCGCTCGATAATGATCGCCGGCGCCATGCCCCCGGCGGCGCACATGGTCACCAGACCGCGGCGCAGATCCCGGCGCTCCAGCTCATCCAGCAGGGTACCGATCAGAATCGACCCGGTGGCCCCGATGGGGTGGCCGAGGGCCATGGCGCCGCCGTTGACGTTGACCTTCTCCCGGTCGAGTTGGAGGTCGCGGATGAACTTCTCCGCCACCACCGCGAAGGCCTCGTTGATCTCGAACAGGTCGATGTCCTCCAGGCTCAGGCCGGCCTTGGCCAGTACCTTGCGCGCCGCCGGCACCGGTGCATTGAGCATCAAGGTGGGCGAATCCCCCATGTTGGCCATGGCGATCACCCTGGCGCGGGGCTTCAGGCCGTGCTCCCGGGCAAAGGCCGGTGAGGCGAGCAGCAGCGCCGCCGCCCCGTCGACAACCCCCGATGAGTTGCCCGCATGGTGGACGTGGTTGATCTGCAGGTCCGGGTGCTTCTGCAGCACCAGCTTGCGGAAGGTGGTCCCAGCCTCATCCAGCGGGTAGTCGGCGATCGCCTCGAAGGCGGGCTTGAGCTGACCCAGACCGTCCAGGGTGGTCTCGGGACGGGGAAACTCCTCGCGATCCAGGGCCAGGCTGCCGTCCGGGCGGTAGACCGGCACCAGGGAGCGGTCGAAGTGGCCGTTGCGAATGGCATGGTCAGCGCGCTGCTGGGACTCGAAGGCGAGGCGATCGAGATCCTCCCGGGGAATACCCTCGAGGGTGGCAATGGCATCGGCGCAGACCCCCTGGTGAGGTTGGGGGTGCATCTCGCGCAAGACCGTATTGCCGTTGTCGAGGAAGGGCGAGGCCGTGTTTCCCTCCTTGCCGTAGAGGGACATCATTTCGGTGCCCCCGGCCACCACCAGGTCCTCCATCCCCGACAGGATGCTCGCCGCCGCCAGGTTCACCGAGGTGATGCCCGAGCCGCAGAAACGGTCCAGGGTCACGGCACTGGAGCGCACATCGTAGCCGGCCTGCAGGGCCGCCATGCGGCCCAGGTCACCGGACTGGTCACCGCGCTGGGAACTGGTCCCCCAGATGATGTCATCCACCAGGGCCGTGTCCAGGCTGTTGCGCTCTGCCAGCGCCTTCAGCACGGTGGCCCCCAGGTGCTGCGGGTGCAGATCCGCCAGGGCACCCTTGCCGGCCTTGCCGATGCCACGGGGCGTACGGCAACTGTCGATGATCCAGGCTTCGCTCATTGTGATTATCCTCTCGGTTCAGTGGTTCAAACCGTCATGGTAGCGGGAATCAGCCGCTCTGTGCAGTCGCATCCCCGCTGTCGCACCGCCGCTGCTGCCAGATCAGCACCTGCGCGGTCAACGCCGGCAGCATGGTCAGGGTCACCGCGGTGGCGCCCAGGATGCCGAACATCACAATCGCCCCTACGCCGCGGTAGAGTTCGGTGCCCGCCCCGGGGATCAGCACCAGCGGCGCCAGGCCACACAGGGTGGTAATGGTGGACATGGCGATGGGGCGCAGGCGCGCGCTGACCGCCTCCCGCACCGCCTCCAGGGGCGCCATGCCCGCCTGTTCCACGTTCTGCACCGAACGGTGAACGATCAGGATCGGGTTGTTGACCACGGTGCCCATGAGAATGAGGAAGCCGAGCATGGAAATCATGTCGAAGGGCTGCACGATGGCGGCCAGACCCAGCAAGGGTAACAGCCCTCCGACCAGGTTGAGTACCCACAGCCCGACGATCCCGCCGGCGATGCCCAGGGGAATCGAGGTCATGATCAGCAGGGGGTAGCCCCAGTGGGTAAAGATGGCCACCATCAGCAGATAGACAATCACCAGGGCCACCAGGTAGTTGCTCCAGAGTGCCTCGCGGGTGGCATCCAGCTGGTCGGCGGCACCGGAAATTGCCAGATTGACCCCCGCCGGAATCGCCCCCTCGGCCTGCAGCTGCCCGACCACCTCCTCGCGCACCCGCTGCACGCCGGTCTCAAGGGCGACGCTGCGGGGGGGAATGATGTTCAGGGTGACCGTGCGCCGGCCATCCACCCGCCGCACTTGAGCGGTGTCCACCGTTTCCACGATATCCGCAAGGCTGGCCAGGGGAACCAGTGCCCCGGTGGGCGTATAGACCGGCAGCTGTGGCAGGGCATCCAGGGTCGCCGACTGCCCCACGTCGCTGTAGAGGTAGATATCCACCTTGTCGTCGCCGAGGAAGAACTCGTGGACAAAACTGCCGTCGGTGAGGGCCGCCACGGTAAAACCCAGCGACTCGGCATCCAGTCCCAGTTCCGACGCCCGCTCCCAGCGCGGCCGCACCTCGACCATCGGCTGGGCCAGACTCAGGGACGAGGGCTGGCTCTGGATGCGCGGATTGCCAAAGACCTCGTCCGCCCGCGCGTAAATGACCCGGGCCACCTGGTAGAGCTGTGCCAGATCGGCGCCGGAAATGTCCAGGTTGATACTACGGGTACCGCCATCGTTACTGGTGATGATGGAACCCCGCGCGGCAAAGGCACGCATCCCGGGCCAAGCCTCGAAGCGCGCCGTGAGAATATCCAGCAGCGGCTCGATATCACCGGGATTCAGCGGTTCGCTGATGATGCGCATCTGCTCCGGTGCGATACGCATATTGACGTAGGCCAGCGCCGGCACCTCCGCCTCGCCATTGCGATAGGCCTCCGGGTCGGCGCCGACGTAGGGCAACAGCTCGGCCTCGATGGCGGTGGAAATCTCCGCCATGGTCTCGAGGTTATAGCCCGGCGGAGCATTCATCACGGCGAACACCTTGGGCTCCTCACCCTCGGGCAGGTACTCCGCGGGGGGCGTGAGCATGAGAATGATCAAGGTACTCAGAGCCACGGTTACGCCGATGCACAACAGTCGCGCGCGGGTCGTGGCCAGAATACCGTTCACCAGGCGCAGCGTGCCGTCACGCCAGCGGCCAGCCGCACTCCCCCGGGGCCGCTCGCCGAAGGGCACCCGGGCTGCGACGGTCGGCAGCACGGTAATCGCCACCAGCATGGAGGCGAGGATGGCCGAGGCAATCGCCACCGCCACATCCGAGTACAGCTGCCCGGCTTCCTGCTGGATAAACACCACCGGCAGGAAAACCAGCACCGTCGTCAGGGTCGAGGCGAGCACCGCGGGCCAGACCTGGCGCACGCCATCAATCGCAGCCTGCAGTCGCGAGGCGCCCCGCCGCCGCTCCAGTTCGATGCTCTCCAGCACCACAATGCTGTTATCCAGGGTCATGCCAATGGCAAAGGCGACCCCGGCAAGGGAGATGACGTTAATCGTGCGCCCCGCCAGCAGCAGCCCCAGAAAGGCCACGATGATGCACAGGGGAATCCCCATGACCCCCGCCGCGGTGGCACGCCCCGAGCGCAGGAACAGGTACATGACCAGGCTCGCGAACAGGGCCCCCAGGATGAGGTTCTGCCAGACGTTGCGCACCGAATCCTGGACATAGCGCACATCATCCGAGACCAGCTGCATGACCATGCCCGCGGGTTCCAGCACCTCGCCATTGGTGGCCTCCAGCTCCTGCAGCATGGCTTCCTTGATGTCGATGACGTTGGAGCCAGACTCGCGCCGGATGGCCACAAAAATGTTGGGGTCGCCATTGAAATAGGCCAGGCTGCGCTTCTCGAAATTGCCCAGCCTGACCGTCGCCACATCCGACAGACGGATGATGGCGTCCCCACGGCGCTCGAGAATCAGACTCTCCAGGTCCTCCAGGTCCTCGAAGCGACCCACGGTGCGCAGCAGGTAGCTGCGCTTGCCGGATTCGATCTCCCCGCCCGAGCGGTCCCGGTTGCGCGCCCGCACCGCTTCGCGAACCTGCACCAGGGTGAGATCGCGTTGCGCCAGCCGGCGCGGGTCCACCAGGATCTGGATCTGTCGCTCGGCTCCGCCCCAGACGCTGACCTCGGATACACCGGGCACCCTCGACAGGCGAGGCCTGACATAGTCCTCCACGAAGTCCAGCGCCATGTCCATGTTCAGCTGACGCGGATTCCCCGGCAGCGGCACCACACTGAAGAACATGAAGGAATTGCTGGAGAAGGAATTGGCATAGATGCGCGGCTCGTCGACATTCTCCGGGTAGGAGGGCACCTGGCTGAGAGCATTGTTGACCCGGATCAGCATCTCCGTGATGTCGGTACCGAAGGGAAATTCCAGCTCGATTTCCGCCGTGCCACTGCTGGCGGAAGACTCCAGCCGCGTCAGGCTGGGCAGGTTGCGCAGGTACTCCTCCTGCTCGACCAGGATTTCCTTTTCCACGTCCTGGGGGGTTGCCCCCGGCCAGGTGGTGCGGACACTGATCACCCGCACATCCAGGTCGGGAATCATCTGCACCGGAATCCGCAGGGCGGCGATCGCACCCACCACCGCGACAATCAACACGATCACCGTCATCAGGGTGCCGCGGCGTACAATCTGCTCGAACATGTCAGCTCCCCGCGGGCTGTTCGACCGGCGCCACCCGCTGGCCTACGCTCAGGGCTTCGTTGCCCCGCACAACCACACGTTCGCCAAGCTCGAGGTCACCGCGGACCTCGACCCTGCCATCGAAGGTCAGCCCGGGCTGCACCGGGGTTTCCCTGGCTACCGGACCGGACTCGCCGGCCTCCACCGTCCACACCACGACGCGACCGTCCGGATAGCGCAACAGCGCATCCCGGGGCACGGTCAGGGCCCGGCGCCCGGTATCCAGCTGCAACTCCGCACCCACTGACATGCCGGGGAGCATGAAGGGCGGCCGCTCGCCCTCGGGCAGTATGCGCAAAAGGAAGGTACGGGCACCGGGGTCCGCCACCGGCACCAGGCTGTCCACCCGGCCGGCCCAGACGCGCTCCGGGGCCTTGCCCAGGCGATAGGTGGTTTCGGCACCGGACTGGATACCGGCGACGACATCCTCCGCCACGGCAAACTCCAGCCGCAGATTTTCCAGGCCTACCAGCTCGAACACCGGGGTGCCCGGGGTCACCCACTCGCCCAGGTCGGTGTGGCGCGCGGCGACGATACCGGCGAACGGTGCACGGAGCTGGTGCCGCGCGAGCACCGCACGACGGCGTTCTGCCTCCGCCTCCGCGCGAGCCAGGGCGGCCTCGGCCTGGGCCACCTCCGCCTCCAGGTCGCGCACGGCGGTTTCGGCAATGCCCCGTTGGGGCAGCAGGCTGCGCCCCTCCTCCAGGCGGCGACGCGCATCTTCCAGTTGCAGCCTCGCCTCCCTGGCGGCGGCCTGGCTGGCTTGCCTGTCGAGACGGGCCAGCTCGTCATCCAGCCCCAACAAGGTATCCCCGGCGGCAACCCGGCTGCCGGCGTCCACCGCGAGCGTCTGCACCAGGCCCGCCGTAGCCAGGGACAGGCGGGCACTGCGTTCGGCGGTCACCGAGCCGGTGAGCCGCAGTTCCTGCAGCACGCGCTCCTCGGCCACGGTCACTACACCGACCGGCACCTGGGCCGCGGCGCCGGCAACCCACACCAGCGCCGTGGCCAGACCGGTAAGGCCAGCAGCCAGCACCCCGCGACAAAGCCTTCGAATCACCGTCGTCAAACTGTCCTCCTGTTGCTGAATATTCCGACCAGGGCCGCTCTCGGCACTTCACCAGTACCCTACGCAGGCGGGCCGGGTTTGTCTCAGACCACGGTCGGCCTGCTATAGTGTCAGAAATCGAGGCGAGACAAAGGGAGAGACCATGAGCACCCGCTATCGCAAGACCGAGACACTTTCCGTCAACGGCGAAAGCTACACTATTTTCCCGCTCGATTGTGACACTGCCGGTGGCGATGTCGACAGTCTGCCCTACGCGCTCAAATTGCTGCTGGAAAACCTGCTGCGGCACGGCGACCAGGAGTATGTCTCGGACGCGGATATCGAGGCCCTGGTGAACTGGGACCCGGCAGCCAGCCCGTCCCGGGAGATCAATTTCGTGCCGGCGCGGGTTCTGCTGCAGGACTTCACCGGGGTGCCCGCCATCGTCGACCTGGCGGTCATGCGCGACGCCATGGTCGACCTCGACGGCGACCCCGACCGCATCAACCCGCTGTCCCCGGTCGAGCTGGTCATCGACCACTCGGTGATGGTCGACCACTTCGGCAGCGAGGACTCGCTCACCCGCAACACCGACATCGAGATCGAGCGAAACCTGGAACGTTACCGTTTCCTGCGCTGGGGCCAGGCCGCCTTCGACAATTTCCGCGTGGTGCCGCCGGGTACCGGCATTGTCCACCAGGTGAACCTGGAATACCTCGCCCGCGGCGTCTTCACTCGCGAGGAGGACGGCCAGCAATTCGCCTACCCCGACACCCTGGTGGGCACCGACTCCCACACCACCATGATCAATGGCCTCGGTGTCCTGGGCTGGGGCGTCGGCGGTATCGAGGCCGAGGCGGCCATGCTCGGGCAGCCGGTCACCATGTTGATTCCCGAGGTGGTGGGCTTCCGTCTCGAGGGCAGCCTGCCGGAGGGCGCGACCGCCACCGACCTGGTCCTGACCGTGACCCAGCAGCTGCGCGCCCACGGCGTGGTCGGCAAGTTCGTCGAGTTCCACGGCCCGGGGCTGGCCCAGCTCAGCCTGGCGGACCGCGCCACGATCGCCAACATGGCCCCGGAATACGGCGCCACCTGCGGCCTCTTCCCCATGGATGCCGAGACCCTGCGCTACCTGCGCCTGACGGGTCGCAGTGAAGAGCAGATCGGCCTGATCGAGCAATACCTCAAGACCATGGGCCTGTGGCACGACGAGAACACCCCGCCGGCCCGCTACAGCAGCAACCTGACCCTGGACCTGGGGGATGTGGTGCCCTCGATTGCCGGGCCAAAACGTCCCCAGGACCGGATTGCCCTGGGCGAGGCCAAAGTGGCTTTCAACAAAGTGCTCGCCGAGCACCGCGAGCTGTCCCTGGCCAGCATGGAAGAAGCCGACTGGGACGAGGAAGGCGGCAGCACCGCGGTGGAACAACCCGGCGCCCAGGAAGGCTGCCGGGTGGACCGCGGCGACGACAGTTTCACCCTCGAGCACGGCGCCGTGGTGATTGCCGCCATCACCAGCTGCACCAACACCTCCAACCCCGCGGTCCTGGTCGCCGCCGGCCTGCTGGCCCGCAAGGCGCGTGAACGGGGCCTGGTGACCAAACCCTGGGTCAAGACCAGCCTGGCACCGGGCTCCAAGGTTGTCACCGAGTATCTGGAGTCGACCGGCCTGCTGGACGACCTCGAGGCCCTGGGCTTCTACCTGGTGGGTTACGGCTGCACCACCTGCATCGGCAACTCGGGGCCGCTCCCGGATGACATCAATGAGGCCATTCGCCGCGGCAACCTGCTGGCCACCTCTGTGCTCTCCGGCAACCGCAATTTCGAGGGGCGGATTCATCCCGAGGTGCGCGCCAACTACCTCGCCTCACCGCCGCTGGTGGTGGCCTATGCCCTGGCCGGCAATATGGGTGTCGACCTGACCCGCGAGCCCCTGGGCCAGGACGACGAGGGCAAGCCGGTCACCCTGGCGGACCTGTGGCCGAGCAACCAGGAAATTCGCGAAATCGTCGAGAGCGCCGTCAATGCCGAAATGTTCCAGCGCAAGTACGCGGATGTCTTCAACGGCAACCAGACCTGGAACGAGCTGCCAGTCAGCGACAGCCCGCGCTACCCCTGGCCGGACTCCACCTACGTGCGCAAACCCAGCTACTTCGATGGCATGCCGGCGAGCCCGCCGGAGGTCACTGCCATTGAACAGGCCCGCTGCCTGGTCAAGGTGGGCGACAGTGTCACTACCGACCACATCTCGCCGGCGGGGGCCATCGCCCCGGACAGTCCGGCCGGGGTGTATCTGCAGGAACAGGGGGTCAAGCGCGAGGACTTCAACTCCTACGGTTCCCGGCGCGGCAATCACGAGGTGATGATGCGCGGCACCTTCGCCAACGTGCGCCTGCGCAACCAGCTGGCGCCCGGCACCGAGGGTAGCTGGACCACCCTGCTCCCCGATGGCGAGCAAATGTCCATCTTCGACGCGGCCCAGCACTACCGCGAGGCGGGCACCCCCCTGGTGGTGCTGGCGGGCAAGGAATACGGCACCGGTTCATCCCGGGACTGGGCCGCCAAGGGCCCGGCTCTGCTGGGGGTGCGCGCGGTGATCGCGGAAAGTTTCGAGCGCATCCACCGCTCCAATCTGGTCGGCATGGGCATCCTGCCGCTGCAGTTCCCCGCCGGGGAATCCGCGGAAAGCCTGGGCCTGAACGGCGAGGAAGTCTTTGACATTCCCGCGGTGGAAGCCGGCCAGACAGAGGTGGAGGTCAAGGCCTGCGCGGAGGGCAAGGATCCGGTGAGCTTTACGGCCCGGATCCGCATCGATACGCCCAACGAGTTCGCCTACTACCGCCACGGCGGCATCCTGCATTTCGTACTGCGCAGGCTCGCAGGCAGCGAGGAATAGCCCTGCTCGCCTGCGCCGCACCCGGCCAGGCGATGCATCCGCGACTTCAGCGCTTCTGGCTGAAGTAGCGCTGGCGCGAATGTTCCATCAGCGCCCAGAGGATGTTGCGGGAACTGACCTGGCCGACCAGACGATCGCCTTCCATCACCGGCCTGCGGCGCTGACGGGTGTCCAGCATGGATTGCGCCACTTCCACGATACTGTCCTGCACCGAGCAGGAGTTGACCTCCCGGGTCATGACATCCTCGACCCGGGCCCGCTCGGGGTCGCCGTCGTTGTAGATCGAAGCCAGCACCCCGCGCAGGCAATCCAGTTCGGATATCACCCCGCGTACCTTGCCGTCGTCATCAATCACCGTGAGCCCGGTAAGGCGGTTCTCGACAATGGTTTCGATGGCCTCGACCAGGCTGGCATCGGGGTGGATGGTCAGCGGGTTGCGGTGCATGCAGTCGCTGACCGACGAGGGGTGCTGTGCCATGGTCTGTGCCTCCGGATACTTCTTGATTTGCAGTATAGTCTAACCCATGCCGGGGTCGGCTTCAGTGCCCGGACGCCCAGACCTCCCGCCAGGGTCGCAAGTCTGCCGCAAGATCGGGGAAACCCTTGTATTGCGCCAGCGCCGGGGAACAGCCGTCAATCGCCTCGAACAGCGCACCCAGCCCGCCCGGCCGCGCCGCCAGCGATGCCAGGGGAGCGAGCATCACACGAATCGTGAAAACCACGGCGCGACTTTGCGGCAGGCGCAGTAGGGTCTGCCGTTCCACCCGGTAATGCAGATCCCGGCCCTCCTCGGGGCTGTCCTGGCGCTGGCAGCGACCACTGCCGCGCTGCAGGCCCCAGTTGTAGCGCTGTACCGGCCGCGCGGTCTTCAGGTGGCCGAAAAAACGCGCCACACGGGCGTCGAGCTCCCGGGCAAAACCGGGCACAGGCGCATGTATCTCGGGCAACGTTTTTCCCAGCTTGTCCTCGAGCTGCCAGTGACTGGGCGAACAGAGGCTGGCGGCGGTCAGGCGATAGCGCCCGCAGTTATCGGCCTGCATCAGCACCAGGTCCTCGGCCACCCAGAGAGAGGCGTGCCACAAGGCCTCTCTGCCCGCCCCGGATACCGGCAGCACGAGGCCCTGTGCCGGCAAGCGCAAGCAGCCATCACCGCGCTGCCAGCGTTCCCCGTGCTCCGTCAACAAGTGTTCCAGCAGAATGCGGTGCAGCTCCGCAGCGGCAGCATCGGCCACCGGCAACACCGCGTAGGCGCGCTCACCCAGCCTGGACCGGACCGACTGCTTGTGTTTCAACCAGCTGCTGGCGTCCCGGGCCGGCAGTATCCAGGTGCTTGCATCCAGCGGAGCGAGGCCCATCTTCAGAATCGCCGCGTCCGGCAGGGGAAGGTCGTCCGATAGCATCACGGAGAAAAAGGGCCCGGCAAACTGAGACGGAATCCACGCATTGGCGGCTTCGACCATTCTCTCCTTGAGGCAGACAGGATCATTGGGTAGTCTCGCCAACTTGTGAAAATGAAAACGGATTCCCGCAATGCAGCTGCGCCGGTCCGCTCTGCCCTGGATGGCAGCCCTGGGGGCCAGTCTAGGCGCCCTGCACGCACACGCCGAGGCCTCTGACAAGCCCTTGCCCCCACCGCGCTATTCGGCGCAGTTGTCCGTGGGGGTCGAGTATGACAGCAACGTCACCATTGATGAACTGGAGGCCAACAGCAAGCAGGACGACCACGCCCTGGTGCTGGGCGCCAAGGTCGGCGTGAAGAAGCAGGTCAGCAAGGCGATCGATTTCGGTCTCAGTTACGACCTCAACCAGACCGCTTACGAGGAGTTCAACCGGCTCGACCGGCAAACCCACATCCTCGGCGGCAACCTGGGCTACAAGATGGAGTCCGTCGACACCGGGCTCTCCTTCTACTACGTCAATTCCCTGCTAGACGGCGAGGGTTTCCTCGAGCTCTACCGCGTTTCGCCTTCGGTCACCGGGTTCATCAGTCGACGCTGGTATGCCAGGGGCGCCTGGGTCTATGCGGACAAGCGCATCGACAACAGTGCCGAACGCAACGCCGACACGCACGGCCTGGAACTGGACCTGTATTTTTTCCAGCGCGGTTTGCGCAGCTACTTCAATGCCGGCTATCGCTACAAGCAGGAAGACGCCACCCTGGAGCGCCTGGACTACCGCGCCCACGCGGCCAAGTTGCGCTATATCCGACGGATTGACATTGGCAGTCTGCAGTTGAAATCCGAGTTGTCCTTCCGCTACGAGGACCGCGAATACGACGGCCTGACGCCGGGGCTCGACGGACCGCGGGATGACAAGCGCCAGCGCTGGCAAGTGGACGTGGAGATCCCCACGGGGAAGCGGGGCAGCGTGCAGCTTTACGCGAGTTACGGCGACTACGAATCAAATTTCGCCGCTACCGACTATCGACAGGGAATCGCCGGCGCCCGCTACCTCTGGCGCTGGTAGGTTCTCCTAGCCCTCCACTCGCAACAGCCCATAGCCATAGATCTCATCGTAGCCCGGCGGCCCGAGGTCCTCCGCCGAGCGAATCAGCAACTCGCGTATATCGCCACTGGGCACCACGTGCCGCAGCCGCGCCGCAGCCGTTGCAGCGAAGGGCACGGCGAAGGAGGTGCCCGAGGAGGTGGCATAACCGCCACCCTCGGCATCGGCATGCACCAGGCCCACACCGGGCGCCGCGATATCCAGGTAGTCTCCGCGGTTGGCCAGCCGGAACACCCGGTGTTCGGGGTCCACCGCGGTGATGGCCATCACCGAGGGGTAGGCGGCAGGGTACATGGGCGCAGCCACCGGCCCCCCGTTACCCGCCGCCGCAAGAATCAGTACGCCCCGCTGGGCCGCCCGCTCCAGGGCCCGTTCAAGCAGACGGTTCGGCGGCCCCGCGAGGGAAATGTTGACCACGTCGACGCTGGAGGACATGAGCCAGTCCAGCGCCCGAACCAGGCTGACCGTGCTGGCGATTTCACCGCGTTCCCGGTCCTCCTCGAATACCGCCGCCGCATACAGCTCGGCATCCGGCGCCAGCCCCTGAAATCCGCTGTCTCGGCCAGCCAGGATGGAAGCGATGGCGGTGCCGTGCTTGTTGGGCACCCTTGCCCCCTCAGTGACAAAAGCCTTGCTGCTGATGCGGGCATGGCTCAGCGACGGGTGCCGGGTATCCACCTGGCTGTCGATCATGCCCAGACGCAAGCCCAGGCCCGGTGTATCCGCCGGCATCGCCATCAGCTCGCCCGGCGCACGCCCCGGGTTGCTGTGCTCGACCGGCGCACTGGCGGTATACAGGTGGTTCATGTCCACCTCGGCACGCCCGGTGCCCACGACATCCACAACGCCCTGGCGCACCTCGGATATATCGAAACTGGAAGGAGCGGCCACTTCCGCCAGCAACAGCCCCATCCCGGGCAGGTCGGTCACGCGCTCAAACAGGTAGCCCTGCTCCGCCAGTTCCGAAAATACCTCAGGCTCCGCCATGACCAGCCACTGCTCGGTATTGATGCGGCTCTCGTCAATTTCCAGCTTGCTCTCCAGCTGATCCACGATGCTGTCGATTTCCGTTTCCAGCCGCTCCTCGACCATCGAGGCCACGGAGCCCTCCACCGAGGACTCGACGCTCTGCCCCACGGACTCCTCGACCGCCCTCGCAACCGTTTCCTCGGTGGCTTCCTCCACGGAGTCGGTCACCGACGCCTCGACCGACTGGGCCACATTGTCCTCGACGGACTCCTCGACAGCCCCGGCAACGGACTCTTCGACCGAGGCCTCGACCGACTCTTCAACGGAACCGGCGACCGACTCCTCTACCGATTCTTCGACGGAGTCCTCCACGGACTCGGCGACCGTTTCCTCGACCGATTCGCTGACTTCCGCCTCCACCGACTCCTCGACCGCACCGGCCACGGATTCCTCTACCGTCGCCTCCACCTTGTCATCGATGGTCTCCTGGATGTTATCTTCGATGGTATCTTCAATGTTCTCGTCGACCCGTTCCTCGACATCGCCCTCGACCGCGTCCTCGACCTCTTCGGTCACCTCGTCTTCGAGCGCTTCTTCCAGCTCGGACTCGTCCATGCAGCAGGGCACCTGCGCTGGCGCGGGGACGGGGGCAAGCAGAAGCCAGGCACAGCAGAAGCCGGCCGCTGCGGCGCAGAGCCAGCGGCTACCGCCGGCATGATGACTGATGTTATCTGCCATGTGTGCTCCCCCGGGTGTTGCAACAGGCTTTCCTAGAGGACGAATCATAGCGCGAATAATTCCGGCAGATGGAATAGAATTCGGGGCTTGCACGTCTCTACCCCTGACAAAGGACATTATGCCATCGCTGAGTGAGCAACAGCGAGCGGACCTGCTGGACGAGCTGGCCCCTCTGCGCCGATTCTGCCTGTCACTGACAGGGGCGGCCGCGGACGCGGACGATTTGTTGCAGGTTACGGTGGAGCGGGTTCTGGACAAGGGCATGCCCGCGGATGCGGACGCCAGAAAATGGGCGTACCGGGTCTGCAAGAATGCCTGGATCGATGAACTGCGCTCCCGGGAGGTCAGGCAGCGCTACCCGCAGCAGGCGGCGGGCGATGAGGAAGCCGAGGCCCCGTCAGCGGAAGACAGCGCCGTGGGAGAACGCGCACTTGAGGCGGTTTCCCGGGCGCTGGACAGGCTGCCGGACGAGCAGCGTCTGGCGCTCACACTGGTGGCAGTGGAAGGCAAGAGTTACGCGGAAGCGGCCGAAATCCTGGAGGTGCCGGTCGGTACCATCATGAGCCGGATCGCCAGAGCGCGCCGACACCTGCTGGACAACCGCAGTCTCCAGAGGGCAGTAGAGAGATGACAGAAACCATTTCAACAGATGATTTCCAGCAGCTGTCCGCCTATGTGGATGGCGAGCTGCACGGCGTGCAGCGGCAGCAGCTCGAGGCGCGACTGGCCGCGGAGCCGGCGCTGGCAGCCACCCTGGCGGCCCTGCGCGAGCAGCAAGCGCAGCTGCGCGCGCCATTCCAGGGCGCCGGCGAGGCGGTCCCCGCCCACGTGCGCGCCCTGCTTGAGAAGGGCAATAACGTCGTCTCCCTGCCTACCCGTCGAGGCGGGTACTGGCAGGGCCGGCCCCTGCACCGGCTGGCGGTAGCCGCCTCACTGCTGGCGGCTGTCGGTCTTCTCGCCCTGCCCCGCTGGCAGGCCGGCAGCGACAGCGAAGCGCTGCTCTCTCTCGCACTGGAAACACTGCCCTCCCGCGCCACCGGCTGGCATGAACTCGAGGATGGCCAGCGCATACGGCCCATGCTCAGCTTTCCCCACCAGAATGGCCAGTGGTGCCGGGAGTATCTGCTGGACGCTGGTGATGCGCACACCCACGGCATTGCCTGTCGCGAAGCGGGAGCCCATCAGTGGCAAACCACCTTCAGCGTGGCCTGGGAACCCAGCGACGAGTCGAACGCCTATCGTCCCGCCAGTGCCCACGACCATCGTGACGTCGCGGCATGGATCGATGCCCACGCGGCAGATATCGCACTTGGCGCTTCTCAAGAAGCTGAGCTGATTGCCAATCAGTGGCAGTAAGCGCCCGGCGGCGCCGGTCGCAGGGCATTCATTCAGGAAGGATGTCGGGAAATTCAGGGGCGGGGGGCTAGCGTCCCCGCCCCTGATGTAGAGGCATCGAACCGCGACAGTATTTCCGACTTGCACTCTCAGCGGGTTAGCACTTCAGTGTTCGCCCGAAACATGCCGCGTTTCAACGAAAATGGATGCGTTTGGCACTGCCAGTGAAAAACGGTTCATGACGCCGCTTCCACCTGTCACGGCAATTGCCGCCCGCCCAAGTGTTTCACTCCACTTTCACCTTCATGACGGACGGCCGAAGGGTTTTATTCCAGGCTATCTGCGTTTTTTTACCCGCCTGCCAGGGCAATGCGCAGGGAAACCGTGACCCGATAGGCGTTTTCGCCGGTCGCTACGGGCACCGCATCCGCGGAGGCCATCATCGCCTCGCGCCGGAACATCGCCTGAGCCGGTGCAGGCGAGCCGCGCTGCTCGCTGATCTCGAGGATGTCGCCCAGGCCCACGCCCGCTGCATCCGCCAGCGTGTGCGCCCGCGCCAGGGCGTCCTTGACGGCCGCTCTGCGTGCCGCTTCCACCGCCTCCCGCGGGTCGGCATTGGTCCACTCGATCTGGCCATCCTGGTTGACCCCCAGGCTCACTGCGCGGTCGAGAATGGCGCCCACGGCGTCAATCTCCCGGACCCGCACCTCCAGGCTGTTGGACACCTGGTAGCCGACAATGGAGGGTGGCTCCTGGGTGCCATCCTTCTGCCGGGGAGGATGACGATAGCGCGGTTGAATGGAGAACTGGCGGGTGCGCAGGTCCCGCGACTCCACCCCGGCTTCGCGCATGGCATCAAGCACCTGCTGCATGGCCCCGGAGTTGGCATCCAGGGCCTCGCGAGCCGTTTCAGCTTCGCGAGTGACAGTAAGTTGCATGACCGCCATGTCGGGGGCGAGAAAGGCCTCGCCCTCGCCCGTCACATGCAGCTGGCGAACCGGGGGATCACCGGCAAGAACCAGCGGGGAAAGCAGCAGCATCAGCAGCAGGTAAAGGCCCGTCAGGGGTCGGTGGGCAGGATACTTTTTCACGGGAATGACTCCTCTTCCGAAATAACAAGCACCTTGGCGCCACGCACACCACCGCTGCGCAGCTCTCGAAGTGCACGATTGGCCTCTTCCAGGCGATAACTCTCAGTCACCGGCTTGAGGGCAATAGTTCCCGCCAGCTCCAGCATTCCGGCGATATCCGCCACGGTGACATTGGCAACGCTCTTGATTTCCTTCTCCAGCCACAGGTGCCTGTGGTAACTGAGGCGACCCAGCTCCCGATGGTCGGTATCTTCCTTGCGGATCGCATTGATCACCAGGCGACCGCCCGGACGCAGTACTTCCAGCGCCGACAACACGGGCAGCCAGGCGGGCGTGGTATCGATGATTGCCGCCGGCGGCTCGGGCGGGACTGCGGTGGTTTCACCGACCCAGTCGGCTCCCTGCTCGCGGGCGAACTGACGACTGCCTTCGCCGCGGGCATAGACCTGGATGGGCGAATCCGGGTAGAGGTGCCTGGCCATCGCCAGCACCAGGTGCGCAGAGCCCCCAAAGCCTGTCAGTCCAAGCCTCTCGCCATTGCGCAGGCCGGTGAGCCGGAGGGCGCGATAGCCAACCGCCCCGGCACACAGCAAGGGGGCTGCTTCGAGCGCGCTCAGGGTAGCGGGAACCGGCACCGCATAGCCCTCCGGCACCGTCATGTACTCTGCATAGCCGCCATCGACATCGCGGCCGGTGGCCAGAAACCCGGGCTGGATATTCTCCTGCTCACCGCCACAGCCGCAGTGGATCCAGCCGACACCGACCCGGTCGCCGGGCTGGTGCCGGCTGCAGCCCGGTCCCAGAGAGACCACGCGGCCGATCACTTCGTGGCCCGGTATTACCGGCAGCCGGGGCGGCGGTGTGCGCCCCTCGATCTCGTCCAGTTCCGTGTGGCAGACACCACAGGCCTGGACCTGCAGCAGTACTTCACCGGGCCCCGGCTGCGGACACGCCACCTCCTCAAGGCGCAGGGGGCCCTCCTCGGCCCCGGCCTTGCCCAGATCCATCAGGCTGTGCAAACGCATCGCTTTCACAGGCACCTCCTATTCACGCGCCAGCATCGCGCCCCCAGTCGACGCGCACCCGGAGACCACCCAGGGCGCTGTCTTCCAGGGACAGCCCGCCGTCGTAGCTGGCCACGATATCCGCGGCGACAGCCAGGCCAAGGCCCTGGCCGTCCGCGCGACGATCCGCCCTCGCCCCGCGCTCAAGCAAGGCCTCGCGCAGGGCCGTCGGTATACCTGGCCCATCGTCATCGATCTGCAACCAGTTTCCCCCGGCCCCCTCATCGCCGCCACTCACCTGGATATGCCGGCGCGCGTGCTTACAGGCATTGTCGAGGAGATTACCGAGCACTTCCAGCACATCGCGTTCGTCCCCCTGGAAACGCAGCCCGGGGGCAAGATCCACAGCGATGTCCAGCTCCCGGTCGGCGTAAACCTTGCGCAGCGATGCCACCAGTCGCTCCAGCAACGGTTTGACTGCCACCCACTGTAACCAGCGGTGATGCCCCCCCTGGGCGCGCTGCAACTGCCAGTCGATGATATCCCGCATCTGCTCCGCCTGTTCACGCACCCTGGCGGGATACGCACTTTCCCGGCTGTCCGAGCTCAGAATGACCGCCAGGGGCGTCTTCAGGCTGTGGGCGAGGTTGCCAAGCGTGTTGCGCACCTGTTCACGGCGCTGTTGCTCCGAGTACAGCAGGGAGGTCAATGCCCGGGTCACTCGCTGCACCTCCCTCGGCCAGGGCCCCTGCAGCCCCGTCTGCTCACCCTGTTCAATGCGCTGCAACTGTGCCGCCAAGCGGTGCAGTGGCCGCAGCCCCCAGGCCAGGATACCGGCCTGGCACAGCAGCAGGATCAGCACCGAACCCCCGAGCCAGAACAGTAGCCCTCGCCGATAGGCCGCCGCTTCCGCCTCCAGCGGCGCGAGGGTTTCGAGTACCACAAAGCGCAGGGGGCGCACGGTCGTCTCGTCCACCTCCCAGAGCACGGGGTAGCTCAGGCGCTGCAGACCGTCCCGGACCGACAGGCTGGGATACCCCGCGCGCATCGGCGCCAGATCGCCAGTCAGCGTCTCCAGCGGCAGCGCCGCACTTGAGGCCGATGACCAGAGCAGCGTCTCGCCTTCCAGGACCAGAGCATAGAGACCACTGCCGGGATGCTCCAGGCGGGGCTCGAGCAGATTGCCAGGCACCTCGAGATGCCTGGCACTCACTTCCACCTCCGCCAGCAAAGCGCGCACTTGTAGTTGCAGACGCTCGGCCAGGGCGGCTTCCAGGCCGGCGCGGTGGGCGACCGCCAGGTACCAGCCGGTGGCCCCCAGGAAAAGCGGCAAAACCAGCGCGCTTGCAAGCAGGAGGCGCGCTGCCAGGGAGCTCATGAGCCCGCCTTCCCGCGGCGGGGTTCGAGGGCAAAACGGTAGCCCGCTCCCCGCACGGTCTGGATCGGCCGCCAGGCCTGGTCTGGGTCCAGCTTGCGCCGCAGGCGCCCGACAAAGACCTCGATCACATTGCTGTCGCGGTCGTGATCCTGCTCGTAGAGGTGCTCGGTCAACTCTCCACGGGAGACCACACAGCCCGCCCGGTGGACGAGATAGGACAGGGTATTGAATTCGTAGGTGGTCAGCTCCAGCTCGCGACCCTCGCGCAGTACCCGCCGGCCACTGAAGTCGATGCAGAAGGCGCCGTAATCCACCACCGGGGAGCTATGGCCCGCGGCGCGGCGCAGCAGGGCACCGACCCGGGCGTCGACTTCCGCCAGATGGAAGGGTTTGGTGACATAGTCATCCGCTCCCGCCTCCAGACCCCGCACCTTGTCCTGCCAGTCCGAGCGCGCGGTCAGGATCAACACCGGCAGGTCGAGCCCCCCGGCGCGCCAGTTGCGGATGAGCTCGATACCCGAAACATCCGGCAGGCCGAGATCAACCAGCGCCACGTCACAGGCGAACTCCCGGGCGACGTAGTCGGCCTCGCGCCCGTCCGCCACCTCGTCCACCACCCAGGCCTGCTGGCGAAAATACGCGGCCACCGCTGCACGCAGGCGCGCGTCGTCCTCAACCAGCAACATGCGCATGCTTAGTCCTCTATGCTGACGGTGATGACCCGGCCATTGTCCATCAGGAGACGGACACGATAGCCCTGGCCCCCGCGCGTGACGTTGAGCACTTCACCGCCGTGGCGGGCGCGGGCGCGGGCGGCGGCCTCACGGGCAGACAACTTTTTCGCGCTGCGCGCGCGATTTTCCGCGGGCTTGCCGCGTCCGTCGTCGGCGGGCCGCTGTGCCGTGGCGGGCGACGCCAGCAGCGCGTGGCCCAGGGGGAGCAGCAACAGGGCCGCCACCAGTGTACGTCGTCGCATTGCGATCTCCGGGTCATGCCTGTCGCCATTACCGCAGGGGACTCACCTCGACGCGCACGGGGATGGTGTCGCCCGGGTAATGATCACTGCGGGTATGCAGGATAGTACCGTTGTAACGGTAGCTGACGCGATAGCCGCTAACCTCCTCGCGTTCTCGGCGCTCGTACTCGACCTCGCAGACGTCCTCGTTGACATAATAACTCTGGCTGGCCCGCCGCTGCGCCCGGTCATGGCCGATGGAAGCCCCCAGGAGCGCACCGGCACCGGCAATCACCGGCTGATGGCGGCTGTTTCTCCCCAGCACGCCTGCCACTGTACCGCCGACCACCGCACCGACAAGCCCCGGCGTAGCCGAGCCCACCCGGCCGCGCTCGACCACGCGCACCCGCTCCCGCCGGCACACCTCGTGGGGAATGCGCTCGGCGACGGTACGCACGATTGGCTGCACACTCACTACCGGTGCGTCCACGACCAGGGAACGGCGATCCGCATTGGCCGCCGGAACCAGAAGGATCGCCATCAGCGCCGCTGCAAAGCTGAATCTATCCATGAGATCTGCCCTCTGTCGACTGAGACATCCAGAGCCTAACCCGCGCTGCCTGAACGGTGCCTGAACGTCCTGTAAAGACTTTACGCGGCTGTTCAGGCGCCGTTCAGGCGCGACGGCGTAATCTGACTCGGTGACAACTGACGGGAGGTGCCGTGATGAAAGCGTCAATCAAAAAGCGAGGTATTGTTGGTGGCAGCCTGTTGGCACTGCTGGTATCGCTGGCAGCCGCTCCGGCCATGGCCGATCGCGGCGACCGGCACTGGGGCAAGCACCGCGACAAGCACTGGGAAAAACACTGGAAACACGGCCGCCATCCGGGCTACCGCTACCGCAGCTGGAAACCCGATCGCCCGAACATCCACATCCATCGCTACGAGCGCCCCGACTATTCCGCTTACCTGGGTGCAGCACTGATCGGATCCGCGATTACCTACAGCCTGAGTCACAGCCACGATGGGGTCCGCTGCGACGAGCGTCACGACTACCGGGAACGCGAGTACCGCGACCGTCGCTACGAAATTATCGGTTGCCATCGCGTGGAGCGCTTCGCCGATGGCAGTGAACGCAGAGTGCGCGTACCGCTCTCCGAATGCGACTGAGCGGCCACGGGATTCGCGGGCCGCTCAGTCTCGTGGCGTCCTGCGCCTGTATCCCGCGCCACAGGCGAGCTACACTCCGGGAAAACGCCTGGAGACACACCATGAAAATAATCCTGGCACTGCTGGCGCTGTTCCCGGCCCTGGCAGTAGCGACACCCGACCAGCGTATCGAGCGCAGCATCGGCGAAATCGAGCAACAGGTCATTGACTGGCGGAGGGATATCCATCGCCATCCCGAGCTGTCCAACCGCGAGGAGCGTACCGCGGCCCTGGTGGCGGAACACCTGCGTCGACTCGACTTCGACAAGGTGGAAACCGGCATCGCTCACACCGGCGTCGTCGGCACCCTGCGCGGCGCGAAGCCCGGCCCGGTGATTGCCCTGCGCGCGGACATGGACGCTCTGCCGGTCAAGGAAATGACCGGCCTGCCCTTTGCCTCTGAGGCCCGGGGCGAGTACATGGGCCGCGAGGTCCCGGTCATGCACGCCTGCGGCCACGATGCCCATGTCGCCATGCTGATGGGCGCTGCCGAGGTGCTGGCCCAACACCGCAAGCAGCTCGCCGGCACCGTCAAGTTCGTGTTCCAGCCCGCCGAAGAGGGCCCACCGCCGGGCGAGGATGGCGGGGCACCGATGATGGTCGAGGAGGGCTTGCTCACCGGCCCTGACGCCCCCGAAGCCATCCTCGGCCTGCATGTCTGGCCCGAGGACAGTGGCAGCCTGGTCTATCGCAGTGGCAGCTTCATGGCCGCCGCCGACACTCTGGATATCACGGTCACGGGCAGGCAGACCCACGGTTCATCGCCCTGGCTCGGTGTGGACCCGGTCTACGCCGCTGCACAGATTGTGACCGCCCTGCAGGGTATCCCGGGGCGTCACCTGGACATTACCCGCGGGCCCGCGGTAATTACCGTGGGCAGTTTCCAGGGCGGGGTGCGCGGCAATATCATCCCGGACCAGGCGCGATTGCTGGGCACCATCCGCACCTTTGATGCCGGCGAACGGGAGCGCCTGCACCAGCGGCTCGTGGCCACCGTCGAAGGCATTGCCGCAGCCAACAATGCCACAGCCGAGGTCAGCATCACCCAGGCCGCACCGATCACCGGCAACGACCCGGCCCTGCTCCAGCGCATGCGCCCCACCCTGGAATGGGCGTCCCGGGGCACGCTGGCCGAGGGGAACCTGATTACCGCGGCGGAAGACTTCGCCTACTACCAGGAGCACATCCCCGGTCTGTTTATCATGCTCGGTGTGGGCGACCCGACCGTGCCACGGGCAGAACGCCCCTCCAACCACTCGCCCTACTTCACGGTCGACGAGAGTGCCCTGCTGACCGGCGTCAGGGCCCTGGTGGGCTTTGCCCTCGACTATGCCGAAGCGGCGCCCTCGCCGTGAGCATCGGTGGCGATCAGTTGCGCCAGGAGCTGGCGGCGCTGGTGGGTCGCGACCACCTGCTCGGTCCCGACGAACTGTCCACGCGACCGGCCGGCATCTGGCGGGCCGATACCCTGCAGGCCGCGGCCCTGGTGCGCCCCGGCAGTACACAGGAAGTCAGCGACGTACTGGCCTGGTGCCGGCAACATGGCGTCAGCGTGGTGCCCCAGGGCGGCCTGACCGGGCTGGTACACGGCGCCGACGCGTCTCCGGAGCAGGTGATCCTGTCGCTGGAAAGACTGCGACAGATAGAGTCGATTGCGCCCGCCCAGCGCGCGGCCACCGTACAGGCCGGCGTGACCGTGCAGGCCCTGCAGGAAGCGGTGGAGGCCCACGGCCTGCAATTTCCCCTGGACCTCGGAGCCCGCGGCACCGCCACGCTCGGGGGCTGCGCCGCCACCAATGCGGGCGGCAACCGGGTGATTCGCTACGGCATGCTGCGCAACATGGTGCTGGGCCTGGAGGTGGTGCTTGCCGACGGCACCGTCCTGTCCAGCCTCAGCCCCCTGATCAAGAACAATACCGGCTACGATTTGAAACAGCTGTTCATCGGGTCCGAGGGAACACTGGGCGTCATCACCCGCCTCTGCCTGCGCCTCTGGGAGCAGCCACGCAGCCACGCCATGGCCCTGGTCGGTGTGGCCGACTTTGCCGCGGTGAAACGCCTGCTGCGGCACATGGACCAGGCCCTGGGCGGCAGCCTCTCGGCCTTCGAGGTCATGTGGCGGGATTTCTATCGGCTGGTGACCACGCCACCGGCACGCGGCCGTCCGCCGCTTTCCGGGGACTATCCGTTCCATGTGCTGCTGGAAAGCCAGGGCGCGGACCCGGAGCACGACCGCGAGCGCTTTCAGACGGCGCTGGAAGACGCGCTAGCGGCGGGCTTGATCAGCGACGCCGCCGTGGCACATTCCGAAGCCGACTGTCGCGATTTCTGGTCACTGCGCGATGACGTCGCCCAGACCCTGAACGGCGGGGCAACCATGATTTTTGACGTGTCCCTGCCGATCGATGAGATGGAAGCCTACACCCGCGGCCTCGCTACAGAACTGGACAGCGTGCTCGCTTCACACCACCTTTGGATCTTCGGCCACCTGGGGGACGGCAACCTGCACGTCGCAGTGCAGGTCGCGAACGCCGACTTCAACACCGCACGGCCGCTGGTGGAAGCCGCGGTCTACCGACCGCTGGCAGCTTTCCAGGGTTCGGTTTCCGCCGAGCACGGCATCGGCCTGGAGAAAAAGCCCTGGCTGCCGGTCAGCCGCTCGGACGCGGAAATCACCGTGATGCGCAGCCTGAAGGGGGCCCTGGATCCCGCGGGGATCCTGAACCCCGGCAAGATCTTCAGCCCAGCTTCTGGATAAGCTCGCCGAATTCGTCAACCATCGGCATGATCTTCTCCGGCTGGTCCCACATGTCGAGGGCAACGCCGACCACGATACGCTCCACACCCAGGTCACGGTAACGCTTGAGCGTATCGAGGTCCGGGGTCATCAGCGTCTGCAGGGTAATCGGCACCCGGTCCGGGTCGCGCCCGTTGCCCGCCACCTGCTCGCGGAAACCACGGATACCCTCGGCGACATCGCCCATGGCCACATCCACCGGCATCCAGCCATCCGCCCACTCGGCGGCGTGCCTGACACCCAGGGGCCCCATGGCACCGAAGATCACCGGCGGACCCTCGACCTGGGCCGGCTTGGGGGCAAACCAGACCGGGTCAAAATTGATGTACTCGCCATGGTACTCCGGCGCCTCGTCGCGCCACAGGGCGCGGCTGGCCGCCACCGTCTCACGCATCACGCCGTAGCGCTTTTTCCAGGGCTGGTGGGTGGTGTTGGTAAATTCCTCCTCGTTCCAGCCTACCCCTGTGCCAATCATCAGGCGTCCGCCGCTGAGACGGTCCAGGGAGGCGATCGTCTTGGCCTGGGAAAACAGCTCACGCTCCATCAGCAGTGCAATCCCGGTCCCGAGCTTCAACCTCGTGGTGACGGCGGCCGCCGCCATCAGGGTCACATAGGGGTCGCCCATCTGCTTGTAGGGCTCGGGCAGCTCGCCCCCCGCCGGATAGGGCGAGGTGCGGCAACGCGGGATATGGCTGTGCTCCCCGGTCCACAGGGACTCGAAGCCCCGATCCTCGAGCGCCGTTGCCAGCTCCCGGGGGTCGGGGTCCAGGGGGGTGTTCATGAAGCTAAAGCCGATGTGCATGCAGGTCTCCCGCGTCTGGTCAAGTCAGTCGAAGGAGCATAACCACGCCGGCTGGCGCCGCGCAAACCCGTTGGTATGAATAAACGTCAACGAACGACGTAATCCTCCGGGTGCAGGCGATGCGTCATCTTCCAGTAGTCAATAATGCGGAACGGCAGGTTCGCGGTGACCCGTCCGGCATCGTTCTTGTACCAGTTCTCGACCTGCGGGGCACCCCAGGCGGTGCCGGCATTCACCGCGTCAACCCGCTCGTTGTAGGCGTCGTGAATTTCCTGCCGGCACTCCACGGTATGCTGTCCCTCGCGCAGCAACAGCTCGATGCAGCGCAGTATGTAGGTCACCTGGGATTCGCAGTTGTGGGCAATGCTGCCCGCCACCACCAGGTTGGTGTTGGGGCCGTAGATGCAGAACAGGTTGGGGAAATTGGGGACGGTAATGCCCAGGTAGGCGCGGCCGTTGGTCTCGCCCCACTGGTCACTGAGTTCCACACCCCCCCGGCCGACAATCTTCATCGGGAACAGGAAGCGGTCGGCGTGGAAACCGGTGGCACAGACAATGGCATCGACTTCGTGCAGGCGCCCGTCAGCCGTCCGCACAGCATTCGGTTCGATCGACACGATGCCTTCCGTTACCAGTTCCACGTTGTCTTTCTGCAGGGCCTCCAGGTAGGTGCCGTTGTCCTGCAGAATGCGCTTGCCGAAGGGCGGATAGGTCGGCAGCACCTTCTTCAGCAGCGCCGGGTCCTGCACCTGGCTCTCGATCCAGGCGGTCAGGGCCTGGCGCATCTCGTCGTTGGCGGCACTGACCGAGTCACTGCGCTGCCAGCTCGGGTCCATCAGGGTCTTGTCGTAGACCCCCTCCACCGAGGTATAGAACAGCCAGAAGCGGTACCACTTGGAGTAGAAAGGCAACTTGCGCAGGGCCCACTTCTGCCCCTCTCCCACCGGCGTGTGGTAGCCGGGGTTGGGGAACATCCAGGCCGGAGAGCGCTGGAATACGGTCAGCTTCGAGCTGGTCTTGGCCATTTCCGGAATGATCTGGAAGGCACTGGCGCCGGAGCCGATGACCGCCACCCGCTGCCCATCGAGACTCAGTCCCTTCGGCCAGGCACCGGAGTGCACCACCTCGCCCTGGAAGCCGTCCAGGCCGGGGATGTCCGGAAATTTCGGTCGGTTGAGCTGGCCCACGGCACTGATCACGGCCGCGGCGGTCAGGGTCTCTCGCTTGCCCTCGGCATCCTGGATCTCCACCTGCCAGAGCTGGCGCTCTTCATCAAAGACCGCCGCGACCACTTCGGTGCGGAAGCGGATGTGGGGCATCACCCCGTAGTGCTCCGCACAGTGCTCGTAGTAGGCGCGAATCTCGTCGGCCAGGGGGAAGTGGCTGCTCCAGTCGTGGTTGGGGGCGAAGGAATAACTGTAGCTGTGGCCGGGCACGTCCACCCGGCAGCCCGGGTAGCGGTTCTCGTACCAGGTACCCCCGACGCCGGGGTTTTTCTCGATGACGGTGTAGGGAATGCCCGCCTCGCCCAGGCGGATGCCGGCCAGCACGCCGCCCATGCCGGCGCCGATCACCACCACCGGGAACTCGGCGGCGCGCTGGCGCAGCTCCGGGTCGCTGAAGGACAGGCCGCGGCGGTCCACGCCGTCCAGGGCAATCTCCTCGCGAATAAACTCCAGGTACTCGTCATCCACGTCCCTGCCGCACATGTAGCGGTAGAGCGTATCCAGCTGGGCGCTGTCCAGTTCCGGCAGGGTAAAGCCGCGCTCGCGGTAGTCCTCGATCGCCTTCAGGGCTTCCTCGTGGACCCGGTCCACCTGGGCACGGGTAAAGCCACCTTCCAGGACTTCCTCGCCGGACTCGGCGTTGGCGGCCACCACATCGATGGTGCGTGGAGTCGGCAGCTCCTGCAGGAGGCGCGTGCTCCCGGTCATGTGCACGATGGACATGATCAGGGCGGCGGTATTCAGTTCGTGCAGATAGCCTGCGATGGTATCCCGGCTCTCGGTGATCGGTTCGGGGGCGGAGTTCTCGTAGCGGACCATACTGTCTCCCGGTAATTATAAGGATCTGATCGGGAACAGTGTGCCGAGGGCTGGGGGGCGCTGTCTCCCTCCAAACGGATGAAACGCCGCCCGCCCCGGAAGCGGTGCGCTACAGAATGATCGTGCGCTGACCGTTGAGCTGGACCCGCTCCTCGCAGTGCAGCCGCACTGCATGGGACAGCGCCGTGGCCTCGATGTCGTGGCCCAGGTGGATCATCTGCTCCACCGACACCTGGTGATCAATGGCGCGCACCTCCTGGGCGATGATCGGCCCCTCATCGAGATCGGACGTGACATAGTGTGCCGTGGCGCCAATCACCTTGACCCCGCGCTCGTAGGCCTGGTGGTAGGGGCGCGCACCCTTGAAGCCGGGAAGGAAGGAGTGGTGAATATTGATCGCCCGGCCCTGCAGCTGCCCGCAGAGTTCGTCGGACAGTATCTGCATGTAGCGGGCGAGGATCAAGGTATCGGCCTGGAGCTCCTCCATCACCGCCAACATCCGCTGCTCCTGGTCGCGCTTGGTCTCTGGCGTCACGGGGAGGTGGTAATAGGGCAGATGATACCACTCGGTCAGGGCCCGGCAGTCCTCGTGGTTGCTGACTACCCCCACCACCTCCGCCGGCAGCGCCCCGGAGTGCCACTTGTTCAGCAGGGCATTCAGGCAGTGGTCGTAGCGGGAGACCGCCAGCAGCAGGCGCGGCCGCTGATCCACTGGCCGCAACTGGTAGCGCATCTGCATGTCGGCCGCCAGTGTGGCAAAGCGCGCGGCAAAGGCCTCAAAGTCCATGTTCATGGCGCGGTCATCAAACACGCAGCGCAGGTGGAAGGTATTGCTGACCGGGTCACTGTAATTGGAAATCTCGGTGATGAAGGCGCCGGCCTCCAGGAACAGGCTGGAATAGCGGGCCACCACGCCGAGCTGGTCGGGGCACTGGAAAGACAGAACGTAGGAACGCGTGGAACTCTGGCTCATCGGGACCTTGGCATTGGCTGGGTTAATCCGGGGTGGGCCGGCAGAGCCGGCGCAGTCCATGGTATGCCAAAGCGGCCGGGGGATACAGTCAGCGCGACAGCAAATGGTCACGGAATCGAGTGACCGGTATCAGGCAGCGCGATCGGCGGGCTCCTCCGGCCTTACCGAAGCCATCCCCAGGCGTACCCACGAATTTGCGACCGGCGACTGCTTGCCCTGCCGCTCCAGCGCATTCTCGATGGCCAGCTCCAGCAGTTCAGCCAGGTCCTCGGGCGTCACGTCGATGAGGGAGTTGATCTGCTCAAGCGCCGCCTGCAAATCGCCCTCCTCCAGCGCGGGCAGCTCGGTGTGTTCCTCCACCGGTAGCGGCTGATGACGGCGTGCCAGCACCGCCGGATAGCGGCGCCAGGGAAACAGGGCGTTGAACAACACTGCCACGCTGAGGATGGTCAGCACATTCAGCAGCACCGGGGCGAACAGAAAACCGAAGCCCAGTGACTGGATATCGGGGCCACCAATCACGGCGGCGAGCGCCGTGGCGCCGCCCGGCGGATGCATGCAGCGCGCGTAGTGCATAACAGTCACCGACAGCCCCACTGCCAGCGCCGCTGCCAACCAGCCGGCGGGCAGCCAGTGGGCACACGTAACGCCGATCGCCGCCGACAGCAGGTGACCGGGCACTACCGCCCAGGGCTGTGACAGCGCGCCATGGGGCACCGCAAACAACAGCACCGCTGTTGCGCCCATGGAGGCCAGCACCCAGGCCAGCGCTTCGTCGCCAAGGTACCACTGCGTCGCATAGAAAACCGCCAGGATGCCCAGCACGGCACCCAGGCCGGAAACCAGCTTTTCAGCGTGGGTGGTGGTGTCGGCGGCGACACCCAGGCCATCGCGCAGCAGATGCCGGGCACGACCTACCGCGCGTCGCATGCCCTGCCTCACGATATCTGCAGCCGCTGCAGCAGGCGGGTGAAGTTGCCGCGATCAACGCCCAGCTCGCGGGCCGCGGCCGCGCGCACCCCCTTATGGCGACGCAGGGTCTGTCGAATCAGGCCAGCCTGGAAAGAGTCCGTCGCCTCGCGGAGACTGACGCCGGCAAATGACAGCTCAGCACCTCCGTCTTCCGGGCCATCGACGCGACACGGTGGTGCCACAAACAAGTCCCCCGCCAGGATTTCCAGACCGTCCCGTCGCTGGCAACGCAAACTCGCTCGCAGTACACCCCGCGCAATCACATGCTCGAGCTCGCGCACATTGCCCGGCCAGGAGGCAGCTTCCAGGGCCCGGCGGGCACAGTCCGCAAGTCGCAGATCCCGCACACCACAGCGACAGCGCTGCCGGCGGAGGAAGTGCTCCGCCAGGCGGATAACGTCCCCATCCCGGGCCCGGAGTGGAGGCACGACCAGCGGATAGACACTCAGGCGGTGGTAGAGATCCTCGCGAAACCGCCCGGCCGCAACCTCCTGCTCGAGGTCACGGTTGGTCGCGGCGATCACCCGCACGTTCACCGTGTGCACCGCGTCACTGCCCACCCGCTGCACTTCACCACACTGCAGGGCACGCAGCAATTTTGGTTGCGCCGAGAGCGTCAGCTCCCCCACCTCGTCCAGAAACAGGGTGCCACCATGGGCCCGTTGAAACAGCCCTTCCCGGCGCTGGCTGGCCCCCGTGAAGGCACCGCGCTCGTGACCAAACAGCTCACTTTCCAACACGCCTTCCGACAGGGCGGCGCAATTCACCCGCACGAAGGGGGCGCTTGCACGACAGGACTGCTCATGCACTGACTGTGCGACCAGTTCCTTGCCGGTACCGGTTTCCCCCGCCACCAGGACGGTCAATTCGGAGTCGGCAACCAGCGCCAGGTCCTGGCGCAGGGTCTGCATGGCAACACTTTCGCCAATCAGCCGGGTTTCCGCGGCGACTCGCCCCACTTGTTCCAACGTCATAATCACAACCTGTTGTCGACCTCACAACGCATGCGGTGGTCATTATAACAATACAGGTATTTTATTTGCCTGTTTTATGCAAAAAAAAGCTGGCACGGCTCCTGCAAAGACACTGATGCCAAACCACGAGGAGAATCCACATGCTTTCAGAGTCATCCCGCAGCATCATCGACGCCACCCTGCCTGCCGTGGCGGAGAACATCGACCGGATTACCGAAGTGTTCTATCCGCTGATGTTCGAGCGCTACCCCGAGGTGCGCGCCTATTTCAACCAGGCCCACCAGGCCCAGGGCAGCCAGCGTCGCGCCCTGGCCAACGCCGTGGTCGCCTATGCGAGCAACCTGGATCGACTTGAAGCGCTGGGCGACGCCGTCGCCCTGATCGTCCACAAGCACGCCTCACTGAATATCCAGCCTCAGCACTACCCGATCGTCGGCGAGTGTCTGCTCGCCGCAGTGCGCGAAGTACTCGGAGAGGCTGCCAGCGATGACGTACTGGCGGCCTGGGGAGAGGCCTACCAACAGCTGGCCGATCTGCTGATCGAAGCGGAGGAAACGGTCTACCGCGAAAATGCCCACAAAAAAGGCGGCTGGCGCGGCGAGCGCGAGTTCCGCCTGGTGAAAAAGGTCAGGGAAAGCGAGGTAATCACCTCTTTTCACCTGGTACCGGCAGACGGCGGCGCGCTACCGGACTTCACGCCTGGCCAATACACCACGCTGATTCTGAGCATTGACGGGCAGACCGTGCGTCGCAACTATTCACTCTCGAGCCGGCCCGGTGAGCCTTTCCTGCGTGTGAGCATCAAGCGCGAGCCCGGTGGCCTGGTGTCCAATTATCTGCACGACCGGCTGCGAGAGGGCGACAGCCTGCGCCTGACGCCACCCTGTGGCCACTTCACGCTGCGTGACAACGGAAAGCCCATCGTCATGCTTAGCGGGGGTGTCGGCCTTACGCCGCTGATGAGCATGCTACCGGTCGCCCTGGAGCAGAGCAGAGAGGTGCATTTCCTGCACGGCAGCCTCAACAGCCGGACACACGCCTTCCGGGCGGACATCGAGGCGTATCGTGGGCAGTACCCGGGTTTGCGGGTGCACTACTGTTACAGCGCCCCCCTGCCCCAGGACCGCGGAATCGCCAACGGTTTCTTCGACCGGGCACGGCTCGCCCACCTCTTGCCCGAGGGCGACAACTTCGAGGTGTACCTGCTGGGGCCGCGCCCCTTCATGCAACTGGCCTACCGCAGCCTGCTTGAGCTGGGCGTGACGCGCGAGCGCATCCACTTCGAGTTCTTCGGCCCGCTGGAGGACCTGGGGCCCACCGAGGAGGTTGTGGCCGCGGCCTGAGTGCCGCGCCCTGGCGGGGCCTGACGACAGGCCCCACACAGCACCCGGGATGGTAGGCCCGCCAAAATCGATCGCCGGCGTATCAGCTGCCGATATCGCCCTCGCGCCGGCGCATCAGCAGGTCACCCACCAGGCACAGCCCAACGTAGACCAGGGTCGCCGGCACCAGACCCAGCAGAATACCGCTCTCCAGCCGGGCCAGATAAGCGAGATTGAGCTGGGCGGCAATCAGGTACCATACATAGACAGCGTAGAGCACCAGGAAAAGCCCGCCCTCGAAGCGGTTCAGGGTCCCACCGACAAAGAAGAGCGGCAAACACAGGGCCGCCACCGCCAGCATCACCGGAAAATCGACCGAAAGCATCTGCGCACCGGCCAGTAATGGCTCCGGCGAGACCAGCCCGGAGAGGCCAAGCACACACAGCAAGTTGAACACATTACTGCCCACCACGTTGCCGATGGCGATATCGCGCTCCCCGCGAATCGTGGCCATTACCGAAGTCATCACCTCAGGCATCGAGGTGCCGGCTGCCACGATGGTCAGCCCGATCACCGCCTCACTGACCCCCAGGGCCCCCGCGATCTGCACCGCGCCATCCACCAGCCAGCGCGCGCCGATCACCAGCAGAACGAGCCCCCCCAGCACCAGGGCGAGATTCCACCACAGCGGGCGCTGTGTCCCCAGCAGGGCAACGACGTCCTCGTCGGGCTCACTGCCTGATTCCTTGCGCCCCTGGAGGAAAAGAAACAGGGTATAGCCCAGCAAGACCAGAAAAAGCAGCGCCGCTTCCCAGCGCGCCAGGTTGCCGTTCAAGACCAGCAGAAAGGCCAGGAGGGACACGCCGACCATGATCGGCACATCCTGACGAACCAGCTGCCGGGAGACCAGCAGCGGCGAGATAAGCGCCGCCAGCCCGAGGATGAACAGGGTGTTGAAGATGTTGCTGCCGACCACATTGGCGATCGCCATTTCGGTCTGGCCGGCCCAGGCAGAGCGCACGCTGACCGCAAGCTCCGGGGCGCTGGTACCAAACGCCACCACCGTCAGGCCGATCACCAGAGCGGGCACGCCAAAGTTGCCCGCCAGCCTGGCTGCTCCGCGAACCAGCAGGTCCGCCCCCAGCACCAGCATCAACAAGCCCGCCGCCAACATTAACCAGGCCATTACGCCTCTCCCACGGACGCTTCAGACCGGCCCAGCATACCATCGCCCCCGCACAAGTTCCGCCAGGAAGGCTTCGTCAAGATTCACATTTCCCGCGATCCGCAGTACTCTCTGCCCTAGCCCCGCCATCTTCTACGGGTCATTGTCACAGCGAGAGCCGAAATCGTGTCCCCATTCAGCTCCACAGGCCTGGTTGCTCAGGATCACAATACCCGCAAACCGGTACTACTGGCGGTTGATGACGATGCGGGCACCCTGCTGCTCACCCGGGAGTTTTTCGGTGCCGAGGGCTACGAAGTCCTCACTGCGGCAGACGGTAACCTGGCTCTCAACCTGCTGCGACAAAATACCCCCGACGTCATTCTGCTGGATGTCTTGATGCCCGGGCCGGACGGTTACGAGGTATGTCGGCGGATTCGCCAGACGCCGCACCTGCGGGGTGTCCCGGTCATCATCCTCACGTCACTCGACGATCCCGCCTCCGAGGAGGAAGCCTACCGTATTGGCGCCTGGGACTTTGTCAGCAAGCCGGTTCACTGGCCTGGCCTGATGCACCGCGTGCAATATGCCATGCGCGCGGCGCGGGCCCTGCACGCCGAACGCGCGGCCAATCGCTTTGCCCGGGTGATCAACCAGTCGCCCAACGAGGTACTGATCTTCGACGCCCAGAGTCTGCGCCTGCTGGATGCCAATGTCAGCGCGGTGCTCAATCTCGGCTACAGCCGCTCAGAGCTACTCGAGCGGGAGTTCTCCTCGCTGCTGTTCAATGGCTCGGCGGCCAACCTCAGCCGCAACCTCGCCCTGGTAAAAGGGGCGAAGCAGGACCATTTCCATTTGCAGATGTTGCGCAGCGACGGCTCCAGCTACCCCACCGAGGGCACACTGCTCTACGCCGATGACGACGAGCCCAGTGTGTTCATTGCCATTCTGCAGGATGCCACCGAGAAGCGCCGCATCGAAAACGAACTGCACCGGCTGTCTTTCTACGATGACCTGACCGGGCTGCCCAACCGGCGACATCTCCACGAACAGGCCTCCCGGCTCCTGTCCCTCGCCGAACGCAAGGGCAGCCGCTGCGCCATCTGTCTGCTGGATATCGACGATATCAGTCAGATCAACAACAGCCTGGGGCCGGCCGCGGGTGACCGCATCCTGCAGGAGATGTCCCAGCGCCTGGCCGACGTGGTGCGGGGCTTCGACATTGTGGCTCGGGATGAATCGCTCACGGTACAGAACAGCGGGCTGCAGCTGGCGCGCTTCGCCGGGGACGAGTTTATCCTGGTACTGGGTGACCTGACTGACCCCGTGGACCCCGCCCGGGCTGCCGAGCGTGCGCTGCAGGCGATTTCCCAACCCTGTGATTCCGTGCCCGGCAGCCCGCGGGTGACCGCCTCCATCGGCATTTCCCTCTACCCCGATGACGGCGACAACCTCGAACTCCTGGTCCAGCATGCACACACGGCCCTGCACAGCGCCAAGGCTGCTGGCAAGAACCGCTACTCCTTTTTCACCGACAGCCTCAATCAGCGCATCCTGGGCCGGCTGCAGCTTGAGCGCGAACTCCACGAAGCCATCGACACCCATGGCTTCGAGCTGCACTACCAGCCCATTGTGGACGACGATCTGCAACGCGTGGTGGGGGCTGAATGCCTGATTCGCTGGCCGCGCCCCGAAGGGATGCGCTTCCCCGACCAGTTCATTCCACTGGCCGAGCAAACCGGGCTGATCCTGCCCATCGGCGCCTGGGTAATGCGGGAAGCCCTGGCACATCTGCAGGCCTGGCAAGATCGAGTACCCGAAGACTTTTACCTGGCCATCAACATCTCCGGCCTGCAAGCTCGCCAGCCCAACTTCGTCGACAGCGTGCGTACCCTGCTGCAGGAATTTCCCGTGCGCCCGGAGCAGTTGTGCTTTGAAATTACTGAAAGCCTGCTGATCGACGACCTGGATGCTGCAGCCACCTGGTTGCGCGACATCGAGGCCATGGGCATCCGCATTGCCCTGGATGACTTCGGCACCGGCTACTCCGCGCTGGCCTACCTGGTCCGGCTGCCGGTCAATTGCATCAAGATCGACCGTGGCTTCACCAGCCAACTGGACACCGACCGAGAGCAGGCGGCCGTCGCCGCTGCCATCTTCCAGATGGCCCAGGCCCTCGGTCTCGGTGTTGTTGCCGAAGGGGTAGAAACCCGCGAGCAGCTCTCGGCCCTGCGCGCCATGGGCCGCTGCGAGATCCAGGGCTGGATGATCGGCAAGGCCATGCCAGAAGCGGATTTTGAGCGGTTTTTGGGTTGCTACCCGGAAGCGGTGGCGGAGGCCTGAGTCAGCGCACTCTACCCGCCTGCGAGACTGGCGGGCACTTTCCGTCCCGGCGTTTTTCTCCACCACGAACTGACGCGGATTGTCGACTGCCCGCCGTTGCCTCACCCATGTAGCGTCTTCGCCTATCGTGAAAATCAGCCTGAGACTTCGGCAAGGCGACAGGCCTGTACACGAGGTGGCTGTGAATTCAGCCAACAAAATAACTCGTCAACCTTTGGAAAACCTATGGTTTTTCGCCGCTCCGCGTTCCTCAGATCAGGTCAATCGACCACCAAATTCAACCGCAACCAACCTACCAGGTCATCAAATCCCATGGGCTTGGCAAAATAGTAACCCTGAAAAGCCTGACAGCCATAGGTCTTCAGCTGCTCAAATTGTTCACGGGTTTCCACGCCCTCAGCAATCACTCTCGTGCCCATGGCTCTGGCCATGGTGAGAACGCCCTGGCATACGGCGGCGTCCTTTTGGCTGGTCGTTACGTTATCGACGAAACTTCGGTCAATTTTCACAGCTTCTACTGGCAGATCCTTGAGATAGCTGAAACTTGAAAAGCCCGTGCCAAAATCGTCAATGCTGGTGGCGATCTCCAAAGCGCGCAAGTCTTCCAGGATTTCAATGGCAGCCTCCGTGTTGCGCATGAGGATGCCCTCGGTAATTTCGAGCTCCAAATGGTGACCGGGTAGACCCGTTTGCTCCATCAGAACTTTCAGAGAACCCAGGAAACCGGGTCGGTGGAACTGCAAGGGCGAAAGGTTAACCGCCACCCTACCCCTGAGAAGGCCCAACTCCAGCAGTACGGCAGCGTCCTTGCAGGCCTTGTTGGCAACCCACCTTCCCAGATGAATGATCTGTCCTGTCTCCTCTGCAACGGGTATAAACTCATTGGGTGGAACAAGGCCCTTCTGCGGATGATTCCAACGCACCAAGGCCTCCAGCCCACAAACACGACCGTTTTGGTCCACTTGTGGCTGGTAGTTCAGGTAGAGCTGACCATCCCTGATGGCTTCCTGCAGCTCATTGCGAAGTGTTACACGCTTTGACAGCACGGTGTCCAAGTCATTGGAAAACACTTCATAGGTGTCCCTGCCCTGTTGCTTGGCCTTATACATCGCCATGTCGGCCTGCTGGATCAATTTATTGGCAAAATCCAGATCCTCGCCAAGCATGCTGATACCAATACTGGCGGTCACGTAAAGCTCATGCGAGCCCACATGGTGTGGTTGACCAATAGCCTCCAGTATACGATCAGCGACTTCCTGTGCTTCGTGTCGGGACTGGATATTCGGCAGGAGAAGTACAAATTCATCGCCACCAAAACGGGCCAGCGTATCTGTGGGTCGAATGACCGCCTCGAGCTTGCGGGCGACACTGACAAGCACCTCGTCACCGATGCGGTGCCCGAGCGTATCATTGATAGGCTTGAACTCGTCCAGGTCGATAAATAATACGGCCAGATGACTCGCGTTGCGCTGCGCAATGGCAATGTCATGCTCTAAACGATCCTCGAGCAGAGCCCGGTTTCCCAGGCCAGTCAAGGCATCGTGCGTGGCCTGGTAAGCAAGGGTGAGCTCCTGCTCTCGTTTATCAGAAATGTCCTTCATGATGGCCGTGAAGTGCGTCACGACACCCGATTCATCGCGTACTGGAGACAACGACACCTGATTCCAGAAAATCGATCCATCCTTCCTATGGCTACGAATAGTCAAGCTGGTTGCCCGAGCGTCGGCAAGTGCAGACTTTATGGTTTGAGCTTCGTCTTCATCCTCAAGCAGCCCTACCAGATTGTTGAAGGAAGCGTGTAGAACCTCATTACTTCGTTCACCGATCAGTTTGCTGAAAGCGGTGTTTACGAATACCACCGGCAGATTGCTTTTTCTTACGTCCACAACAAGGACAGCATCATCACTGGACTCCAAGCTCTCCTTCAATAATCGCTGGCTCTCGTAACCGATATTCCTTTCCGTTACATCTTTGACGACCGCATACAGACCTTGCACTTCATTATTGGTTACGATGGGGACAAGCGTGCACTCGTATTGCCTTAGCTGGCCGGTCACATTCTTGAACTCAATCTCACACCCCTGCGCAGAGCCCCGAATGGTTTTGTTGATGGCCATCTAAACTGACCCCCTTCTGGCCATTAATTTTG
>CERN01056504.1_pt1 | contig 80699 bp, 80 predicted proteins | sample 530761 | NCBI WGS metagenome assembly CERN01 (sample SAMEA2620947, study PRJEB7988) | marine metagenome | isolation source: saline water (ENVO:00002010), including | reverse complement strand
TAGGCCCTGGAGCGTGGTCTTCGTACGTTTTTTTAAGACCAAAAATGAGGCCATGTGTTTTGAAAAATACCTAAAGACGGGCGTCGGAAGGGAATGGATCGCCAAAAACGTACATTTTGAATAGCTCGTCAAGCCTATATCCGCCGCGGCGGACACAGGTTCGAGTCCTGTTCCCGCTACTAAGAAAGCCTCCTTTTTTTGGAGGTTTTTTTTATGCCCTTTTACCTCCGCAATGACAATTCTTTAACAGCATTTTTACATAGCATTTAGTACATTAGCCGTTTATTTTTAAAGCTGAACACTAATGAAATATTTCACCTGCAGTTTTTTGGTTTCACTGCTTCTCACAACAATCTCGTTTACATTATTTGCACAGGAAGTAAAACAAGACAACCAACATCTTTTTGATAATTTTTCATACAGACAAGGTAATGTTTACCGTACCGCTTCGGGAAAACCAGGGCCGGAATATTGGCAGAACTCGGCCGATTATAATTTGGAAGCCACGCTTGATGATAAAACGCACACGGTTTCAGGAAATGTAACTATATATTACACAAATAATAGTCCGGAGACCTTAGATTTTATTTGGTTATATCTTGAACAAAACCGTTTCACTGAAAACTCCCGAGGAACTTTGACAACTCCAGTTCAGGGCAATCGTTACAGTGGCGACGTGGAAGGTGGTTTTGAGTTGAAAAATGTTTCGGCAAAAACCAAGACCGGAACTTCTTCAAAACATATAATTACCGATACGCGTATGCAACTTTGGTTGGATAAACCTTTGGAAGCTAAAGGAGGTAGAGTTGAAATAAAAATGGATTTCAAATTTAAGGTTCCCGTGGAGGGAATGGACCGCATGGGCCGACTGGAAGTAAAAGATGGCACTATTTACGCCATTGCACAATGGTATCCTCGAGTTGCGGTTTTTGATGATGTGGTTGGCTGGAATACAGACCCCTATTTGGGCGCAGGCGAATTCTACTGCGAATATGGAAATTATGAGGTAATGATTACCGCTCCTGCGGGCCAAACCGTAATTTCTTCCGGAGTTTTACAAAATCCAAAGGAGGTACTTACCAAGGAACAACAGGAACGTTGGGCTCAGGCCGAAAAAAGTGACAAAACAGTTTATATTATTAAACCGGAGGAAGTTGGAAAGCCAGTGGCACACACTAAAACCGATGGCACCCTTACGTGGCATTTTAAAATGGAAAACACCCGTGATGTGGCCTGGGCCGCTTCCAAAGCATTTATTTGGGACGCAGCGCGCATGAATCTTGGCGATGGCAAAACAGGATTGGCACAATCAGTTTACCCAAAGGAAAGCGACGGTAAAAACGCTTGGTCGCGCTCAACGGAATTCACAAAAGCTTCGGTTGAGTTTTACTCTAAAACATATTTTACTTATCCCTATCACAATGCAATAAATGTAGCGGCAAGCGTGGGCGGTATGGAATATCCCGGCGTTAGTTTTTGTCACTACCAAAGTAAGGGCGAGGATCTTTGGGGCGTTACCGATCACGAATTCGGCCACAACTGGTTCCCTATGATCGTGGGCAGCAACGAGCGCCGCTACCCGTGGATGGACGAGGGTTTCAACACTTTTATAAACCATTATAGTACCGAGGCTTTTAACAATGGTGAATTCCCGACAACTACCGATAACCCGAAAAACATAGTGCGCTATTTAACGTACGAAAACCGCGAAAGTATTGATACCTATCCCGATGTGGCCAATTCTATGAATTTGGCATATACCGCATACTACAAACCCGCAGTGGGTCTTTACTTGCTTCGCGAATATATTTTGGGAGGGGAACGTTTTGACAATGCCTTTAAAAGCTACATCCAAACGTGGGCTTACAAACATCCACAGCCAAACGATTTTTTCAACCATATGGAAAACGTTGCGGGCGAAGATCTTTCCTGGTTTTGGAAAGGGTGGTTTTACGGCAACGGCAACATAGATTTGGGTATTTCTGAAGTGAAATCTTACAGCGGAAATTACTTGATTACAGTTGAAAACGACGGACAAATCCCAATGCCGGTGCAGCTTCAAGTGATTTATGATGACAATTCAAAAGAAGAAATCTCGCTTCCCGTTGAAATTTGGCAGCGCGGCAATAGCTGGACGCATCTTTTGAAAACGACCAAACAGGTACAACGCGTGGTTTTGGATCCCAATAAAATGCTGCCCGATGTAAATGTTTTGAACGACACTTGGAATAAACTTTAAAAATTCCAACAAAGAAAAATGCTTCCAAACTATAAATTTTGGAAGCATTTTTTTTAACTAATATTTGGTGATTAATTTAGCATCCGCCTAAATGAACTATCGGATATTGGCTTACATCTATAGTAACATCGTTCGTGCTTTTTTTCACCATTTCAATCGCTTCATCTGTGCTGTATTTATGGGGGCCTATGTAAAAAGTAGCTCCCCGTTTCCCCAATTCTTTAATATATTCCACTGGGTCTGGATTCGGAGCAGGAGGTGCTTCGGCTGCCATATATAAGTTTCCGTTTTCTGCTGATGGTGTTTTAGAAACCTTTGGGGCTGGCGGCGGCGGTGGAATATCACTTTTTTCGCCCTTTTTTACTTTCGGAGGTTTGGGTGGGGGTGGAGGAAGACACTCCGGAAACGGTTCTGCATTTGCTTTCTGCTCGTCGGTCATTTTACGGTAAATGGTTTCCAAACGTTTCAAATCTTTCTTTTTGATGATTCGTTCTTCAATGTCAACCGCGTTGTATTTTTTTGCTAATTTGTTGTATTCTGCCAATTCAGCTTCGGTGGCTTTTTCCTTTACTAATTCAGTTGTTTCATTGTTCTTTTGAATAACTTCCTTCGTGCTAAATCCATAAATTAATACAGATAGCAACGGTAAAATCAATAAGCTTCTAAGCCAAATGGCTCTTTTTGAAGTGTGTGTTTTCATAACGGTAAATCGTTTTTTGATTGATGAATAATTCAGGGAATGCGCCAGTGAAGGCGTAGCTGCATCCCGATAGCTATCGGGAGATGAGAATGCAAGAAGTATTTTTTGATATGCTGAGGTTTCTGCGCCGGCTTTCAAAACGGCACGGTCTGCCAAAAATTCGTGGTTCAGTTTGATGCTTTTTTTAAGGTAATGGAACAGCGGGTTGAACCAAAACACAATCTGCAATATTTCAACAAAAATAATGTCCAAACTGTGTTTTTGGCGCGCGTGGGTTTCTTCGTGAAATATGACTTCCTGCGGTATTTCACGGTTTTCGAATTGCTTTTTGTTCAGAAATATATAGTTGAAAAATGTGTGCGGAATTATAGCTTCCTTTAAAAGCACATTTATAAAAGGGGTGTTTTTATATTTTGGGTTTTTCCGAATTTGTTGGATTAATCCAAAAAGATTTCTGAAAAATTTAATGCTGAAAAACAGCACTCCCAAGCCATAAATCGCCCAAAGCACGAACGGCCAGTAATTTAAGGTTTGTTCAACTTCAGTATAATTTAATTGCGGAGTTACTTCGGAATAAATGGGCACGATGGGCGAAACTTCCACATAACTGGTAAAAGTGATAAGCGGAATTAGAAAAGCGGCAAATAAACTTCCGAAGAGATAAAAACGCTTAAAAGTGTGCATGGAGGTGTTTTCCAAAGCAACTTTATAAAAGGCGAAAAGGACGGCAAGAATGGCTGCGGATTTCAGTAAATATAGTTCCATAACTACTTCTTTTTAATTTCAGAATCGATTAATGTTTTAAGCGCTTCCAACTCTTTTTTGGAAAGATTGGTCTCTTCGGTAAAAAACGAAGCAAACTGCGACGGACTATTATTGAAGAAATTTTTAATCAACCCATTAACGTGTTTTGAAAAGTAATCCTTCTTTTTCACCAATGGGAAATATTCACGAGAGCGCCCAAGTTGTTTATAATCTACAAACTTCTTATCCTGCATTCGCTTTAAAAGTGTGGCAACAGTTGTTGTTGCTGGCTTTGGGTCAGGATACGCATCAACTAAATCTTTCATAAAAGCGCGTTCCTGCTTCCACAAAATCTGCATTAATTGTTCTTCGGAATTTGATAAAGCCATCATTGAAATATATTTGTATTCTACAAACGTAGAACAAAAATTTTAATTCTACAAATGTAGAGGTCAGAAAATTCTAAATAGCAAATTCCAAATTCCAACCTTGTCATGCTGAGCGCAGGCGAAGTGCTCGACTTAACTCAAAGCAGAATAGTTTATATTTGCACAAATTTTAAAAAAATGATCTCAGAAAAAGAATTACAACAGCGAAGCGATAATAAATGTGAACTTTGCGGTTCTGAAGAAAATTTAAATGTTTATGAAGTGCCAAGCTCTCCAACAAATGTGGCGGAAACAAGCATTTTTATTTGCAACACTTGCAATGAACAAATTGAAGATCCCGAAAAAGTTGAACCCAATCACTGGCGCTGTTTGAATGATAGTATGTGGAGCACCGTTCCTGCTGTGCAGGTTATGGCGTGGCGCATGTTGAACAGATTAAAAACTGAAGGCTGGCCGCAGGATTTGCTGGATATGATGTATTTGGAAGACGAGACAAAAGAATGGGCTAAGGCTGGAGTGGCAGAAGCAAAAGCAGATGCAGTTATTCACCGCGACAGTAACGGCGTTATTTTGGAAGCGGGTGATTCTGTGGTTTTAATAAAAGATTTAAAAGTGAAGGGAAGTAGTATGGTAGCCAAACAGGGCACGGCAGTGCGCAGAATTTCCCTCGATCATGAAAACGAGAAATACATTGAAGGCAAAGTTGATGGGCAGCAGATTGTGATAATTACTGATTTTGTGAAGAAAATATAGACTAATATTTATAGTCTAATTTTTTCATAAATTCCTTAAAGCGATTCTCGTTCCTATAGGCTTCAAACATAGGTTCGTTCGGTAGTTCGATGAGTCCAAGATCATTGTATGTCCGTGCTTTTTCCAACCAATAGTACATTTTTTCTTTGTCTTGGAGCACTGCATAAGTTCCCGCAATTTGAAAACTCCATGCTTTTTCATATTCATTGATCATTTTAGTCAACGCGGAATTGGATTTTTCCTTATCACCCAGAAAATGGTAGGCTATAGCCTCTACATGAAGCCTAAACCCTTCCAAAGGTTCTTTCTTAATGACCTCTAAGGCTTCATTATAACGTTTCTGGTTCATTAGTATTAGCGCATATAATGAGTACGCAACATCTTGATTGGGATTTAAGTCAATGGATTTCTTTATGGCTATTTCGGCATCCTTGAAGTTTTTCGCCATATAATAGGTGTTGGCTAAACTGTAATAATTACCAGCATTTATAGGATCCAGCGTAATTACTTTTTTATGGATAGCAATGGCCTCTTCGGTATTGCCCCTTAGAAGCGCTACTTCTGAAGCCCTGTGCAAAGCGGTTTCATTATGGGCTTCTAAACGCAAAGCTTTTTCAGCAAGTCTTCCAGCTTTACCAATATCATTTTCGTATTCCAAAGATAATAAAGACAGAAAGGCATAAGTTTCCGCATAGGTGCTGTCTGCTCTTATTGCTTTTTCTGCAACTTGATAGGTTAGCTTTTTAGCTTCTTCATAATTAATAATTCCGAAATTATTTTTTGTGTGGTAAATATTGCCCAACGTTATTAAGGCCGGAGCGTATGTGGAATCCATAGCCAAAGATTTTTTCAATAATTGTTCAGCTTTTAGCAAAGATGAATCGTCATAGTTATTGTGAAATATATAACGACCTTCCAAAAACAAGGTGTAGGCTTGGGTGTTTGATTCTTTTACCTTCGGAATTATTTTATCCAAAATACGCAATTGAAGATTTTCAGCTACTGCCTTGGCAATTTCATTTTGAATCTTAAAAATGTTTTTTAACTCTTTTTCCCAAGTCTGTGACCAAATATTATTGTCGCCCTTTGTCTCAACCAGGTTTACACTTACCCTTATAATGCTGTCCTGTGAGCGTACGCTGCCTTCCAGGATGTATGCCACCTTTAATGCTTTTGCTATTTCTGGCAAGCCCATTGCTTTATTTTTGAATGAAAAGGCTGATGTGCGCGAAGTAACTTGCAGTTCGTTTATCTTAACAAGGGAATTTAACACCTCTTCTGCTAAACCATCTGCAAAATAACCTTGCTGATTGTCAGGCGACATGTCTGAAAACGCCAAAACAGCTATGGATTTTTCAGGATTCGTCTCCAGCGCAATGGTGGGTTCATTTTTTTGGGATCGCAACCGAAACCTATCTACAAACAATAAAATTATCGCCAATGCTAAAAAGGCAATAATGAAGGTATTGAGTTTCTGTCCCGTTTTTTTGGCAATGGATTTTTCCTTTGGAACATTCTTGGTCTTTTTGATACCGTCTGCCGTAATTTCAAAAAACCATGAAATACAGACCCATACCGGGAGCAAAACAATCAAAATAATTAAAATCATTTTTCCAAACCAAACGGGAGCATTGATGATAGGGGTGAGTATAGCTATAACCTGAAGCAGAACCCAAGAAAATACCAAATATGAAACCGTGCCTTTAAAGACGTTTCTTCTTTTTAGCTCGTTAAAAAAATCATTAAGGTTCATGGTGTGCCGTTATCAGTTATAGGGAAGCCCATTTTGTCAATAAATTTTTGCCATCTTTTATCGTTGTGCAGATTTCTAAAGCGAGGTTCAGACAAGACTTCGTTCAATCCCACATCGTGTACTTCGTATGCCTTATCCAACCATTTAAAAGCATTTTCGGTATCATTTCTAAAGGAATAGCTTTCTGCAATTTGATAGGCCATATCATTAGTGTATTTTGCAATAAGTTCCTGCATATAGGCATTAGATTTTTCCATATCGCCCAATTTATAATATATGTCGGCATAAATTTGCAGGCTCCATCCTTCATCTTCTTCTCTTTTAATAGCTTCCAAAGCGGCTTCAGTTCTGTTTTGCTGCAATAAGATACGCGCGTAATAATAATGCACGGCATAGCGATTGGGCTGTAATTCTATACACTTTTTGGAAGCTGCCACGGCTTTGTCTAACTGGTCTGCGCAATAATATGCATTCATCAACTGATAATAGGAGTCGGGATTTAGGGGGTCTAAACTTGCTGAATATTCCTGAAGTCTAACGGCACTATCCACCTTGCCCAAAGCCAGTGCAAGCGTAGATGTAAGGCTTATTATTTCGGGATTAGAGCCGTCCAGTTTTAGGGCTATTGCATTTAATTGTTGGGCTTTGGTAAAATTCCAGTCATAGCTTAATTCATAATCTGCCAAATATGCATAGGCCAATGCATTTTCGGGGTCTATTTCCAATACTTTTTTTGCAGCATCCTTTGCTAAAGTATAGCCCTGCTTAAAACCTAGGGTTCCATTGTTGGCCTGGGTTTCATACACTCTTGAAAGCAGCAGCCAGGCCGGCACGTACTTACTGTCCATTTCCAGTGCTTGTTTGGCTAGAGCAACAGCTTCTACCAGTTTCTGTTCATCGCTGGAAAAATTATATGCGTGCACGGCCTGCAAATAAAGTTTATAGGCTTCGGGATTGGTTTTTTTGGACTTCGGAAGCGGTTTTGAATCCAGCAGATTTAGCTCCAGTGCTTTTACCACGGCTTCTGAGACCTCGTCCTGTATTGCAAATATGTTATCCATATTTCTATCATACGTTTCAGACCATAGGTGCTTATCTTCTTTTGCTTCAATAAGCTGTGCGGTAATACGAAGTAGGTTTCCAGATTTGCGCACGCTACCTTCCAAGACATACGTAACGTTTAGTTTTTCTGCAATTTCAGGAATCTGGAGTTCTGAATCTTTAAACGAAAAGGTTGAGGTGCGGGAAGTAACTTTCAGATTTTTGATCTGCGATAATAAATTCAGAAGTTCTTCTGTAAGCCCATCCGCAAAATATTCGTTGTCGTTTTTCTCAGAAAAATCCTCAAATGGAAGTACCGCAATGGTTTTGGAATTCATTGCTATTGCAGGGGTGGCAAAAGTATTTTCACGTTTTTTATCGGTTATAATAAACCTGTCAATAACCAGAACAACAAGAATAAGCGCTAATATTCCAATTATAATTTTATTGAGTTTTTTTCCAGTCTTTTTTCGAATGGAAGCAGATTCGGCTACTTTACTGGTTCGCTTTAAACCAGTTGGTGTAAATTCAAAAACCCAAGTAAGCAATAAATATATTGGAAAACCTATTAAAAGCAGATAGAATAGACTTTTGGAAATCCAAAGAGGCATTTCTAAAATGTCCTTTAGCAGGGCTGCAATGCGAATAAGGAGCCACGACACCACTAAATAGGAAATGGCCCCCTTTATTACATTGCGCCGTTTTAGTTCATTCCAAAAACTTCTCCCCCTCTTCAAAACTCAAAATATTTGGTTAGCTATATTTAATCCTAAAGGTAGCGAATTTATTGATTATCAGTATTCACGCCTGTATGGATACAATCTGGGGATTTTAAATAATGCTTTTAAATAAAACTTAGCTGATTTGAAATTTACTTACTCAACTCAGTAAAATAATGGTAGAATTGCGGAATGGTTTCAATTCCCTTTAAATAATTCCAAATTCCGAAATGCTCATTGGGTGAGTGGATGGCATCGCTGTCCAATCCAAAGCCCATTAATATGGTTTTGCTTTTCAGTTCCTTTTCAAACAATGCTACAATTGGAATACTTCCGCCACTTCGCTGCGGAATTGGGGTTTTTCCAAAAGTTTCTTCGTACGCTTTTTCAGCGGCTTTATAGCCCAAACTGTCAATCGGCGTAACATACGCCTGCCCGCCATGATGCGGTTTTACTTTTACGCGCACGCCTTCCGGAGCAATGCTCTCAAAATGTTTAGTAAATAGTTCCGTAATCTTTTTCCAATCTTGGTTTGGTACCAAACGCATACTAATTTTTGCAAAAGCTTTACTTGCAATTACCGTTTTGGCTCCTTCGCCTATGTAGCCGCCCCAAATGCCGTTTACGTCCAATGTGGGGCGGATACTATTGCGTTCGTTGGTGGAATATCCCTTTTCGCCATAAACAGCGTCAATGTCCAAAGCTTTCTTATAATTTTCAAGGCTGAAGGGTGCTTCCGCCATTTTCTCGCGTTCTTTTTTGGAAAGTTTTTCCACATCATCATAAAATCCGGGAATGGTAATATGATTGTTTTTATCGTGAAGCGAGGCAATCATTTTTGTTAAAACGTTTATCGGGTTGGCCACTGCACCACCGTACAAACCACTGTGCAGATCACGATTTGGGCCGGTAACTTCCACTTCCACATAACTTAAGCCGCGAAGGCCTGTGGTTATTGACGGTACATCTTTCGCAATCATTCCCGTGTCACTAATCAAGATAACATCGTTGGCCAATTTCTTTTTGTTTTTGCTGACGAACCACCCCAAACTACTACTGCCAACTTCTTCCTCACCTTCAATCATAAATTTTACGTTGCAGGGCAATTGGTCGGTTTTGGTCATATACTCCAAAGCCTTTACGTGCATATACATTTGGCCTTTGTCGTCACAACTTCCACGTGCAAAAATGGCGCCTTCGGGATGCAATTTTGTTTTTTTGATGACCGGCTCAAACGGCGGACTGTCCCACAAATTTAACGGATCTGGCGGTTGCACGTCGTAATGGCCGTAAACCAAAATGGTCGGCAGTTTTTTATCAATTATCTTTTCGCCGTAAACAATAGGGTAACCCGGCGTTTCACAGATTTCCACCGAATCGCATCCCGCTTTTGCAAGTTGCTTTTTTACGGCTTCCGCAGTTTTTAAAACGTCTTTTTTGTAAGCTGAATCGGCGCTGATGGAAGGTATTTTCAACAGTTCGATCAATTCATCCAAAAACCGTTCTTTGTTTTTTTCAATATAAGTTTTAGCACTTTTCATTCTGATATATTATTTTTTCTAAAAGTACTAAAAATGCCGTAATTTGGCAGGTGAACCAACGCTTTCATTTTATGAAAACTGCTTTTTTGAAATTGCCTTTTCACTTTTCGGAAGAAAAACTTCTTAAGGATTTGGAGGTATGTAAAAAGTATGAATTCACTTCACACTTCAACAAAAATGATTATTCCGGAGATTGGACCTCAATCTCGCTGCGTTCCCAAAATGGCGAAATGAACAATATTTTTGCGCTTCCACAAACCGAAAAAAAATATAGAGACACGGAGCTGCTTCAAAAATGTACCTATTTCAAAGCAATTATCGATTCTTTTGAATGCGAAAAGATATCAATCAGACTTTTAAATTTAAAACCTGGCAGCATTATTAAAGAGCACACGGATTATAATTTGGGCTATGAAGATGGGATTTTCAGGATTCACATTCCAATTATTACGAATGAAGGGGTTCATTTTTTTGTCAATCATGAAGAAGTAAAAATGCTTCCCGAAGAATGTTGGTACGGCAATTTCAACTTGCCACACAGCGTTCGCAACGAAGGAAAAACTGATAGAATCCACTTGGTGATGGACTGTTTGCGCAATGATTGGTCTGATAAATTATTTGCGGAAAGTGGCTATAATTTTGAAGCTGAAAACGTCCAACCTGAATATTCCCGAGAAACAAAATTGCAAATGATTGAACAATTGAAATTGATGGATACCGAAATTTCCAGGGAAATGATACTGCAATTACAAAAGGAGCTTTAATGGAACAGGGGAAAGAACGCGACTCGGTTTTGGAACAGATTTTTCAGTTTTTTGATGAAATTTCCATTCAATATAATTTCACCGAAATTGAAACAGAAACCTTTTTGCCCGGTATCCAAATTAAAAATGGCGTCCTGCAAATTGATTTGCAAAAGCTTAAATACCCTGGCGATTTAGTGCACGAAGCGGGACATATTGCGGTAACAAAATCAGAAGAGCGAGAGGTTTTAAACGATAACGTAATTGAAAATAATGCAGAAAAAGCCGGTGAGGAAATGGCAGTGCTGTTATGGTCTTACGCTGCTGCAAAGAATATAGGCTTGGCTCCCGAAATTGTTTTTCACGAGGACGGTTACAAAGGCGAAGCGGAATGGTTGCGGGAACAATTTGTAAGTGAAAACTACATTGGGCTTCCATTGCTGCAATGGATGGGAATGACCGACGTTGAAGGCGGATACCCCTTTCCAAAAATGAAGGTTTGGCTTCGCGAATAAAAAACCTTCAAAAAATTTCAGGATAAGTTGGCAATCATTTGGAAGTATTATTTATATTTGCACTCCTTTTACAATATGTCCTAAGTGTTGTAAAGGATTTTGATGCAGGCGTGGTGGAATTGGTAGACACGCTAGACTTAGGATTTAACCTAAAAAAAAGTGTTAAAATATTTAAAATGCGGATGTGGTGGAACTGGTAGACACGTCAGACTTAGGATCTGATGCCGCGAGGTGTGCAGGTTCGATTCCTGTCATCCGCACAAAAGCCGAAGAGAAATCTTCGGCTTTTTCATTTTAAAAAATGGGATTTTCTTCACGATTTTTGACCTTGGGTACAACATAGGTACAACATTTTACCTTTTTTCAGAACTGAATTGGCTTTAGTACTATATCCATTCATTTGATAACAAATCCTATTTTCTGTATTGAGGATTAATAAATTTTAGGTTATCTCAACCTCTGTTCTTCGTTTGAGGGGTTTATTATCATACAATATACACGCAAGGTAAACTCGTAAAATACTTCCATCAAAAGACTACGGCATAAAGCCAACGCTTCTTCCTTTACTCATTTATTCCGTTTCCTTTTGAGCCAAGATTTTATCTTCCGTTTGGTTTCTGCTCAAATATTGTTTAATCAAAAATTTGAGTATTATGACAACAAAAGCGAGTACCAAAATGAAGCGCAGTAGAGCGAAATCTACTGCCAAGAAAGAAGTAAACGGAAAGAAATCCGAAGTACTTCAAATTCAGAACTTACCATTGGGTAAAATCAAGCCTGACCTTGAACAGCCCAGAAAAACTTTTAATGATGATGCCTTGCAGCAGCTTTCTGAGAGTATCGAAAAGCACGGTGTGTTGCAGCCAATCACGGTAAGGCAACTAAATGGCCATTATATCATCGTGATGGGCGAACGCCGATATCGTGCGAGCAAGCTTGCAGGAAAAAAGACCGTACCCTGTATCGTAAGAACTTATGAGAATAATGATGTTCTGGAAGTTCAAATCATCGAAAACCTGCAAAGACAGGATGTTGAACCGACCGAAGAAGCCGATGCGATTGCTTACCTAAGTGAGAAATATTCACCTACCGAAATTGCGAAGCGATTGGGTAGAACGGATAACTTCATCAGACAGCGTTTGAAACTGGCCGGATTAATTGATGGTTTCAAGCATTTTGTACGCAATGGCGAAATGACCATTTCCTTGGGCGTAGGCGTGGCACTTTTTGAACCGGAAGAGCAACAGATGATGTTGGAAACGATGGGCGAGGATTTTAATGCACATCAGATAAACAGGATGATTAAAGACCAGACTTATGACTTGGAAAAAGCATCCTTTGATGTTACCGATAAAAAATTGGTTCCGAAAGCTGGGTCTTGCGTTGAATGTCCTTTCAACGCGGCAAATCAAGGCAATCTGTTCGGCGATGGTAAAATGGTCTGCACGAAAGCAGCCTGTTTTGAAACGAAGAAAAATAAATCGTTCTTGAACCTGATTGAGAAATCCAAGAAAGAGAACATCTTATTAATTCCTGAAATACGACAGTATTGGGCAGATGACGAAAACAATAAGCTCATTATATCCCAATTGGTAAAGAACGGATTGAAAGTTTATTTACTGGACGATGTTGAAATTTTAGAGAATCCGATTGAGCCAACAATCGATGGCATTAAAATAGAATATCAACATTACGATTATTCTGAAGATGAGTTAAAGGCAGAATTGGATGAAGCAATGCAGACTTATAAAGAAGCATTGGAAAAATTCAATTCAGCAAAAGAAGATGGGTTTAAAAATGGTATTGTGTTCCATCCCGATTCATTCCAGCACAAGGAAATCTTTGTAAAGATTGTTGAAAAATCCAAGAACGATTCTACGGAATATTCGGCGCCATTGGCCAATAGGAAGATGGCAGATTGTACGCCTGAAGAACAAATCGTTAAAATCAACGAAAGGGAAATCCGCAAGAAGCAAATAGAGAACAACAAGCAGTTTGAAGAAGTGGTTCAGATGATTCGTGAAACGAAATACGTTGATACAAAGAAAACACTTTCAACAGATGAAATGGTGGCATTCTCGATATCGCTATTTGAGAACAATGTGGACTATATGAGCCAACAAAAGTATTTCTCAAAGTTCTTGTGCGACACTTCAAAGATGACCAAAGTTGAAATGGTCGAGAATTTCAAGAAGAATTTCAAAAAGGAAATCTTCCATAAGCTGATACGGTATATGCTCACGAAACAAGTTCATTTTGGCGAAAGCAATCACGTCAATAATCTGACAAACATTTCATTCTACAGCGCAATGCAAGGATATTACAAATCCAAGATTGCCGGCATAGAAAAGGAATATGCCGAAAAACGAGACAAGCGTGAAGCACGTTTGAAAGAGCGTATCACAGTTCTTGAAAAGCAAATTAAGGAACTCAACGATTAGCTTTTGTTGTTTGGAGAAGGGTCGGCATTCGTGCTGGCCCTTTTTCTTTTTTATGATAGTGTTTTGAAAGTTGGGTTCATAAGGAAGGGGTTATCAATCAATAGTTAGCGCAAAGGTAAACTCGTAAAATACACCCATCAAAAGACTACGGCATAAAGCCCGCGCAACACCCTACGCTTATTTATTCCGTTTCCTTTTGAGCTGAGATTTTAGCTTCCGTTTGGGTACTGCTCAAATATTGTTTAATCAAAATATATCATTATGAAACGAGTATCTAAAAAACCTAAAATTTCGCTACAAGAAGCTGAAAAGCATTATCAGTCGAGTAGAGAAAATTACCAAGTTGATAGTGGCGAAAGTCACTTGGCTTATTACAGGGATAAGCATCCCAACTATTACCGAGTATTATCAGAAAATGTTTAATCTAAATTCAAAAGCTATGTATTTAAAAAATTTGCAACAGGATGAAATCTTTGTTCCATCAGAAATGAAATCCTTAAAGAGTCTGACACAGATGGAATCGCGAAGAGGGCTTGAAAATGTCATTATCTCAAATGGCAAAATCGTCAATGTGGTATCTAACAGCTATGGCCATATTCCAAACCAACTGTTTTTCAAGAAAGCTGAAGATATGCTGTCCGATGCACAGTTGAGCTTCCACAAACGCACCATCAACAAAAATGATAGGTCGTTCATTACTGACTTTATTATCGATGATAAAAGCCAGTTTACCGTCAAGAACGATAAGGACTTGATATTACCGATGCTTCGGTTCAAAAACTCGTATGACGGTAGTGAAAAGACCTCTGGCCACTTTGGGTTTTATAGAGAAGTGTGTTCAAATGGTCTGCACGTTTCTCAGGCAGAAATCGAGTTTTCTATCAAGCATAGCAAGAATAATACACACCTCATTATGCCGAGGTTGAACAACCTATTCGATAAATTTCTGGATAATGAATTCTACACCATTACCAAGAAGTTCGACAAGATGAAGGAATTTAAAATCATCGATACACAGGAATTTATAAAAGCAATTCTTGACAAAACGAAACTATTCCGGTATGAATGTAGCGATAAGAATAGCGACCCGTCGAAAAAGTCTCGTGAGGTCATAGAAATCTTGAACTATGAAGCCTTGTTGCTCAATGAAGAACCAAATCTCTGGTTGGGCTATAATGCGTTTAATTCAGTACTTCATAATGTCTTAAAGAAAAGCTTTGGCCAACAAGAACGGTTGGATAAAAAGCTGTTTGATGAAGTCTATGATATGACATAAATTAAATAAAGGTATGTCCAGTACCTCAAACTGGATAACTAAATATATAACAAACGGTTACTTCTAATCCACTCAGCACATTCCCCTTCATTTCGCGAAAAGCTACATTTCGGGAAAAGAGCTTCACTACAAAGGTCTTGGACACAATCCCCAATTTCAGCTTTCCATTCCGTTAACCCTTCCCGCTTCTCTGGGAAGGAATATTTATCCTGAGCGCAGTCGAAGGGCTTCATTCCAGAGCCAAAATTGTGAATTAAGTCCGCTTTTCTAATCGGAAAGCCATCGCTTTGATTTTCTTGACAGGATTTTCGGCGCGGTCTTCTTGAGCCCTCACTCGAAAATCCTTAAAAACCAAACCGCTGTCTTACACATTTTAAGGGGTTTATAATGGATAAAGCCTTTGTTGTTTTTCGGGTCATCGAAAAACAGGCACGACATAACCAATTCTAACTTAACCACAGTTGCTTATCTCGCTTAACTGTCGGTACGCTCAAACGCAACTGCGTTTAAAAGAATTGCTAATGCCCTTATGGAACTTGTCAAGACTATACAAAGTTTTAGTGAAAAATAAGGTTTCTACTTCCTTGAAAACCCAAGGATTTTTCTACGTCGCAAACACACCTGATTTTACCCTAAAAGTCTTGACAAAACCCACTCTATCCATTGTGCGATGCACAGAAGAAAAGAACAAACACCCCTTAAAATTCAATTAGAACCAAATAGGGGATAATTATTAACCAAGTCTGTAAAAAAAGAACAGGCTTTAAAAACAATGCATTATGAGTACTATTAGAAATCACGTACAGTTAATTGGAAACGTTGGACAAGAGCCAACCATTACGAACCTTGAAAGCGGTAAGAAAGTAGCCCGCTTCTCACTCGCTACAAACGAGTATTACAAAGACAGTAAAGGCGAAAAGCAAACGGACACCAACTGGCATACCGTTGTAGCTTGGGGAAAGACTGCCGAAATTGTAGAGAACTATGTTGATAAAGGTAAAGAAGTAGGAATTACAGGGAAGCTAAAGACCCGAACCTACACTACCGATGATGGCAACCAACGCTATGTAACGGAAGTTGTAGCCGATGAAATCCTATTACTTGGAAGCAAAAACGACAAGTAATCTTCAAAATTAAAGAGGGCGTTCCTCTGGAAAGTTGCGCCCTCTTTTTCATTATCCATTAATTAAAATTAGATAACAATGAAAGCACAAGTTAACGAAATAAAAATAAGCTACAAAGGAGGGTTAAAATCCTCTGAGTGGCAAAAAATAAGTAGTTCACAAGATGCGGCTGAACTGCTCTTTGAGGATTGGGATAAAGATACAATCGCCATACAGGAAACTTTCAAAGTTGTATTGTTGAATAACAGTAACAAAGTGAAAGGTGTCTATCAATTGTCACAAGGCGGAATTACAGGTACACTAATAGACCTTCGGATTTTATTTGCCGTCATTCTAAAATCCTTATCGGTAGCTATAATTCTAACGCATAATCACCCAAGCGGAAAATTGATGCCAAGTGAGGCAGATAAAAACCTTACAAGCAAAATAAAAAAGGCAGCACAATTATTCGATATTACCATTCTGGACCATTTGATATTTGCACCTGATGGGAATTATTATAGCTTTTCTGATAATGGACTTTTATAAATTAGAAAGCTATGATTTATTTGAATTTTACCGATTTGAGCGAGGAAACACAAGAGCGATTACTTGCCAATTCTAAGGAAGATGTAAAGGAAAAATATGGCAAGGATATTATGGATTATGCAACCAAGCATAATACCAATTTGGATAAGATGCTTGATGAAGAAGCACTTCGGAATTTGTATTCGTACAAATACATATTCAACATATAAATTGTATGAAATTAAAAGCAAGCACCTCTAAAATTTAGAGGTGTTTTTGTATGTGATTAACATATAGTAAAGAAAAAAACGTATCTTTATTTCGCTGAAATTCAGCATTCAGAATTACGTAGGGTTATCCACTTTTCGACTTTCGCCGATAACCGTACACATCGAAAAATAACATATCGGAAAATCATTTTCCTTGAAAATGGCAATCGGCTTTTTAGCCGGATTGTATGGATTTTTGTCACGCTTGCGCGTGACGAAAAGGAATAGCAAGAGGGTAACACGCTGCGCGATGTTTCGGATTCCTTTTCGTTTTCAAATAGCTGATAACCAGCAATTTGGATATATCTTAAATTTTTGACAATCAACGATTTGCGACAAACGGGCTGTAAACGCCCATTTTTAGGGAAGATTTTGCGACAAATCGGCGAAATATGGACTCATTTATTGGAATTAGATTTAAAAAGGAAACCGCAAAACGTTTCCAAACTTTCTCACGCACGTACTTCAAATCGCACACCGAGGCGATGTCCACGATGCTCGATTTTTTCTTCTACAACGAAATATCGCCAAAGGAAAAATTAGGACCAACGGGACGTACCATTGAGGCTAAATTACTCAAAAGAATCAATGCGGTTATTGCCATAATGAGAGACGTAGAAAAGACACAGACCAAACCTACGGTGGCGATGATTCAGTCCCTTTTTGAGACCGAAGAGCCAACTAAAAAACCGCTGATTGTAGAAAAGAAATATGCCGAAGAAAAGAAGGAAGTCCGCTTTCGCGAAAAGAAAAACCAAAGCACCCAACTCTAAATATTTGAGCTATGTACATTACAATCACACCTCAAAAATTAGGCAACAATTATTCACAAAGTTCAGCTGATTTTGTAGGCTATTTAGAAAAAGAAAATCAAGGTTTGGAACAGCACGAAATGGAACATTTTTTCAATCAATATGGCGATGAAATTTCCGCTGAAGAAGTGGTCAAAGAAATCGATGGAAATACCGCAAAATTGAAAAAGAAAGAACCCAAGTTTTATTCTATCACGGTCAGTCCTTCAAAATATGAATTGCAAAAACTTCAGAACAATAGCCAAGATTTAAAAACCTATACTCGTGAGCTGATGAAAGATTATGTTGCCAGCTTCAATCGAGAAATTCACGGACGACCCATAACCATAGATGACATAAAATACTTCGCTAAAATTGAACATCAACGAACCTTTAAAGGAACAGATTTTCAAATTAAAGAAAACCAACCTTTTGCTACAAAAATACTTCAGCTGAAAACCGAAATCAGAAACATTCAAGAAGGACGAGCTGAAGGTAATATCAACAAAATGAAAAAGGTAATTGCCAAATTGGAACGCCAAGCACCACATCAACAAAATGGAAAACGAATTGTCCAGGGAATGGCGAAAGATGGAAACCAAAGTCATATCCATATCATCGTGAGCAGAAAGGATGCTTCTAATACGGTCAGTCTTTCGCCTGGAAGTAAACACAAAGCTTCTGAAGTTGAAATGCACGGCAAAAAGGTAAAGCGTGGTTTTGATAGGGATGCCTTTTTCGCCAAAGCGGAAAAAACGTTTGACAAAACTTTTGGCTACAAACGCAACTTTGCCGAGACCTACAAAGCAAAAAAAGATTTTGTAAAGAATCCTAACCTGTATTTCGCCGCCTTGATGAAATTACCAGCCAATGAAAAAGCTTTGGCGTTTAAAATGATAACCAAAACAGGATTGCCAGTAGCGCCGAGTATTCCAGTTAGTCAAACACAAATTGCACTTCGGGTTTTCAAACGGTTAAGACGTGGAGCAGAAGTGGCCATTAAATCAAGTTCAATAGGAATATAGAGGGTATGCAAATGGACAACCTTATAACGATACTTTCAATTATTGGTTTAGCCAGTACCATTTTCTATGCGATGTTTCGAGTAAGCAAATATGCGTTTTTATTAAATATTATGATACTTGCTTTTTTCCTATTCTATACTTCTGAAGGAAATGAATTAATATCGATATTATTGTATTTGGTTTGTCCTCTTATGCTAATTAATACAGGACTGTATGTTTTTCTTCATAAAACTGAAAACGCACAAAATGGAAATGCTAAATATCAGGTCAGTTTTTCTACGACCAAAGGGAATTTCAAATTGGATAATATCAAAAGAGGCGCGTCCATAATCGGTTCTGCCGGAAGTGGAAAGACAGAAAGTGTGGTGTATGGATTTCTAAAACATTTCCGGAGAGAGCGTTTTTGTGGAATCATTCACGACTACAAAGATTTTGAGCTGACCGAAATGGCGTATCCACTTTTTAAGGATAGCGATATTCCTTTTAAGGTCATTTCCTTTGATAAAATTATTCACAGGGTAAATCCCATAGCACCACGCTATTTAGAGAATGAGGAAAGTGTAAACGAAGTCTCAAGGGTACTAATTGAAAATCTTTTGGAACAAAGGGAAAGCGGAACTACAGGAACAACCAAATTCTTTAACGATGCAGCCGAGGGATTAATTGGTGGATTGATTTGGAAACTGAAAACCGACTATCCTAACTACTGTACGTTGCCACATTTAATAGCGATTTATCAAATGCTCGATACCGATAGTCTTATTCAGTTTTTGGAAACCAACACCACTTCGAGAGCAATGGCAGATGCTTTTATAAGCGGAAAGGATTCGGATAGGCAGACAGCTGGTGTGAAAAGTACCCTGGCTAATGCGCTGAAACGAATTAGTACACAACGAATTTTTATGGCACTATCTGCAGACGAAGTGCCATTGAATATCAATAGTGAGGAAAACCCTGCAATTATTTCCGTGGTCAATAACCCAAAATATGAAACGTCCTATTCGCCCGTCATCGCCACTATTATTCACACCATTACAAAACAAATGAGCTTACGAAATTCTAAACCGTCTTTCTTGCTGATGGAAGAAGCACCAACGATTCGCTTGTTGAATATGCACCGTATTCCGGCAACGCTTAGAAGTTATGATATTGCTACGATTTATGTGATGCAGGATAAAATCCAGAATGATATGATGTATGGTGATAAGGCGAGTAAAGCTATTTTGAGCAATTTGTCTTACCAGTTTTTTGGTAAAGTAAATGACCCAGACACGGCAAAGTACTATGAACGTTTCTTTGAAATCATCAAAGACCCAACTAAAAGCATCAGTCGTGGCCATAATCTCGATTTTGATACTCGCATTACAACCGGGGAAAAGGAAATTCCAAAAATTAGAGCTGGTGTGTTCTTCAGATTGAAACAGGGAGAATTTATCACGTATGCAGATGGGAAGGATAAGAAAGTACATTTTAAACTATCTAACATCATCAGGCAGCTACCGAAGGAATCAAAGCAATTTTCTCAGGCTGATTTAGAAGCTAATTTTGAGCGGGTTTATGAGGAGGTGAAGTCAATTTTTAATTAGCTTAACCTTTTGGTATCCAAAATTCCAAGTCAAAATTTCGAAGTCTTTCGATAAATGCTTTCTGCGAAACCATAATATCTTCTATCTTACTTACGAGTTTTTTGATATACGTAAGTCTAACCAATTTTCCGTGACCAAAAGACCATCTTTTACCATTGGGTTCTTTTTCAAATTTCATTTTGGGATTGATACAATGGATAATGATATCATTGTCCTTAGCTATGGGCTCTGACCATATACCGTGAATGAAAGAGTTGCGTTCTGATTTTATATAACTTACTTCATTTAAAATTTCAGCCAGAATTTTCTTTTCGTAGTCATATTTTACATTTATCGTTTTAATGAGTTTGATATTCGCATCAAGACTATTCTTTTCAAAAAGATAAGCATTGAGAACATCATCATCTGATATAAATGCCCCGAGCATATCTCGGACAAGTACTTCCATTTTGGCAAATCTATCTGAGAGCAGTCCTATATAGAAATAAAATTCTTTTTCGATGTCTTCATATTCTTTGTAACGTTTTGCCATAATTTAAAAACCAGTTTGTTTTAATTAATAATTTTTCTATTGCTTCTAAGTTCCTTTTATTCTTCTTCATCAGACTTGTCGAATTTAATATTACGAATAGATTTGTATGATTTCCAATAATTTTTATCAGTCATTAACCCTGGAATAACGTCGTCATAGCCAAATTCATATGGATACTCTTCAAGGAATTCAGTCCTATATTTAGAGATATGGTCCCCGTAAAACTGTATGATGTTTTTGTGGTTTCTAACAATGTCAAAAATAGATTGAGAAAGCAACTTTGCATAGCGTTCTTCGGACCTGGATTGTTTCGTATGGATAATTTCATTTCTTAGGTTTTCAAGCTCAATAAAAGGCATCCACCAGTCCTCACGAGTTGGGTCAGGAGAATTCAAAATTGGGCGTATCACTTTTTTAAACTTTTCACGTAGTTCAAATTTTCGTTCGATTGCTTCTTTGGAATATATGGTTTTTACACCATTGGCTTCTGTTTGGTATTCCCATCCTGCTGGTATACATATATTAGCAAAAGCTTCCAAGGCTGTATATGCAAATATGACCGCCTGAATAATTATCTCAAAATAGTCGTAATACTCTTTTTGTTTTTCTAAAGAAGGAAAACTACCATGCCATTGTTTATGTCGTGGCAAAATGACTTTTTCGTAAAACTCCATAGCCTGATTCAGGCATCTATCAGCAATATTGGAGTACAATGCTACGTCATTGGGCTGAATAAGCATCGTTTCTAAGTGGTCAAATACTAATACCCAATTGGAATCAAAGATAAATCGATGAGTAAAATTATCCTGATTGAGTATTATGTGGGGTTTTTTGACTCGCCAATCCCTGTCCTTTCTGTAGTCTTTGGTAATTTCTTTACCAACTTCCAATAATGGGTTGAGTACCTTCCAACTACCATCTGTAAAGGTTAAATACTTTTTGTTGTTCTTTCTTGAATATGAAGTTTGTATGGCAGTTTTCAATTCACTTTCTTTTTCTTGATGTAAGTGAGCGATTGTATCAAAGGCAGAAGCCAACATAGTTACATAATCGATTTTCTCTGGTAGAGGATGAAAAAGAAATTTTAAGATGTATGTATTCTCAAGTTCAAAGTGGAGTGAAAATGGCGCCATCTCAATACCATCTATTTGTGACATACTTTTAAAAATTTCTAGAAATAAATCAAATTTTTCTAAAAAGTCGTTATATGCTTCTGATAATGGAGCTACGTGATTTTCTATAAAAGGTATAGATGCGAAGATTTCGAAAAGTGACGAATTGTAAATCCAATCTCTGTCATCTATATCTGGCTCATCTGATGGAACTACATCCACTGAAATTTCAACAGGAGTTTTTTTTGTTTTTAAATTTTCGATCAAGACTTTATCAGTATAAAGTTTGAATTCTTTTCTATCCGTATGAATTAATATATCTTTTTCAATCTTTGGGTAATTCATAAAATGTTGTTTATTTACTACAAAAGTAATATATTTGTCGCAAATAAACAACAAAATGAATTCTAAGAAAACAATTATTCTTCCAAAGTATCAGAAGATTTTTGAAAACATAGGTGAGAATATAAAGCTAGCCAGAAAGAGAAGAAAGCTTACTACCGAGCAAGTTTCAGAACGTGCAGGTATTCATAGAGCCACCCTTTATCGTATTGAAAAAGGCGATCCGGCCGTAGCTATTGGTTTGTACTTTAATGTATTTAGGGTGCTCAATCTTCAAGATGATTTTCTAAAGTTAGCGGTGGATGATGAATTTGGTAGAAAACTACAAGACCTTGATTTATTATAAATATTATGGCAACAGGAAAATTTGATATATACGTATTTGCAGATTGGGCAGCTTTAGAGAAACCAACCTTGGTAGGTATACTTTCCGCTCATTTTGCTAAAGGAAAAAAAGCTTTTAGTTTTGAGTATGACAAGGATTGGTTAAAAACCAATGCACAACGATTGTTAGACCCGGATATAGAGTTTTATTCAGGGCCACAATATCCAGCTAACAAAGAGAATTTCGGTATTTTTTTAGATAGTATGCCAGACACTTGGGGTAAGACTTTAATGAAACGTAGGGCTGCTCAAGATGCTAGAGCAAAGAATGAAAAGGCACCTACACTCTATGAAATAGATTATTTACTTGGGGTTTTTGACGAAAGTAGAATGGGTGCTTTGCGTTTTAAAACTGAACTGGAAGGACCTTTTTTAGATAACGATGCTCAAAGCCCAACACCACCGTGGTCTTCGCTTGGAGAATTACAAGAAGCAGCAAAACAATTAGAAAGTGATGACCAAAGTGAGGCAATAAGAAAATGGATTGCTGTATTGATAGCACCAGGTTCATCATTGGGGGGTGCTAGACCAAAGGCAAATATTTTTGACCTTAAGAAGAATCTTTGGATTGCGAAGTTTCCATCAAAGACAGATACCATAGATAAAGCCGTTTGGGAGTTTTTAGCCTATAGACTAGCCACTGCTTCAGGAATACATATGGCAGAATCCAAAATAGAAAAAATAAGCGGTCAGTACCATACGTTTCTGACCAAAAGATTTGATCGAGAGACTGAAAAACGCATTCACTTTGCTTCAGCTATGACGATGACAGGTAATACAGAGGATATTATAAAAGAGTCTGCGCCAAGTTATCTCGAAATTGTAGAATTCATAGAAAATTATGGTGTGGATGTCGAGGCTAATTTACATCAACTTTGGCGACGTATAGTATTTAATATAGCGATATCTAATACGGATGACCATTTGCGAAATCACGGATTTATATTAACCGAAAAAGGTTGGGTTTTATCGCCTGCTTATGACCTAAACCCCTCGATAGAGAAAGATGGTTTGTCTCTAAATATAGATATGGATGATAACGCTTTAAGTTTTGATTTGGCTAAAAGTGTTGGCGAATATTTTAGATTAAATAATACAGAGATGGAAACTATTTTAAACGAAGTGTTATCCGTAGTGAAGAATTGGAAAACTGTGGCACAAGAAATAGGAATCAAAAATGCAGAAATTGAATTGATGGCTGGAGCCTTCAGGTGGTAAGAGAAGCAAGAAAATCAGATGAGTTATATAACAATTAAAAACGATGAGCAGAAAAATTATGGGTTGGTTCGCAAAACTGACTTAAATCTAAGAGCAAAATATCCCGAACTTCAAACCTTTATTTATCAAACTTCGGACGACTCTTTCATCATTTATATCAAAAACAGAAAGGTTGATTTTGGTACTATCGAAGAAGAATTTGAAAAATCCATTAAACCAATTTTTCTTCCAGTTGCAATTTCTACAAGAAAACCTAAAGGGAAAACCAAATTAATTCCATCTTTAGAGGATAGGGATATCCCCAATGGAATGCAAGGGGTGCTAATGCCAATGTCTCGATGGGCAGATATGTTAATGTCTAAGTTTCCACATATTAATTTTTATAAAATAACGGATGAACAAGGGATTTTAAACATACATATAGCTAATTACTGGATAGAACAAAACGGTATCAGAAAAAAACAGTTTTTGACAAGGTTTCAAGAAGGGAATCTCATAGATTTCTTAAAAAGACACCAAAGTGGGCTGGAATTTAGAATACATATAGACGAACTTGACAGTCCGCCAACTCAGCAGAATGGGTTTTCAAAAGATGAAGCTACTGTTTACTATTGCAATCATATTGTTCGAAACAAGCCTAAATTCATACAACGTGACGAATCAATCTGGTACGATAATATCAATGCTATTTACGAAGGTAATTTTAGAAAAAATGGTCTCTTCTTTCTCAACGAAAATGAGTATGCGTGTTATATTGACTTTAGCGTCTTTCCAAATGTAGATTTGCGCTATTGCATCTTGTTATACCAACGTATATTCTTATCGCCGCCCATAATCAAAAATATGGACGAGTGGTTCAAACAGCTATCCATAAAAAGGTCAGATTTCCTCGAATTAATTCTGCGTGAACGTATCACGTTGATTCTCGTTCAGGATATTTCACGTTATGACAGGAAGTTTCTTGACGAAGTTTTTGCTTTAAAACCCGATGCTATTGTTTCTAGAAGAGCTGTAGCTTGCTTGCAACAATGTGATATAGTTGAAACTGCGGATAACTACCTATTTGGTGATGGGATTTCTATAAAAGAACTAAAATTTATAAGTGAGATAGTTGCGAAAAAAAGCAAAATGGATGCTTCTATCCTTTTTAAAACGTTGACCTGGCCCATTACTGCCAAGCGTGAAAGTTTTGACGTTTTACAATTGGGAGGAATTCTAAGCGCTTCGGTTTATGGTGTAAACAAAATTATTGACAATCCACCTCAGGGAAACATTAGTGAGAGTAGTGAGTTTATGCTCAATGTATTTTCCTATGCGGCGCACCTTTCTAATTCATTGAATGCTACATATTTCCCAGTAAAAGGACAAGACGGATTTACGGATGCTACCTACACAGAAACTATGGGTACTTTATTAAACTTCTATAAACGGGCAACAATCAATTCTCTTAAAGATTTTGTTGATGGTGAACAACAGCTAATAAAGGGGAACACACTTATAGAACCAATAGAGCTTATAAAAATGAATGACTACATACCAATACTGGAATTGGAAGAAGTTCTGAGCAAAGAGATTGTATATCCCAACAGCAAGAGGTTGCTTGAAGTTTTGGCTGGTCTCAATCCTGAAGAACAAAAGCAAAAGGTTGAATTGTATAATACCGAAGTGCAAAAGTTTCTGAAATCCCAAAGAAAAACAGGCGTCATTATAGATTTAAGTGCGCAAACACTTAATCTAGCTATTGGTGTGGCCAGTGGTGTACCCACTGGGCCAATGTTGTTCGTACTTAAGCTGTTGGGAAAAAAAACCTTAAGAAGTTTAAATCCCGTTCGTGGATTAATGGAAAAAATTGAACTGGCTATGAATCAAGATGAGAAAGACACTAAAAATATTCACTACCTCTCTCGTATTAACAGAGTAGCTAAATTGAAAGAGTATTAGGTATGGATAGAGAAGAAAGAATAAAACAATATTTAGCATTTATAGAAGACGAAAAGGCGTGTAAATTATCTGAAAATGCAAAACTAATCCAATCCTTCATTAGCTTTTGTGAAACCATAAACATTAAAGTGAGGCTAAGTGATTTTGACTACCAAATGGGATTAGGTGTTTTATGTAATTGCGAAAATATAGTACTCAGACTTAATGAACATATAAGTGTGGATAAGGAAGGTTTGGTAGATTTTCAAGTTCTCTCAGAATTATTTGAAAAGAAATTGTTTTCTGAAGGTGCACTTTTTGCACCAAACTATATTCTATTTGCTAGCAATTATTTTAGAAGAGGATTTTATTCTGGCAATAATTTCGCACCAAGGTTTATTGAGCATTTTTGGAAACACGATTTTCAGTATAATGACGTGAGTATTGCATTGGATTTAGACAGAGTGCGAATAGACATCCGTGGTCCAGTCCTTATTGAAGAAGATACCTGGTATGGTGGAAAATTCACCAAAGAGATTTCAAAAATAAAAGATGGTGTTTCCAGCTTAAGACCACCACAATATTTAGACGATATAGAACTTGATTTCCTTTTTTCAAAAGCATATGCGTTGGATGTGTATTGGTACACATATGATGAAATCAAAGTTTTCCAAGCATTAGAATTTAAGCAACCAAGTATAACAATTAATATAAATGAAGTAAAATATTTTCCAGTACGCTATGTTCACGCGGAATTTGATATGAATTCAAAAGTATTTCGCCATTTTGATGGGGCACTGCAGCTCTATACCGAAGATGAATATTTCGAAAGAAGAGATAATAACTTTAACACCAAGACTAAAGGTGAATATCAAGTAAAAAGTAAATCAAAAAAGTTATTTAAAATCAACGGCGATTTGTCCGTTGAAGACTGGATTAAGTTTATAAGTCATTTCTTTGCGAAGAATCCTCTGATTTTAGAATATTTTGAGGGTAAAGAACCAGATTACTTGACCCCTTACCTTAATGCTTTTAAAAAAAGTAAAGGAATTAAAATACCGTGCTGAATCAAAGTCTGTATAAAACTATCAGGAAGAGCTGCACTTCCATATGCATCCAATAAAACATAAACTTTTACATTTCGTTGAGCAGCTTCTTTCAGGCAAGCGGCTATATCATTTCCCGTTTCATCGTTCTCATAAATATAGGTTTGAAGATGTATCTCTTTTTGTGCACCTCGAATTATTTTTTTTAGTCGAATAAAATACTCTTCGCCAGAATGCAGCAATTGAATATACTCATTGTCACCTTTGCTATCGTGTAATTGTTTTTTTTGTTTTTCAGTTGTTGATTTATGAATCATCAAATGCTTATTATGATTTATTTTTTTGAAATTTATATTTCACGTTAAGGTATCTTTCGATTTCATTGAGGGTAAAACAAATCCTATTGAAATTAAAATAACCGCCCCGGCAATAATAAAAGGATAATAAAAACCACCGGTAACCAACCAAGTTCCTAAAATGGGACCTAAAATCTGACCAATACTGTTTGTTGAACTTTGTATTGAAATATTTCTACCAGTATTTGTTTTGGATAACAAGGATACAGCAGACAGCAAATTAGGTGTAACCATAGCACCACCAGCAGCAAACACCACAATTAAACCGTACACAACAAATTCATTTTTGAAAAAAGGAAAGGCAATTAATGAAATTCCTGAAATGAATAACCCAAAGCCGATTAGCTTTTTAGTAGATAGAATCTTTTCCCCATAACTCGCAAATACAGGCTGCAAAACAGCCATTATTGAACCACACAGCATAAAACCAATACCAACCTGGTTGCTGTTAAACCCTAATTCGTCTTTACCGTAGATTGAAAAAACAGTTTCAAACAAGGTCACTACAAATTGGATGACAAATGATAGCGCCAATAGGACAAGGAAATATTGGCTGAACGAGAACCGAAAAGTGAATTTTTGAGTTGTAAATTTATGGATGCGAACAGAATTTTTTAGCCATTTTACAACAATGACTAAAACAATAGAACCTAATAATGCAGCGAATAAAAAAGGTGTGGAAAATCGACCCAAATGTAGTTGACCAATTGCATACTCAAAATGAAGGTCTGATTGCGAAAGAAAGCCACCGATAACGGGTCCAAAAATAACCCCTGAACTAATGGCTACACCAGACCAGGCCATTATCTTCGTTCTACGTTTTTCTGAAGTAATATCACTTAAATATGCGTTGCTGACAGGAATAACTGATGAAGTGAAAACACCACCAAAAATCCGAGCGATATATAGCATCGTAAGTGATGTTGCAAGCCCAGTTAGCAATTGCATTATTACAAAGCCAATCAAACCAATAATAATGACGGGTTTACGACCATATCTGTCAGATAACTTTCCCCAAACGACAACAAAAATTAATTGAAATAGAGGATAAATGCTGGTAAGTAACCCAATATGGAAGTTGATTAAATCGGTGTCGAGATTGTCTTTTAAAGCTAATCTTTCGGTATAGTAGGGAAGGGTTGGCAATAAAATACCATAACCCAACATCACTACAAATAAACTCAACAGGATTAAAGATATCCTGTTGAGTTTTTCTTTTCTTTCCATCTATTTTTTACCGATTTTTCGCTTTAATAATTGCGCATTAATAGCTACTATAATCGTACTTAAACTCATAAATACCGCACCAACCGCAGGACCTAAAACAAAGCCTGAAGAATATAATACACCAGCTGCTAAAGGAATAGCCACGACATTATATCCCGTAGCCCAAATCAAATTCTGAATCATTTTATTGTAGGTGGCTTTTCCAAAGAGAATTAAATTGGCAATATCCTGTGGATTACTGTTGACCAGAATGATATCTGCTGTTTCGGCGGCAACGTCCGTACCTGAACCAACCGCAATTCCCACATCAGCTTTGGCAAGTGCGGGCGCATCATTTACACCATCACCCGTCATCGCTACAAAATCGCCTTTGTTCTGTAACTCTTCTACAATTTCAACTTTTTGATGTGGCAATACTTCGGCGTAGTAACCATCCAATCCAAGTTTTTCACTCACAGCCTTAGCGGTTTTTTCGTTATCGCCAGTTGCCATCAGGACTTTGATATTGTTCTTTTTAAATATTTTGATAGCTTCCGCAGATTCAGGTCTTATTTCATCAGCAAGGGCAATGTATCCTGCTAGTTGTCCATCAATTAATATAAATACAACAGTTTCAGCAGCGTCACTATAAGCATCTTCAGGAATAGTTATTTTTTCATCCCTTAAATAGCCCGGACTAACCACTTTTACTTGTTTGCCTTCCACATTTGCCTCTACGCCTTTACCTGTAATTGCATTAAAGTTTTCAGGATTGGGAATAGCAACCTTATCTTCCTTAACTTTTTTTATAATACCAACGGCAATAGGATGTTCCGAACTTTGTTCCAAGGCACTTGCAAGCCGCAACACTTCATCTGAAGAATACTTCTCATTTACCGATTCGATTCGTGTAACCCCAAAATCACCTTTGGTCAATGTTCCTGTTTTATCAAATAGAAGAACGGATATTTTACGGGATTCTTCAAAGGCAGTTCTATTACGAATCAATAATCCGTTTTGAGCTGAAACAGCGGTCGATATAGCGACTACAAGGGGAATGGCAAGACCCAATGCGTGTGGACAAGCAATGACCATAACGGTAACCATTCTTTCTAAAGCATAGACAAATGGAAAGCCTAAAATCAGCCATACTGCTAATGTTCCAAAACCAATAACCAAAGCGATATAGGTTAACCATTTTGCAGCCCTGTCTGAAAGATTTTGCATCTTGGATTTGGTTTTCTGCGCTTCCTCGACCATTTTGATGACTTTGTTGAGATAGCTATCCTTTCCAGTATGCTCAACTTTTACTTTTAATGTACTATTGCCATTTACAGAACCACCAATAACCTTATCTTTTTCTTCTTTCTTTACTGGTTTCGATTCTCCTGTTAGCATTGATTCATTAAGGTAACTTGAACCTTCAACAATGATTCCGTCTGCTGGAACTTTCTCTCCAGGTTTTACCAATATCACATCATCCTTTAGTAAATCTTCAAGAGGGATGTCTTCTATGATGTCGCCTTTTACCCTGTGCGCTTCCGCAGGCATCATACTTACCAGTAACTGTAAAGCTTTTGACGCACCTAACACACTTTTCATTTCTATCCAATGACCAAGCAACATTATGGCTATAAGTGTTGATAGCTCCCAGAAAAAGTCTTCACCTCTTAAGCCAAATACAGTAGCTGTACTATAAAAATAAGCTACAGAAATTGCCATAGAAATCAAGGTCATCATTCCTGGCGCACCTTTTTTGATTTCAGACCAAAACCCTTTTAAAAATGGCCACCCACCATAAAAATATACAACAGTGGAAAGTGCAAAAAGGATGTATGGATTTCCTGGAAGTAAAAATTCATAACCAAAAAATTCTTGAATCATTGGTGAGAAGAACAATATGGGGATGGTAAACACGAGTGTTACCCAAAACCGTTTTCTAAAGTCTGCAATCATCATTTTATGATGGTCGTGACCCATTTCGCCGTGACCAGGGCTATGACCGGAATGGTCTCCACCACCCTTTTTCATTTTTGAATGATCCATTTTGGAATGATCTTCTTTTTTGTGTTTCATCTTCGAATGGTCCATTTTCGAATGGTCCATTTCTTTGTCTTTGTGATCTTTGTGATTGTCCATAGTATTCTGTTTTAGGTGTTGGGATATTTTAAATTATGTTTTTTAAGATGGTCCGTCAGTATATTTGCAACACTATAGTTGCGATACCAGCGTTTATCTGCGGGAATGATATACCAAGAAGGATCATCACAGTTGGTTATTGCCATATTGTAAGCAGCTCTATAGGCATCCCATTGTTTCGCCGCCTTTTCATCTGCGATACTGTATTTCCAGCGTTTATGGGGTTTTGAAAGTCGTTCCTGAATACGCTCTTTCTGTTCTTCCTTGGAAATATGTAGGAAAAATTTAAGTACGTGAATGTTGCTCAGTCTTAAATGCTGCTCCAAGTATTTTATAAGTTTGCAACGGTGGGCTAACACTTCCTCCGAAAGTGAATTTGCTACCATAGGCATAAGTAGATCTTCGTAATAGGAGCGGTTAAAGACCTGGATCATACCCTTGGGAGGAATGTGCGGATAGACCCGCCATAAAAAGTCGTGTTTCAACTCTTCCTCGGTCGGTTTTTTAAAAGATTTGACCTGAACGCCCTGCGGGTTCATACTGCTAAGGGCATGACGGATGGTACCGTCCTTACCCGAGGTATCCATGCCCTGCAGGACAATAAGCAATCCAAAACGTCCATCGGCATAAAACTTGTTCTGAAGCTCAAAAAGTTCCTTGCGTAGCCGTACCAAGTCCTTCTTGGCCTCGCTTTTTGAAATGCTCGAGGACGGTTTGGTCGAAATTTCATCTAAATCTATCATTTTTAATGTTTTATTTCAAATTAGTATCTGGTCAATATTTTTTATCTTTTTATTTGTCGTAGGTATTCCTTTCAAAAATTCCATTTTAAGCGGGTATAAATGGTATTGAACAATAAATCATAATTATTTGTATTTCCAAATAAACTTTGCGAAATAATCGACAAATCAAATTGTTCGCCCATGATGATATTCAGGGACGGGTTTATAAAAACCGCATTATCGGCGGGGGAATAAAGAATGTTCATACCTACGTTTGTTATGGCACTGAATTCATAGGATAGCTGGGTAAAAAAGTTATGCGTAAACGGGGACAGGTTTTTTACATCCAGATTTATTGAAACCAAATTTTCAATGGCATTTTGATTCGCCCCTGCTGAATTGTAAAAATACGCCCCATACAGGTACAGCGAATTTGGAAGGGCATAGTCCACAGAGACCGAAGAAATGAATGTCCCTGAATCTCCAGCAAAGTTTTGGTAGTTTCTGAAATAAGAGAGTTCCGTCTTAAGCCCGGCGTTCTTGATGTTTCCCGCCCATCCGGCTCCGGCCACAATATCGCGTTTATAGACCCCACCTAGCAATTGTATATCGTAATTCCATTTGTTGAACTTGTACAGTGCCGCGGCAATCAGTTCGTCAGGGTCATCGGTGATCTTTACCGCCATATCCAATGTATAGTCCGTATCCTTAAAATATTGTATGCGCAAGGCATCGCTTCCCGGCCGTTCCTCATAGTCGAAATCAATAAATGAATAGGCGTTAAAAATGTCGTTGGGGTTGAATATCCTGTCCACGCCCCAATTCACCCTTTGCCGCCCCAAAGTTACCTGCCAAGTGGTACCCTGCCATTGAACCCAAAAACGGTCCAGTGTTGTATTTAGGAGAACATCCTTTTTTTCCACAATATTGGCCGAGAGGTCAATTATCCCATCGTCCTCAATACCGGTCAACAATGGATTGGCCGTAATTTGGTCGCCCACAAACAGCCTGTTCCTTACCTCAATGCCCACTTTCCAATTATCGGAAGGGTACCACCTAAAGTTGAGCCGGTTATGGAGCAGGGAGTTGGTGGTAATGGAATCCAGGTCAGTAAAGGAAGTGGCCTGGAGCCCTTTTACATAACCGCTCAGTTCCCATTTCTTTTCTTTGGCCTGCGCCATGGCCTTGCTGTTGTACAACATTATCAATAATAGGGTATAGAGGTAAAACTTCATTGCCTTGCTAATTCCTGTTCAGTATTTTGTTGAATGTCGGACACCACTTTGCCGTCTTCGAGCGTTATAACCCGCCTCGCCCTTTTTATGACCCGTGGGTCGTGGGTCGAAAAAATAAAGGTGATATGTTCCTCCAAATTCAATTTCAGCATAATATCCAATAAGTTTTCCGCCGATTTAGAATCCAGGTTTGCCGTGGGTTCATCGGCCAGTACAAACCGGGGTTTGGAAGCCAGGGCCCTTGCCACGGCGACCCTTTGCTGCTGCCCGCCCGAAAGCTGGGATGGCTTTGAACCCGATTTGTCCTTTAGGCCAACGGCTTCCAACATTTCTTTTGTTCGGTCCTCACGTTTCTTCGTAGGCCAGTTTTGCAGCAGCATTATAAACTCGATATTCTCCTTGGCCGAAAGCACCGGTATCAGGTTATAGGCCTGAAATACAAAGCCGATGTGCCTTAACCTGAAATCGATCAGTTTGCCCCCGGATAATTTCAGGATGTCGCTGCCATCGATCATTACCGAACCGTTACTGGCATCGTCCAAACCACCGATAACATTTAGTAATGTGGTCTTGCCCGAGCCCGATGGCCCAACAATGGCGGTAAATTCCCCTTTTTCAAAGTTTAGGTTTACCTTATTTAGGGCATACACCGGAATGGTATCCGGATTGTATATCTTGCTTACGTCTTTTGTTTCTATGACATTCATGACTTTTTGTATTAATTTTGTTTGCTAATAGCTTCGTTAGGTTTTAACATTAAGGCCTTTACGGCCGGATAGATGGAAGTGAGCACAGCTGTAAGGATGACCAAAACGGTTATCAACACATAGACCCTGGGTTCCAATGTTGGATAAACAACGTCACTAAAACCCCAACCTGATAAGGCTTCAGAAAACAGGCTCAAGTTGATACCGTTATAACTAAGGATTGAAACGGTAACAAATCCAATAAGCATCCCCACGGCACCGCCCAAAATAGAAAGGTAGGTGGTTTCCACAACAATCATGGTAAATACACGCCGCCTGTTCATTCCAATGGCCATTAATATCCCCAATTCCTTGTAACGTTCCAATATGGACATCAACATGGTATTTACTATCCCAAAGGCAAGTGCAATAAGCACAATTATAGTCATTATAATATCCATTTGGTAAATCATATCGCTGATAAGTTCCAATTCAGGATTTGCCTGCCGCCAATCTTGGACCAATACATCCGGTTGGCTGAATTTTGACTGTAGGAAAGCAAGATAAGTGGCTAATTGTTCAGGTTCTTTGAGCTTAATAACTATCTTGTTGTATTGCCCTTCAATTCCTGCCAGTTTGGTGACATCATAAAGGTCGGCATAAACTAACATTTCCTCATCCCTAGTTTGGGTGGCATTGTATAGGCCTGTAATCCTGAACGTTGAGGATATCAATTCCCCGCTTTTGCCTTCAAAGCCCAATACTACTTTATTCCCTGGTTTTACATTGAGTTTTTTGGCCAGCCTTTCGCCAAGGATAATTGGGTTCCTTACCTTCTGGCTAAGGTATTCCCCAGTAGCCAACCTTGATTTTAGCATTGTGGTTTTTTCTTCTGCCCCGGGCAATATACCTATAAGGATTACATTGGAAGAATTGCCGGCCGAGGCGATGATACCTGATACTTCGGTACGAGCCGTGGCGGCTTTTACTTCATCATCCGTTCTAATTTCCTTCAGTATTCTTTCCCCGTTAGGGATGGTTATGGTCAATTTTTCGTTCTTTATAAAATCGGGGTTCTGGATTTGTATATGCCCGTACTTATATTCAATACCATCCTTTAAGGCTTCCATGTGCAAACTATCCGAAACGGCCAGAATAATAACCGTTGCCCAAATACCAATTGCCAATGAAATGACCACGACCAGGCTTCGGGTCGTGTTCCTCCAGATATTTCTCCATGCTATTTTTAAAAGTGTTTTCATGTGTTTATATTTATTGTTTTTTAACTGTCACATGCGGTTCGCTATTAATCATTCCCTTGGGTGATAACGCTTTTAGCATGCTCGTTTCATCTGTCGATATTTATTTTTTTGATGCCACAGGCTTTAAACTTGAAATCTGATGTATGGCATAAATTGACAATAGGATCGAAATGACAAGTATGATCAGGGTATGTTTTGTGAAAACACCAAAATCGACCGTAGTGGGCATTATGGGGTCAATCCCAAACGATTCCCAACCGTCCGCTACCTTGCCACGAAATTGGATGGGATTTACCTTGAAATAATTAACAATAGGATAGCTCGCTAAAAAACCCAGGACTGCACCAAAAAGTGCCATAAAAAATGTTTCGATCAATACCATAAGCTGCATTACCTTTTTCCGCATACCAATGGACAATAATATTCGTAACTCGGTCATCCGTTCGTGCGCCATCATTATAATGGTGCCGAGAATGCTAAAACTAATAAGTACATAAAGTAGCACTACTATAATGACGCGTAGCGCGTCTATAAGGCCGATGGACTGGGTGAGCATTGGCAACATTTCCTGCCAGGGTTTGACGATAAAATCAGTATTCAGGTTAGGTTTCAAGTTCGCTATAGCCTGTTCCTGGGGTTGGTTTGGCCTCAAAAAGACCGGGATGGAAGTAACCCTGTCATAGGCACCATACAAGAATTGGGCATCCTCAAGTTTTAGTATCACGATATTATTGTCTAGGTCCGGGGAGCCCAGCCTTATAATGCCGGAAACTTCATATTTATCGGCAGCACTGGCACCGTGATAGCCTTCGCCCACCAGCACCAGGCTGTCCCCGACCGAAATATTCATTTTTTCGGCCAGCCCTTTGCCTACCAAAGCCTGATTGTTGGTTTCGCCAAGATAGTTTCCCTGGATGATCTTTTTATCAAAACCTGTTATATTTTTCTCCTTATCGGGATCTATGCCCATTACCAATGTGCCCTTGGTCATCTTATTGGTAGCTGCCAGCGCAACCGATTCCAGGCGGTATGAAAAGCCTTTTATTCCTTCCGTGCCTTCAAGTGCCGTTTCCAGGCTGTCATTTGGCACAAAGGAATTGTGGAGCGATTTATCCTCCCAATACCCTTCCTGCTGAATTTGAAAATGCCCGCTGTACACGCCCACCAGGCTATCTACCATCTGTTTGTTCAGGCCCAGTAGCAGGCTGTCCATTATATTGGCTAAAATTATTGCGAAAACTATGGAAGCTACTGTTATCAGGGTCCTTCGCCTGTTTCTCCATAAGTTTCGCCAGGATAGTTTAATAATCATTTATTTAAGGTTTTTTAGGTTTCTTAAAGAGAAAAAATTATCATCCATAGGTTGGTCAAATGCTATGGATTTATATTCCAAAGTGGTTTTATTGCCAGGTTCATCGGCCGGGGTTATCTCCAAAAGGCTGGTTACGGTGCGGCCTCCCATTGTTTTAATGTTCTTGCCCAACAGGGTGTTTACCAGTTCCCCTTCTTCATCGTAATAGGCCAGTTTCAGGAAAAGGGATTCTTCCACATCTACCCAGGCTTCCACCTTTCCCCAGACCACGGAGGCTTCCTCTTTGGGTTTTAAAAGGATCTTGTAGGCTTCCCTGCCGCTTATTTCTTCCTTCCCTATCAGTATATGGTCGTAATCATTGACCATGGAAGATTGCTTTACCAGATCGTCATTGGTAAAATCGGAGCCCATCCAACTTTGCATCATACTGGATGGCGGAAGCTTTATACTGCGCTCTATACGGGGCACCCAGTTGTAGATCTCGTCCCCCCTTTTCAGGAAGGCCGTTCCCTGGTCCCTTGCCGGACCTGTTATTAAAATCATCATAAGATCGTTTCCCTTTGTCCATAATTTTAAATCTATTTCTCGGGTCCATTTGGGCCTGATGATATTTAAGGTCATCGTGGCGGAACTGGTCTTGCCAAGCCTTTTATTGTCGGCTTTTTCTATAATATCCCTGGCGTTGTCCTGGACAGGGGCTGTGCCACTTATAAGGAACAGGGTAATGGTGGCCATGGAAGCAAGTTTGATAAATGATTTAGTTTTCATATGTTGATATTTATTGTTTTTCAATGGTTATATGGAATCGCCTTATATCTTCATTGGTGTTTGCTTTCGCAAACTTGTTGTTAATGGCGATTTCATACTGTTCTATTTAAATGTTATCGTAATTTTTTTCTCATTGCTTCTGAAATGTTTTCAGCATATACGCCATAGGCATCCACCAGAAGGCCCTTAATTCCATTTTTTGATGAAATGGCATAGAGAACGCTATTGTCATCGGTACTGCTCATTCCTTCAAAACGGTACACTTCCTCTACCTGAAAATCTTCGGGACGTATTTCTATTTTGAGCGAAGCACATTCCAAACATTCAGGTTTTAGGTTAAAATCATATGTATAGCCATTTCCCTGTAAATCGTTTATGGCTTCAGAAAGTGTATCGTAATTTTTCATCTGTCTTTATTTATAGTTTATTGTAAAATAGCTGTTATCTGCTTCTGAAAATTTCTGAAAAGTCAATAAACCTTTTTCATTTAATTTTTCGATAACGGTATAATTGAGTTGCTTAATGCGAATTCCCCAGGCATAGGCTTTAATATTAATTTTTGATTTTATAGTGTTTTTCCCATCCTCTAATTTTCGGTCATAAATTTTTATGATGCTTTTGGAACCAAAAAAGTTTAACAAGCCCGAGTCAAAACTCATTTCCAATTTAATATCTTTCAAGTTTTGTAAATCGTAGAGCTTTTTAAAATTTTCAGAAATGGTATTAATTTCGGTTTCTTTTGATTTTGGATTGGAAAACGGAAAAGCCATTACCATTACACTTGCCTCATCAGGCTTACAGCGATAGGTTGTGGTGTATTTATCGGTCGATTTTTTGTCCTCATCGAACAATTCCGTAACCACCTCAATTTCATAGTATCCATTTTTCTTTATTGTTTCACCAGCTTCAAAAGTTTGTTTGTTTAGAAAAGAGCCTTCTTCATCAAAATTTTCTCGAACAACAACTCTACCTGAAATCTGCCCAATGAGCATTTCAGTTTGTCCAGTCATTGTGATGCTGAATAAAGTGATTAGTACTATAAAGCCTTGTTTTCTCATATATGGTGCATTAATTTCTTTACTTCTTTCGCCATAATATCGCTCAAATCAATACCATTTGAAGGATGTGGAATAGTATTACAAGTTACAATTTTTTTCACTCCAGAATCCAGCAAGTCCTGATAGGCATTACCGGAAAAAACAGCGTGAATTCCAACACATATTGGAGGTTTCATCCCCGCTCCTTTTAAATGCTTTACAGTTTCAATCATTGTTCGGGCTGTGGAAATAATGTCATCTACTAAAATAGGTGTGGCATTCTTGTACTTATCCACATCGGGAACAGAGACTTCTACATCACGGTCACCGTGACGCACCTTTTGTAATACCGTAAATGGTGCTCCTGCATTTTTGGCGACTTCTGAAACCCATTGTTCACTTTCCGAATCAGGTCCAATAAGTACGGGGTTTTCGATGTTTTCTTTTATCCATTCTGAAATAGCATCGGCAGCGTGAATCACTTTATTTGGAATTTGATATACTTCTCCTAAAGAGCTAATTCTGTGCAAATGAGGGTCGACCGTGGTAATGCTATCGGCAAAACCTGAAATCAATTTTCCGAAGAAACCGGAAGTCACTCCTTCGCCTTCGTTAAAAACTTTGTCCTGCCGCATATATGCCAAATAGGGTGCTACCAAACAGGTACACATAGCTCCTAATGATTTGGCTGTGTGGCTTAAAAAATATAGTGGCAACAGTTTCTCGTCTGGTTCGTGCAAGGTGCATACCAGTACCACACATTTATCTTTAACATCAGATAATATGCGTGTGTACGATTCCCCATCTGGAAAATTACGCAAAGTGGCTTTGCCCACTTCAGCATCCATTTTTGTAGCCATTAGTTCTGTGAGTTCTTCATTTCCCGGAAGGCTAAATAATATTGTTTTCATAGTGTGTTTAAATTATAGTTATGATGTCGTTATGGTTGTTTTTATATTCCAATGCATAGTTGAGTTCGCCTTTGGATTCAGCATATATGGTATAGAGCAATTGGTTCTCTTCGATTTGTTCTCCCAAATGCACATTTAGAAGAATCCCTGCCGATTTAGATTGTGGTGCTCCAGAAAGCTTGGCCAGTTTTGCAATTTTACGGTTATCAATTCGTTGCAAAACGCCTGACTTTTCAGCTTTAATTTCAATTTTATAAGGTGCTAAAACTGGTTTTGAAAATTGACCTTGCGCCTTACAAATGGCTATGAATTTTTCATATGCTTTTCCAGATTTGAGAATTTTATGTGCGGTTTCCTGTCCCTTTCCATTTTCTACTTTTCCAGAAAGTTCTAATAGTTCAGTAGCCAAAAGCAATGCTCTTTCTGTTAAGTCTTTAGGTGCATCTTCCTCATTTTTCAATACTTTTAATATATCTATGGCTTCTAATGTTGGACCGATACCCCTTCCAACCGGCTGCGTGCCATCCGTAACTACAACTTTTACATTCAACCCAACAGCAGTTCCAACGGTTTCCATATGATTTTTTAGTTTTTCTGCCATTTCTGCACTTCTAACTTTAGCCGTTTCACCCACGGGAATATCAATGACCACGTGCGTGGAACCTGCCGCAGCTTTTTTAGAGAGTACTGAAGCGATGAGTTGCCCTTCGCTATCAATATCCAAGGCTTTTTCTATTTTAATCAGCACATCATCGGCAGGACTTAACTGCGCTGTGCCTCCCCAAACAAAACATCCGCCTTCTTTTTCTACTACGGTCTTTATTTCCTCGGAAGAGAGCGTAACATTGGTCAGTACTTCCATTGTATCTGCTGTGCCGGCTGGCGAAGTGATTGCCCGTGAGGATGTTTTTGGCATAGTAAGACCATACGCGGCAACAATGGCAACTACCAATGGTGTTGTCCTATTGCCAGGCAATCCGCCGATGCAATGTTTGTCGACCACGATATCCTTGTTCCAGTTCAGTTGCTTTCCGGAAGCAATCATTGCTTTCGTTAGGTCGGATATCTCATCAATATCCATTCGGTCGCCAGCACAGGCAGTAATAAATGCCGAAAGGTGGATGTTGGAATAATCGCCTTCAACGATATCGGTTATGATTTCATTAAATGCTGAATAATCCAGTTTTTGATTATAAATTTTCGCCCTGACGTGGCTTAAGGATTCAATAGGCTCTAAATGGGAAACATATAATGTATCATTTGGGGAAACATTCAGTTTTTTCGCAGCAGCATCTGATAGTCCGATTTCATTAGGCAACAGAATATCAGAATTCAGGACATTAAGACTTGCTACGATTGATGTATTTGCATTGGATATTCTTATTCGGGTAAGTGCCTCAAACCCTTCTGAAATACAGACGTGGCAATCTTCGCGCATATACACGACATTTTCGTTTTGGGTATAGATTCCGAGATGTTTATATTTTAATATGTTTGAGTGTGTGTCCATATTTTATTGGTTGTTGTGATTTTTCGATTTATTCTATTTCTTTGATGGTGTATAATTGCGGAATTTCTGCATCCCATCCATAAGTTTCCTTGATGCCTTTTTGCAATGCTTCTGCACTCTCTTTTTCACCGTGTACAATGAAAATACGTTCGGGTTTGTTTTTTATCTTATCCATCCAATCCATAAGTTCAGTATGGTCTGCGTGTGCCGAAAGCCCTTCAATTTCTGCTACTTGCATTTTAAACGGCACCCATTTTCCATATACTTTTAGTTCCTTATTACCTTCCAAAAGCTTTCTGCCACGTGTGCCTTCAGCTTGATAACCTACAAAAAGCAAGGTATTATTTGGATTTTGTGCCTGTGTTTCAAGATAGTTTAGCATTCTTCCCCCTGTGAGCATTCCGCTTCCTGCAATCACGATTTTTGGTTTGTTATCTGTTCTTAATTCCATTGTTTCACGATAACTGCTAACAACTGTAAAGTGTGAGCACATTTCGTCACATTCGTTGTCTTCCAATCTGTGCCAATCCCGAGTTCTATGAAACAGTTCCAATACGTTGGCACCCATTGGACTATCCATAATCATTTGTACTTTGGGGATTTTGTTCTCCTTGAGTAACCTCCAGAAAATAAGCATCATCAATTGGGCACGTTCTACCGAAAAACTTGGGACAAATAAGCTGCCACCTCTGTTGATGGTGTCATTGACCAATTTTTCAATTTGTGGAAGTGCTTCTACTTCATCAGGATGAAATCTTCCTCCGTAGGTGGATTCAATAAACAATACATCTGCCTTTTTTGGCTTTAATGGCGGAAACAGTAATAAATCGTTTGTTCTGCCTATATCGCCAGAAAACACGAAACGTTTTCCGCGTATATCTAACTCAATGTATGTGGCACCAAGGATGTGTCCGTTGTATTGAAACCTCGCTTTCACATCTTTGAGAATGGGTAACCAATGCGAGGGTGGTACTCCTTTGAAGTAAGGGATTGTTTTTTCTACATCATTTAAATCGTAAAGTGGTTCAGCAGGACTGTGTTTGGAATAGCCCTCTTTATTGGCACGTTCGGCTTCCTGTTCTTGAATTTTGGCACTATCATTCAATATGATTTTTGCGATGTCCAAGGTGGGATTGGTGCCGTAAATGGGCCCTTTGAAACCTTGCTTTACCAATCTCGGCAAATATCCTGTATGGTCCATATGGCCGTGGGTAAGCAAAACAGCGTCAATATCAGCAACATTAACGGGTGGATACTCCCAGTTTTTAAGGCGTAATTCCTTCAATCCCTGAAAAAGACCGCAGTCTATCAGTATCTTTCTATCTCCTGTATCTACCAGATATTTTGAACCGGTTACTGTGCCTGCCGCTCCTAAAAAATGGATGTTTATTTTGTTGTATGTCATCTTTATAGCATTTATTTAGTGTCCTCCACAGCAGGACGGTGTATTGCTTTGGTTTTGGCTCGATTTATATAATTTTGTTATCTCATTATATAGATTTCGTGAATCCTCTTTAATATAAAGTGCTACCTTCTTAATAGAGTTAGTTTCTAACTCAACCATATCCAATAGAATTTCTATGGCCTCGTCAAGCAATTTCGGGTCCTCTTCGAGAGCTTCGTAAAACGGCTCAAAATCTAATTGATTCTGTTGTTGTGAATCTTCTTTTTTCATTTGATTTTTTATTTAGAATTATTGATTGTTGCATTGTTTTTATTGATGTACTGAACATAATTTTTCTGAATCTTCTAAAATCTTTTTGTGTCTTTTATTATCAATTCCTATTTTTTCCAAGAGCTTCGGGCTTTCGTGAAGCTCTTTGCAGAGTACGATGCCTTCATCTAATAATTTTGTTTTTTCAGCTTTGGTAAGTGTTGTTAAAGCGGTTAAGGGATGTAGCCCAGATTTATCTATTCTGTCCTTGAGACCATTTCCTCTTGGATAATCCCAACTGCTCATAAGCATACCAACACATTTCCCGTACTGAATGGCATCGGTTGTGAAACGCGTATTGGTGTACACACCTCCTTTATGAAGTTTAGCCTCGTGACCTTTTTGGTGTTCCCATTGCTTTTCTACGTCCAAAAACCGTGAATGGATATATAATGGGATTTTTACATTACAAAACCTACCTTGGTCGCTATGGTATTTGCATTCAATCATATAGTGTTTGTTTTCTTTTTCGGCGATTACATCAACTTCGTGCTGTACACAATTACCTTGAACAATAACTCCCACGTTTGTACTAAAGCCTTCCATCTCTAAAATCTTACCGACAAATTTTTCAAAAGGAAATCCTGATGGACCTAATTCCATTATCGCCTTTTTTAGCTTGTATTTTGAAGCACTTACACGAGATTTACTCTTAAGCATTTTAAATGCCATCTCATAGATTTTTTTTGTGGTAATTCCATCATAAAGTTGCCCTTCAACTTGTTCAACAATTTGCTGAACCACAGTATCGCTTGCCTGAGACCGTTTCAGGGAATTGATGAGTTTGTCCACATCAAATTCAACGACGTCTCCAGAGTATTTTATTATTTTAATCGGTTTTTCCATTTTTAAATATGTATGGTCATTACAGGCAAAGCTGAATGATTAGTAACCCCTTCAGCGATACTTTTTGAGAACAGACTTAAAAAACCGGTTCTTCCGTGAGTAACCATTGTGATTAAATCAACAGGATTCTGCTTTACAAACGTATTGATGCCAGTTTCCACAGATGTCTCATTATAAACTGCCATCGAGTAATTTTTTAGTTCGGGGAATTTGCTCAATAGTTGTTCAATTGGTTTTAAACCAAGCTCGATACTGTTGAAATCTGTTTGGGTATTAATGCGCAATAAGTGGATACGTGCATTACATTTATTGGCAATTGATATTACTTCTTTAAAGGCGCGGGATACATCTTCTTTAAAATCGGAAACAAATACAATATTTTTGAACGGGAATGATACGGCTTCATCTTTTACAACAATGACGGGAGCATTTGCTTTTCGAACGATTTCTTCTACGTTACTTCCCGTTATTTCACGAATTACACCTTTGGTGCCGCTACTTCCAGTAATGATGAAATCGTGATGAAAGTGGGTGGAATGCTCTAAAATATTTTTCTGTCCCGAATCAAATTGAAGAAAAGTTCGACATTTAAGCCCTTGACTTTCCGCTTTTCTGTCCAATTTCCTAAGAGCCGAATTGGCTTTTCCAATCTTCTTCAGGGTTTCGGGGTATCGTTTTTCCTTTAGCTTGTCCAGCTTAACCCAATCAACAGGGGTTGTCATTAAATGCAAAAAATGTATTTCGGCATCATAAAGTTTAGCCATTTTGATGCCAAGATTTGCAGCTTTTACACAATTTTCAGAGAAATCGGTGGGTACAAGTATGTTTTTCATTTTTATTAAGTTTTAGTCATTTGGTATCCATTTAAAATCACAGGCTTTTGCTCCTCCTGCGATACTGTTTGTACGCTCCAACTTGGCATTCCACATTTTAGCCAGAGGAAAATCCAATGCGCACCAAGTATTGACACAGAACTTTGAGAGCCCTTGGGTTTCGAAATATTCTGCAACGGGGCATTTTTTGCAATCAAAGCGTACTGTATTATCAAATTGAGGGATATTTTCCCATTTATAGGACGGATGGTTAAACGGAAAAGACCTAAACAATTCTGTAGCATACGCCAGTCTTTTTGACTTATTCCGATATTTTAACCTGGTTAAGTTCCAAGAAAACCTCCCCATAATTTTGTACACCTTCCAGGCTATATCATAAAAATATTGCGTGGTTTGCGTTGCGCTAATTTCTCTTTTTGTAAGTTCATTATAAAAAGCGGTAGACATTCCGGCAAGATGAACCATAACTGTTCCTCCAATTGTAGGTTGTTTTGCGATATCGCCTCGCAGTGCTTTATAGCCCGACCAATACCCTTTAAGTATGGATTCAATTTCATCCTTACTAAAGTCGGTAGAAAGTACTTCTCTGGCAGCCTTTGCTGCCTTTGTTTTAAACCAGAACAAAATAAGTTGTAACATATCTTTCAATTATAAAGCATTTATTCATCTATAGTGACTTCGTTCCCTGAAGCAATTTGTTTTTCAAAACAGTCGAGATTGTAAATAGTGGTATCAGCGATATTGGCCAATGCTGTTTCGGTCAGAAAAGCTTGATGACTGGTAATTAAAACATTATTAAAAGTCATTAAACGTGCAATGACATCGTCTTGTAAAATATCTTCGGAATGGTCTTCAAAAAACAATCCTTCCTCTTCCTCATACACATCCAGTCCTAAATACCCTATTTTTCTCGTCTTAAGACCTTGTATAACCGCTTTGGTGTCCACCAACCCACCACGACTTGTATTGATGAGCATCACTCCAGATTTCATTAGTGCTATATGCTCTTTATTTATTAAATGTTTTGTTGAAGCTTTTAATGGCACGTGCAGGCTTATTATATCTGCGTGCTTACAGAGCGTCGCACAATCTGAATAGATTACGCCATATTTATCAATTAGGTCTTTGCTTTCTTCTATATCCTGGGCAAGAATATTGCAGCCGAATCCGTGAAGTATTTTTACGAGTACAGACCCTATTTTTCCTGTTCCAATCACGCCAACGGTTTTCCCATTTAGGTCAAAACCAGTGAGACCGTTTAATGAAAAGTTTTGTTCGCGCACTCTATTGTGGGCTTTAATCAGTCTTCGGTTTAATGCAAGTATCAAAGCCATTGTATGTTCTGCAATGGCATAAGGGGAATAGGCTGGGACACGGGCCACTTTTATATTCAATTCAGCTGCTTTTGCTAAATCCACGTGATTGAATCCTGCTGAACGCAGAGCAATATATTTTATGCCAAAAGCATTGAATTTTTCAAGAATGTGTGCCGAGGCATCATCGCCCGTAAATAGACTTACTGCTTTAGAACCCGTTGCGAGAATAGCAGTTTCTTGAGTTAAACGACTCTCAAGCAGCTTTAATTGATGCTTGCCATCATTCGCTTTTACGAGATGCGGCTCTTCAAACTTATGCGTGCTGAATACTGTTGTTTTCATTTCACTTTTTTTAATTTCCTAACTGTATTAAAATATATACTAACCCTACGATGACAACAGTTCCAAAAATTAGCATCACGAGTTTCCCGGTCTTTTTAGAACCTTTGAAATAGGTAATACCAAGTTTTACAATCATATTGCTTATGGTTGCTGTTATAATGACATTGGTGGCCAGCGTGAGTTTTTCTTCCAATGACCCAAATTTTGCCATACTAATAGTTATTGCATCCGTATCTGCCAATCCTGCAATTAGGGCTGAATAGTATAAACCGCTTTCGCCAAAAAATTGATTTCCATAAAAAACTGCAAACAGGATGACCACATAAATACCACCAAACCCAAGGGCGTTCCAAATATTGAGCGGATTACCCAGATTGATAGCTGTTTTTGTGACATCTGTATTCTTTTTGATGAATAAGAGTGCGCTTATCAAGCAGATAAGGGTAAGAATAGTAAATGGAATGACTAAATTTAAAAGTATGGCACTATTGAAAATATAGGCCAGAATCGCAAGTCTGGGAAACATAATTGCGGAAGCTATAATGATACCCGCAGCATATTCTTTTGAAAGTTCTGGCGATTCCTTACTTCGCGAAGCATATATCCAAGCTACTGCGGTACTTGAAATCAATCCGCCTAAAATAGCAGTGAGCAGAATACCACGTTTAGAACCTACATATTTTACAAGAAAGTAACCAATGAAATTCAGAAATGACACTATCACTATTATCGCTCCAATCTCAAAAGGGTTAAGTAATCCCTCTGGACCATAATCTTGATTTGGTAAGAAAGGCAAAATAAGAAGCGCAATAATTGAAAACTTAATAAAAGCAAAGAGCTCTTCAGAAGTAATATTCTTAATGAATGTATTAAAGGTCGTTTTCAATGATAACAGCGTAACCACGACTACTGCGGTCGCAACTGCTTCCTTATGCAAATGATTGGCAACCATAACACCCAAAATTAGCGTAGCGAACAAGGCCATATTGGTGGTAATACCAGTCATAATATGCTTTTGTACTATGGAAAGATGACTCAAAGACAGAAACAAAAGAAATGCTGCCGCAATGATAATGACCAACCAAGGTGTATAGGTTGTGGAAAGATTTCCCAATATAAAACCAATAATGGCAACAATTGGGAAGGTTCTTATACCTGCAAAGCCTTGTTCTTCCTTCAATTTATCATATTCACGTTCCAGCCCAAGAATAAGGCCAATGCCCAGACTGATGAGCAGTCCAAGGATGAAAGGGTTGATATTTTTAAAGGCCTCGGTCATAACTACTTTTTTATTGCTTGGTTTGATAAAATCGCTAACTGTTTAATACATTGCGTTCTATTTTTAAACTTTTACCGATGCACTTTTCTTGCATGATCTTTCTGCCACGTTTTGAAGCCGAGTCCATCTTTAAACTTAAATCTGATTTATTTTCTTTAAGACCAACCTCCAAAGGGTAACCCTCAACAACTAAACGCGCCATTACGTAGCACAAGCTGGATTCCGCACCTTGATTTATATTAATATTTTCTTTTTCAAGACCATCATAACAGGCACCATTAACAGGGTTGTACATAATTTGCTTGAGATGGTTATTGCCTAAAAACCAATTAAATGCGGTATGAAGCTGTTTGGAGTATTTCTTTTTATGGGTAACTTTACAGAATAGGTCCAATGAAAGAATGGTATAAGCCACCTCAATGGGTTGTTCGCCGTGAAAGGTACGTTTGTTTCTTTTGTGAAACCATCCGTCATTAGAAATGACTTTAATTTGCCCTTTCATAAAATATTGTGATAATAAAAAGTCAAAAGTAGTTTCGGCAACGTCCTTGTATTTTTTATTTTTTGTGATTAGCCAAGCATAAAAAAGCGCTTCTGGCAATATACTATTGGCATAGGTCAGGTAATCTTCAAACCATTCCCATTTTTTATCACTGGTAATATTAAAAATGCGCAAGAGCTCTTGGGCCAATGTATCTGCTAACTGATTATATTGGGTTTTAGGCTCATTTTCTTGATAATAATAAAGTCCTTTTAATATAAAACCAATGGCTCTTGGGGATTTGAAATCCGCTACATTTCGTATGACGTTTTTAAAACAGTTTTCTGCTTTGGTTACTAAACTTTTTGGCAGGTTTTCTGTATCAGACAATACATAGCCAAGTGCCCAAATGGCCCTGCCATTGGAATCTTCCAGGTTCACTTCGGTATTCTGATTGGTAAATTGCTTTTCATAATCCACATAATTATAGAACAGTCCATCGTCCTGTTGGCAAAACACAATAAAGTCCATATAAATTTCAATGAGCCGCAGGACTTTGTCATTTCTTTTTTTCTTATAATACATAAGCATTGCTATAAGAGCCCTTGCATTATCATCAAGTGTATAACCAAAAGACGTATCCGGGACACTAAAATTTGAAAATTGAAGCATCCCAAAGTCAGTGGTCATGTCTTCAATATGGTCTGTTTTTATGGGTGGCAAACTAAAATCCAAAGAATTACTGTCTTGCAAATAATCCTGAAAAATATCGGAATAGGAAATGGCTACATTTTCCCAACTAAAAGCACGCATTTTAATAAAGGCATTTTTCCCCATTGATGTTGCTATGAACGGTTGTTCCAGCAAATCGATAACAGCGTCGCTAATTTCTATGGGATCTTCAAAATCATTCAATAAAATACCAGTACTGGGATCAAGACATTCTTTGGAATGGGGAATAGGTGTTGATATAACGGGGTTTCCGCAACTCATGGCATAAGCAAAAGTGCCGCTAACGGCCTGGTTGGGATCTTTAGATGAGAATAAGTAAACATCGGATAATGATAGATATTCCAACAAGTTGGTAAGTTCCAAATATTCGTTTATAAAAATGACATGGTCTTTAATATCTAAATTATCGACTATTGTTAAAAGTGCATCCCTATATGTTTCGCCTTCTCTCTTTAGTATTTCAGGATGTGTTTTGCCTAAAACCAGATAAACTGTGTTAGGGAATTTTTGGAGTATTTTTGGCAATGCACGAAGGGCTGTTTCTATATTTTTATTCTCACTTAATAAACCAAATGTTGAGAGCACATTTTTATTTTGAAAGCCATATCTATTTTTAAGCCGTTGTTTTTCTTTCCATAGTACAATATGGGTGCCATGGGGTATGACAGCTATTTTGTTAGTATCAATATGATAATCACTTTCTAGTATTAGTGCGGATTTATTGGTAAGAACGATCAGTTTCTCGGAAAGATCACCCAACGCTTGCACTATTTTAGTTCTTTTTTCATCTGGATAGGGTAGCACGGTATGAAACACACAAGAAATAGGGATGTCTAACTTTAGCAGAAAAGCCACTAAATGGCTACCGTAGTCACCTCCAAACAGCCCAAACTCGTGTTGTATACAAACCATTCCAATATCGTCCCTTTCATTTAACTTATTAGCTACTTTGAAAAAGGAACTTAACTCTTGGGCATCTATTTTATATTTAACTTCCTCTGGATAATCATTGGCGTCGCAGCACTCATTTTCCAGAGCACAAACCTCGATCTCTATGGTTGAGCCAAAGCATCTTTTCAAAGCCCGTATCAAATCTTGTGAAAAAGTAGCAATACCGCACTCGCGTGGAGGATATGAGCAAACAAATAAAATTTTATTATTTTTCATGATATAGCTGTTTTTTTTAATTCATTCAATAATAGTTGTAGGCTTACTTTAGCTACCGCCGTATGTTTGTCGGCCGCTCCATAATAGATATGAAGGTCGTCCCCGAACAATGCGGTCCCGGTAGGAAATACCACATGATCTACAACACCAAGCAGTTCCCATTCTTCGGTAGGGGAAAATAAGGGATAGGGCAATCGTCCAATTACTTTTATAGGGTCTTCAATATCCAGTAACGCAGCGGCGGCGTGATAGGTCTTTCCAATGTGGGTTTCACAAACTCCGTGGTAAATCATAAGCCAACCATCCTTTGTTTCTATGGGAGGGCATCCGGCACCGAGATAATTCACTTCAAAATCGTAGAACGGATCCATAAGAATATGATCGTGAAGGTTCTTTATATGATTTTCCCAAAATTCTTTGGTAAGGTTTTCCCACTTTTCAAACTGTACTATTTGTATTCCTGGCCATATACGGTGGAGCATTACAAATTTACCGTTGATTTTTTTGGGGAACAGGACAATGTCCTTATCCCTCAGATACCTATGTTTTTCATCTGCCAATCCAATTTGTGCAAACAAGTTGTAGTAATAATAATACTTTGGATTCAATCTTTCCTGATTACAATGCTCCAAATGGTATTTATATTCTTTGTAGGTAATGAATGGTGTGATTATCCCCTTTTTCTCAAAATGTTTCAGGTCTTTTGAAGTTGCCAAAGCACCCATGGCATTGAACCCGTCATAAGCTGTATAAGTTAAATAATAGATATCTTCAATTTTAACAATACGAGCATCTTCCACACCATGTTTTTCATAATCAAAATCACGAGTTATTAACGGGCTTGATTTCCTTTCTATGAGATCTAAATGCTCATTGGTTTTGGCATATCCAATGGTAGAGTAATTGCCATCTTCCACCGCACGGTAAAAGATATGCACCTCTTCACCTTCTTGAAATATTCCAGGGTTTAAAACCCCATTGCTCTCAAATTTCAATTTAGTGGGACTGAGCAGTATCCCTTTTTTCTCTATGGGTATTCTGGTATTAATTTGATGTGTATGTTCCATATTGTAATATTTATTTGGGGTCTTCCCTGTTGTATTTGTCCTTTAGCCTGACAATATCGTTTTCATCAAAATTTCCAAAAGCAATTTCAAGTACACTTACAGAAGAATCAGATGTTTTTATTTGATGTACGGTTTCCTTCGGGATAAAAAATTCGTCCCCTTTATGGCCAACTTTGGTATTGTCGCCAATTACGAAAGTTCCCGTTCCATCTATTACTCTCCAGAATTCTTCCCTGTTATGGTGAAACTGTAGACTTAGCTCTTCGTTTGGATTAACCGTAAGTATTTTTACGGTGCTAATCTCGTTATGGGTAAAGCGTTCAAAGTTTCCCCAAGGTCTTTCCTCTATGTATGTTTTCATTTTTCTCGTTTTTATTTTCCAAATAGTTCTAAGAGTTCGTGCAATTCTTTATTGACCTGATGTTGTTTGACCACTTCATTAAAAGGGGTTAAGTGCAATTGATTGTTTAAAATCCCGACCATTACATTCTTTTTACTTTGTAAAAGTGATTTTACGGCTTCCACCCCAAGCCTAATACCCAACATCCTATCTAAAGCAGAAGGATTTCCACCACGCTGTACGTGCCCAAGTTTTGTAATTCGTAAATCGACATTGGGGTTGACTTCCTTTATTTTTGAAGAAACAAGTTCGGCACCTATTTCATCGCCTTCTGAAACCACGACAAGAAAAGCATCTTCGCTATCGTAATTTTTAACCTTATCCAATAGATAAATAAAGTCCTTTCCACTCTCGGGAATTAAAATGGCATCTGCTCCCGTGGTAAGTCCTGAATGAATGGCAATGTAACCCGAATCTCTACCCATTACTTCCACGATAAATACCCGATTGTGAGATTCGGCAGTATCCCTTATTTTATCAATGTTTTCAATGGCTGTGTTAACAGCGGAATCGAAACCAAGGGTGAAATCCGTACCCGAAATATCGTTATCAATAGTTCCGGGAATCCCTATGAATGGGATATCGCATATTTCTGAAAAAGCAAGTAATCCATTAAATGTACCATCGCCACCTATGGCAATCAGGGCGTCTATTTTGTTTGCATTTAGGGTTTGCAGGGCTTTTTTTCGACCTTCCAGTTCGAGAAAACGTTTGCTTCGTGCGGTCTTTAGAATTGTGCCACCCTTTTGGGTCAGTTTTTGTAATTCGTGTGATTTAAATTGAACCAAGTCACCGTCTATCAATCCTTCATATCCTTTTCTAAAACCACTAACTTTTATACCAGTTGCTTCAGCCGTTTTTGCAATGGCGTACAAGGCTGAATTCATCCCTGGACTATCACCTCCAGAGGTAAATACACCTATATGTTTAATTTTATTAGTATTCATTTAAAATTGTTTTTTGTGATTTTTTATCTGAAACAGAAAAATCTTGGATGGTCTTCCATACAAATTCTGCTTCTTTTAGAAAGAACTGATGGTCTCCCCCTGTAGAGGTAACAGTTTTTACGTTTGTAAATTCTCTTGATAAGTCTATAGCATTTTTGAGCGGTGCAGTAGTGTCCTTTGCTCCGTGAATGAAAAGCACTTTTGTGTTTCTAATCTTTCTTGCAATCCCGTATAAATCTGTTTTTAGGATTATCCTCGTAAGCGAATAATAGTAGCTCTGCCAATGGTGTTTTTTTGCATCTTCATAAACATCATCCGTGAGGTTGTCTGGTTTAAATGCACGCGACATAAAAATGGGATGAATCATACAGATGTATTTAGAGAATCTGCTTGTTGATATTCTGTCCACAAAGGAATGTGAGGACATAATTTTTTTAAATTCATCTGCATCCTGATAAACAGGTATTCCAATAAAAATGCCTGCTTTGAGCCAATTTGAGTGTTTTTCCAATAGGGCCATTGAAATTATAGCGCCCATAGAATGACCGGCAACTATGGTTTTTCCATCATTGAATCCTTCTTTTTGCAAAACCAATTCTAAAGCTTTAAGTTGAACTGAAAGCGAATAATCACTTTGTGGTTTTGGCGAATCACCAAAACCCAAAAGGTCTATTAATAGCAAAGTGTGTGTTTTTGAAATGCTTTCTAAATTGCGTTTCCAATAATTCAATGACCCTGTCAAACCGTGCAGCAAAACGAGTTTGTTTTCACCCGCACCTATAATTTCATAATTTAAGAGTGTTTTGTCAGCATCATAAGCTGGGTGCTTAACAATCTTATAATGTTGATATCCTGCTATAGCGACCACAGGAAAAATGAAAAATATGGATATGAGTAGTAATGTCATATTTTTAAAGTTTTATCATTAACCAATATTGGGGTTTTACCATAAAACCTATTAAAAACCATACAAGCTGTGAGGTCACCCGTTACGTTTACAGCAGTCCTGAACATTCCCAACAATCTTTCTACACCAATAATAATGATGATGCCTTCGGCTGGAATACCGACACTTCCCAAAACAGAAGCGAGTATCACCACACCACCTCCGGGAATGGCAGGTGTGCCGATTGAAGCAGCAACGATGGTTACGATGACCACAATAATATTGAGCAAACTCATTTCCAAGCCATAGGCTTGGGCTATGAATAGCGTAGTTATGGTTTGATAGAGTGCAGTGCCATCCATATTGACGGTTGCACCTATGGGAATAATAAAATTGCTAATGGTCTTGTCCACCTTCAATTCTTCTTCGGCTGTTTGAAGGGAAAGTGGCATCACGGCCGCAGAGCTTGTGGTTGAAAAGGCCAATAATTGAACGTCCCTTATTTTTTTTAGGAAATGCATAGGGTTTGCTTTTCCAAGAAGCACAATTAGCCCTAAATAGAAAATTACCAAAAGTAATAGACCGAGCAGGACGACGCCAACATAATAGGTGAGACCGGAAAGAGAACTTAAACCAACACTAGAGGTAAGCTGCGCCATAAGTCCGAAAACAGCAATAGGCACTAGAAGCATTGACCATTTTACTACTGTCATACAGACTTCCTGAATGGCACTTAGAAGCAGCTTCACTGGGCGCAGTAAGGCATTTTCAAGTGATAGCACAGCTACACCAATAATGATTGTGAAAATTACAATGCTTAACATTTCACCACTTACCATAGATGCCAACGGGTTTTCGGGAAGTAAGTTTGAGATGGCATCAGGAATCGTTTCAATTCCGAAGGAAAGCTCTGGATTTTCCGTTGGAACAGCTGTAATTTCATTATGTTCAGCTAGAGCCTGTTGATGTAAAAAGCGACCAGGTCTAAAAAGTTGAGATAGTATGACACCCAAACTTACCGAAACTATCGTAGTACCTAGAAAATATAACAAAACCCCACCACCTAATTTTTTTAGACTGTCCTTATCATTACTTGCTATTCCAGTAATGATGGAAGCCACAATCAACGGAATCATAATCATTTGAACCAGTTTCAGAAATAGTACACCAGGCAATGCCAGCCAATTCCCCGCGATATCTGCTGTTTCTTTAGAAATCCATCCATTTTGTGGACTCAATAGCAGACCAAATCCAACACCTAAAAACAAGGCAATGATTACCTTAAGCCATAGACGACTTTCTACCAATCTTATGAGGTAGTGGTTAAGTGATTTTAATGATTTTATCTCTGTGTCAAACATTCTGTTGATTATGCTATATTAATTTTATTATCCAGATACACTTCCTGAACGGATTGTAATACTCTCACGCCTTCGCTAAAGGGTTTTTGAAATGCTTTTCTTCCCATTATCAGCCCAGAACCACCAGCCCTTTTATTGATAACGGCAGTTGTTACAGCTTCGGACAAATCTGATTTGCCTTTGGAACCACCACCTGAATTAATCAGTCCTATTTTACCCATATAGCAATTGGCTACTTGCAACCTGCAAAGGTCAATAGGGTGGTCTGTGGTAAGGGTTTTATACATTTCATCTTCATATTTTCCAAATCCTATCTCTTTGAAACCAAAATTATTGGTGGGTAATTTTTGTTTGATGATGTCTGCTTGAATAGTAACACCCAAATGGTTTGCCTGCCCAGTTACATCGGCAGCTGCGTGATAATCTTCCTTGTTGGTTTTAAATGCCTCGTTCCGTATATAGCACCATAAGATGGTGGCCATTCCCAGATTGTGTGCTTCTTCAAAAGCTTCAGCTATTTCTTTTAGCTGTCTGTTGCTTTCTGCTGAACCAAAATAAATCGTAGCTCCTACGGCAATTGCTCCCATATCCCAAGCGGTTTTTACCTTACCAAAGAGTGTTTGGTCATATTTGTTCGGGTAGGTAAGCAGTTCATTGTGGTTAATCTTAACGATAAAAGGGATTTTATGGGCATATTTTCGGGCATTCAAACCCAAAACCCCAAACGTGGAAGCCACCCCATTACAACCGGCCTCAAGGGCGAGTTTTATAATGTTCTCTGGGTCGAAATAATCTGGGTTTTTATAGAATGAAAAGGCCGCGCTATGCTCAATACCTTGGTCCACAGGAAGGATACTTAAATAACCAGTTCCTGCCAGATTTCCGTGATTGTACAATTGTGAAAGACTTCGAAGCACCTGCGGATTTCTGTTGCTACTGCCAAATACTTTTTCTAAACTATTTTTGCTTGGCACTTGCAATTCATCCTTTGTTATTTTTTCACAAACGTGTTCTAAATAGAAGTCTGCTTTTTCTCCTAAAAGTTCTACTATATTCTTGTCTGTTTTCATTTTGATAGTATTTAATGGATTCCTAAACTTTCATTTGTTTTGGCTATGGATTTTGTACCATCTGTTTCAATTCCAGTTAAAGCCCTAATAGCATCAATTGTTTCCGGGATTACAATAGCTTGGTTATCGACTACATAGGCATAAAAAAGTTCATCTCCCTGTACTTTGAGCATATCTTCCCACAGCGCAACTTCATACATATCGCCCCAAGGTCTTCCCATATCCAGAAACATTTCTTTAATGGTGTTGTTAGAAACCAAGCCTTGGTCATATCGAATTAGTTTAATACGACTTGAAGTTTTGAAAGCATTTAGCACTTCTTCCTTTGTCGCCTGCTTTTTCAATTTCACATTCCAGTAGTGCATATGGCTCAATGTTTCGGGTACTTTTACCGCTGCGGTGATGACATCCAGTTCTGGGTCAACACTTTTAGCATCTGGACCTTGATGGCTTGGGATATCTTTTTCGGGAACCATCGTATTCATAATACCACCTAAATGACTTTCCCAAGGGTCTGTAGCTCTTCTTAAAAGTGTACCTCTGGCATAATCCAATAAATCGGCTCTTTTTAAAGCGGTCAAGGTTCTTAAAATAGACGTAGTATTACAAGAAACTACTCTTGTCGCATTCAAGTTTAGAGCGGATTTGTAATTATTTTCTGCACTAAAGGAATGCCCTGTGGTTTCGTGTTTTTCGCCACCGTGCAAAATAAATTTTATATTCTGTTCTTTATAAATCGCTACATTTTGAGCAGCAATCTTTTTAGGCGTACAGTCCACTACAAGGTCTGATTTCTTTAAAAGTTCCTGCATATTGCCTTTAACAGAAATCCCTTCAGATTTCATATTATCAGCTGCATCTTGAGTTGCTGCGTATATGTTGTAATTCTTTCTTACTGCATTTTGAATACGCCAATCGCTGATGATATCACATACTCCCGAAAGCTTCATATCGTTTTGTAAGTTGATGGCATCTGCCACCCTTTTTCCAATGACTCCGTAACCTATAACTGCTACATTTTTCATATAAATTGTTTTTAATTAATTATGTTTTTTTGTTTTTGTCACTTGTATTCTTCATTCCCATCGGCATATTACCTTCATCGTCTGTATGTGAAATCATAAAAAGGCGTTCCGCCACAAGTATTAGAACAATCCCAATCGCTGCTACGATAAGCACCAAAGGATCGTTCAGATATTTTATATAAAGAAAAGCTGCCAATACCGCAATGTCCAATACGATGGCTATTAATGGGATGATAGGCTGAAAAACCACTTTGTTTTTAAGGTGACGGAACAGCCCCCAATGGATAGCGATATCCATAATAAGGTAAAAAATAGCCCCAATGGATGCTATCCTTGTCAAATCGAAAAGCACGGTCAGTAAAATGGCGAGGGAAGACGTGAATACTAGTGCTGGATTTTTTAAGCTACCAAGTTTGGTTAAAGAAGGCACCTGTTTCATATTGCTGAGCATTGCCAACAAGCGTGAAGAGGAAAAGATACTGGCAATGACCCCAGAAACCGTGGCAATAATGGCAATGCCAATGGTAATCCAGGAACCCCATTCCCCAAAAACAGGTTTTGCGGCGGCTGCAAGGGCATAATCTTTAGCTTCGATTATTTCAGGAATGCTTAAACCTCCCGCAACAGCTAATGCCAGGGCTACATATATCAGTGTGCAGATAAGTATGGAAAACACGATAGACCTACCAAGATTTTTATGCGGGTTTTTAATATCGGCCCCTTGGTTCGTGATAGTGGTAAAGCCTTTATAAGCAAGGATAGATAACGCCAAAGCGGCCACAAATCCGAAGCCTTGTGGTAATGTCTCAGTATTTTTGGGAATATAGTTTCCCGTAATATCGGCAAAACCTGAAATTGCAAGGCCGGCAATAGCTAAAATTGCTATTCCCACTACCTTTATAATAGCGGTAAATGTCGCGGTGGCACCAATAACCTTATTGCCCAGGATGTTCACTATATAAGCAACAACAATTAGCCCAACACCCAGGGTAGAGGCATAACCTGCATAGGACTCGGGAAATAGTCTCAACGTATATGCTCCAAAAGTGCCCGCCACCAGACTTTCGGAAACTACCATTGATACGTACATCAGCAAAGAATAAAACCCTGTTGTTGTTCCAGGTCCATAGGATTTGTTAAGGAATTTAACCACACCTCCAGACGATGGAAAAGCATTTGAAAACTTGACATAGGAATATGAGCTAAAACCCACCACAACAGCACCTGCAATAAATGCAATGGGAAATAGATCACCCACCAACTCTGCTATTTGCCCCATAAGGACAAATATGCCAGCACCAATCATTACGCCTGTACCAAGAGATATGGAACCTATTAGGGAAAGCTTATTATTTTTATCTGTGGTGTTTTTCATTTCAAAATTATTTTGTTCTGTTTTTAACCGAAGATTTCGGTTTAAAGTTTCTAATAATCAGGCGGTTGCTCTTTTCATAAGTGAAATAACTTACCGCCCAATTAAAACCAACCATCAATCTATTTCTAAATCCACTTATGGACATCAAGTGAACAACGGACCACAGCAACCAGGCGAAATAGCCTGCAAATTTAAATTTGCCCAAATCGGCAACTGCCTTGCGTTTACCTACGGTTGCTAAGGAACCTTTATCTTTATATTTGAAAGGTTTTATGGATTTGTTATTTATGATATTTAATATCGAATCGCCCAGGTATTTACCTTGTTGAATTGCTGCCTGCGCCACCTGTGGATGCCCTTTGGGTCTTTCTTCAGAAATAAGCGCAGCTATATCGCCTATGGCAAAAATGTTTTCGTAGCCTTCTACTTTTAAATTAGCATCGGTTTTAATCCGGTTGCCCCTGACTATGTGTTTTTCATCAATACCATTTGGGAATTGTCCTTTTACGCCAGCCGTCCAGATAAGGTTTTTAGCCAATATGGTCTTATCACTTTTGGTAGTGACTTCGTTGCCGTCATAATTGCTTACAGCTTCATTTAATAATACCTTTACATTCAAATCCTCTAAATATTTGAGGGTTTTCGATGATGCCTTGTCTGACATTGTGCCTAACAACTCATCAATGGCTTCTATTAGATAAATATTCATAATGGAAGAAGGGTACTCTGGGTAATCTTTGGGAAGGATGTATTTGCAAAACTCTGCCAAAGCTCCTGCCATTTCTACGCCTGCTGGACCACCACCTACTATTACAAAATTTGTCAGCGCGTCGCGTTCTTTATCATCACAAGTAATAGCTGCCTGTTCCAAATTTTGCAACATCATATGACGGATGTTGAGGGAATCGCGAATATCCTTCATCCCCAAACTATTTTCGGCCACAGAATCCATCCCAAAGAAATTGGTGGTCGTGCCAGTAGCCAACACTAGATAGTCATAAGAAACACTTCCCTTATTGGTCAATATAGTATTTGAATCAGGTTGAATTTCCACAACTTCTGCCAAACGAAAGAAAACATTTTTATAGCCATTGATTTGTTTTCTGAATGGAAATACAATACTGTCAGGCTCCAGGGCACTCGTTGCCACTTGATATAATAAAGGCTGAAACTGATGGAAGTTATTTTTATCGAGTAAAACCACTTGAACTTCTTTGTGTTTCAGTTTCTCAACCAATGCCAAACCTGCAAATCCTCCACCAACGATAACCACACGAGGTAATTTAGTATCGGGAAGACATATCTCATCTGTTATCTTACAGGTGGATTCCAACGGAATGCTATGTGTTTGCTTTTCTTTCATTTTTTATTTCTATCTCTTGCAATCAGTACTGAACATTTGGCATTTGTGGTCAAATATTGGGATACAGAGCCCAATACTAAGCGTGAAAGTGCACCGTGACCCTGAGAGCCTACTACAATTAAATCTGCACCCCAATTTTCTGCTTTTTCATTAATAGTACTTTTGGGCAGGCCACTAACAACACTTGTGGTTATGGTAAGTGCCTTGTTTTCGGCCTTGATTTTATCGAAAGCTTCTGAAACGATTTTGTTTCCCAATTTTTGAGCGTTACTTCTAATTTCTTCTATGTAATTTCCTATCTTGCCGCCCATAGTATGCAATCCCAGACCGGTTGTTTTAGGAAGTTCATAAACATTTATAATATGAATTTCACTATTTGAGGATAGGGTCATTTTTATAAGTTCGTGAATGGCTACTTTACTGAAATCTGAACCATCTATGGCCAATAATATTTTCATAATTTGAATGTTTTAGTTGGTTGACATTTCTTTCGATTTTATAAGTTTTCTCCAATACAAGTGTTCATATAATCCAGACCAATACATACCAAAGGTGAAAGCGAATAATAATTCTTCAATTGGAATTCCTAGAACAAGAATATGGGTCAGGTTGTCCAGATTCCAGTACAACTCCACATATTGGGGATAGAACGGAAGGATGCTTCCGAAATAAATGAAGTACAGTATGGTAAACAAGATTCCTCCAACCCATATCTTTCCTTTTAAATCTGGGCGACAGTACAATGTTGCCAAACCACCTAAAAACATTGCAATGATGCCACAATAGATGTGGTTAAGCGTGGTGAAAAGACTAAATATGACAAATACAATGGCTGGAACAAAAAGTATATAAATATGTAGCTTATGTCTTTGGTGGCTCCGTTCGGTATGAGGCATATCTATATAGCCTTTTTTGAATATCAGATTATACAATACCGTCCCTATTCCGCCAATAGCAAAAGAGAAGATAAGGCTCTCAATATCAAAACCTGTTCTTTCCGCTAAATGGAATAGGGAAGGTGGAAACCAATATTCTGGAACAAACAAGGGTTCTGTTAGGCCAAAGGGCATAGTGATAAGGCTCATTTTGAGCATTTCTTTTCTATGCCTTTTTTTTGACAAATAGATTGCCGCCCAAAGTGCGAGAATTATAAGTGACCATATGAACCAGACATATTGCATAAATTTTATATTACTCTCTTATTTTTTGACTTTTATTTGCGCATTATAAAAAGCCGCAATACAGGCACCTATTAGCCATCCTAAAATAAATATCTGTACTATTCCCAAACCGGCTTCCCATAATGGCACATCCATCCTGATAATGCTTGTGGTATCTAATCCGTGCAATAGGCTGTTGAAAAAATCGATAGTGGCTTCTCGACCTGCTGTTGACATAACTATCATACAGCCCAAGTAAATTAGTGCTCCCGTAAGACCGAAAGCAAATCCGAGTTTTTTTACGTTTAATCGATACATAATTTTAAAGTGTTGAGTTAGTTGTCTGATTTTAAAATCTTTTTTGATTCCTCAAATTCTTCCTTGGATATTTCGCCTTTTGCAAAGCGGTTTTTAAGAATATCCAGTGGGCTGTCCTTCTTTGTTTTTTGATAAGGGATATCTGCTGGGATAAAGAATATCCAAGCCAATAAAATAATCCATATAATCCACCATATTAGGTGCATACCTCCAAAATGTCCTTCGTAAAAATGCATAATTTTTGGTTTTAAGTTGTTGTTAATTTAATTCTGTAATTGTATAACCATTGAGCCCATCAAGTTGCTTTTGTAATTCGGCAACAGAAAGTGCTTCATTCATCGTGATAAGTGCAGCACCTTTTGGTGCCAAAAAGATCTCTGCTTTTTCTATATTGGGATGTTCTTCTAAAGTCTTTTTTACTCTTGATACACATCCACCGCAGCTGATTCCGCTTATTTGAAATTTTTGTTTCATCATTTAGTATTTAATGGTGATGATGCCCTTTGTGTTCATCTTTTGGTTCTGTTTTTGAAACATCTCTACCGTGTTCGTGTTCTCTTTGTCTATTCTGTGAATGATTGTGCCCACCGTGGCGATGTGAACCGTGAGGCATAAATAAGTGACAAGCAAACATAAAGAGGATGAAGATGAATAGAGACGAACTGCTTCCTATACCTAATGATGGTGCAAAAAAGATAAACAGTAATGGTAATCCACAACCGATGACCATCCATATCCAGTGATTATTTTTCATTGTTGTTTATTTTAAAAGTTAAAATTAATGATGCTCGGTATGCTCACCTTTGGTTGGGCTATCCATATCGTCCATCTTGTTCATACCCTGCATATCCATTCCTTTTTCGCCCATCATCTTTGAGCAGGATTCCATACAGTCTTCGCTCATCATCCCTTTTTCGTGCATCATTTTCATCATAGTGCCCATCATTTTGCCGTCATTCATCATTCCGTTCATCATTGAGTGCATCATTGTACTGTCTTTCATCATCATTTGCATTCCTTCTCCTTGCATCATTGAGCTCATCATTTTTTTGTTGCCCTGCATCATTTTCATTGCGTGTTGGTTGTCGTGCATACTTTCCATAAATTCGGTCATATAGTCGTGATTTTTGGAAATGGTGTTAAAAACTTCTGTACGAGTTTCAGGATTTTCCATTAATGCTAAAGGATCTGTTTCTTGTTTGCAGCTGGTTAAGCTTAAAAGTCCAACTGCCGATAAAACAATTAGTAGTGTTTTCATAATTTATTTTTTGAGTTAAACATTTATTTTAATTTTTATAAACCCATTCCCATCAATCTAAATATCTATAGTTGAGGGAATGGATTATCAGCTATTAATTCGCAGACTTTAAAAAAGCTTCAATCTTTGTGATTTCCTTTTCAGTTAAATTTGCCCGAATTCTCATATGTAAACTTATCGTCTCCCAGTCGGTATCATTATAATCTGCTGGTGAAGGTGCTAAATGACACCTATTACAAGCTTCTCCCCACATTTGAGCTCCAGATTTTTCAATTTTGAATTCTTCTTCTACATCTGTAACAGCTGTGTATTTATCCTTGGTGGAAGAACAACTCACTATTAGTGCTCCTGAAAAAAGAAGTACTATTCCTGCGATGAATATTTTATATATTGTTTTCATGATTATTGTGTTTAAAAATTTATTAGAATCCTATAGCCCAATGAATATAAAAGCCATTAGTTATACCGCCTCCATCATGACCACCAACACTGTCAGTTGTTTGGTATGCTATTTTTATGACTGACCGCCATGTTAACCAATAATTCAGACCGAAGGCATATTGTTCAGATTGTTCTTCCCATTCGGCGCCTTCTGGTGCATTGAAATTAGAGTATCTTCCAACAAACTCAAGTTTCTTCATAAAATCACTTTCAGCCATCGTCGGGCGATAACTTAATTGAGCATAAAAAGAGTTGCTATTATTGCCGAAAGTATATTCTTCCTCTTCTTCTTCACCATCTTCTTCATGTATTTCGATAAAAGTTGCATCATCAATATCAGAGTTGTTGTACTGCCCTTTAATGTCTACAAAGCCTCCAAGTGCTGGTATTTGTTTTACAAATGAAAAGTCTAAAGCGTAAAGAAAAGCACCCACATTTTCGTATTCTGAATCTCTATTACCAACTTTACTTGTTGAATATGTAGAAAAGCCAATTTCAGTTGAGGAATCTGCAAAAGGCAATAGCCCAATACGACCTCCAAAAGCTTTACTGTTATTATTGTCTTCAAAATTTTGAAACATTAACATACCAGCTTCTTCAGGTTCTTCACTGCCATCCTTTAGTCTTGGTCCGTTTGTTGAGTATACAGCATAGTTTAAAGAAGGTCCTCCAAGGTCAAAAGCACCTCGTAGCTCTACACCAATACCAGATGAAGGCGCAATACCATCATGACCATAACCTAATGGTGTTGTGGGAAGTCTGTTAATCCAAGCTGGGTGTAATCGTTCCATAAATGTGCCAAAAGGCAGTAAGAATTTACCAGCTCGTACGGTCATGTTTTTATTAAGAACGTACATTACATCGGCATATTCAAGTCCTACTTCAAGCTCATTGCCTTCTAGTACAAATTCTAATTCTGCCTCGAAAAGTAGCTTATCGGAGTGTTTGAATAAAAAGATGGGTGCAAATGCAGACCCTACGTATGATGATTCTGTCTCATCATCGTTACTCATGGTATTTAGGCCTGTATGGCCATAACCCCTTATCATAAACTGGGTTTTGCTCGGGTTAAATGGCTCGGTGGTTGTAGTGCTGTCCGTGTCAAAATTATTGTAAGTTTGCCCATAAACTGTATGGCCAACTCCAAATATTAATATTAGTATGATTAGTTTTTTCATTGTTGTAGAGTTCTTAAATAGTTAACAAGTTCCCAACGTTTTTTCTCTGGAATGGATGTTTTATACGATGCCATTGGTGCTCTTCCTTCTGTGATTTTCCAAAAAATTGCACCGTCAGATTGAGATTGAAACTCTTCGGTAGTCAAATCTGTTGGTTTAGGCGTCAAACCTGCTCCACCCATACCATCTCCTTTACCTTTTGGGCCGTGGCAAACAAAACATAACATTTTATATGTCTTTTTACCCGAAGCAGCTGCAGTAGCATCTCCTTTTAAAGGATTTACAATTTTGTCAGCACTGGCTGGTGCAACCCATTTTTTTTGCTGTAATGCTTCATATTCATCTTTTGGGTTATGAGTAAAACTTACAAACAAGACATATATCAAGCTTGCGAATATTGTACTCACTAAGATTTTTTTTGTTTTCATAATTATTTGGTTTTAAAAAATTAAATTTATTTGATTTGCAGATTCTTTATCTGCATAACTTTCGTTGATATCTATATAATTTCATCATAGAAATTCCGTTTCCAATTTCCTGTGTTTTTGTAATCGGTCATACTCATTCCCACCACTTCCTTAAACTGTCTGGATAAATGATTTACACTGCTATAATCCAGTAAATAGCCGATATCAGAAAAGGAATGTTGTTTAAGTTGGATAAGTTCTTTAACCTTCTCTATCTTCAATTTGATAAAATACTTTTCCAGAGTGGTCTGTTCGTTGGCTGAAAACAATTTGCTCAAGGTCTTGTAATCCTTATGAAGTCTTGATGCTAATAGTTCAGATGTTTTTACCTTAATATGTAATGGTAACTCTTGCAATTGTTCTATTAGTATGACTTTCATTCTTTCTACGAGCATTTCTTCTTCTTTTTGTACAATTTCAAAATCATTAGCGTGAAGCACAGTTGTAACAGCTTCGACAATTTCATTGCTGGTTTTTTTTGGTGCTTCTACCAATAATCTTCCTAATTCTAATGAAAGCACAGTAACTCCCAATTCCTGTAGTTCTTGCTTAATAACTTTTAAGCAGCGGCTACAGACCATATTCTTAATCCAAAATTCTTTGGGTCCTTTCATAATAATCGATGTATTGCTATTAGGCATTTTGCCAAATAGTTTGAATTTTCTTAATAGTACAAGGTTAATAGTGTTGTTGAGAATTGGGTACAGCAACATTTAGCCAGAAGATGTTCTTTGGCTATAATAGAGGATACAGATTGATATGTTCAATCTGCAAGGAAGAAAATCAAATTAAGTAAGTCTCGTAAAGAGTTTGTATGTCCTTGGATATCAAGGGCGGCCTATATTGTTTAAAAGGAACTATATTTTTTTCAAGCCCTTCAAATAAATTTACGTAAGCGTAGAAAAAAGTATTAAGGAAAATTACGGTTTCGGCCTCAAGTTTTGTATTAGCCTTTTTAATGGTGTCATTTCCAGTTTTTACAAAAGATTCATTACTACAACAGTCTTTTTCTTGTAACGTAGTGCACTGCTTTAACGGTGAATCTTTCTTTTGAACCTTTTCTGTGCAGGTTTTTGCTTTGTTCCAAACAGCTATATCTACCAATTGATTACAACAAAAATGCATATCTACCGTAAAAGAAGAGGTAGAAAACAGTATTAAAGCTGTTAAAAAGAAGGATACTATTTTAGAAAAAAAAGATTTCACATTATAAAATTAAAAATTTTTGTTCAACAATCAAAAATTTGTTCAATTAAAGAAAGTATTCCTAAAGCTTTTTATGCTAAGTATTTAGCTATTAAAAAACATAAAAGGCACTTTACAAAAGTAATTTTAAACGTTGAACAAAAATATGACTTTTGTCATCCAATTAAATTTTTCTCAAAATTCATATCCGACGGCAAAATTAAACCCAAAAGGATGACCAGGTCGTAATCCTGCTGGTACACGAGATACCGCATATTCTGTATCAAATAGGTTTATCACGTTAGTTGATAATGTAAAATTTTCATTAAGGAAATAATGTGCAGATAAGTCAACGATAAAGTTAGAATCTACTTTGAAATTTTCTGGAATAGGCCCAGAACCAGCCTTGGTTCTAAATGCACCTGTATAGCGTGAATTTAAGTTTACTTCAAATTTCTTATGCTGTAGCCCTAATGTTACATTTAATTGGTTTTTTGCAATGTATGGTATTTCATCCCCTTTGGTAACCACCCCATAGATATCTTCGTTACTGTCAAAACTGGTCAGGAATTCGGTATCGGTAAGCGTATAGGAAATCGATAGAGGGAGTTTAAATTTCTCTGATGTATTGTATAGCAAATTGTAATTTAGCAAAAGCTCAAGGCCACTTACACGAACTTCACCTGCATTAAACTGGTCGAGGCTTCCTGTGCCACCTGTTGCAGCCAAATCACTTCCCAACAGATTTTGATAATCATTGTAGAACCCGACAAGTTCCCCTGAAAAACCTTTAAAGCCAAATCGAGAACCCAACTCATAATTAATGCTTTCTTCGGCATTTTGCCCAGGTGTATTGCTTGGTGGTGAAAACCCTTTATGTACCCCACCGAAGACCGATATATAGTTATTGAATCTGTAATTCGCACCTATGCCGGGAATCCATACATTTACATTGTTCTCGCGAAAAGATAAATCCTGACCAGTTCTGTTTGGGTCGTCAGTACCATAATCCATTCGTGTTAAAGTAATATTTTCATAGCGCAAGCCTGGTGTTAAGGTGAGGTTCTCAATTTTAAGGGTGTACAAGAGGTGCGCCGCCAATGCTTTTGCACTGCTTATACGATTAGCGTCAGTACCTTTTTCGGCCACCGTGGTTCGTATTAATTCTTGGTTTTGAAATGCGTACCTGTCCACCCACTGAAATCTGTCCTCGTCATCTTCGTGGTAGCGTATTCCCGCTTCCAGGGTTTGTAACCAATCCGAACCCCATCGTAATTGGGCAATGGATTGAACACCATTTGAAGTATATACTCTATTATTTGCCTTTATTCCCATAACATCGTCTTGGGTGTTTTCATTTCCTAAAATGGTTTGGTATTCTAAGGGGTAATCCTGTGGTGCGGACAGGATATTACTAATACTCACCCTTTCGCCTAAATTTACATCGTCCAATTTGTACCAATTCCGTTTGAACTTATTCAGGTAACCAGTAGTGCTTATATTCAAAGAAGGGGAGACTTGTATGAAATGGGTAAGCTGGTATTGTTGGTGTTCGGCATTCATAACATCCTCGGATGATGCCCTGTATCTTCTATAAGGGTTTTCTTCAAAATCTTCATCGGTCAATCCCAAGTAAGTTTCGTTCGCTTCTTCTTCAGAATATTGGATTTTAAATGTTAGTGACTGATACGTTTTCGCATCTAAATTTGAGTTGACCCTAAATTTGGCCAAATAATCAGATTTATCAAATCCTGTATTGCCACCACCATCTAAATCCTTAAAACCGTCTGAGCTGAAATTGAAATAATCCGTTACAAATCCAAAGTTTTTATAGCTATCACCAATGAGCAATTGAGTGTTTCTGGAATCATAATTCCCTGCGGCAATGGAAGCTCGTCCAGAAAATTTGTCTGGAATTCGGGACGATATCATATTAATGGCACCACCAGTGGTATTTGGTCCATATTGAATTTGACTGCTTCCTTTTAAGACTTCAATGGCCTGCATTCGCCCAATGGTAGGAAAATAATAGGCAGCAGGTGCGCTGTAGGGTGCAGGGGCAATGAGAACACCATCTTCCATCAAATTGATTTTTGCGCTACGTTCAGGAGATGTGCCTCGCAAACTTATGTTTGGGCGTAAACCAAAACCATCTTCTTCATAGATGTTAATCCCCGGAACTGTTTGTAAAACCCTGTTGATATTGGTGTAAGAAAACTTTTTTAAATCCTCTTCAGAAATATAGTTCGCAGAACCCGTTTTGTTTTTGACCTCGAATTTACTGCCCAGTATGGTGTTGGCAGAAATAATGACCTCTTTTAAGCGTTCCGTTTTTTGTTGGAGAGAATCCTCTTTCTGAGGATTGGTTTGTGCACATAGGACTGTAAGTTGTAAGATAAATAGTAGGAAAAATAGAGTTCTCATTAGCTATAAATTATTTAGAATGATTTTAAATAGAATGCAAATGTAGTATGCTGTTTTTAAAAATCCAACATTATTTAGAATAATTCTTAATAAAAATCAGAAGGTAATTTTGGCTCAACAATTTACTCTTTGAAAAAGATTGATCACTATAAAAACCCAATGTGTTATGTAAATTATTTGTTAAATAAAAACACTTTGATAAAAATTTTATACTTTTGTATAATAAATGAAAAAGATTTTCTTTAAAATATCAACTTTTTGCATGGCACTTTTAGTGTTTGTCTCGTCATTGTCTTTCACAATTGAGAGTCATTATTGTGGTGATATTTTAGTGGATACTTCCATGTTCGGTAAGGTTGAGTCTTGTGGTATGGAAGTTAAACAAAAACCATCGTCAAAAGAATGTGATATTACCAAGAAAAACTGTTGTAGTGATAAGCAATTAGTTCTTGAAGGTCAGGACACTCTAAAGATTTCTTTTGATAAATTAGAAAAAGAACAACAGTTTTTTATTGCTGTTTTTTTTCACACGTATAATAATCTTTTTGAAGTTTCAGAAGAAGTAATCCCTTCTTTTAACAATTATCCTCTACCTATTATTGTCAGGCATATCTATAAGCTTGATGAGGCCTATTTAATTTGATTTTTAAACAATAGTTTTTTTATCCTACGACCACAATGTTGTAAGGATGATTTACTGTATTTGGTGTTTTCCAAATACCAATGTTTAAAAGTTTAATGATCAAATTATATGTTGAATAAAATTATAAAATATTTTCTTGAGAACAAGTTAGTGACTGTTCTTATCTTAATTGCATTAATCGTATGGGGTGTTTCTACCTCACCTTTTAATTGGAATACTGGGTTTATTCCTAAAGATCCTGTTCCGGTGGATGCAATACCGGACATAGGTGAAAATCAGCAAATTGTGTTTACACAGTGGCCAGGTCGCTCACCACAGGATATCGAAGATCAGATATCCTATCCAATGACTACTTATTTACTTGGAATACCCGGTGTTAAGACCATTAGAAGTTCGTCAATATTCGGGTTCTCTAGTATCTATATTATTTTTAATGACGATGTTGAATTCTACTGGTCGCGGTCCCGGATTTTAGAAAAATTAAATTCACTTCCAGCCGGCCTTTTGCCAGATGCCGTAACGCCAACTTTAGGGCCTGATGCTACAGCTTTAGGTCAAGTATATTGGTATACATTGGAAGGTAGGGACAAAGATAATAACCCTACAGGCGGTTGGGATCTGCACGAAATACGCACCGCACAAGACTTTTATGTAAAATACGGCTTAAATGCAGTTGATGGCGTTTCAGAAGTTGCCTCTATAGGAGGATTTGTTCAAGAATATCAAATTGATGTAAACCCCGATGCCCTTAAAGCATACAATATTCCATTACATCGTGTCATGCAGGCTGTACAAAAATCGAACAGGGATGTTGGAGCAAAGACTATAGAAATTAATCAGGCTGAATATCTCGTTAGAGGTCTCGGATATGTAAAAAAGACTGAAGATATTGAAAAAGCGGTGGTTGCGGTTCAGGATAATGTTCCTGTGCGCATTAAAGACATAGGGGTTGTCAGTTTGGGGCCTGCTACACGAAGGGGTATACTTGATAAAGGCGGTGCCGAAGTGGTAGGAGGTGTTGTGGTTGCCCGTTACGGTTCCAATCCGCTAGCGGTCATCAATAACGTTAAGGATAAAATTAAGGAAATTGCCCCTGGATTACCAAAAAAGACTTTGGCCAATGGGGTAGAGAGCCAATTGACCATCGTACCATTCTACGATCGTACACAATTGATCCACGAGACCATAGGTACTTTAGAAAATGCCCTCTCCCACGAAATCTTAATTAGTATCATTGTTGTACTAGTATTGGTACTTAACTTGCGCGCATCCATTATAATTTCCAGTTTATTGCCTGTTGGTGTACTAATGACTTTTATAGTCATGCAATATGCAGGAGTAGATGCCAATGTAGTCGCCCTTTCGGGTATTGCCATTGCCATTGGAGTAATGGTGGATGTTGGAATTGTTTTTGTTGAAAACATAATCCGGCATTTGGAAATGCCCGAGAACCACGGTGTTAAAGGAAAGGAACTCATGCAGGTCATTTATAAGGCAACGGTGGAAGTAGGATCGGCTATCACAACGGCATTGGCTACTACCGTAGTTAGTTTTGTGCCTGTTTTTGCAATGCAGTCAGCAGAAGGAAAATTGTTTAGACCTTTGGCATTTACAAAAACATTTGCACTATTAAGTGCGTTTGTTTTAGGTATTATTGTGCTTCCTGCTTTGGCACATTTTGTAATGGGTATAGATTACAATAAAAAACGAGTACGCCGTTTCTGGTCTATTCTGTTAATTGTAGCAGGAATTCTTTTTACTTTTTATGCACATATGTGGTTGCCATTGGTTATATCACTTATTGGTTTCAATAATCTTATGGAACCTAGATGGCCTGAGAAATATAAGTTATATCCCAACTATATTAATTTAGGATTAACAATTTTTATAGCTTCCTTTTTCCTTACTGAAGAATGGATGCCTTTAGGTCCTCAAAATGGGATTATTATTAACTACTTCTTTGTGTTGTTTTTAATTGGAATCATACTAGTAGCACTTATGGCGATTGTTCATTTTTATGCACCTGTTTTGAAATGGTGTCTGGAAAACAAAGGAAAGTTCATGCTTATCCCATTTGTTACCTTGTTTTTTGGGGTATTGGTATGGATAGGGTTCAATACCACCTTTGGATTTGTAGCTAAAGGTTTCGAAACAGTAGGTTGGAAGAGTGTTAGGCAATCTTCAGGTTGGACAGCTGCATCAAATTTATTTCCTGGAATAGGTTCAGAATTTATGCCATCATTAAACGAAGGAAGTTACCTCTTAATGCCCACTTCTATGCCACACTCTGGGGTGGAATATAATAGGAATGTGGTAGGGCAAATCGACATGATGGTAGGGAAAATTCCTGAAGTAGAACTAGTGGTTGGGAAACTGGGACGCGTAGAATCTGCACTTGATCCCGCACCAATTTCTATGTATGAGAACATCATCAATTACAAGCCCGAATTTATTCTAAACGAAGCAGGGCATAGGGTTCATTTTAAAGTGGACCGCAAAGACAGATTTATTACCGTTCAAAAGGATACCCTTACGAACGAAGAGGCATTGGCAAGAGGAATTACCGAAGAAGACTTGATTGTGGACGAAAATGGAGAATTTTTTCGAAATTGGAGACCACATATTAAATCACCGGATGATATATGGGATGAAATCGTAAAGGTTACCAAAATACCTGGGGTTACTTCAGCACCCAAATTACAACCGATTGAAACACGTTTGGTGATGTTGCAAACAGGTATGCGCGCTCCTATGGGAATTAAGGTATTTGGGCCAGATCTGAAAACTATAGAGGATTTTGGAATGAAGTTGGAAGAGATATTAAAAGGAGTGCCATCCGTTAAGTCAGAAGCTGTATTTGCCGACCGTATTGTGGGAAAACCTTATTTGCACCTCAATATAAATAGGGATGAAATATCTCGATACGGCCTTAATGTTGAAGATGTACAACAAAGCATCGAGACCGCCATTGGTGGTATGAAAATATCCTCTACCGTTGAAGGAAGGGAACGGTTTCCTATCAGGGTACGTTACCCAAGGGAACTTAGGGATGATCCCGAATCATTAAGTAAAATTTTAATCCCAACCCCGGTAGGGGCACAAATACCGCTTTCCCAAGTAGTCGATTTCGAATATGTGAGAGGGCCACAGGCCATAAAAAGTGAAAATACCTTTTTGGTAGGCTACGTGCTTTTTGATAAAAGGGATGGGTTTGCTGAAGTTGATGTGGTAAATGACTCACAGGAAGCCATTCAACAAAAAATTGATTCAGGTGAACTCATAGTCCCTGCTGGAATAAGTTATAAGTTTTCCGGTAGCTATGAAAACCAGATCAGAGCTGTGAAAAGGCTGTCCATTGTAATACCGATCAGTTTGATCGTGATATTCTTGCTCCTCTTCTTTCAATTCAAGACTGTCATTGCGTCATCCATTCACTTTTCAGGAGTATTTGTCGCTTTTGCCGGAGGATTTATCATGTTATGGCTTTATGGACAGGATTGGTTCCTTAATTTTTCCATTTCGGGCGTAAATATGAGAGATCTTTTTCAAATACATACTATCAATTTGAGCGTTGCCGTTTGGGTCGGTTTTATTGCACTTTTCGGTATTGCGACAGATGATGGTGTAATAATGGGTACCTATATTCACCAGGTCTTCGAAGAAAAGAACCCTCAAACAATTCCTGCTGTTAGGGCAGCCGTTTTGGAGGCTGGGAAAAAAAGGGTGCGACCAGCGATGATGACCGCTGCGGTGGCAATCATTGCTCTTTTACCGGTGCTTACTTCTACTGGTAAAGGGGCCGATGTAATGATTCCTATGGCTATTCCAACTTTTGGCGGAATGACCATACAGATCATGACCATGTTCGTGGTGCCTGTTCTTCAGGCTTATTGGAGGGAAACGGTCATTAAAAATCAAAACAAAAAAATTGAAAAACAATGAAAAATATAATTATAACCGTAATATTATTTAGTGGTTTGGGCTTACAGGCCCAAACATTGGAAGATTATTTCAAGATTGCAGCAGAGAATAACCCCGGATTACTTTCACAATACAAGGAGTTTGAAGCTGCCTTACAAAAAGTACCTCAAGTAAGCACCTTACCTGATCCATCTTTTTCGTTTGGATATTTTGTTTCACCAGTCGAGACAAGGGTTGGGCCACAACAAGCACGTTTTTCATTAACACAAATGTTTCCTTGGTTTGGGACATTAAAGGCTCAAGGAGATGCCGCTACGCTTATGGCAGAGGCAAAGTACCAGTCTTTTTTGGATGCCAAGAACAAGCTCTATTTTGATGTCTCGGCTGCTTATTTTCCGTTGTACGAACTTCGAGAGTGGATGAAGATCGAGGAAAGGAATATAGCCATTTTGGAATCTTATAAGACCATTTCCAATTCAAAGTTCAAAAACGGCAACGGAACCTTGGTGGATGTGCTACGCGTAGATATTATGCTAAAAGAAGCCAAGACCAATTTAGCAATTCTGAACAAAAAGAAGAATCCATTAATGGCAGCGTTTAATAAACTACTCAACCGTGACGAATTGCAAACAGTTGTCATAGCTGATTCTATTGTTGTTGAACCTGTTCTATCGGATTATAATAAAGATGATCTTACACTAGATCATCCACTACTTAATTCAATTGATTTAAAGACAAAAGCAAGCGAGGCATCAGAACGTGCAGCAATTAAGCAAGGATACCCAAAACTAGGGTTAGGCTTGGACTATGTAATGGTGGGTGAGCGTACAGACATGACTTTAGTCGATAATGGGAAGGATGTATTGATGCCAATGTTAACTGTAACCCTTCCAATATTCAGAGGTAAGTACAAAGCAGCAGTCAAAGAAGCACAATTAATGCAAGAGAGTTATTCATTCCAAAAAAAAGAAATAGAGAACTCACTGAATTCAAACTACGAAATGGCTCTGTTCGATATTCGGCAACAAACAGATTTAGTTTCATTGTTTGATGAACAAATAGAGGAATCAAAACAAGCATTGAATCTATTATATACGGCATACGGAAACTCGGGAAAAGATTTTGAAGAGGTGCTCCGAATGCAACAACAACTACTAAAATACGATAAACTAAAGATAACTGCACTATCCCAATATAGAATTGCGATGGCAAAACTCGATTATATTACAGCAAAAAAATAGCATCATGACAAAAGAAACTAAAAAAATAATACGTATAGCAGTAACTACACTTTTTGTAGGGCTATTGCTTGGGTGGTTCTTTTTTGGAGGCTCCAAAAACGATACGGTTAGTGAACATCAACACGATAGTGAAATGGTCGGGGAAACCATTTGGACCTGTTCCATGCATCCTCAAATAAGACAGAACGAGCCAGGGGACTGCCCAATTTGCGGCATGGAATTAATCCCCTTGGAAAGCGACGACAATTCAGAACTGGACCCAATGGCCATTAGTATGTCGCCAACTGCAATGCAAATCGCTAATGTAGGTACAGAAATTGTAGGCAAGGCCAAGCCTGTAAAATCTGTTCGATTGAATGGAAAAGTTGAGGCTGATGAGCGATCTGTTTATTCACAGTCTTCCCATATTCCTGGACGTATTGAAAAGCTAATGGTCAATTTTACTGGCGAGTATGTCAACAAAGGTCAAGTAATAGCTTCCATTTATTCGCCAGATTTGGTCAATGCTCAAGAAGAACTTTTTGAGGCTCGAAAAATTGTGGAAACAGAACCGCTTCTTTTTAACTCGGCCAAAGAAAAACTGAAAAACTGGAAGCTAACTGATAACCAAATTGCACAAATTTTAGAATCTGGAATTGTTAAAGAAGAACTCCCTATACTGGCAGATATATCGGGTTATGTGACCGAAAAAAAGGTCAATCTTGGGGATTATATCATGAAAGGAATGGCTATATATGAGATTGCCAACCTAAATAGTGTTTGGATCTTATTCGACGTTTACGAATCGGATATGGCATGGGTAAAAAAGGGGGATGTAGTCAATTTTACAGTGCAATCCTTGCCTGGAGAAAGTTTTAAGAGCAAAATTTCATACATAGATCCCGTAATCGACCCTATGACACGAGTTGCAAAGGCTAGGGTAGAGATAAACAATAGCGGTTTAAAACTCAAACCCGAAATGTTTGTGTCAGGTACCGTAGAAGCAGAATTGCCAATAAAATCGGATGCTATCATAGTTCCTAAAACTGCCGTGATGTGGACCGGGCAACGTTCTGTAGTGTACATAAAGAATACTACAGCCAAGGGTGTTAATTTTATGATGCGTGATGTTACGTTAGGACCGGCTTTGGGAGATGGATTCGTCGTGAATGAAGGGCTTCAAGAAGGAGAAGAAATAGCCATTAATGGTACATTCAGTATCGATGCCGCAGCGCAATTGGCTGGTAAACCCAGTATGATGAATCCCGAGGGTGGCCCTGCCATGACTGGGCATAATCATGGTGGTGGCGCTATGCCTACCACAAATGAAACTTCCAAAAATACGGTTGCTAAACAGGTATCGGTTAGTCAAAATGCCAAAGATGCCCTTAAGCCCCTTTTTACTGAATATCTGGTCATGAAAGATGCCTTGACAAATGACAACTTGGAAGTAGCCAAAAAAGCAGGCTCAAATATCTTAAAAACGGTTGATGGATTGAATATGGCTTTATTTACTGGCGAATCGCACAATGTTTGGATGGGTTTGAGCAGTGATTTAAAGAATACACTCCAGCATGTTCAGCATTTTAAAACACTGGAAGAGATTCGAAAAGCGTTTCAACAGGTATCCAATACTATGATTGGACTAGAAACATCATTTAACACCAACGACGGGGCATTATATGTTATGCATTGCCCCATGGCAAATAACAATAAAGGTGCAGATTGGTTAAGTATTTCCAAAGAAGTAAAAAACCCATATTATGGACAGTCAATGCTTACTTGTGGCGAAATTACAAAGGAAATTAAATAGGAACTCTCAAAGAGATTTCTATAAATTCTTAAAAAATAATAATGACAGTGAAAACTTTTAACACAATATTACTCTTATTCTTAACTTCATTAGTATTCTCCCAAGTCGGCACAAATAGTGATGACAGGAAAGAAGAAGGACGACCCGTCAAAGAGTATAACCTTACCCTTGAACAAAGGGAGATGACCCTTGGAGGCGTAACGTCCAAGGCAATGACCATAAACGGCCAAATTCCTGGTCCAGTCTTGGAATTTACCGAGGGAGACCTTGCCATAATCAATGTGACTAATAAAATGGATGAGGAAACATCAGTCCATTGGCACGGATTAATACTTCCAAATTTTTATGACGGTGTTCCATATTTAACAACACCACCTATTGAACCAGGGGGGACATTCCAATACAGAATTCCAATCAATCAGTCTGGAACTTATTGGTATCATTCACACACAATGTTACAAGAGCAAAAGGGTGTGTATGGTTCCATAATCATTCAGCCTAAAGAAAAAACATTGGATTATGATAAAGATTTGGTAGTGGTATTGTCTGATTGGACTAATGAAAAACCAATGAATGTACTACGTAACTTAAAGAGGGGTAACGAGTGGTATCAAGTTAAAAAGGGTACAGCAGTACCGTTGAGTAGGGTAATTAAAGAAGGTGCTCTGGGAGCACAGTTCAAATTTTGGCGAGACCGTATGGAAGGTGCAGATATTGCAGATATCTACTACCCTGCATTTTTAACAAATGGTAAAAAACAAGCAGACTATCCAGAATTTCTACCAGGTGAAAAAGTAAGGCTTCGTTTTATCAATGCATCGGCATCTACCTATTATTGGATGGATTTCGGAGGAGGTAACCCAATGATTGTTTCAAGTGACGGTATTGATGTGGAACCTATATCAAAAAGTCGCTTCCTTTTCGGTATTGCTGAAACCTACGATGTAATTGTCACCATTCCAGAAGGTACAGTAGAAATTACTGCCACGGCACAGGATGGCTCTGGTGATACCTCTTTACGTATAGGACAAGGAACACTTTATCCCGCAAGAAGAATTGACAGACCAGATAAAGTGGAAATGATGAAGCAAATGGCTAAAATGGATATGAAAATGGGAGCTCCTTCTATGGTAGGCAACAAAAAGAAAAACACACCCGAAGTTTTGATGCAGAAGTACGGGATGAAGATGGATATGAAAGATGGGCAAATGAATATGAACGATAATATGTCTATGAAGGATGGCGCAATGAATGATAAAATGAATATGGATGAGCATATGAACCATAATGATCAAATGATGCAAAAGGACACTTCTTCGTTTGATTACAACACCCGAAAGACCTATTTCAACTATGATTTTTTAAAGGCAAAAGAAAACACCACATATAAAGCAGATTTACCAGTAAATGACATTTTATTGAACCTAACTGGAAATATGCAGCGTTACGTCTGGAGTATGAACGGTGTACCCTTATCGGAAACGGATAAAATAAAAATCAAAGGGGGAGAGGTAACAAGAATTACCCTCAATAACCTGACAATGATGCACCACCCAATGCACCTTCACGGGCATTACTTTAGGGTGATTAACGAAAATGGAAAACGTTCCCCATTAAAGCATACCGTTAATGTGCCGCCGATGCAAAAAGTTGTTATCGAATTTTATAACGAAGAATATGGCGATTGGTTCTTTCACTGTCACGTACTGTATCATATGATGGGTGGTATGGCACGCGTATTTAGTTATGACACACCAAGGGACAAAAGAATGGCAGATTATCCAGTTCAAAAACTAATTGATGAGACTGACCACTATTATTCCTGGGGAATGGCTCGATTAGGTTCTAATTTTTCAGAACTTTTTCTAACAACAAGTAATATCCGCAATGAATTTGGTTTGAGAGCAGAGTTGGACTACGACCAAAACCTTGAAGCGGAAGTAAATTACAATAGGTACCTCAATGATTGGGTACGTGTTTATGTAGGAGTAAATACCGAAACTGAAATTCCGAATTCGTACGATGAGTTCAATACCGTTGGACTGGTTGGGGTTAAATACTTTACACCTTACCGATTTAATGTAGATGTGAGTATAGACCACCAATTACGCCCAAGAATACGTCTGGACAGAGAGTTATTGATTTTCCCAAGAGTTTTTTTAGAGGGAGAATATGAATACAGAATTGATTTTGGCTGGGTAAACGATTTGGAAAACAACAATTCTTATGAAAGTGAGACCCAATGGTTGGTAGGAGCTTCATATATCCTTTCAAGAAATTTTTCAATACAAGGAAATTATAATAACCGATATGGTTGGGGCGGTGGATTAACAGCCAGATTTTAATAATTAAAAGATAAAGTTATGATGTATACGTGGATTATAGTATTAGGAGTAATTGTCTTGGGGATTATCCTATATGCTGGAAAAAACGGAAGCAAAATACTCAAGAAAGAAAGTCCTGAGGAAATTTTGGGCAGACGGTATGCCAATGGTGAAATCACCAAGGAAGAATATGAAGAAAGAAAACGAGTCATTAATTCTAAAAAATAAAAATATGAACTATTATTTCAACAAAACCATTAATGGAACTTTTGAAGAGGTTATTGATAGAGTCACACAAGAATTAAAAGAAGAAGGCTTTGGTATCCTAACAGAGATTGATATCAAGGAAACATTAAAAAAGAAACTGGATGTCGATTTCAAGAAGTATAGAATTTTAGGAGCGTGTAACCCGCCCTATGCTCATAGAGCTTTGCTTGCAGAAGATAAAATTGGAACAATGCTGCCTTGTAATGTTATAGTCCAGGAAATTGAAGCTGGCGTCATTGAAGTTGCAGCCGTAAATCCAATGGCTTCAATGCAGGCAGTAGAAAACGAAAAGCTAAATGAAATTGCCAATGAAATATCCTCTAAACTGGATAACGTAATTGAAAAGCTATAATTATAGGGTTATAGGTAATAATAAACAGAAATGCATAGTAACATAAAGGTATATAATAAATGTTAGCACTAAGTCCAGGAATATTAATTATCCCAATATTTTCACTTGTATTGGTAAGTATTTTATATATCCATTTTTATAAAAAAGTTGCCGATACGTCAAACTACAAACGGATGATTACAACCATAGCTTTAGTAGGTTTTGCTTTAAACCTTATTTGGGAGTTGGCTCACGGGCCATTATATCAAGGATTTAAGTATGATTTCAGTCATATCTCGCTTTGTACATTGGCTTCAATAACCGATATGTTGACCCTTCTGTTACTTTTCTTTGTCTTTAGCCTGGTACTTAGAAATGTGTATTGGATTGAAAAACTTAGTTTTTCAAATGTTCTTTTGCTAATGCTTGTAGGAGCATTAAGTTCAACACTTGTAGAAATCTGGCATATTAACAGAGAGGATTGGTTGTATGCCGAATCTATGCCCTTAATCCCAATAGTAAAAGCAGGCGTTTCGCCAGTTCTTCAATTCACAATATTGCCAATAATTATTTTTAGTCTAAGTAAGAAATTAATATTAAAAAAAGAAAATTAAATCAAGTAAAACACTTAAAAACAATAGAGAAGATGAAACAATTAAAATTAACATTAGGTACAGTTGCAATAGCATTTATAACCTTAACAGCGGTGTCTTGTAAAGATGCGAAAACAGAGAACACTACCCATTCTGAAACGAGTGCTGATGATGACCATTCAAAAATGAACCACGATGGTGAGGATATGGAAATGGCAATGAATGGAGATGGAGATTCTCAAGCAGTCTTAAATGACTATTTCAACTTAAAAGATGCCTTGGTAGCAGATGATAATGCCAAAGCCAAAGAGTTGGGAGCAATCCTCGCAACATCTTTAGGCAAGCTTGACATTTCAAAATATACGGATGCCCAGCAATCAGATTTAAAGGACATTGTTGAGGATGCGGTGGAACACGCAGAACATATTTCAGAAAGTGATATAGCCCACCAACGAGAGCACTTTAAAATTTTAAGTAAGGATGTAACAGATATGGTTGCCATTACCGGAACAGAAAACACCTTGTACCAACAATTCTGCCCAATGTATGATGAAGGTAGTGCTTGGTTAAGTATGAGCAAGGATGTTAAGAATCCTTATTACGGAAGTAAGATGTTGACCTGTGGGAAAGTCCAAAAGGAGATTAATTAAATGAAGATTGTGAAAATCATAGCGATTGTGTTATTGGTAGCGTTTGTGGGGATTCAATTTATGCCCACAACGCGCAACCAAAGTGATTCTGTTCCTTCCACCGATTTTATGTTGGTCAATAATGTGCCAGAGAATATTCAAAAAAAGTTACAGGTATCCTGCTATGATTGTCACAGCAATAATACGCAATACCCTTGGTATAACAAAGTTCAGCCTGTTGCTTGGTTTCTGGAAGACCATATAAAAGAAGGCAAGGCTGAATTGAATTTTAATGAATGGGATTCGTTATCAAACAGAAGAAAAAAGAGCAAGTTAAGGTCAATCATCAAACAGATTGAAAGTGACGAAATGCCTTTATATTCTTACACTTTGATTCATAAAGACGCAAGCTTTTCAGAAGCTGAAAAACAGGAACTAATCCGTTGGATAGAACAATTAAAAGATAGTATATAAACAATAACAATTAAAAACAATAAAAATGAAAAATTTAAAAATGAGTATCGCAACAATGCTATTGTTAGCAGTTTCTTTTACCAATGCACAGGAAAAGGAAAAAATGAAAATGGACCATAGTAAAATGGACCATAGTAAAATGATGAATATGAATAGTGATACAAAGGCTGAAGCAATATTAAATGATTACTTCAACCTAAAGGATGCCTTGGTTGCAGATGATACCAAAAAGGCAGCCCAAGAAGGCTCTAAATTGGCCGCTTCACTAAAAGCCTTTGATGCTTCAAAGTATACGGCAGAAGAACAAAAAGAATTAGCTGACATAATTGAAGATGCCACAGAGCACGCCGAACATATTGCAAAAAGTGATATGGGCCATCAAAGAGAGCATTTTAAAACCTTAAGTAAGGATATGTCAGATTTGATAGCAATTACAGGTACAAAAAACACGCTGTACGAGCAGTTTTGCCCAATGTATGATGGTGGTAGCTCTTGGTTGAGTAGCAGTGACCAAGTGAGAAACCCATATTATGGCAGTAAGATGCTTAAATGTGGTAAAGTAAAAAAGACTATTAATTAGATAATCCCCTTCCTTAAGTTTTGGAATCTTTCTGGTTTATTAGTTAACAGAACGGTTCCAGTCTTAAGGAAATATTAATAGTCATTAAGTCCTGTCACGGGAAGGAAAGAAATGTTGATGGTTAGTGTTAACTCCTTCCCTTGTCAGGCACAACGAATTTTAAAAAGCAAGATTTGATATAATTAATAGCAGCCTGAAGAAGGAAGGGAACTAAATTCTCCCTAATAATTGATTAATAGCACTTCTCTTCCTTAGTCAGGTGAAAATGAAAAATGAAAAAGAAAGACTTATAGAAAAGTGCTTGATTATGGGAGGGAGGCCTATTTTTTGATTGATGGATAGAGCCTAACTCTCATTGTCAAGTGCTATTTAAGAAGAAATAAAAGTTTGAATTAAAAAAACGATGAAAGATTGTTGCAAAGATGGTTGCAAACACACAACTGAAAAATCGGTTGCTAATAAATGGATTAATTATATAGTCTATACAATACTTATTATAATAGTTAGTGGTGCATTGGCACTTCAATTATTTAGTTAAGCAAATAAATTTAAGATGGTTCAAGAAAGCAAAATAGAAAAACCTGGAAGTACAGGGTTTTACAAACAACTATTAAAAAAGGTATTGCTTACTGCAAGTGTGGTCATTGCACTATCATTAAGTTATACATTATGGGCAGATTTAGATTCTGATAACCAGTTTCTTGCGCTTATAATTGTTGGTATGGCTTTGGTGAAAACGGTTTTTATTGTCAGGCTCACTTTTATACAGCTAAGTAAAATAATAGGCGAAAGTCATCAACTTACACACGTTCTTACATTATTTGCTGTGTTAATTATTTTAATTGTTCTTTCGTTTTCAGCAGACTACCAAGCATTATATATTTTGAATTCAGAAAATTTTAAATCAACTACATCACTCAACAGATCATTTATACCTCAATTTTTCGAGTTTATATATTTCAGCTTAATTACTTTTTCATCGGTTGGGTTTGGTGATGTAGTACCATTAACTATTTCGGGAAAACTTTTAGTGATGATGGAAGTTTTTTTAAGCTTTTTGGTACTCGTATTTGGTATAGCCAACATAAATAGAATACACGTCAATAAATAAAACATTATAAAACCAAAATTATGAAAACACTAAAACTAACAACAATCCTAATGCTAATTATGTTTGCCACAGGGCAACTGTTTAGCCAAAACGCAGATTCAGGAACAGAGAAAGAAGCTGTTCTAAAAGTAATGAAATCATACAAAGATGCCCTGCAAAACCTAACGACAGAAGGTACGTTCGAGTTATTTGCCAAGGATTCCGAAGTATTTGAATCAGGTGGTATAGAGGGTACCTATGCAAACTACATAGAACATCAGTAACCGTTGCACAACCCCTTAATTTTTTTAGACCTGAACCAATA
>CERN01056529.1_pt1 | contig 84989 bp, 82 predicted proteins | sample 530761 | NCBI WGS metagenome assembly CERN01 (sample SAMEA2620947, study PRJEB7988) | marine metagenome | isolation source: saline water (ENVO:00002010), including | reverse complement strand
AATTCAAAGGACACTTTACCCTAAAACGATAAATAGAAATTATGAATATTAAACAAATCTCCCTCATCCTACTTTTGTTTTCATCTCTTTATGGATTTTCACAAGACGGTATACCCGTATATTCAGAATATTTGGCTGATAATTTATATATACTGCATCCATCGATGGCAGGAGCCGCAACGCACAATCAAATTCGTTTGACGGCACGTCAGCAATGGTTTGATCAAGATGAAGCTCCAAACCTTCAGACACTTAATTTTAATGCACGTCTTGGAGAACGCTCAGGGGTTGGTGTTATTTTTTATAATGATAAAAATGGTTATCATTCCCAAACAGGAGGATATATAACATATGCCCACCATATTATGTTTTCTAGAAGTGAAGCAGATTTAAATCAGTTATCTTTTGGATTGAGCGCCGGATTAACACAATCACGTTTGGATGAGACTCAATTTGACCTCACAGATTTTGATCCTGTGATTGGAGGAATTATTCAGAGTACTTCATACTTTAATGTAGATGCCGGGCTTTCGTATAACTTTTTGGATTTTTCGGCACATTTCACAGTAAAGAATATCATCTTTCAGAATAGATCAATTTATACTGAAAAGTATGAATCAAATAACCAAAGAAAGTATTTAATTTCAGCTGCGTACGCTATCGGTCAATATGGAGCGGATTGGAGCTACGAGCCTTCTTTCCTCTTTCAATGGAGCGAGCGTACTGGTGAACAGGCTGTGGACGTAAACTTTAAAGCGTATAGAAAAATGGATTTTGGGCAATTGTGGGGCGGATTATCATACCGAAGAAGTCTTGATGGTGCAGAATACCTTAATGGTGAAGAGATAAAGGCACAAAAACTTCAATGGTTCACGCCAATTTTAGGAGTAAATTATAAAAACTTTATGTTTGGGTACAACTACTCTTACCAGTCGGGAAATGTAAAGTTTGAGAGTGGTGGTTTTCATCAAATCACACTAGGTTATGACTTTTTGGGTGGAAGACCCGAACCGTACGATTGTAATTGTCCTGCCATTAACTAATAAAGTTTAAAAAAAGGCCTGATATTTATTCAGGCCTTTTTTTTTCTCGTGAAATTTATTGCCACGTATAATTTTTCTTTTTGGCTTGTTTTTTTATGGCTTCAACCATAGCATTTTCCAAACCATTGTTTGTTTCTTTGGAGTGCTCGGCGATGTACTTTCGGCGTTGCTCGTTTAGCTCCATGATTTCTTTCTGAATCGCTTCTCTTTCGGAACGTTTGGTTTCGAGATATTTTTTTATTTCCGAAGTGCTTTTTCCTTTCAATTCCTGCGGTAATTCTTCCTTTTTCAATTTTTCATAACTAAAGTCTGCTTCTTTTTCAGCATCTACTAAATCCCAAGTACTGTTAGTGTATAAATGGCTTCCTTTTGAAACGGTGCGGCTTACTGCGTTTGCTTTACTATATTCTTCAGCATTTGAATCTTGCTCATTTTGCATCGCCTTTTTCATTTCTCCACGGGTTCCATAAGGTACATAGGTGTTGTTAAGTTTTATATTTAGTTGAATTATTACATCATCATATGGAGATGGAACATACACGGTTTGCTGGTTTTGGTTAATGGCCATATAGTCGCCATAGGTAAGTTGGGCGCCATCTTTCCAATAGCTGTCAATTCCGTGGCGGTAATCTCCACAGAAAATCGTGTTTACAACCACCCCATTTTCCTTGGCATTTGCTGCAGCATCTTTATAATTTATGCTTCCTTGCGTAAAAGGTTCGTTTCCGGCAATAAAAACCATTTTTAAATCGTCATCCTCATTGCCCCAATCCAATTTATTCAATGATTCTTGAATAACAGCACCGCAATACTCACTGCCGCCATTGGTTGTTAAGGAGAATAGTTCTTTGGAAACATCGTCTAAATCTTCCGTAAAGTTTAAAATTTTTCTGATGTAATTGTCGCGCGAACTCAAATTGTCATTCCCATATTCGTATAAAGCTATTTGAAGTTTTGGTCTTTCATTTCGGCATTTGGCGTAGCTCAATTCGTTCACTATTTCCCAAAGCTGTGCCTTAGCTTGGTCTATGAGGCCGTCCATGCTGTTACTCGTGTCCAGCAGCAGGGCAACTTTTATATAGTGTTCTTTTTTCAAATTTTGGTCTTCGACCGTAGCTAGTAATTGATTGTCGGGTTTTTTAGTTTCGGCTTTGCACGAAAGGGTCATGGTGAAAGCTGCGAAGAGTAAAATAATCTGTAACTTTTTCATAATTGATATTTTTTAAGTGATTTTAAACAGTATAAACCTAGTGTAGACTTTGTTGAAAAAAAATCTACTTTGAGGAAGCACTTTATCTGCCTTAGGGAAGCGTATATTTGGATGAGTGAAGTATTCTTTTTTCACATAAGTTGAAGCTATTTCAGAAAAACGTAATTTTAAGCATTGCAGTAAAGTGTGTATGTTTACCGTTTTAATATTAAAATGAAAAACTTTCTTTTTCTATTTACGGCGCTTGCCATTTTTTCTTCCGATGCATGCTTTTCACAAGCAAATCGGCAATCGGAAAACAGACCTTTTATGCTGAAGGGGGAAGTGGTGGACGGCGAAACCAATATGCCAATCCCAAAAGTGAATGTTGAAATATTGGGCGGCCAGTACACTACCACAAATCTTTCGGGACGTTTCGCCATTTCAGCAAAAATAGGGGATGAGCTTATTATAAAAAGCGATGATTTTGTAACGGTTTATTATACGATAACCAAAAATGACTTTATTACCGTTCGCGTTGAAAAAGCCAAGGGAGAAACCGAACCTGTGATTTCTAAAAGTCCCACAAGCAATATGCAGGCAGGCTTTAAGGTTTATTTGGATTCTGCTAGGTTTTTTCTAAAAAAGGATGCCCAGAAAAGTATTGAATATGTAACCCGCGCCTTGGAACCGGGGCGAAATAAAAACATTTCAAAACAGGAAAATGGTCAAGCTTTTGAGACTTTGGGCGATATCAACTTGTTTTGGAACCAGCCAGATCTGGCGGTCGATAATTATAAACGAAGTCTCCAAAACACGCTGAATACAGAAGTTTCCATAAAATTGGCAAAGGCATTTGCGCAGAATAAAAATTACCAGGAAAGTATTGCAACACTTCAGAATTTATTAAAAGGAAACCTCTCAGCTTACCAAAGAGTAGAAATTTATGAGAGCTTAGGCGATACCTATAAGGCTATTGGCGATGGCGTGAAAAGTGTTTTCAATTATCAAAAGGCACTGGATGTAGCCAAGGAAAACCAAATCACCCCAAAAATCACCAACCTAAATTCCAAAATTGGTGAAGCCTATGCCCAAAGCGGGGCGCTGAATGAAGCCGAGGAATATTTTGACAACTCCCTAAAATTGGCCAAGAGGGAAAATAAACAGCGTGCAGTTTCTGAAAAAAATAAGGTGGCAGATTTCTACAACCAAAATCGAGAGTATGACAAAGAAATACAGCTTCGTGAGGAAACCTTGGAAGAACTGAACACGATGGGCAAAGGCGCTACTGTAGAAGACGAGGCGCTTACCCCACAACGTCAAAACTATAAAATAGCCAATGCCTTTGTGGCACAGGAAAAGTACGAACAGGCCATTCCATATCTTGAAAAAAGTATAGCTGAAGCCGATAAAAAAGAAGATTTGATAGTACAAAAGGATGCTACCCGTAAACTTTCAGAAATTTATCGCGACATCGGTGAATATGATAAAGCCACCGAAAGCTACCAACGGTATGTGGAAGTTGTGGATGAACTTTATGTGAAGAAGGAACAGGAAATTAGTCAAGCGGCACGCTTCACCAAAGAAATCACCCTAAAACAAAACCGTATTGCCAGTTTGGAAAACGACAGAAAGTTAAATGAAAGCCGTTATAAACTAGCCTTTGAAAACCAAGAATTGATAGAGCGAAATAGCCAAATACAAAAGTGGGTTATCATTTCGTTGGCCATTATTGTTTTGTTACTTGTTTTTGCGGCTTATACACAGTATAAAAACGTAAAACAGCAAAAATTCGCAAACAATCTTTTGGCTCTCAAATCGCTTAGGTCGCAGATGAATCCTCATTTTATCTTTAATGCCCTCAACTCAGTTAACAGTTTTATTGCGGTGAATGACGAACGTGCCGCAAATAAATATTTGACAGATTTTTCACTTTTAATGCGCTCAGTCTTGGAAAACAGTGAAGAGGATTTTATTCCTTTGGAAAAAGAAATTGAACTTTTGGAACTCTATGTGAAACTTGAACATTTCCGGTTTAAGGATAAGTTCGACTATAAATTTTCAGTAGATGAAGCCATCAATTTAAATGAGTTTGTAATTCCACCAATGTTACTTCAGCCCTATGTAGAAAACGCTGTATGGCACGGACTTCGGTATAAGGAGGAAAAAGGCTTGCTAAATATTGATTTTAAAAAAATAGATGCTAAAACCGTGAAGATTACTATTCAAGATGATGGTATTGGCCGCACAAAATCAAAAGAATTCAAAACCGAAAACCAAAAAAAGCAGAAGTCCAAAGGAATGGGCAATACGCAAAAAAGAATTGCTATCTTAAACGAAATGTACAAAGACAAAGTGGACGTAACCGTAGCGAATGTTTTCGAGAACAGCGAAGGTACCCGCGTGGAACTGATTTTAAAGAAAGATTGATGAAACTAAACGCAATAATAGTAGAAGACGAGGAAACCAGCAGGGAAATCCTTAAAAATTATTTGGCAAAGTATTGTCCCAGCATCGCTCTAAAGGGCGAGGCGGGGAATGTGGATGAAGCCCTGGTTCTGATTCGAAATAATGATTTGGATGTGGTTTTTCTCGATGTGGAGATGCCCTTTGGCAATGCGTTCGACTTGTTAGACAAGGTTGGCGACCGCCAGTTTGAGACCGTTTTTGTAACGGCGTACAACCATTATGCTATTGATGCGCTGAATGCACACGCTTCCTATTATTTGCTGAAGCCCATTTCCATAGATAAGTTGATCGAGGCCGTTGATTATGTTTCAGAAATAAAAGCTAAGGAAAACAGTCTTCAAAATTCAATTTTAAAGCCACTGCAAACACAAGTGGCTGGCAAAATAACCATTCCGCTGCAAAACGGTTTTGAAGTGCTTCAAATGGAAGAAATCCTTTATTGTCAAGCAGATGATAACTATACGCAGATCTATTTAAAGAAAGGAAAACGACTGGTAAGCAAGACGCTAAAATATTTTGAAGATTCCCTGTCAGAAAACGGTTTTGCTCGCGTTCACAAATCCTATTTGGTAAATGTGAACGAAATAACCGAATACAAAAAAGGAAAGGGCGGGAGCGTAGTACTTTCCAGCGGGAAGGAAATAATGGTTAGCCCTTCGCGAAAGAAGGAATTGCTAGCTTATTTTGGCTAAAAATTTATTTGGAAACGCAAGTGTGATGCTGTATATTTATAGCTCAATTGGAAGCCGAATATCCTTCACGCTTTAGTGCCTTTCCAAGAGATTTGAAATTTAATTTTTTTCAGCCCTAAGCCATCTCTATGCCGACTCTATGCCGACCCTATGCCGACATTATGCCGACCCTATGCCGACATTATGCCGACTCTACCTCATAGATACTCCCTAAATACCCTATAAAAACGTCACAATTAAGTTATTCTAATTTTACAAAGAACTACAAATTACAACCGATGATATTAAAATCCGTAAATGGAAAACATCCAGAAATTCCCAAAGATTGCTTTATTGCTGAAAACGCCACTATTGTTGGTGATGTGGTAATGGGCAATGAATGCAGCGTTTGGTTTAACGCTGTGATTCGCGGCGATGTGCATTTCGTTAAAATGGGCAATAAGGTAAATGTACAGGACGGTGCGGTAATTCACGCCACCTACAAAACCTCTCCCACTACCATAGGCAACAACGTATCCATTGGGCATAACGCTATTGTTCATGGTTGCACAATCCATGATAATGTTTTGATCGGAATGGGAAGCATCGTCATGGACGATTGTGTGGTGGAGAGCAATACCATTATAGCCGCTGGAGCAGTAGTGTCAAAGAACACTAAAGTTGAAAGTGGAAGCATTTACGCCGGTATTCCCGCCAAGAAAATTAAAAACATAAGTCCCGAACTTACCAAAGGCGAAATAGAGCGCATAGCCAATAATTATGTAATGTATTCCTCTTGGTTTAAGGAGTGATTTAGAAATCCTTTTTCTCCACAGAAATCTTTTCACAATATTCCTTTAAAAGAAATTTTAAAGTCTCAGTTTCCGCATTTGTGAAAAATTGAAGATTGGGCGTAGTATTCTCATCCCGAAGCATATCCAGACTTTGAAGCACAGTCTTGGTTTGTCTGGCCACGGCTTCCCCTGAATCTATAATTTTTACGTTTGCAGGTAGAATGTTTTTCAGCTGTGGAATAATATATGGATAGTGGCTGCAGCCCAACACTAAATAATCAATATTGGCAGCAATCATTGGCTTTGTATACTTCTTCACTAACGAATGCATTTCAGGACCATCTAGATTTCCCGCTTCAATTAAAGGTACAAGGCCTTCGCCAATAATTTCGACAACATTTATATCCTTTGTAAATTCCTGTGTTGTTTTACTGAAGAGCGCACTGCTCAATGTTCCTTTGGTAGCCAAAATACCAATGCTTTTTGTAGTGGTTTGCAGCGCCGCTGGTTTTATGGCAGGCTCTATTCCTATAATTGGAATATCGTAATTTTTCCGAAGGGCAGCTATAGCATTGGTAGTAGCTGTATTGCAAGCTACTATTATAATTTTGGCTCCCATTTGGATTAACTTCTCAGTGTTTTTAATGCTGAGTTTGGTGATTTCTTCCGCAGTTTTATTCCCATAGGGAGCATTTTTACTATCCGCGAGATAAATAGTGTGCTCCAAGGGTAACAACTTGTGGATTTCCTGCCAAATGGAAGAACCCCCAACGCCAGAATCAAAAACGCCTATTGGACTGTTTTTTTTCATTACGTAAATGTAGCCAATAAGTTGAAATTAAGGTATAAAAAAACTGCCCACAAGTGCGGGCAGTTTTAAAAATTTTCTTTTAAAAAAGAATTACATTCCCAATTCTTTTTTTACATCGGCCATTAGGTCTTTTCCATCGGCAAGAATTACGCCGCTACCTAAGGTTGAGTCTAGCACATACTGATATCCTTGTGCTTTTGCAACTTTTTGAATGGTACTTTGGGCCTTTTCAAGAATTGGCTTAAAAATATCTGTTCTTTTCTTATCTAAATCCTGAAGTGCTTGTTGTCTGTATGCTTGTATATTATCCTGCATTCCTTGAACTTCCTGGAATCTTTTTTGGTTTTCTTCATCACTTTTGCCTGCAGCTTCAGTGTCGTACTGTTTCATTTTGGTTTCTAGCTCTTTGGCCATTGCCTTTATTTCAGTATCATAGGTTTTCTGCACTTTTTCCAATTGGCTTTGCGCAGCCTTATATTCGGGCATTGCCTCGATTAGTTCTTGAGCATTGATGTGTGCAATTTTGGACTGTGCGTTTACAAAACTTGTAGCCCCCACGAATAGTGCCATTGCAACTAAAACTATTTTCATTTTTTTCATTGTAAGTGTATTTAATTTAAGTGTTATCTTTTTATTTGATTATTATAAAACTATTTTATTCTTGACCATCACCTTCATCGCCTTCTTTTCTTCCTTCAGAAGGATTATTTCTGTTTTGACGGGCATTCATTATTGAATCTCTTCTTTGTTCTCTTTCTTCAATCAAGCGTTGTCTGCGTTCTTCAAATTCAGCTTTTTTGGCAGCACGGATAGAGTCACGTTCCTTTTGGCGCTGGGCCATCATTTCTTCACGCTCTGTTTTTTTGGCTTCAACCAGTTTTTCGCGCTCCTCCTGTTTTTCTTGAATTGCTTTTTCTCTTTCAGTAATAGCACCTTCTTCTTCAGATGAGAGTGCTTCGCGACGCTCTATTTCGCGTTGCTCTTTTTTATTAGCAGCCTGTACTCTTCTGCCTGCACGTTCAATACTTCGCAGTACCAAATCACTGATGTCATTTCTTTTTGCTGCGAAAAGCATAACCACGTCTGCAGATTTGTCAAAAATAAAATCATACTTTTTATTCTCTGCAATTTCCTGAACTATATTAAAAACTTGATCTTGTATAGGCTGAACCAATTGTCTTCTCTGGATCATTAGATCTCCATTTGGGCCAAAACGATCCTGTTGGTATTGAAGCATTTCATCTTCCTTAATTTTAATTTCCTCTTCGCGCTCGTCAATCAATTCTTTGGTAAGAAGAACCCTTTCGTTTGCAAGGTTCAGTTTCATTTGGTCTATTTCCTTCTGCTTCTTTTCAATATCCTGTTTCCAGCGTTGTACCTTTCCTTCCAATTGGATAGAGGCTTCTTTGTATTCTGGAACACTTTCCAGGATATATTCCATATCAATATATCCTATGCGAACGCCTCTTTGAGCTTCTGCCATAAAGGTGAAGCAAAAAAGGAAAAGGGTAAAAAATAGTATTTTTTTTGTCTTCATATTATTTGGTTGTTGTTTAAGAAAATATCGTGCCAATTTTTAAAATTGTTGTCCAATGATAAAGTGGGTTTCCCATCCATTCTTCTCGGTTCCGCCCAAAACAGGGTCAAAGCCATATCCGAAATCGATACCCAAAAGTCCAAATGCTGGCATAAATATACGCAATCCTGCGCCAGCGGAACGTTTTAGTTCAAAAGGATTATAATTTCTGAAGCCATCATAGGAAGCTCCTCCCTCTGCAAACCCAAGAACATAGATGGATGCCATCTGTGCCAAAGTTACGGGATATCTTACCTCTAACGAAAATTTATTGTAAATCGTATTTCCGTCTGCATCAGATAAAGATTGGTTAGGATAACCTCTAAGCTGAATTACTTCGCGGCCATCCAAGCTATACGCGCCAAGTCCATCACCACCTACAAAAAATCTTTCAAATGGCGGTACACCACGATCTTGATTATAAGCTCCCAAGAATCCAAACTCCGTATTAGTTTTAAGAACCATTTTTCCTATAAGTCTGGTATACCAACTTCCCTTAAATTTAATTTTGTAATATTCCAGCCATTTAAAACGCTCTTGGTCAATTTCAGAAATTCTTTTCCTGTCATCAATATACTCAGGATCGTCTTGAGGTGTAAGCTCAAGAAGGTCTCTCTCATTAGAAATAGCTTTGTAATCAACGTTGTTAAACGCTGAATAAGGTAGGGTCAACTTTGCAGTAATACTGAAGTCGGAACCTTGTGTTGGGTAAATAGGGTTGGTGGCCGTGTTGTTTCGGCTTATACCGATAGTATATGCCAAGTTGTTGGAATAACCATCACCAAATGTAAACAAGCCAGTGTTGTAATTATTCAGATTGTAATGCTGGAAGCTAATAGCATTAGACCATACAAAATAATCATCGGGCCACTTCACTTTTTTGGCAAGACCTACCGATCCTCCAGTAATAGTAAAACTTCTGGATTTGTCTGCTCTTCTATTGTTGTAATCGTAGAAATTCTGAATAGTGTGAGAGAACGAAGTGGACAATTGTACGGGCTTTCTACCACCTAACCATGGTTCTGTAAGAGATATGCTATAAGTTTGGTAATAACTACTGGCCTGTGCCCGAATTGATAGTTTTTGCCCATCACCCATTGGCAAAGGCTTGTAAGAACTAAGGTTGAAAATATTTCTAAGCGAAAAGTTATTGAAGGAAAGTCCAAGCGTTCCAACAAAACCGCCACCGCCATAACCTCCCTGAAGTTCAACTTGGCTGGAGCCTTTTTCCACGACGGAATATTCCAAATCAACCAAGCCGTTGTTTTCATCAACTTTCTTGAAATTTGGAGAAAGCTGCTCTGGATCAAAGAAGCCTAACTGTCCCAATTCGCGAATGGTTCTTACCACGTCGCGTTTACTGTATTTTTGACCGGGACGTGTTCTTAATTCTCGATAAATCACATGATCGTTTGTGCGATCATTACCTACAACTGTTACGTGGTCAAAATAGAACAGGTTGCGTTCCATTATCCGTATTTCAAAATCGATGGTGTCATTGCGCACGGCTACCTCAACTGGGTTTATTCTTGCTGCGAGATATCCGTTGTTTTGGTAAAGGTTTGTAAGATCGTTTGCTTCTGGGTCGCTTTCGTCTGCAATGCGTTCTTGTAGTAAAACTCCGTTATAGACTTCGCCACTTTTTATGCCCAGGATTTGGCGTAATTGGTTATCGGTAAACACACTGTTTCCGATAAATTTAATATCGCCAAAATAATACTTGTCGCCTTCTTCAAGCTTAATGTCTAAGGCTACGTTCTTTTTATCAAGAACCCGAAGTGTATCACTAATTATTCGGGCATCGCGATAACCATTTGACTTATATTTTTTTAGAATTGATTCTCTGTCCTCCTCAAATCCTTCTTCGGTATATTTTGAACGTTTCCAAAAACGTATAAAGTTTTTGCGTTTGGTTTTTTTCATGGAACGTCGCAATTTGCCATTGGTAAAATGCTCATTTCCTTCAAAATTGATTTTTTTAACTTTTACGCGTTTTCCCTTATCGATTGAAATCACCATATTTCGGGATACTTCTACACCAGTTGAATCTGTATAAGGGGTTGTATTGATGGTAACCTCGGTATTAAAAAAACCGTCTTTTTTATATTTATTTGTAATGTAATTTTTGGTAGTAGTAAGAAGATTTTCAGTAATCTTGGCGCCAGCTTTAAGATCATTGTCTTTAATGATTTCTTTTTTCTTGGCCTTTCTTATTCCCTTTCCGTTAATGACAATTTCATTAAGTTTTGGTAGCTCAACAATATAGAGCTCTAAATCAACATTGTCACCTTCAATATTTGTTACGTAAAAAGCGATGTCGCTGAAAAGATTTTGTTCCCAAAGTTTTTTGGTTACTTGACTCAATTTTTCGCCCGGAATGTAGATTCTGTCCCCTTTTTTTAGACCTGTAAAGGCAATTACGGTCTGCTCGTTAAAGCTCTGTGCTCCAGTAACCTTTATTTCGTTTATGGTGTATTTTCTTCCGCTGTCAAGTTCTTTTTGCTGTGCCTGTAGTGTAAAAACGGAAAGTATTGTAAATAATAAAATACAATAAGATTTTCTGTATGTATGCAATAGGAAACTATTGATTAAGTTGTTCACTGGTTTTTCCAAATCTTCTTTCTCTGTTTTGATAATTTAATATTGCTTCAAAAAGATGGTTTTTTGTATAATCGGGCCAAAGTGTTTCAGTAAAATACAATTCGGCGTACGCTATTTGCCAAAGTAGAAAATTACTAATGCGCTGCTCGCCACTAGTGCGTATTAATAAATCTACATCTGGTAAATTTTGCGTGTAAAGATGATTATTTATTACCGTTTCATCAATATCATGCGGCGAAATTAGGTTATTTTTAACTTTAAGACTAATCTCTTTTATTGTTTTTGTAATTTCTTCCCTTGAACCATAGCTTAGGGCAAGGGTAAGGGTCATTCGCTTGTTTTCCTTAGTTTTGTCAATAACGTCCAGCAACTCTTTGTGCGCTTTTTTTGGTAATGCGTCCAGATTGCCGATGGCATTTAGTTTTATATTGTTATCGGTAAGGGTTTTTATTTCTTTTTTAAGGGAGGAAACCAAGAGTTTCATCAATAGTTCCACTTCCATTTTGGGGCGGTTCCAGTTTTCGGTTGAAAAAGCATATAGCGTTAAAAAAGGAATTCCTATTTCTGCGCTTCCTTCTACTATTTCACGTACTGCTTTGGTGCCATTTTCATGACCAATAGACCTAAATAGACCCTTTTGTTTTGCCCAGCGGCCATTGCCGTCCATAATAATGGCAAGGTGCTGGGGCAGTTTGTCTTTGTCTATTTGGTCTTTATAGTCCATTTTATAATTAAAAATTGCAATAACAAGGCTTTCTTCCGAAGGCAAAAGTAACGGTTATACCAGTAAAAACATACCAATCGTCACTGTTTGTGTTTCCAAATTTAAGGCCTTCTTCGTCTGCCAGCCCTTTTACGGGGTTGCTACCGTCCAAATCATCCGTAAATGTATAACGTGCGCCAATTTCAAAACCTACCATTGCATTTTGGCCCATATTGGCTTTAAAGCCTACAACCATGGGTATTGCAACGCTCATTGCATTATCATATTCTACTATATCACCATTTGCTCGTTTGCGCAAAGCGGTATAACTAAAACCTGTGAGACCGGTATATAAATAAGGGGTTGAAATAGCTTTTTGGGAATGAACGTCAAAATCCCAAAAGGTGTATTCAATCCCTATGGAAAGTTCCTTTACTGTGTTTTCAAATGAATAACCGCGTTGTTTTCTACGGCTGTTAGGACTTTTGGAATCGTCTCCTTTTATATTTGCAATCAATACCGAGCCCCTAAAAGCGTGTCTTGCGCTGCGGTTCCATTTAAAAATACCGCCAACAGCAAAGCTGTTTGGGTTTATGAAATTGGTTTTCCCAACATCACCAATATAGTTTGCGCCTCCAATCATTCCACCTATTTCATAGGTCTGGGAATGTGCATAGAATGCCGTTGAGAGTATTAAAAATACAGTCGCGAAATACTTCATATACTTTAAAAGTTTGCAAATATAACAATAAACTTGGCTTGACATTGTGGGAAGCCAATTTGTCTCAGTTGATTAACAAATTTTGATGGATTTTATTGTTTAGTTCCGCTTGTCTTCGCCCCACAAAAGTTTTTTACGAAGTGTTTTTATAAAACTGTCATCGTGTAACTGAAGCAATTTAATGGTAAAAGGAGCTTTTTTAATGATGATCTCAGTTTCGTTTTCTAGCGTTGCAATACGGGAATCCATAGAGACCAAAAAAGTGTTTTCGCGTCCCGAAACTTTTAATGAAATGGTGCTGGAATCTGGAATAACCAAAGGTCGCGCGTTTAGATTATGAGGGGCAATAGGAGTAAGTACAAAATTATTTGCATCGGGGTCTATTACTGGACCGCCGCAACTTAAGGAATATCCAGTTGAGCCAGTGGGTGTTGCTACAATTAGACCATCAGACCAATAAGAGGTAAGGTATTTGTCGTTAACCAATGTCTCAACCTTTATCATGGAGGTTGTATTTCTTCGGTTTACGGCTACTTCATTTAATGCGAAATTTAATGGTTGAATTTCTTCGCTCTTTGGAAAAGTTTCAACCGTAAGCAAGCTTCTTTCAGATATGGAATATTCGCCCTCCAAAATCTGGTTCAGGCTTTCGGTCATTTCTTCCTTTTGGATTGTTGCCAAAAACCCAAGTCTTCCTGTATTGATGCCCACTATGGGAATGCCCAAATCTGCAACGAATGTTACGGCTTTGAGTATTGTTCCGTCTCCTCCAATGCTGAAAAAAAGATCAAAACTAGCGTCTAACTTGGTAAAGGTGGAAAAGGCAGAAAAATTTTTGGTGATATCTTGATTTTGATTGATGATGCCCAAAAAGTTTTCCTCAATAACAACTTCGGCCTCTCTCTTCTGAAGCGCATCGAGCAACATCTGAATATAAATTTCAGAATTTTCGTGATAAAATTGTCCGTAGATGCCTATTTTCATTTAAATAATCTTGATGCTATGGATACTTTTATTTTTACTTTCTACTGACGACTACTTTTATATATTAAGGTATTTGTCCAGATAATCGGAACGTTCTTTTAAATCCTCCAAAAATTTATCTTCTTCGTGATGACTTATTACGTTATAATTATACCTTCTAAACGTTTGAACAATACTGTTCATAGCGGTGTGGCCCACTTTTAAGGTAATCTGTACAGTGTCATTTTGAATTTTTGAAATAAATACTCCAAAAATCCTAGTTCCGTTAGATTCTACAATTTGGCAGATTTCACTGAAAGAATAATCTTGGATTCCCTTCTCAACCACAATAATTCCACCGGTTTCGTTCAGAAAGGGAGTGTTGTTAAAAAGGCTCATAATATCACCTAATTCATAATATCCCAAATACTTGTTTTCAGCACCCAAAACAGGCATAATATTGCTGTTGTGAAGTGCAAAAGCTTCCAGGATGTCTAACCAATTCGTATCTTCAAGCACGTGAAAGGGCTCTAAGGCATATTGAAAATCATTAAGTGTTTTGGTATTGTCAAAACAGTACGCATCATTTTCAGAAACACAACCAATAAAATGACCGTCCTTTTTAACAGGGACATGTGAATAGGTGAGCTGGTTGAATACCACTTGCACATCTTTTACATTAGAAGAAATGTCAAACGGTTCAATATCGTTTATGATATAATTCCTAGTTTCCATTGCAAATTATTTTTAACGCAAATTACTTAAAATAAAGGTTCATTAGCGTTTGGAAGGTTTGTATTTTTGTTAATTATAACACAAAGAAATGACAAAACTTAGCGTAAACATAAACAAAATCGCCACACTGCGCAATGCACGCGGCGGTAACGCCCCTGATTTGTTGCAGGTTGCAAAAGATGTGGAAAATTTCGGAGCACAGGGAATCACAATCCATCCAAGGCCCGACGAACGCCACATTAGGTATCAAGATGCGTATGATTTAAAATCAATCGTTTCCACGGAATATAATATTGAGGGGAATCCGATGGATAATTTCACAAAGATGGTTTTGGAAATAAAACCTACACAAGTAACCTTGGTTCCCGACGCTGTCGATGCAATCACTTCCAACGCAGGCTGGGATACCGTGAAACACAGAGATTACTTAAAAGAAATAATTTCTGAATTTAAGCGAAACGGAATCCGCACTTCAATTTTCGTAGATCCAACCTTAAAAATGATCGAGGGCGCCGCCGAAACGGGAACCGATAGAGTTGAACTTTACACCGAAGAATTCGCAAAACAATATTCCTTGGCAAACAAAGAAGCCGTAAAACCTTATACAGAGTGCGCAATTCTCGCAAATAAATTAGGTTTGGGCATCAACGCCGGGCACGACCTTTCATTGGAAAACATTGCTTTTTTTAAGCAAAACATTCCAAATCTTTTGGAAGTGAGCATTGGGCATGCGCTTATTTGCGAGGCGCTCTATGATGGGTTGGAAAAGGTGATTTCAGAATATTTAAAAAAACTTAATTAATGACTCTCCACTCTCAAATATTAGGTTCCGGCAAACCTTTCGTAATCCTTCACGGTTTCCTCGGTATGAGCGATAACTGGAAAACCCTCGGCACTCGCTGGGCAGAAGCCGGTTATGAGGTTCATCTTTTGGACCAGCGCAACCACGGGCGAAGTTTTCACAGCGATGAATTTTCGTATGAATTAATGTCGGAAGATTTGAAAAATTATTGCGAAGAGCACAGTTTAAAAGAAATAATTCTACTCGGTCATTCCATGGGTGGAAAAGTTGCAATGCAGTTTGCAGTAACCTATCCCGAAATGGTTTCGAAACTGGTTGTTGCAGATATTGGTCCAAAGTCTTATCCGTCACACCATCAAGATATTTTGAAAGCGCTTTCGTCATTGAATTTTTCACAAATAAAATCACGCGGCGAAGCAGAGGATGTCCTTTCGGAATATATAAAAGACGAAGGTACACGACTGTTTCTTCTTAAAAATCTATACCGAAAAAATAAAAACGAACTGGCGCTTCGCATAAATTTATCCGTTCTTTCAGAAAAAATTGAAGAAGTGGGGGTTGCGCTTGCCAATGAAACTGTTTTTGAAGGCGATACGCTTTTTTTAGGAGGTGAGAAAAGTGGCTACATAGAACCGATAGACGAGATTTTGATTAAAAAGCATTTTCCGAAAGCAAAAATAATTACAATATCAAACGCCGGCCATTGGCTGCACGCAGAAAATCCTGATGAATTTTATGATAATGTTATGAATTTTTTATAATATTGTAAGAAGGTTTCTTATGCGTGCATAATAAATACCTTATAAATAATTCCTTACTAATTTAAAACTAAGAATTAACTCTAAAGAAATAAACAATTATGAAGAAAGTATTACTACTTGCCGTTTTTGCGCTAGCAAGTGCGGTTACTTATGCGGGCGGTTACCGCGTAAGTTTGCAGGGCAATAAAGCCCTCGCGATGGGGCACACGGGCGTTGCGGTTGTAAACAGTAGCGAATCGGTGTTTTTTAACCCCGCAGCATTGGTTTATCTGGAAGATAAATTCAGTATCTCAGCAGGTGTGCACGGTGTGTTTTCAAACATTGCCTATCAAGACGCCGAAACTGGTGCAAATGCGCGGACCGATAGTCCCGTAGGGACTCCACTTTATTTATATGCGTCATACCAAGCAACAGATTGGTTGGCTTTTGGTCTTGGCGTTTACACTCCCTACGGAAGTTCTGTAGAATATGAAGACGATTGGGCGGGATCGCACCTTGTAAATAATATTGATTTACAGGCAATCTATATACAGCCAACAGTTTCTTTCAAAATTAACGACAAATTGAGTTTTGGCGGTGGTCCAATTTATGTTACCGGTTCCGTTAACTTTAACAGAAACCTAAACCGTACCCTTACCGATCTTGATGGAAATCGTGCAAATGTAACTATTGATGCTTCTGGAGTAAGTAGCTGGGGATGGGTAGCCAGTACAATGGTTAATCTTACGGATGATCTTCACATAGGTGCTACGTATCGTTCAGAAATTATCCTTGATGCTGAAGATGGTACTGCCGAGTTTGAAAATATTCCAAACTCTCCTTTAACGCCTTTTGAAAATACTTCTATCAAGGCCTCTTTGCCAATGCCAGCTGAAATGACCGTGGGTATGTCCTACGATTTCTGCGAAAGTTGGACCTTCGCTTTTGATTACAATAGAACTTTTTGGGATGTTTACAATTCTTTGGATATCGATTTTGCAAACGAAGCTATTCCAGATTCAAAAAATGCACGTAATTATAAGAACTCTTCCATATATCGTTTCGGGATGCAATATGACGCTACCAAAATGTTCACATTGAGAGCTGGTTATTATTTTGATGAATCGCCTGTTCGCGAAGGCTATTTCGCTCCTGAAACACCTCGTAACGACAGTAATAACTTTACCGCCGGTCTTACAGTAAATCTTGGCGAGCACCTTCAAATAGATGCTTCTTTCCTTTATTCACACTTTAAGGAGGTGGATGCTTCATATAATTATTACTTCGAAAATGGTGTAGCGGTTCCATTTAAGGGAACCTATAAAACCAATGCTTTTGTTCCAGGATTGGGGCTTACTTATAAATTATAATCGAAAAAAAATCTTAAAGATGAAAAATATACTTAAATATACATTCGCGGTCTTGGCTGTTGGCTTTGTAAGCTGCGAACCAGAATTTGATAGCCCTGTAACTGACGATGGTTTTTACAGCAGCGGAACGGCAAATCTTTCAAAATATGTTTCCGTTGGAAATTCCTTGACAGCTGGTTATGCTGATGGGGCTCTATACATTACAGGGCAGGAAAATAGCTATCCGAACATTATGGCGGAGCAGTTTATGTTTACTGGCGGAGGTGAATTTATGCAGCCGTTGATGAATGACAATATAGGGGGTTTATTATTGGGTGGTACACAAATTGCTGAAAACAGATTCGTCCTTACCGTTGATGCAAATGGCAATCCAGGACCAGTTCGATTGGAAGGAACTCCCACTACTGATATTTCAAATAAATTAAGTGGGTCTTTTAACAATATGGGTGTTCCCGGTGCAAAGAGTTTTCATTTAGTTGCTCCAGGTTATGGTAATGTAGCTGGAGTGCCAACTGGTGCGGCGAACCCTTATTTTGCCCGTTTTGCAAGTAGCGAAAGCGCAACTGTAATTGGTGATGCCGCTGCGCAGAACCCAACCTTTTTCAGTCTTTGGATTGGTAATAACGACATTTTAAGTTATGCAACATCCGGAGGAGCTGGAGTTGATCAAACTGGGAATTTTGACCCTTCAACCTATGGTGGCAACGACATTACAGATCCTAACGTTTTTGCCTCTGTTTATAGCCAGCAAGTAGATGCTTTAACTGCAAGCGGTGCAAAAGGTGTTTTGGTGAATATTCCTGAAGTAACATCTATACCTTACTTCACTACTGTTCCAACTAATGCGATTCCGTTGGATGCTGCAACTGCGGCGCAATTGAATGCACAATTTGCAGCATATAATGCACAAATATTGCCAGGTTTGGCGGCTATGGGAGTAATTACCCCTGAAGAAGCTGCACTGCGTATGATCAATTTCTCTGCGGGACAAAATTTCCCAATTATGACAGACGATGATCTTACCGATTTAACGACTATTTTGCAGGGGGCGCCTTTTAGTCTTCCGCCTCAGTTAGCAGCATTGTTGGGCCAATTACGTCAAGTAAAGTCTGATGATCTTATTGTTTTGACTGCTTCATCGGTATTGGGTACAACTCCAGACCCAAACAATCCACAAGGTGTTATTGGAGTTTCAATTCCTTTAACAGACCAATATGTTTTAGCGGTTTCTGAACAAGCACGCATCACTGCAGCAAGCACTGCGTACAATGCCACTATCCAAGCCCTTGCCGGAGCCAAAGGATTGGCTTTCGTTGATGCAAAGGCTGCTTTGGCGAGAGTTGCAAATGGAGGTGTTGTTTATGATGGTGGCGTGCTTACTTCACAGTTTGTAACAGGCGGGGCGTTTTCTTTGGACGGCGTTCACCCAACTCCACGAGGGTATGCTTATACTGCAAACTTGATTATTCAAGCAATTAATGATACCTATGATGCAACTATTCCTAAGGTGCACATTGGTAACTATGCAACTATTACAGTTACAAATAATTAATATTAAATATTTGCTTTATAGAAAAACCGCCTAGTATGGGCGGTTTTTTTTTATCTTTAAATTCAACTTAAACCTCACAAACATGAAACTAATCATTAAATTATTGCTTACGGCCCTCGCAGTTGTGGTATTGTCAAAAATTTTGCCTGGCGTAGCTGTTGAAGGCTATGGTTCGGCCATTATAGTTGCAATTGTGATTGCACTATTGCGGCTTATAGTAAAGCCAATTTTGGTACTATTGACGCTGCCCATAACCATTATTACCTTTGGACTTTTCCTGCTGATAATCAATGCTTTCATTATAATGATGGCCGACTATTTTGTGGGCGGATTTGCGGTGGCTACCATTTGGTGGGCGCTTCTTTTCAGTTTGTTGCTTTCGCTTTTTCAATCCATACTTTTTTCACTTATTAAAGAAGATTAGCAAATTGCTGAACAACAGTTTGTAAATGTTTGTTGGGTTATGCAAAAAGCCGTACTTTTGCAACCCGAAATTCAGAAGAGAAAAAATGAACATTACAAAAAAAGACATTGATAAACTGAACGCTGTACTTACGGTAGAGGTTTCAAAAGACGATTATTCAGGCAAAGTTGAAAAAGTGCTGAACGATTATCGTAAAAACGCCAATATCCCCGGGTTCCGAAAAGGACACGTGCCTTTGGGAATGGTAAAAAAGCAATACGGAAAAGCGGTTTTGGTAGAAGAAGTAAACAAGCTTTTGCAAGATGCACTCCACAAATTTCTTAACGAAGAAAAACTGGACGTACTAGGAAACCCACTTCCGAAGAATGAAGCAGAAATAAATTGGGATGCAGATGATTATTCCTTTGAATTTGAATTGGGCCTTGCGCCAAAATTCGACGTTGACGTAAAAGGCAATGAGGTGGTTCACTACAAAATCATCGCAGATGATGAAATGCTGAACAACCAAGTAAAGACCATCCGCAAGCAATACGGAAAATTAATTTCGAAAAAAGAGGTTGAAAAAGGTGATGAAATTACCGGAACTTTTACTTCAACTGAAAAAGAAATTGATAAAAAAACTACACTTTCCACTGAGGAAATTGCCGGTAAAAAACAATTGGAAAGCCTAATTGGTTCAAAAGTTGGCGACACGGTTACTTTAAAAACAAAAGGAATGTTTGCCGATGACCACGACAACCAAAAATATTTTGGCGTTTCCCATGACGAGGCTCACGGTTTGGACATTGAGGTTTCCTTCAAAATCGAAGAAGTGAACAAACGTGAAATGGCCGAATTGAACCAAGAACTGTTCGATAAATTGTTCGGGGAAGGCGTAGTTACTTCCGAAGAGGAATTGAAGGCCAAAATAAAGGAGGATGCCGAAGGGCAATTTGCACAGCAAAGCGACCAAAAATTATTGAATGATGTAGTTGAGACCTTGATTGAAAACACAAAATTCGATCTTCCGAAGGAATTTTTACAGCGCTGGATTGCAATGACGGGCGAAAAAAGACTATCAGAGGAAGATGCAAAAGCCGAATACGAAAGAAGCGAAAAGGGACTACGCTACCAATTGATCGAAGGAAAACTTCGTGCGGAAAATAACCTGCAGGTAACTTTTGAAGAGTTGAAAGACTATTCAAAAAATATGATAAAAGCGCAGATGGCACAATTTGGCCAAACCAATTCCACAGAAGAGGAATTAGAGTCAATCGCTGCACGAATTCTTTCAAACAAAGAAGAAGTTGAGCGTTTAAGTGAGCAATTGAACACTAATAAATTGCTTAATTTCTTTAAGGAAAACGCAAAACTAAAGACAAAGGAGATTACTTACGATAAATTCATTAAGGAAGCCTACGCCTAATTCAGCGAAGAAATAGTTATCTTTAGGCGTTGAATTGTTTAATTTGACGCCTTTTTAATTTCCTGCGAAGGCAGGAGTCTCATAATTTTTAGTATTTAAAAATAGGAATAGAATATTTATGAACTACAGTAACGAATTCAGAAACTTTGCTATAAAAGATCAAGGCATCAACAACATGTACTACGACAAAATTATAAGTAGTATGTACCCCACGAACTTGACCCCAAATATTATTGAAGAACGCCAAATGAACGCCGTGGCGATGGACGTTTTTTCACGTTTGATGATGGACCGCATTATTTTCCTTGGTACCGGAATCAACGACCAAGTGGCAAATATTGTACAGGCCCAATTATTGTTTTTGGCAAGTACAGATGCCGCTCGCGATATTCAAATTTACATCAACTCACCCGGTGGAAGCGTTTACGCAGGCTTGGGAATCTATGATACCATGCAATTCATTAAGCCAGACGTGGCAACAATCTGTACCGGAATGGCGGCATCAATGGCTGCGGTTTTGCTTTGTGCAGGAGAAAAAGGAAAGCGCAGCGGCCTAACACACTCTCGAGTAATGATTCACCAACCATTGGGAGGCGCACAGGGACAAGCGAGTGATATTGAAATTACCGCCCGCGAAATAATCACCTTAAAAGAAGAACTTTATAGAATAATCGCAAATCACTCTGGCCAAACCTATGAAAAAGTTTATGAGGACAGCGATCGCGATTATTGGATGAAAGCCGATAAAGCTTTGGAATACGGAATGATTGATGAAATATTGACACGAAGCTAAAAAATAGATTTTTTGAAAAAAGATAATATGTCGAAAGAAGATTTGGAATGTTCCTTTTGTGGCCGTAAAAAGTCGGAAACCAATTTGCTCATTGCAGGTTTGGATGCACACATTTGCGACCGTTGTATTGAACAGGCTCACGGAATTGTGGTTGAAGAGGCTTTGCATTCTGGAAATACAGATATTTCCAAGGATTTAATGCTGAAAAAACCAAAGCTTATCAATGCCTTTTTGGATGAATACGTAATAGGGCAGGAGCATACTAAAAAAGTGATGTCGGTTGCTGTTTACAATCACTACAAACGATTGCTACAGCCAAAGAGCGATGACGATATTGAAATACAGAAAAGTAATATCATCATTGTCGGGCAAACCGGAACCGGGAAAACCTTGATCGCAAAAACCATTGCCCGAATGTTGAACGTTCCCTTGGCCATTGTTGACGCTACGGTTTTAACTGAAGCTGGTTACGTGGGCGAGGACGTGGAAAGTATTTTGACGCGTTTACTTCAAGCTGCAGATTACAACCTCGAAAAAGCCGAAAACGGAATTGTATTTATTGACGAAATAGATAAAATAGCTCGCAAGAGTGACAATCCATCCATAACACGCGATGTGAGTGGCGAAGGGGTGCAGCAAGCCTTGTTGAAACTTTTGGAAGGAACCACAGTTAACGTTCCACCGAAAGGAGGAAGAAAACATCCCGACCAAAAATTCATTGAAGTAAATACGGAGAATATTCTTTTTATCGCTGGTGGTGCCTTTGATGGTATTGAGCGTCATATTTCAAAAAGATTGAATATGCAGGCAGTTGGTTTTTCAGCTTCGGTAAAGGAAAATCAGATGGAAAAAGATAATATGCTTCGCTATATTATTCCGAAGGATCTAAAGGATTTCGGACTGATTCCCGAAATAATCGGTCGTCTTCCAGTCTTGACTTATATGAACCCATTGGATAAGGAAACGTTGCGAGCAATTCTTACCGAACCCAAAAACGCCATTATAAAACAGTACAAAAAACTGTTTGAAATGGACGGAATTGATTTTGTAATTACGGAAGAAGCTTTAGACTTTATTGTCGAGCAAGCAATTGAATACAAACTTGGCGCACGTGGCCTCCGCTCGCTTTGCGAGGCTGTTTTAACAGATGCAATGTACGATCTGCCCGGAACTGACGAAACAAAACTTCACGTGACAAAAGAATATGCTGAAGAAAAGCTCAGTAAATCAACTATCAAAAAACTGAAGGCTGTTTCTTAAAATATCATACAGTTTTATAAAAGAAAAACCTCGGAAAGTTCCGAGGTTTTTGTATGTTGTACTAAGACGATTCTTAGGGAGTGGCAAGCAAAGACTTATTCTTAGTGTGAAGAATTTTATTGTGCATCTGCTCTTTTTTGCTTCTTAAATTATAACCGGCTACTTCTCCATCATTTTTTGCTGCGTTTGTAGACGCGCAAGATGAAAACAAAACGGTAAAAACCAAAAAGCAAACTATGTATAAAACTTGTTTCATTTTGAAATATCAATGATTTTGATATGTCAAAAGTACATTGGAAGTAAAGCGCACACAAAAGTTTTAGTTGAACTTACTTGTAAACTCGTTGAAATACAACTTTTGAAAAAAGCAGTCGATAAAGTGTTTAAAATGCCCGATTTACAACATTTTACAAGTGTTGGTATTTTTAAAAAGGAAGCTAAAAAGTATTGTTTAAACGTAAAAGTTCCTCCAAATAATCGCGTGTATTTGAAAGCCGTGGCACTTTGTGCTGTCCGCCGAGTTTGTTTTTTTCTTTTAACCAATCATAAAAAAGACGTTCGCGAGCGTGATGGATTGTCGGGGCGTTAAGCGTAGTGTTATTGAAGCGTTTGGCTTCATAGTCGCTATTTACTTCCTGTAAAGCAGTGTCCAAAAGTTTGGTAAATGAATTAAGGTCGTCGGGCGGTGATTTAAATTCGATTATCCACTCGTGCGCCCCTTTTTCTTTTCCATTCATAAAAATTGGTGCGGCTGTATAATCCACAATTTCAGCATTTGTGAGTTGTGAAACCTTTCGCAATGCTGTTTCGGCGTTTTCAATAATTAACTCTTCACCAAAAACATTTATATGGTGTTTTGTTCGGCCAGTAACCTTTATGCGGTACGGATCTGTCGAGGTAAAGCGTACAGTATCACCAATTTTGTATCGCCAAAGCCCAGCATTTGTAGTGATTACAATGGCGTAATTTTTACCTTCCTCCACTTCGCTCAAAGGAATCACCCTTTCTTCAGAGGTGCCGTAATTATCCATCGGAATAAATTCATAAAATATTCCGTAGTCAAGCATCAATAGCAATTCCTTGTTTTCGTTTCTATCTTGGATTGCAAAGAAACCTTCGGAAGCATTGTAAATTTCGTAATATCTAAAATCATTTTTTGGTAATAACTTGTTGTATTGGTCTATGTAAGGATCAAAATTTACACCTCCGTGAAAATAAACTTCCAAGTTTGGCCAAACTTCAAAAAGATTATTTCTTCCCGTGGTCTCCATCACTTGATTCAGCAAAACCAGCATCCATGAAGGCACTCCCGCTAAACTGGTTACATTTTCTTTAATGGTTTCATTTACAATTGCCTGCATCTTAGTTTCCCAATCGCCCATTAATGAAACTTCGTTGCTGGGTGTACTGCTGAACTCTGCCCAAAAAGGCATGTTGTCAATCAAAATTGCGGAAAGATCTCCGAATACGGTTCCGTTTTCTTGATACAACTGCTTGCTGCCCCCCAGGCGAAGGCTTTTTCCCAAAAATAATTGCGCATTTGGGTTGTTGTTGAGGTACATACATAGCAAATCCTTACTTGCTGCGTAGTGGCAATTTTCCAACGAATCGCTGGTTACCGGTATAAACTTACTCTTGGCGTTGGTTGTGCCACTGGATTTTGCGAACCATTTTATGGGCGTGGGCCAGAAAATATTGCTTTCACCGCATCTGGCGCGTTCAATTCTGGCTTCGTTTTCTTCATATGTGGTAACGGGTACTCTTTCAGAAAATTCGCGATAAGTTTTTATTGATGAAAAATCATACTCCCGGCCAATTTCTGTATGCTTTGCTTTCTGAAGTAAATTGAAAAGTAATTCTTCCTGGACTTCAATAGGATACTTTAAAAAAAGGTCTATTTGATGAAATCTTTTTTTTAGGAACCAAGAAGCAATGGAATTTACAATGGGGATTGGCATGTTTTTCTGCTATCTTTATGCTATAAAAATAACGATTTTATAATTACGATTTCCGCTTTTTTGAAGTGATGTTTCCACAGTGTTTCTTCAGAAAAATTATCGCCTAAATATTTTTGAATAAATGAATTACGAAGGAGTACTTACCAAAATGCAGACTGAAAACGGTTCGCCCATTCAATACTATCTTGTTTTTGCAAACGATTTTTTGCACATGAACCAATTGCTGGATAAAAAAGTTTCTATCAATTTTCTCCGCTATCAATGCCTAAATTGTGGCCTTCAAAAGAAAATTTATCGTCAGGGTTATTGTTATGACTGTTTTTATGAAATTCCACAAGCAGCAGATTGGGTAATTAGTCCCGAAAAAAGTAAGGCACATCTTAATATTGAAGATCGTGACTTAGAATTTGAAAAGCGAGTGCAACTGCAGCCCCACGTAGTGTACCTTGCCAATAGCAGTAGCGTAAAAGTAGGAGTAACGCGCAAAAGCCAGATTCCTACCCGTTGGATAGACCAAGGCGCACATGAGGCTATTGAAATTGTTGAGGTTCCCAATCGTTATTTGGCGGGAATTACCGAAGTAGCTTTGAAAGACCACGTGAGCGATAAGACAAACTGGAGAAGCATGTTGAAAAATGATGTGACCGATGAAAATTTAGTGGAATGGCGAAACAGACTGAAACAATTTATTCCTGCCGAAGCTGCCGAATATTATTTGGAAAACAATGCCGAAACAAATCTGCAGTTCCCGGTATTGAAATATCCCGAAAAACCAAAATCACTTAACCTCGAAAAGAATCCTTTCTTTGAAGGGGTTCTGAAAGGTATAAAAGGCCAATACCTACTGTTTGAAGATCAAACCGTTTTCAATATTCGGGGAAACGAAGGATATGTAGTGTCCATAACGGTAAATTAACTTCCTGTTTGTGTAGTATCGGTTTTCTTTTTCTTTCCACCCAAAATTCCACCTAACACATCCCTTATGATTTTTGTATTTTGTTGTTGCGTAGTTTGTTGTTGATTATTATTGGTATTCGTTTTAGTGGAGTCCTGCTTGGTTCCGCCCACCAAAATATCTTCCAGAATCCCAGTTCCTTGCTTTATCAATTTGTCTTTTTGCTTCGCTAAAATTTGTTTGGTCAACGTGTTAATTGCCGTTTCTGCATTTAAGGAAACTTGTGGATTGGTAAAAGTTCCTTTCAAACCAATTGGTAGTGCCACGCTCATTGCGTCAGCTTCCTGCTCATTTAAATTTTGAAGCAATTTTGTAACCTCACTCCCCAAATATTTCGCAGGTACATCCATAGTTACATTGTAATCAATAGTTTTGTCCAAGCCGTGTGTTCCGGCAACGGCAACATTGATTCCTTTTATATCAAAATCAAAAGGTTTTACCTCAATTTTACCGTTGTTAAAAGAAAAGTTGGTGCTCACGTCCCTTAAACTCAACCTATCCAGATTCAAAAATGAAACTTTGTTGCCCAAGGCGGCCAACAGAGGAGCTTGTTGCGGATCCACTTCGGCAGTAATAATTTGTGCCAAAGCAGTTCCGGCAAGCGTGGAAAGTTTTGGCGAAAGATCACTTGTGAGCTGGCCGGTAAATTCAAATTTAGTGTTTAAATTTCCCTGCAGCGCCTTTGCAATCGGTACCAAAAACTGAAACATTTCCAATTGCTTGAATGATTGATCAATATCGATTTTACTTAAATCCAGGTTCATTGCAAAAGTGGGAGTTTCATTCTTGGTTGAAACGTTTCCGGATAGCGCAATATTTCCGCCAAAAATATCAGAGGTGAAATTGCTGATGGTAATTATTTCATTCGCAATAGCGGCGGTTCCCTTTGCATTTTTCAGTTCTAAATTGTCATATATTACTATACTTGCGTTAAAGTCTAACGTAGCATTCAAAAAATCTGGAATTTTGACCCCTTCGGAAGAAGATGTGTTTTGGGAATTACTCCTTTTTTCTTCGGAATTATTTTCAGAAGAAGTATTTTCCACAGCCATAAAATCGTTTACATTAAAGGTATTTGACTGCACAGCAAACCTACCTTTCAAATCCTGTTTGCTCATCAAAAATGGAATAAGATTTTGAATGTTTCCCGAGGCCCGAATATCGGTTTGCCCCGTATTGGCATTCAGTTCTTTTAGTGTGATAGTGCCCGGCTGCATTGCGAGATTGGCATTGGCAACTTTCAATTCGCTCTTAAAACCTGCATCGTAATTAAAATTGATAAGACTGGCAGTTCCGCGGGCGTCAATCCTATCATAACGTTCTTTTTCAACCGATTCCATATCAAAATTAGCGATAACATCTGCCTTAAAAATACCGCTGAGTTTTTGTTCCATTTCTACAGGCAGTACTTTTTCAATATTTGCCAGATTGAGTGTGCCCTGCATTTCCAAGTTCACCAATGGATTTTCGGTTATTTGCTTGATGCTTCCACTAATGCGGAAGGGTTCGTTATCAATCCTAAATGTCAACTTTGGAATATTTAGGAAGGTATCTTTTAATAACCCAGTTTCGTTCACCAACTGCGCGTCAATCGTGATATTGTCAACCGTTTTGGGAAGATCGGGATATTTAAAGGAAGCATTTTCACTCGCTATTTTTATGTCCATCATCGGGATGTGCGTACTGTCAACGATACCTTTTAGCATACCATTTACGGTGAAATTTCCAGTGGTCTTCACATCATTTATTTGCTTCACATATGTTTCTGGGATAACTGCCAGAAAGTTTTTAAAATCTGAAGAAGGTGTTTTGAAGGTGATATCGACTTCGTTATTTGTTTCGTTCACTTTCACATAGCCATCAAACGTAAGTGGAAGCTCGTTGATGTTGGCCTCGTTTTCTAAAAAAGTATATTTTTGGTTTTTGAGATCGAGTTTAAAAACTGCATTTAGCGAAACCCTGTTTCTGGTTAGGTATTCTGTACTGTCAAGGCGAAATGAAGCAAGTGCTTCGGTTTCAGTATCCAGATTGCTTATTTCCTGTGAAAGATCACCACTTCCTTTATGCTGTACTTCCGTAAGTAGGATGTAGGTTTTTGTAGCCTCGTCCAAGTAATTGATGCGTGAATCTTTTATTTCATAATTTTTCAGATCGAAAGTAAATCCGCCACTAGATTCCGCATCAGTTGTGGCGGGGGCATCGTTTTTTATGGCAATGTCATAATTTGCATTCCCAAGAGAATCAATTTTTATATTTACAAAAGCTTCGTCAAGTTTTACTTCATCTACCTTTATAGCATCATTGCTTTTTTTGAAAAGCTGCATAATGCCCATATCTAGTGAAAGCGTCTTGCCGCTTGCTAAAGTATCGCCCTCAAATGGGGCTTTGTTAATTACACTAAAATTATTCAACTGAAGTGAAGCATCAGGAAAACTACTGAAAAGACTCAAGTCGAGATCTTCCCAGGTTACTGTGGCGTTGAGATTTTCATTGATGGTGCGTTTCAGCATTTTTTCAAGACTTCCTTTAAAAATGAATGGTGCCGCAATCAGCAATAAAACCAAAATTCCAATAATTATTCCTATTATTTTTAGTGCTTTATTCATAAAAAATTTAAAAATTTATTTTGTGATAATCCCTTTGGAAACAACCTGTTAAAAAGCGGCCTTTCCGTAAAATTTATATCTACGCACAAATTTACTTGGTAGTCTTTTTCTTTTCCTTAATTTCGTCTTAAATGTTAAAATTTGAATCCATTGCAACCTCTGCATAACGTTTATCTCTCGCTTGGCAGCAATATGGGCAACCGTTTTGAGTATCTTCAGAGTGCGGTGAATGCGCTTTTTGACGAGGTGGGAAGCATCATGAAAATCTCTTCGGTATACGAAACCCCGGCAATGGGTTTTGATGGAGATTCTTTTTTGAATTGTGCCGTGTGGCTACAAACCGATTTGAAACCTGCCGCAGTTCTAAAACAAATTTTAAGAATTGAAAAAACTATGGGGCGCAAGCGCAATGCTTCCAAAACATATACTTCGCGGCCTATAGATATTGACATCATATTTATTGACGATTTAATTATTGAGACTGAAAAGCTAATCGTTCCACATCCCGAAATGCAAAAGCGAAAGTTTGTTTTGCAACCTTTGGCCGAACTCAATTCGCACTTAGTGCATCCGGTTTCCCAAAAAAATATTATAAAAATTTTAGCGGCTAGTGAAGACTCAAGTATGCTTCAAAAGCAGTCCAAATGGCTTAGCAACCCGATGAAGGATTATAATATTTCACAATACAATTATATAGCGATTGAAGGAAACATCGGGGCCGGAAAAACAAGTTTGGCCACCAAGATTGCAAATGATTTTAATGCAAAACTAATTTTGGAACGTTTTAAGGACAACCCTTTCCTTCCAAAGTTTTACGAAGACGCTTCACGTTACGCCTTTCCACTGGAAATGTCTTTTTTGGCAGACCGCTACCAACAATTGGTAGACGATATTACCCAGTTCGATCTTTTTAAGGAGTCTGTCATTGCAGATTACGATGTAAATAAATCCCTTATTTTTGCAGACATCACATTGCCCGAGGAAGAATACGCACTGTATAAAAAACTCTTCCATGTAATGCACAAAGATGTGCCCAAGCCAGATAAATATATTTACCTATACCAAAACACCGACCGCTTGTTGGAAAATATAAAAAAACGAGGCCGTAAGTACGAGCAGAGCATACAAGCATCGTATCTACAAAAGTTGAATGCAGGTTATCTGGAATTCATTAAAAACCAACATGCTGAAAACATAAAAATTATTGATATTTCTAAATTGGATTTTCTGAAAAACAGAGCAGATTACCTTTATATATTAAAGGAAATAATTTCCTAAAAAGCCTCAGTCACAAGTCACAATTAGCAGTCTTTTTACTGTAAACTGAAAACTGCGAGTGCCTACTTAATTTGCTTACCTTTGCAAAAAAGTAACTATGAGCAGACAAGACAATCAAAACAGAGGAAAAGCTTCGGGGCGTGGTAGTAATAACCAGCGCAACCGAAGCAATGCAAGAGGAAATGCTCCTTTAAATTCAGAATCTTTACCCAAAAAAACCGGGCGTCAACAAGACCCTACAGCCAAGCCGAAATTACGATTTGATAAAACGGGCAAGGAAATAGGCCGCAGGGAAAAACCCGTAAAAGAAGTAAAAAAGAGCAATCCAGGTGACGGAATACGCCTTAATAAATACATTGCAAACAGTGGTGTATGCTCACGCCGCGAGGCAGACACCTATATTGCAACAGGTCTGGTTTCCGTAAACGGAAAAATTGTAAATGAAATGGGCTACAAGGTGCAATTAAGTGATGACGTACGTTTTGACGGCCGCCGTTTAAACCCTGAGCCAAATACCTACGTCCTGCTGAACAAACCAAAGGGTTTTGCCACAACCGATAGTAATGCTAAAGGAATGACGGTAATGGACTTGGTTGCAAACGCTACTTCAGCCAAAATTAAACCATTCGGGCGCTTGGGCAGAAATGCTACTGGACTGCTGCTTTTTACAAACGATGATGAATTTGTGCAAAAATTTACCAAAAAAGGGATTCCACGTTTATTCCATATAGAGCTGGACAAAAACCTAAAAGCTGAGCATCTAAAAAAAATAAAGGAAGGCTTCAGTATTGAAGGAAGAGAAATTTCCGTGGAGGAAATAAGCTACGTAGATAATTCCCCAAAAAGTGAAATAGGCTTAAAAATAAAACATACCGGAAACAGCATTATTCGCACTATTTTTGAACATTTGGGGTATGACGTGGTTCGGGTAGATTGTGTTACGCTCGGCCCCCTTACCAAAAAAGATTTGCCGCGCGGCCGCTGGAGAACCCTTACCGAAAAGGAACTCAACATGTTCAGTATGCTTTAGTGGCTAATGAAAATTTGGTGCATTATATAAATTATTGGTTTTTTTTTGGCACTTTTGTACTGTAAACAAACAAAGTGAAAGTATTTTTAAAATGGTTGGTTTTTGAGAAATTTCAAAAACAAAGATTCTAAATGAACAACACATTTTTACTCTCTCCAGCTGTACCGCAGCGCGTTTTGGGCCAAAGTTCCACTCTAAACGCCTTGCCTATTCGCAACTAATCTTCAAGTTAATTTTTTGTTATACTCCCTAATTTTTGGGGAATAAGCTACAAGAATTTTTAATTTACACTATTCAACGAAAACTAAAGGATGAACACTAAATACATAGACTTAATAAACCAAACGTACTATTTTCCTCAGGAAGAATTTCGGTTGGGGGACAATGGCCTTGAATTCCACGGCGTAGATCTTATGGCGCTCGTAGAAGAATACGGTGCTCCGCTCAAGTTTACATACCTGCCGAAAATTTCAGAAAATATAAATTTGGCGAAAAAATGGTTTGCCGATGCTATTGAAAAAAACAACTACAAAGGCTCCTATAATTACTGCTATTGCACCAAGAGCTCACATTTCAAGCACGTCTTGAATGAAGCTTTGAAAAATGATATACACATAGAAACATCTTCGGCTTTTGATATTGATATTGTAGAAAGCCTTAAAAAAGCCGGTAAGGTAACAGATAAAACATATGTAATCTGTAACGGTTTTAAGCGCGAAAGATATATCGAAAACATAGCCCGGCTAATCAACGACGGACACGAAAACTGTATCCCGATAATTGATAATTATGAAGAGATTGAGCTGCTTTCTGATAGTATAGACAATCACTTTAATGTGGGTATACGTATCGCTTCTGAGGAAGAGCCAAAGTTTGAATTCTATACTTCCAGATTGGGTATTGGGTACAAAAATATAATTCCTTTTTACGAAGAACAGATTAAAAACAACGAGCGTGTAGATTTAAAGATGCTCCATTTTTTCATTAATACCGGTATTCGCGATACTGCCTATTATTGGAATGAATTGGTGAAGTGTTTAAAAGTGTACGTTCGCCTAAAAAAAATCTGTCCGTCCTTGGATAGTTTGAATATTGGCGGTGGTTTCCCCATTAAAAACTCTTTGCACTTTGAATATGACTATCAGTATATGATAGACGAAATCTTAAACCAAATAAATATTACTTGTGCAGAAGCCGAAGTGCCGGTTCCACACATTTTCACTGAATTTGGTAGCTTTACCGTTGGTGAAAGCGGTGGTGCCATTTACGAGATTTTGTACCAAAAGCAGCAAAATGACCGTGAAAAGTGGAATATGATCAATTCCTCTTTCATCACAACTTTGCCAGATACTTGGGCCATCAGCAAACGTTTTATTATGCTTGCCGTGAACCGTTGGAATGATGAGTACGAAAGAGTGCTTTTGGGGGGGTTGACTTGTGATAGCGATGATTATTACAATAGCGAACAAAATATGGCGGCCATCTATCTGCCAAAATTCAGAAAGGAAAAACCTTTGTATATTGGCTTCTTTAACACAGGTGCATATCAAGAGACCATTGGCGGTTTTGGAGGCTTGCAGCACTGCTTGATTCCTTCGCCAAAGCATATTCTGATAGACAGAGACAAAAATAATAATATAACAACCAAACTTTTTTCCGAACAACAAACAAGCGAGCAATTGCTAAACATTTTAGGTTATGAGCACTAAGACGTACGCAGGCATCCCGCAAAAATATGCGGTCCTAGAAACATCAAAAATTGTATTGATCCCAGTTCCTTACGATGGAACCAGCACTTGGCAAAAAGGTGCCGACAAAGGTCCAGAAGCATTCTTGGATGCTTCAGAAAATATGGAGCTTTACGACATTGAAACCCAAACAGAGGTCTACAAACAGGGAGTGTATCTTGCCGATGCAATTACAGAAAATTCCTCTCCGGAAGCCGTGGTTTCCGAAGTACATAAAACCACAAAAGACTATATAAAACGAAATAAGTTTGTAACCATTTTTGGTGGCGAGCACAGCATTTCCATAGGTACTATCCGCGCATTCAATGAGTGTTTTGACAATCTTACAGTGCTTCACATAGATGCACACGCAGATTTACGCAAGGAATTTCACGGGAGCAAGTGCAACCACGCCTGTGCGGTATATGAAGCAAGTCAAACCACTAACCTTGTACAAGTGGGTATTCGCAGTATGGACGTGGCAGAAACTACTGTAATGGATGATGAAAAAGTATTTTTTGCACACGACATGGCAAAAGACGAATACTGGATGGATAAGGTTATTGAAGCTCTGGGAGACAATGTTTTCATTACTTTCGATCTGGATGCTTTGGATCCTTCAATCCTGCCTTCAACCGGAACCCCAGAGCCCGGCGGACTTTTTTGGTACGAAACACTCGATTTCCTAAAACAGGTTTTTGAGGAAAGAAATGTGGTTGGGTTTGACATTGTAGAGCTTTGTCCAAATCCGGAAGAAAGAGCCTCCGATTTTGTAGCTGCAAAACTTTACTATAAAATGTTGACATACAAATTTGCAGGCACGGACGAAGAAGACGAATACGAAAGCAATTTTAACCTCTCGGCTCCGCTCGAGGCAGGCAAAAAAGGAAATTCAAAATTTAATACAGAAGAAGATGAATACTAGCAAAGGATCTATTTCCCAATTTATTGAAAAATATTATTTACACTTTAATGCCGCCGCTCTCGTGGATGCCGCAAAAGGGTATGAAGCCCAGTTGAACCAAGGTTCAAAAATGCTCGTTTCCCTCGCCGGTGCTATGAGTACTGCAGAATTGGGAAAGATTTTTGCCGAAATGATCCGTCAGGATAAAGTACATATTATTTCCTGTACGGGCGCAAACCTGGAGGAAGATATTATGAATCTTGTGGCGCACAGCCATTACAAGCGTGTGCCAAACTACCGAGATTTAACCCCGCAGGATGAGTGGGATTTGCTTGAAAAAGGAATGAACCGCGTAACCGATACGTGTATTCCCGAAGAAGAAGCCTTCAGAAGAATCCAAGAACACATCGTGAAACTATGGAAAGAAGCCGAAGCCAAAGGCGAACGCTACCTTCCGCACGAATATATGTACAAACTGCTTTTAAGTGGTGTGATGGAAGAACATTACGAAATAGATTTAAAAGACTCGTGGATGTACGCCGCCGCAGAAAAGAACTTACCAATAGTTTGTCCAGGCTGGGAGGATAGCACGATGGGAAACATCTTCGCCAGCTACGTTTTGAAAGGCGAATTGAAAGCTTCCACAATGAAAAGTGGAATAGAATACATGACTTTTCTTGCAGATTGGTACACGGATAATTCAGAAAAAGGAATCGGTTTCTTCCAGATTGGTGGGGGAATAGCTGGAGATTTCCCAATCTGTGTGGTGCCAATGCTCTATCAAGATATGGAGCGGACCGATACACCGTTTTGGAGTTATTTCTGCCAAATCAGTGATTCTACAACCAGTTTTGGAAGTTATTCCGGAGCTGTTCCAAACGAAAAAATTACTTGGGGAAAACTGGATATTGATACTCCAAAATTCATCATAGAAAGTGATGCGACTATCGTTGCGCCTCTAATTTTTGCGTACCTTTTGGGTATGTAAAAATAGTTATACATTTTTCATACAAATACGAATAAAAAAAACCGAAATCGTTTCCCTCAACAAGAGCGTTGGGGGAAAGGATTTTTGGATTATTTAATAAAATAACAGCATGGAAAACCAGAAGATTGAAAATATAGAATTGAAATTTTTGACGCTGAAAGATTACGAAGCGTTGAAAGAGGCTACCATTCAATCTTATGGCGGACTTCCAAACAGCTATTGGAAAATCAACGAAATCGGTAACCTAATCGATATTTTTCCCGAAGGACAAGTAGTGATTATGGCCGATGGAGAAATTGCGGGTTGTGCGCTCTCCATTATTGTAGACTTTGACGAGTTGGGCGAGAAACATACCTATAAAGACATTACTGACGATCCCACTTTTAGTATTCACGACCCCGAAGGCGATGTGCTTTACGGAATAGACGTATTTATCCGTCCGGACTTTCGCGGTCTGCGCTTGGGAAGAAGATTGTACGATTACAGGAAAGAATTGTGTGAAAATTTAAATTTGAAAAGTATTGTTTTTGGCGGAAGAATGCCAAATTACCATTTGCACGCAGAGAAACTTTCTCCAAAGCAGTACATAGAAAAAGTAAAACGCAAACAGATTGACGACCCCGTGCTGAACTTCCAGATTTCAAACGATTTTCACCCTGTACGTGTTTTAAAAAGTTATTTGGAAGGCGATAAGGCCTCCGGAGAATTCGCGGTTTTAATGGAATGGGATAATATCTATTACACCAAACCCGAAAAAAAACCAAGACCTTCTGCAGTAAAGAGTGTAGTGCGCTTGGGGTTAATCCAGTGGCAAATGAGAAGCTATTCCGGAATGGAAGAATTGATGCACCAAGCAGAATATTTTATAGACAGTGTTGCAGGGTATCGTTGCGATTTTGCGATGTTTCCAGAGTTTTTCAACGCTCCGCTCATGGCAAAATACAACCATATGAGCGAGCCGGATGCAATCCGCGAATTGGCTAAGTATACCAAAGAGATTACCGAAAAGCTTTCCCAGCTTTCCATATCTTACAATATAAATATCATTACCGGAAGCATGCCCGAAATGGTCCGAGGAAAGCTTTATAACGTAGGCTACCTATGCCGTCGCGACGGAAGCGTGGAACGTTACGAAAAAATTCACGTTACACCCGATGAAGAGCGTGTTTGGGGAATGGTAAACGGGAATTCCCTAAAAACTTTTGATACCGACTGTGGAAAAATTGGAGTGCTAATCTGTTACGATTCCGAGTTTCCGGAATTATCGCGTTTACTTTCCGACGAAGGAATGGATATCCTTTTTGTCCCATTTCTCACAGATACCCAAAACGGTTATTCCCGAGTAAGATTATGCGCGCAAGCAAGAGCCGTTGAAAACGAATGCTACGTAGCCATTGCGGGAAGCGTTGGAAACCTACCAAAGGTTCATAATATGGATATCCAGTATGCTCAAAGTGCCGTTTTCACTCCGTGTGATTTCTCTTTTCCCAATAATGGAATAAAAGCCGAAGCAACCCCAAACACCGAAATGATTTTGGTAGCCGATGTGGACATCGATTTGCTTCGCGAGCTGCACACATTTGGCGCAGTTAGAAATTTGAAGGATAGAAGAAAGGATTTTTATAGATTGGAGCGGGTAAAGAAATAAAATATATAAATATGGTTCCTTCCCCTTTTTCAGGGGAAGGTGTCATAAAGATTATTGAAAATAATTTTTATGACAGAAGGGGTACAACTCCCAAATCACAAACCCAATCACTACTAAATATTCCAGCGCCACCAACCAAATCTTTTCGTCAAAACCATTTTCGCCATATGCTGAATAACTCAGCACTACCATAAAACTCCAAACAATCGGAAATTTATATTTCGTAAATACGGAAAGCAAAAGGGGAGTGGCCACATACCACGGATGCACGGTTGTTGAAAGTAAAAAGTAAATTGAAACCGCAAAAAGCATTGCGGTTATCAACTGTCTCAGTGTTTTGTTTTTTCTGAAAAAAGCGAGTCCCAAAACGAAAAGAAGTACCAAAACAGGAAGAATTTTTCCAACCGTTCCAATCACATTCCATCCCACAATTTTAAATCCAACCCAACGAATTAGATAATAAACACTAGCATTAAACTCAAAATTTTGAAACCAAAGAGCGATAGTTGCTGAAAAATGCTGAATAAATTCAAAAGAAAGAAATGGAAGAAAAGTAATACCTGCGGAAATAAATATTACTGTATAAAATCGTAGTAAATATGTCAGGTTGAACCTTTCGACTCCGTTCAAAACACGCTCCGTCGAAACCTCCTTTTTAATAAAATACTTCAAAAACAATGGTAAAAACAAAAGCGGAATCAACTTCGCCGAAATAGAAATCCCGATTAAAAATGCCGCCCAAACCCATTTTCCCTTAAAAAGTAAATACAGTGCCCAAACTAAAAAGAAAAGCATCACCCCTTCAAAATGAAGATTTCCAGTAAGTTCAATAATGATAAAAGGATTCAGAAAAAACCAGAAAATGTTTTTAACGGGAAGATTCAATTTCCCCAAAATCTTCTTTCCGAAATAAAGAATACCAACATCTGCCAAAAAAATCAGCACGCGCAAGACAACCACTGAGCCCAAAATACTTTTGCCCGCAAACATTGCGGCAACTGCAAAAAACAGTTGGTTAACAGGCGGATAATTGCTGAAATGGCTTGCGTTAAGTGGCCCCATTCCTTCAATCAGAACCTGGAACTGCGCAACCGAAATATTTACAATGGTTTTGGAATCTGGTGTAAATAAATACGGGCTAACGCCTTGTAAAAGCAAGCGCCCATCCCACAAAAACCGATAAAAATCCTGCGAAAGATTTGGGATTGCCAGAGTAAAAACCAGCCGAAAAGTAATTCCCAAGCAAGCTAAAAACCAAAAATTGAGTTTGAATTTCTCAATAAAAAGATAGGTAGTAAAAAACAGCGCAGCGTAAAGCGAGATGAGTTGTATAAAATCACTTCGCTCAAGATCATATGCAAAACTGATATAAAAGGCAATGGAAAGAACGGCAAGTAAAAGTGGGATTTTATATAGTTTAATAAAATTCACAAACCGTTTTTTTTAGATTTTCAATCAACAATCAACAATCTTTTTAGTCTTGCCATTCAGCAATAAACAGATTGGTGTCACGACCTCCTCCGTTATTTCTGTTGGAAGAGAATGCCAACTTTTTGCCATCGTTTGAAAATACTGGAAACGCATCAAAAGTTTTTCCGTGCGTTACGCGTTCTAAATTCTTCCCATCAATATCAATCAAATAAAGATTGAAAGGAAACCCTTTTTCAGCCTCAAAATTACTGGAGAACAAAATCTTTTTTCCAGAAGGATGAAAAAATGGTGCCCAATTTGCGTTGCCCAAATGCGTCAATTGGCGAAGTTCACTGCCGTCCGCATTGCAGATAAAAAGTTCCATTTCGGTGGGTTGCACCAAACCTTGGGCTAACAAATCTTTATATTCCTTAATTTCGGTTTCGGTTTTTGGACGGGAAGCGCGAAATATCAATTTACTTCCATCAGGCGAAAAGAATGCGCCCCCATCATAGCCCAATTCATTTGTTATTTGCTTTACGTTTTTTCCGTCAAGATCCATGGTGTAAAGCTCCAAATCGCCGCTGCGCATGGAGGTGAAAACAATTTTATCACCTTTTGGTGAAACGGTTGCTTCGGCATCGTAGCCAAGTTCTTTGGTAAGTTGCGCAGTAATATTTCCATCAAGATCGGCCACAAAAATGTCGAAGCTATCATATATGGACCATACATATTTACCATCTTTTTTTAATGGGGCTTCAGGACAATTTTCGTCTTTCAGGTGGGTACTTCCATAAACAATATGTTGACCATCAGGCATAAAATAGCTGCAAGTGGTACGGCCTTTTCCGGTGCTCACCATTGGGGGTTGCATGTCTTTAAAAGTTTCTTCAACATTCATCAAAAACATTTGGTCGCAGTTTACGCCCCAATTTTTATAATTGCTTTGAAAGATAAGTTTACTGTCGTCAAAACTCCAATACGCCTCTGCATTATCTCCGCCAAAAGTTACTTGGCGGATGTTTTTGAAGTGTTTTTCTTCAGGATAAATTAAAGTGTCTTTTGTTTCGGGGTCAAGAACTGCAGATGTCACGCTGAGTCTTTCGGCTTCGCTCAAGATAGACTCTATCGAAGCGTCTTCGGATTTTTGGGAATCTTCTCCAACTTTCTTCACTTCATTTTTACAACTCGTAAAAATGGAAACAATTAATAGCGTATAAACTATTTTCATTTTTAATGTATTTTTGAGCAAAAATAAGGATATGCGTATAATATTGATGTTATTTCTGGTAATATTGGTTTTCTCCTGTAAGGAAGCAAAGGTAAAAACGGTTTCTATGAAAGAAGACGTTGGCATTTTGGCCAGCGATAGTTTAAACGGAAGAAAAACAGGTTCTGAAGGCGAAAAAAAGGCGGCCGTATATATTGCAAAAAGATTTGAAGATTTGGGGTTACTATCAAAAGGAACTGATGACTACTTTCAAAAATTCACATACAAGGCTAGTAAAAACCCACATGAAGAGGCAGAATTTACTGCAGAAAACAATGATAGCACAGAAACGGGTGAAAACGTAATTGCATATTTAGATAACAAAGCCGAAAACACAGTCGTTATTGGTGCGCATTACGATCATTTGGGGATGGGTGGCGAAGGCTCGCTGTATCGCGAAGGCGAAGCGATACACAATGGTGCGGACGATAATGCAAGTGGCGTTGCAATGATGTTGCATTTGGCAGATTCGCTTCAAAAGAATGATTCTCCAAAGAAAAATAATTATCTTTTTATAGCTTTTTCTGGGGAAGAAGAAGGTTTGTTGGGTTCAAACTACTTTGTGAAAAACCCAACCATCGACACCAAAAAAGTAACCTATATGATTAATATGGATATGGTTGGAAGGCTCAATTCTGAAAAGACTTTGGCGGTTTATGGCGTGGGAACTTCACCTATTTTAAAACAAGCAGTAAATGCAAATGCAGGCGAACTGAAAATTTCTGAAAACGAAAGCGGTGTTGGGCCGAGCGACCATACCTCATTCTATTTGGCCGATATTCCCGTGCTTCATTTTTTCACTGGGCAGCACGAAGATTACCACAAACCCTCAGACGATACCGAAAAAGTGAATTTTGAAGGAATGAAGCTGGTATCCAATTATATTTTCAGCATTATAAAAGATTTAGATTCCCAAAAGAAACTTCCCTTTAAAAAAACTAAAAATGAAAGTGAAGTGGTTCCAGATTTTAAGGTAACTCTGGGCGTGGTGCCCGATTATCTTTTCAGCGGAAAAGGCATGCGCATTGATGGCGTAAGTGAAGACAAACCAGCCCAAAAAGCTGGCCTTCAAAAAGGCGATGTAGTAGTGAAAATGGGCGAGCATGAAGTAACCGATATGATGAGCTATATGAAAAGTCTTTCAAAATTTGAAAAGGGACAGACGGCAATAGTTATTGTTGATAGAGGTGGCGAGTTGAAAGAAGTTGAGGTTACTTTTTAAAAATTTCGGAAATAAAAAAACCTCACAAATCTTGAAGACCTGTGAGGTTTAGTTCTATTAATCACTTTTGGGAATTACATCATCCCGGGCATTCCGCCTCCCATGCCGCTTGGCATTCCGCCACCGGCACTTTCTTCTTTTATGTCAACCAAAGCACATTCGGTAGTAAGGATCATTCCAGCAACCGAAGCAGCGTTTTCAAGCGCGATACGGGTTACTTTTTTAGGATCGATAATACCAGCTTTTAGCATATCCACATATTTTTCAGTTTTGGCGTCATAACCGAAGTTTTTCTTGCCTTCCAAAACTTTGTTGATTACAACAGAACCTTCACCACCAGCGTTTTCAACAATTGTACGAAGTGGAGATTCAATAGCACGAGCTACAATTTGAACTCCTGTAGTTTCGTCTAAAGTTTCAGTAGTAAGTTTTTTAAGCACTTCAATTGCGCGAACCAAAGCTACTCCACCACCAGCAACAATACCTTCCTCAACAGCCGCGCGGGTTGCGTGAAGTGCATCGTCAACGCGATCTTTTTTCTCTTTCATTTCTACTTCAGACGCAGCGCCAACGTAAAGAACTGCAACACCGCCAGCCAATTTGGCCAAACGCTCCTGCAATTTTTCTTTGTCGTAATCGCTAGTTGTGGATTCTATTTGAGATTTTATTTGGTTCACACGACCTTTGATGTCGCTCTTGTTTCCAGCGCCATTTACGATTGTAGTGTTGTCTTTGTCAATTGTAATTGTTTCCGCAGAACCCAACATATCAATTGTTGCATTTTCCAAAGTAAAGCCGCGCTCTTCAGCAATAACGGTTCCTCCGGTCAATACGGCGATGTCCTCCAACATTGCTTTTCTTCTATCCCCAAAACCTGGCGCTTTTACAGCGGCAATTTTCAAAGAACCACGAAGTTTGTTTACTACCAAAGTAGCCAAAGCCTCGCCGTCAACGTCTTCTGCAATAATCAATAAAGATTTTCCTTGTTGCGCCACTGGCTCAAGCACAGGCATCAAATCTTTCATTGAAGAAATTTTCTTATCGTAAAGCAAAATCATTGGATTTTCCAATTCAGTTTGCATTTTTTCTGTGTCGGTTACGAAATACGGAGAAAGGTAGCCGCGATCAAACTGCATACCTTCCACAACATCAACGTAAGTTTCGGTTCCTTTTGCTTCTTCAACAGTGATAACGCCTTCTTTTCCAACTTTTCCGAATGCTTTTGCAATCAAATCGCCAATTACATCGTCGTTGTTTGCTGAAATTGAAGCTACTTGCTTTATCATTTCAGAAGAATTGCCAACTTTCGTAGTTTGCTTTTCAAGATTTGCAACAATGGCTTCAACGGCTTTATCGATACCGCGTTTCAAATCCATCGGATTTGCGCCAGCAGCAACATTTTTTAAACCTTCTTTTACAATTGCCTGAGCAAGAACGGTTGCAGTTGTTGTTCCGTCACCAGCAAGATCGTTGGTTTTTGAAGCTACTTCCTTCACCATTTGTGCGCCCATATTTTCCAGCGCATCTTCCAATTCAATTTCTTTTGCAACGGTAACACCATCCTTTGTTACTTGCGGTGCGCCAAAGGATTTACTGATAATCACGTTACGACCCTTTGGGCCCAAGGTTACTTTTACTGCGTTTGCCAATGCGTCAACGCCACGTTTTATTGCGTCGCGGGCTTCTACATCAAATTTTATATCTTTTGCCATTTTTTTAAATGCTTTAAGCTTTAAGCTGTATGCTCTAAGCTGTGGTTAAACTTTACTTTTGAAATTATTTTTTGGGAGAAATTAGATAATAGCTAAAATGTCGTCCTCGCGCATGATGAGGTAATCTGTACCATCAAACTTTAACTCACTGCCGGAATATTTTCCATAAAGAACAGTATCGCCAACCTTTACGGTCATTTTGTGATCTTCTTTGCCTTTGCCCACGGCTACTACTTTGCCTTGTTGTGGTTTTTCCTTTGCGGAATCTGGGATGTAAATACCAGATGCGGTCTTAGTTTCAGCTTCCTGTGGCTGAACCAAAACGCGGTCTGCAAGTGGTTGAATTTTTAATGCCATTTCAATTTTATTTTTTAGTTGTTAAACTTGGGTTTAAATGTTTGATTGCTAAATGGCAGAAACTGTGCCAGTGCCTGTAAACTGACATATTACAAAACAAAAATGCCAGCTTGTCAGAAGCTGGCATTTTTAAATCTAATAAAGCATTAGAGAAAAATTTATATTAGCAGAGAATGTAAGCTTTTATTTGGGGAGTTGAGTTAAAGAAAAATTAACTTTTGATTTGAAAATTTTGGTAATTCGGCGTTTTTTTTTTACCTTAAACGAAATATTGCGATTATTAGACCAAAAATAAAAATGATTATTCTTTATTGTTTACCTTAATAAAAGATAATAACACCTTTTTATATTATTGATAAAATATAGAGCTGTCCATCGTAAAATCAAAGAATTAATCTTTCTAGAATTGCACAAAATCTAATTAAAATGAAAAACCTCTATTCCACAATCCTTTTTACAATATGCTTTTCCTTTTTAGGAACCATGTGGCTTACGGCACAGATAGTCAACATACCGGACCCAAATTTTAAAGCGGCGCTTCTCGCTGACGGTAATATTAATACCAATGGCGATGGGGAAATACAGGTTAGCGAGGCAGGCTGCGGTTGATGTTAGTGTTGTTGGCAACAATATTAATGATCTAACAGGAATTGAAGCATTTATCAACATAACTTTTTTAGAATGTTCCGATAATAATTTAACATCCATTGATGTTAGCAACAATCCTGAACTTGAAATTTTTGAATGTTACAACAATCAGATCAACAGTATTGATGTAAGCCAGAATACTGCGTTGTACCAATTTGAATGCAGGTTCAACCAACTTACGAGCCTGGATTTGAGCAACAATCCAAATATGGTTCTCTTATCTATGGGCAATAATGAAATTATGGAGTTGGATGTGGCCAACAATATTATCTTGGTCATTTTGGAATGTACCGAAACACTACTGGAAAGTCTTGATTTGAGCCAAAATAATGATCTTGTCTCCTTAATCTGTAATGATAACGATGCATTGTCATATATAAACCTTAAAAATGGCAACAATGAAAATTTGGTTTTTGATGGACCTTTTCCGAGCAATTTTGAAAACCTGCCGAGCCTGGAGACCATCTGTATAGATGATATTAATAATACGGCACTGATAGATGAAATTACTAATCAAGTAGGCCGTCAGGTAGATTTTACGGAGGAGTGCATTCTAGGTACGGAAAATTTTGATTTCAATGAAGTAAGAATATATCCAGTGCCTATTGGAGATAAACTATATATAAGTTCCGTAACACCAATCGTACAAATTGATGTTTATAATTCATTGGGGCAAAAGGTGCTTTCCATAGCTCAAAAGAATCCCATTGTGGAAGTAAGTGCTGAAAAGCTGCCCATAGGTGTATATGTAGTAATACTTCAAGACACTAACGGATATGTTAGTGTCAAGAAAGTAGTAAGAAGATGAATTTAATTTAAGGAATTATGAAAAAAAATGTATTGATATTTTTTGCGGTGGTAACTTTTTTAGGCTGCTCAAAAAAAGATGATGGCAGTTTTACACCCACATTACCGCCCATAACCCAAACAGGGGAAAATACTTTTGGGTGTTATGCAAATGGCATATTAATAACCCCTAGAGATGGAACAGGTACTTTTAATTCTCCTGATAGAGGGATGATTCTCTTTGATGTCCCTGGCCCACGTTATGAAATTAATGTACATGATTTTGCTAGCGAAAAAACTGGAAAGATTATAATACATATCATAAATCTTGACTCTATTGGTATAGGAGAATATAATATCCACGAAAGTAATTGCTTAGATGGAATCGACAGCCCTTTAACCAATAACATTCATTGTAGAATATATGACAACGATGAAAATAAATATAAGTTTTTCTGTTCTATAGAAAACTCAGGTTTAATCAATGTTACACGTTATGACAACGGTATTTTATCCGGTACATTCAGTTGTACCGCTGTAAACCGAGACGATCCAACTGAATTTATAGAAATTACCGAGGGACGTTTTGATATTAACGGATATAAATTGCCTACCACAAAATTTCCTTAATAAAAAGGGTGCCACTGCCATGACACCCTAAAATACTTAATAAATAAAACCAGATATAATTATTGTTTCACCTATTAATTCTTCAAAGTTATGAGATATCAACTACTTTTCACATCATTAATGCTTGTTTTTTTAGCGTACATTCCCAAAAACCACCTCAAACAAAAGTGGACAGTATGCTTGTAAATATTGACAAATCAGAATTCTCCACTGGAATTCTTTATGACAGAACAGTACCTTGGGCAAACCTTAACTCCTTCAATGATAATAAAAACATTTCCAGTGTTAGATATTTTGAACAAGCCCTGGAGGAACTTTACAGAGGCTCAAATGAGAAAAAATTTAAGTCCTACAAGACCATTCGTAGGCGTTATGTTCCTGATTCCATTATAAACATGGTTGACATTGGCATTATCAATGCGGCTTTTGATCAATTATTTTATATCGAAGGTAAAGAGGAGGAAGGAGCATTACGGATTGCTAACGGAAAGTTTGAGAAGATACCCAATGGTAAACCTGCTTTCATAAAAAAACATGCTCTCATAATTTCGCCATTAAAGGAATATTTAGTTGGCAATGAAATAACCTATCATTTTGATAATTTTTTCTTAATAGAATCCTATCCAGATAAAGAGATTGTTAAGATAAGCGCAAATTTTGATACACCTACTGATTATGTAGTTTACAACAATGGACAATTTATACACGAGACTCTACAGGTTCGATATGGAGAATCTGGCTATAAAATACTGACTTTTACGGCAAATTTTAGTGACGGTACAAGCCAGAATACCCAAGCCGTGCTGCACGTGAAGATACAAGAGGCAATAATACCTCCGAATCTACCAATTAAGAATGGAGTAGTAGATGCAAGCCTTCCTTTTCAAGGAATAAAGGGCCATTTAGAATATAGAATATTCTATGGCAATCCACAAGGCGTTCTCTTAAAACCTATAATTATTATTGACGGTTTCGATCCGGGAGATAAACGGAAAATCCAAGATAGTGATTCCCCGGAACCACCAGATGAACATCGTTCTATTGAAGATATGATGCGTTATAGTTCTCCTCCCAATGATGTAAGGATAATAGACACTTTACAATCTCTTAATTACGATGTGGTGGTTGTTAATCATCCTACCTATAGTAAAAATGGTCAAGAGATTGATGGTGGTGCCGACTATATAGAACGGAACGCTCTAACCCACGTATCTCTATACCAAGCTCTAAATGATACCTTGGCCCAAAATAACAGCACTGAAAAATTAGTTATCGTAGGCCCGAGCATGGGCGGGCAAATATCGCGTTATGCATTGGCTTATATGGAAAAGGAGAACATCCCACATAACACTCGCCTTTGGGTAAGTGTGGACAGTCCTCATCTTGGAGCGAACATTCCCATTGGTTTGCAATCATTAATAAATCAAGTAGCTGAAACGGGAAACACTATGGCTCAGGATTTTGTGAGTAAGGATTTGGGGTCTCCAGCAGCCAAACAACAATTAATTGAGCAATTTAATGGCTGGAATGGTTCTCAATTAAATCAGGACTATTTAAACGCCCGTACGCTTTCTCAGGGCTATACAATTTCAAGAGGGCGACCTTCCTTTATAGGTTTTTATAATAATCTTTTTTATAATGGCTTATATGGAAGTATTGGTTATCCCCAAAATCTTCGGAAGATAGCCATTGTAAATGGTTCTTTAAATGGCAAAAGGAAATTTTTCAATCCGTTTACACAACAACAGGATAATTATATTGGGCACAATGAGATGGGTGTAAATGTAAGAGCATTCCAATACATTTGTGTTCCCTTCCCTTGTTGGTCATTACATATTGGAAGCTTGGAGGCTTATAATTTGGCTAATTATAATAGTTATGGTAAAATTTCAAGATTCAAAAAAGCCTTTAATGATGATTCAAAGTATACTACCAATATAAATTCTAGAGGCAATATGGATAATGTTCCTGGTGGCTGGTTCCCTGGTTTTGACGAAGTTGCCTCTCCTATTAATGGTACAGACCCACTCCCCCCCAATGGAAGTTTTTGGTCGGGTTCTTGGTTTGACAATATTCTCTCAGATATTTCAGATTTTTTTGGATGGGCAACAATGACTGTGTATAAAAACGAACATGTTCACTCTTTCATTCCAACAGCCAGTTCCTTAGGTTTTATAAATCCTGATTTTAACTGGGCGCAAGCCTTTAAGCGGAACTTGGTCTGCCCAGGAAACAAGGAAATTCCTTTTGATACCTACTTTGGCCCACGCAACAACGAACAGCATACCTCCTTTACCGAAAAAAGCGTCCATTGGTTACTGGAAGAGTTAGCGGGCAATCCCCAACCGCCCACGATCCATCTAGACTCTGAAGATATGAGTGGTCCGGCCGTTATTTGTGGCACCGATACGGTTACTTATAGTTTCGACTTTTGCGAGAGCCTTCCCGTTATAGCATGGGAGGTTTCAAATAACCTAATAAAAACAACTCCTTTAACGGACTATAACCGTAGCATTATCGTACAACCAGTGCATGCATCAACAAATGGCTGGGCGTACGTAAAAGCTATTTTCGCAAGCCCGAATGAGCCCGTGCAAAAAAATATCTGGATCGGTCCGCCCAAGGTAGATTTTGTTGAAGACGTGAACGTAACGCAAATAAATCACACTATGCCTATTGTTCCCCAAGGAAGTTGCGATGAATTTGGATTAAAAGTGAATATTTCACCTTCCTTTAGCAACGTACAAGAAATGGAGTGGGAAAAAGTATCCACAAATTACCAATGGTCCCAAGACCCTCCAGGCTATAATGATCCCTATGTTATTATTGCTCCCTTGTGTGAAGACCCCGTTCAGTTTCAAGTACGTATGCGGAACGATTGTGGTTGGTCTGATTGGCAGCAAATAGAGGATACGAATTCCGAATGCCAAACCAATTGTGGCGGTGGCGGTGGTGGAAGCGGTACCATCACGAGTGATTATTTTATAATCTATCCCGTGCCCGCAGATACTGTTCTCCACGTTAATATGATTGGCACAGACCCCACAGATCTTTTAATTGCAGGTGATACGCTTACTATCCAACTCTTTAACAGTTCGGGCATGATGGTCAAGAACATCAATACTATTGCCTGTCATAATTCCATTGATGTATCAACTCTTCCTGCTGGGCTCTATACGTTAAAGATTATTTATAACGGTACTCCAGAGAATCATCAAATTGTAATAAATTAGAATTAAATAAAAAAATGCCAGCTCGTAAAAGCTGGCATTTTAAAATATTTTAAAACTAAATTTTAGTTTGTAGTTTCTGGAGCAGTTGGTGCCGGAGTTTGTGTGGTTGGAACAGCAGGAACAGCGCTGTCATCAAAAGTTTTGGATTCCAAATTACGGTTTCCCATAATGAAAACGTTGGAAAACAAGATAAGCGCCAACATAATCGTGGCAAGTGTCCAAGTACTTTTATCTAAAAAGTCACTCGTTTTTTGAACACCACCAATCTGTGCGCCACCGCCTCCGCCAAACGACGATGAAAGCCCACCACCTTTAGGGTTTTGAACCATTATAACTACGACCAATAAAAAGGCCACTATCATTATCAAAATTAAAAATATTGTAAAAGTACTCATGATTGTTCTGAATTAATCAATTTTTCTATTGCCCGAATTTGGTCTGCAAAGAAACCACTTTTTTCGGGATTTTTCAAAATTAATATTTTATATGCTTGAATTGCTTTTTTGTAGTTCTTTTGTTGCAAATACACTTTAGCCAAAGTCTCCGTCATTAGTGAATCGGCGGCTTGGGTATAAGGTTTTGCAAGATTGTTTTTTCCTTCTTTTTGGGGTTTATTTTCTATTTCCGAAGGAATTATTTTTGGGCGCTCTTGGATAAACTTGTCTATCAATTCAAATTTTCGCTCCCTATCTTCATTTTGGGTTTCATCATCTTTCTTGTCTGGCCTGTCTTCATTGCGCTCAATAGGTTTTGCTTTTGTAAGCTTTAACCATTCTGAAAAAGAGTGAGTATCGTTTTTGGTAAATTCAAGAGGTTTGTCAGCTTGTAGTATTTCTTCAGCTTTATCTTTAGCATCAGGCTTGTCATCTACCTTTTCAACCAAATTGCTCACCGATTCTACCTTCCTTTGAAAAAGTTCTGGGTTTAAGATATTCTCGGCTTTCTGCATTTCGGCCTTAATTTGCATATCTATTTCAAGGCTTATCTGTTCTGAAACATTTTCGGAAATTACCTTTATTTCTTCTACGGAAGCATCGTGCTGCAGAATGGTTTGCGAAATTTCATTCTGAATAAATTTTTCTGAAGTAATATATTCAAACAAAATATCGCGATCAGTAGTGTGGGCGGCTGTAAGCTTTAAGGCATCGTTGTAAAGATAACTCCCCTGGTTTTTCAAACCTTTTAATTGAAGTGCGCGCGCGCTTTGGAAATATGGATATTTTTGAATTGTTGATTCCAACGCCGCTAAATCCTCAGAAGTTATTTTCTGTGGGTTGGCGAGTAAATATGTAAAGTTTTCAAAGTTCAAAGTTCAAAGTTTAACCCTTCAACTGCGCTCAGGGTGACAATTATAAAACTTACCAATTTGCAAGTGATTTGTTAAAAACATCCTGCGTCAACCGTTCAAAAATAATATCAACGGCAGCGTCTAGTGCTGAACCGGTTAATTGTGTTGTTCCTGGATAATCGTAATAAAAACTAAAGGGCTGTTCAAAATCCTTCAGCGGATCTTTGGTGTTGTAAAACCGAACATTTACGGCAATGGTCAATCTGTTTTGCGCGGCAGTACTATTTGCCGTGGCGGTAATTGGCGCAATATAATATTGTGTTATTTCACCTTCGTAAACCAAATCGCCATTACTGTTCACAAGATCCAAACTAGTTTGGTTCAGCAGTAAATCCTGCAGTTTTTGTGTAAAATCTCTAGCGATGCCAGGCTCTACGATCGGAGCATTGTTTTGAAAATAATTAACCTGCACCGTTTTGGTGGTGCTGTAATTTATATCGGCCCCAGTAAATGAGTACGGCCCACAACTGTGTAAAGAAACCAACAATAAAAACAAAAGGGAAAGCTTCGATGCAGTAGCAAATCTAAAATCTAAAATCGTAAATCGAAAATTTTTCATAAATCGTATTGCTTAATCTTTCTATATAAAGTTCTTTCTGAAATGCCTAGCTCATCTGCAGCATCCTTACGTTTTCCGTTGTATTTTTCGAGCGATTTCTTGATAAGTTCCAATTCCTTTTGCTGAAGGGAAAGGTTTTCTTCTTCCTCAATTTCCTCAGCGTATTCGTATTTGTCTTTACGCTGTTCGGAAGCGTGTTCCGGAATACTGAAAACCTCGACATCGGTTTGTGCTCCGTTTGTCTCTTCTTCAATTATGGAAGCCAATTCCTCTTCGGCTTCGTTTTCTTCGGAATAAATTTTATTGATGAGTGATGAGTTTTCCTCTTTCACCTTTGCCGCGTTGCCGCTTTTCATCAATTCCAATGTAAGTTTTTTGAGATCGTTCACATCGCGTTTCATGTCAAAAAGCACTTTGTAAAGAATCTCGCGTTCGCTACTGAAATCACTTTCAGATTTTTTTGAATTTACCACTGCGGGCAGGTTGCTGCCCATATCGGGTAAATAATGTTTCAGGGTTTCGTATGAAATTTCACGGTTCTGCTCCAAAACCGAAATCTGTTCAGCTACATTCCGCAACTGGCGGATGTTTCCACTCCAGCGGTATTTCAACAATAAATCAGTTGCCTGGTCTGTCAATCTGATTGTTGGCATTTTATATTTCTGCGCAAAATCTGCCGAAAATTTTCTGAAAAGCAAATGGATATCTTCCTGCCGTTCGCGAAGTGGCGGCAAATTTATTTCCACAGTACTCAACCTATAATAAAGGTCTTCGCGGAATTTTCCTTTTTGAATGGCATCTGCCATTTTCACATTGGTTGCAGCCACAATGCGCACATCGGTTTTTTGAGCCACAGAAGAACCTACCTTTAAAAATTCGCCATTTTCCAAAACGCGAAGCAAACGAACCTGTGTTGGAAGTGGCAATTCGCCAACCTCATCGAGGAAGATGGTTCCGCCATCGGCTACTTCAAAATAACCACTTCGGGTTGCCGTTGCGCCCGTAAACGATCCTTTTTCATGACCAAAAAGTTCACTGTCTATAGTTCCTTCGGGAATTGCACCGCAATTTACGGCTATATATTTTCCGTGCTTTCTGTGCGAAAGCGAATGTATTATTTTCGGGATGCTTTCTTTACCAACGCCGCTTTCGCCAGTTACCAATACCGAAATGTCCGTTGGAGCAACCTGAATTGCTTTTTCCACGGCGCGGTTTAGTTTTGGGTCGTTGCCTATTATTCCGAATCGTTGTTTTGTTGCTTGTATGCTTTCCATATTTTATCCCAGCAAAGTGCGGGAACTAAATTTTAATTAATAATATTCGTAGGTTGCTCTCGAAAATAAAACACCATCCTTTTTTGTTTCGGAGCTTATGGGATAATCGGAATCGTTATACTGAAATGTAATTTCCAAAACATAATTTTCCGAAGTATCAGTCCCTGTTCGGGTTATTTTCGTGGCATTGCTCGGCGATATAAATAATGAATGGTCGAAAAGATACCCATAATAATAAGTGTTGAAGGGGTAGTTATGAAACTCTTCGTAGAATGGATTTATTTTTACGTCATATTCATACGTATGGTTTATTTCCAAATTAAAATAATCTGTGGTAAGGTTAAGGTTGGTGATGTTCAGAGTACTATCATAAGTGATGATTTCATCGCTAACGATTCCCAGGTCACCTATATGTTTTACTGCGGTTAGTACATCTGTAGTATTATAATAAAATTCTGTTCGTTCTTGTGTCGGGGTAAACCATTGCACGTTGATCTGTTGCGGTTGATAGCTAAAGCTTATGGAATCCATATCAATTCCATCTGCGTCCCAATCCCTAAAAACTACCCAGGGCCTGCTGTTTTGGTCATAATAGTAGTTTTCAACAAAATCAACAGGGTAATTCAAGTGATTGTGGGCTTTTCTTGTAATTTGCCCAAAATCGTTGTAGGCATACTCCCAGAAATAGTCGTAAAAGGCGTCAATAATATGGTCTTTTGTTTTTTTGCCGTTTTCATCAAAAAAATACTCAACCATTTCTCCATTTGGAGTTCCGTTAGCATCAAAAGAGATGCTTGTATATTTTTTGATTTTCAGTTCTTGTGGGTTTTCTGAACCGTTATTATCGTCATTAGAACACGCCAAAAACAATAGACTTGCTGTAAAAAGAAATAGAATACGTTTCATAATTTATTGGTTCATGAATGCTCCACTACTTCGCCAATGAGCGTTGCAGTGGTACAATCGGTTACTTTTACTTTTACAAAATCGCCAGGTTTATAAGTTGACTTCGGAAATACCGCAACATTATTGTGTTCCGTTCTTCCGCTCCATTCGTCTTTGTTCTTTTTTGATTCCTTTTCTATTAAAACAGTTACTGTTTTTCCTAAAAATTCTGCCGTTCGGAATGCACTGTGTTTTTGCTGAAGGTCAACAATCTCGGTTAACCTGCGGCTTTTTGTTTCTTCTGGCACATCATCTTCAAGTTTTCGGGCAGCCATGGTACCAGGTCTTTCGGAATATTTATACATATAGCCAAAACCATATTTCACATATTCCATTAGGCTTTTCGTGTCTTCGTGATCCTCCTCTGTTTCCGTTGGAAAACCAATAATCATATCCTGCGAAATAGAACAACCGGGAATGATTTCCCAAATCCTGTCAATCAACTTCATATATTCCTCGCGGGTATGCTGACGATTCATTTCCTTTAAAATACGCGTACTTCCGCTTTGTACCGGGAGGTGAATGTGATTGCAGATATTGTCGTGTTTCGCCACAACATGCAATACTTCTTCGTGCATATCCTGCGGATTGCTGGTTGAAAAGCGAATGCGCATTTCGGGATGTTCTGTAGCAACCAAATCCAAGAGCTGTGCAAAATCGGTGGCCGTTGCCTGTTGCATTTCCGATGCATTTTTGAAATCTTTTTTCAATCCGCCGCCGTACCATAAATAGCTATCAACATTTTGACCGAGCAGCGTGATTTCTTTATACCCTTTTTCAGCCAAATCATCCACTTCGCGTAAAATACTTTGCGGGTCACGGCTTCGCTCACGACCTCTTGTAAATGGCACTACACAAAACGTACACATATTGTCGCAACCGCGTGTAATGCTTACAAAAGCAGTAATTCCGTTTCCGCCCAAACGCACGGGTGAAATATCGCCATAGGTTTCTTCTTTGGAAAGAATTACGTTTACGGCATCGCGGCCTTCCTCAACTTCTTTCAGCAAATTCGGGATGTCTTTGTAAGCATCTGGCCCAACAACCAAATCGACAATTTTTTCCTCTTCGAGAAACTTTTCCTTTAAACGTTCGGCCATACAGCCCAGAACGCCGACTTTCATTTTCGGGTTTATTCGTTTTACGGCATTGTATTTTTCAAGTCGTTTTCTGACGGTTTGTTCGGCTTTATCACGAATGGAGCAGGTGTTTACCAAAACCAGATCGGCTTCTTCCAGTAAATTTGTTGTATTATATCCTTGGTCGGCAAGTATGGAAGCCACTATTTCGCTATCGCTAAAATTCATAGCACAGCCGTAGCTTTCCAAATATAATTTTTTGGAATTGGTATCTCGCGCTTCCAGTGTAAGCGTGTTTCCCTGTGTTTTTTCGTCAATAATCTTATCCATAAAAATCTTTGTTCAATGCAAATTCAAAAGGGGTTTCACTGAACTTGCAAAGATACTATTAATTTGTCACGCTGTCAAAGTGGCAGATTTATTTTCGAAATATCACAAAACCACTTAATTTTTTAAAGGAATTGAAAGTTTTTGAATCTCTAATAGGGCTTCTTTCTCGTCGCTCCATCCTATGATTTTTACACGATCTGAAGGATTATAATTTATAAACCACATTTCAATAATTTCAATTGCGCTGAGATATTTTTCTGAAAATTCAGTAAATGTTTCCGCAGAAACTGTTTGCAGTTTTCTATCTGAGGGGATACAGATTACCTTAAAATCTTCTTCTCCATTGTCCAAAAGGCGGAGCATTGCAATGGGTTTTGTTTCTAATATAGTCCCAGTTTTTAAAGATTCGCAAAGCACCAAAACATCCAACGGGTCCCCATCGCCACCCTCATCGGGATTAGAATAAGTGGAAGCAATAAAGCCATAATTTCCGGGATAGGGCAGGTATTCTATTATGCGCTCTTTTCCATTGTGAACATCCACTGCAAATTTCTTTGAGGTTTTGTCCAGCTCAATTTTTTTGCTCGTTCCCGCTGGAATTTCAATAATGCAATTCACATTTTTTTCTTTTGAAAAAGTTTCCGTTTTAAAAACTTTATAGGTGGGGTTACAATTTTGAAATAATATTAGGAAGAGAAACAAAACTATGTTACGCACAAAAACCATTGGTTGTGGTGAATATAAATTCATAAAAATAATTTTTCTTTTTTCAGGCCTTCTAAAAATAGTATAATTTAAAGGTAGTACGATGTTAAGAGTTGACTAAATTTAGGTGTCAAAAATTGCGTATTAAAAAATTCATATACTTTTGTACGCATAACAAATAAGTATATGGCAAAGAATTTAGTGATCGTTGAGTCCCCGGCAAAAGCAAAAACCATTGAAAAATTTCTAGGGAAAGATTTCAAGGTTTCCTCCAGTTTCGGGCACATTGCAGATCTTCCATCCAAGGAATTGGGCGTGGACGTGGAAGGGGATTTTACACCTAAATATATAGTGAGCAGCGACAAAAAGAAGTTGGTCACAGAACTAAAGTCGCTTTCCAAAAAAGCCGATATGGTTTGGTTGGCGAGTGATGAGGACCGAGAAGGAGAGGCAATTGCCTGGCATTTGGCCGAAGAACTGAAACTTGATAAAGACAAAACCAAACGTATTGTTTTTCACGAAATTACAAAGTCTGCTATTTTAAAGGCAATTGAAAATCCACGCCAAATTGATTATAATTTGGTAAATGCCCAACAGGCCAGACGCGTTTTGGACCGTTTGGTTGGGTATGAGCTATCGCCCGTACTTTGGAAAAAAGTGAAAGGTGGACTTTCCGCAGGACGCGTTCAGTCGGTTGCCGTTCGGTTGATCGTGGAGCGCGAGCGCGAGATTGAAGCCTTTACGCCCGTAGGTTCCTATAGAATCGATGCCGAATTTACAACGCTTGAAGGCAGCAAGTTCAAGGCGAAACTTCCAAAGAATTTTGATACGGAAGAAGAGGCGCGCGAGTTTCTTCGGAAGAATTTGGGAGCTTCCTATAAAATTTCAGATTTAACAAAAAAGCCCGCCAGTAAAAGCCCAGCGGCACCTTTTACCACTTCGACCTTACAGCAGGAAGCAGCCCGGAAATTGTATTTTTCGGTTGGAAAAACGATGACCATCGCGCAACGCTTGTACGAGGCCGGATCGATTACCTATATGCGTACCGACAGCGTAAACCTTAGCAACGACGCAAAAAATGCGGCGCAAAAGGAAATTATTTCTTCCTACGGAAAGGAATACAGCAAACCCCGCGATTACAAGGGAAAAAGCAAGGGAGCGCAGGAAGCACACGAGGCCATCCGCCCGACGGATATGACCCAGCACAGTATTTCTGGCGACCACGATCAGGCGCGTTTGTACGATTTAATTTGGAAACGAACCTTGGCTTCGCAAATGAGCGATGCGCAATTGGAACGTACCAATGTGAAAATTGACGTGCTTTCCAAAGAAAAAGTTTCGGAAAATTTCACTGCAAATGGTGAAATGATAAAGTTTGACGGTTTCCTAAAAGTGTATTTGGAAGGAACCGATTTTGAGGAAGAAGAGCAGGAAGGCATGTTGCCAAATATGAAAAATGGTGACTCGCTCGAAAATAATTATATCACTGCGACGGAACGTTTTACGCGTCCGCCGTACCGTTTTACTGAGGCTTCGCTGGTAAAACAATTGGAAGAACTCGGCATTGGCCGACCTTCAACTTATGCGCCGACTATTTCTACCATTATCAGCAGAAATTATGTGGAGAAAGGAACTGTGGAAGGTGTGGAGCGAAAGTATCTTCAATTGACGCTTCAAAAGCAAAACATAAAAGATAAAACCTTGACCGAAACTGTTGGTTCGGACAAAGGGAAGTTGGTGCCCACAGATATCGGAATGATCGTGAACGACTTTTTGGTGGAACATTTTGAAAATATTCTCGATTACAATTTCACGGCCAAGGTGGAGCAGGATTTTGACGACATTGCCGAAGGAAAAGAGGAGTGGACGAAGATGATGAAGGATTTCTACGGAAAGTTCCATCCGCGCGTGGAACACGTTGAAGAAAATGCGGATCGCGAAAGTGGCGAACGAATTTTAGGCGAAGACCCCGAAACTGGAAAAACCGTATTGGTGCGCCTCGGTAAATACGGACCCATGGCGCAGATTGGTGCACCGGATGACGAAGAGAAAAAATTCGCCAGCCTTCGTCCAGACCAACAATTGCACTTGGTTACTTTTGAAGAGGTGATGGATCTTTTCAAACTTCCGAAGACTTTGGGCATTTATGAAAAGGAAGAAGTTGAGGTGAACAATGGCCGTTTTGGCCCGTATGTACGCTTCGGGAAAACCTTTATTTCGCTTCCAAAAGGAATGGATCCGCTGGATGTGGATATGGCTTTTGCAAAAGAATTAATTGAGGAAAAGAAAAAAGCCGATGCTCCTATATATATGTATGAGGATCTGCCAGTTCAAAAAGGCGTGGGTCGTTTTGGCCCTTTCATAAAATGGAACAATATGTTCATTAACGTGAACAAAAAGTATGATTTTGACAATCTTTCAAAAGAAGATGTAAAAGAACTTATTGAGGACAAAAAACAAAAGGAAATTGATAAGTTAATCAACGAATGGCCCGAAGAAAAAATTAGAATAGAAAAAGCGCGTTGGGGGCGTTTCAATTTAATTAAAGGCAAAACAAAAGTAGAATTGCCTAAAGGAACCGAAGCCGATAAAATAACATTGGAGGAAGCTAAGGATTTGCTGGATAAAAAAAGTCCGAAGAAAAAAACAGCCGCCAAAAAGAAAACAACAACTAAGAAAAAAGCCACGGCCAAGAAAAAATAATGATAGAGTTTTTATCCCCAGTTTCTAAAAAAGTATTGGCACACCGAGAAATTCTACCGCCCGGAACTTTGGGAAAACAAATTGCGGCCCACTCCAAAACAGGCGAGCTACCTAACTTGAAAGACGTAAAGTTTGCAATTCTTGGCATAAAGGAAAACCGTGCCGATGAGAATTTCATTGGAGGAGAGATATCTTTTGATCCCTATAGAAAAGCTCTTTATTCATTATATCCCGGAAATTGGAATTATAACATAACTGACCTTGGCGATATAGAAAAAGGTGAGACAGCCGAAGATACCCGCTTTGCTGCCAAAGAAGTAATAGCTGCCCTTTTACAAAAAAATATTGTGCCATTGGTTCTTGGTGGAAGCCAGGATTTGGCTTTTGCACAATATCGGGCGTATGACGGTTTGGAAGGAATGGTAAATGTTGTAAATGTTGATAATCGTTTTGACCTTGGAAATGCTGAGCTGCCAATTTCAAATAAATCCTATGTAGGAAAAATGGTAGTTGAACAGCCCTATAATCTTTTTAATTACAGTGTTTTGGGCTATCAATCATTTTTTAATGCCCCGCAGGAGATTGCATTGATGGACAAATTGTTCTTCGATGCCTACAGATTAGGTGAAGTTTGTGCAGACATTACAGTGGTAGAACCAATAATGCGCGATGCAGATATGGTAACCTTAGATGTTTCCGCAATAAAAAGCGCAGAATTAAGTTATAAAAATAACGACAGCCCCAATGGTTTTGATGGACGAGAAATTTGCGCCATTTCCCGATATGCTGGTATCAGCAATAAAGTGAAATCTTTTGGCGTTTATGAATTGAGCGATTCCATTGAAAGTAAGAGCGGCGCAATGATTGTAGCGCAAATATTTTGGTATTTTATTGAAGGATATAATTTTAGGGTTGAAGATGATGATTTTGATAACGAAAATCTCTTCACCACTTATAAAGTACCAGTAGAAGATGAAGTTTTGGAATTTAAGAAAAGCAATAAAACCGAAAGATGGTGGATTGTTTTGCCTTTTATTTCAAATGTTAATAATAAATTAAAAAGACGAACGTTATTACCTTGCACTTATGGCGAATATTTGGGTGCATGCAATCAGGAAATTCCTGAACGGTGGTTAAAGGCCCGCCACAAAAATGAAGTATAATCAAACAACACAAGTAAAAACGGGGATCAAGGGTTTTTCAAAAAAAAATTGTTTTTTTGAAATTTTATAGATAGGTTTACGCCCTTGAATCTCGAAATTTAACCTAAATACCTATGAAGAAGTTTATTGCATTAACTGCGATCGTTGCCTTTTTGTTCAGTTGTAACTCCGGAGACCGAGGAGAACTGGTGGGGGCAAAAGGTAAAAAATGGTATCCTCAAAAGCCTTACGGAATGACGCTTATCCCAGGTGGATCCTTCATCATGGGTAAAAGTGATGATGATTTTGTTGCCGTTAACGATGCGCCAACAAAGACCGTTACAGTTCGTTCGTTCTATATGGATGAAACCGAAATTACAAATGCTGAGTATCGCCAATTTGTGAATTGGGTTAGAGATTCTACAGTAAGGTTGCGTCTTGCTATTATGGCCGATGAGGTGGGTGCAACCCCTGGTGATGCAGGAATCGGTGAATTTGCTTTCGTCGATCAAGAGAATGAAGAGATGACGCCATACCAGCAATATATGTATGACAATTACTTTGGGATGGGTGAAGATTATTACGCCGGTAGAAAACTGAACGATAAAGTAGATTTGATTTGGGACACTTCAGAATACCCAGACGAATACTATTCTGAAGTAATGGATACAATGTATATTCCAACGGAAGAAGCCTATAACGGTCAACGTACCATTGATGTTAGTAAGTTGAATTTCCAATATACCTATATGGATATTGAATCTGCAGCAAGAGACAAAACCAAGAGACGAAAAGACTTTATCAAAAAAGAAGAATTGAATATTTATCCAGATACTACAGTGTGGATTAAGGATTTCAACTATTCATATAACGAGCCAATGCACAACGATTATTTCTGGCACGAGGCTTATGGAGATTACCCTGTTGTTGGTGTTAGCTGGAAGCAAGCAAAAGCATTCTGCGCTTGGAGAACTTTGTATAAGAATTCATACCAAAAATCTAAAAAGAAGAACTTCGTAAACTCTTTCCGTCTTCCCGGTGAAGCAGAATGGGAGTATGCTGCTCGTGGCGGTCTGGAATCAGCAACTTATCCATGGGGTGGTCCTTACGCTAAAAACGATCGTGGTTGTTTTATGGCAAACTTTAAACCCTTAAGAGGAGATTATGCCGCGGATCAAGCTTTATATACAGTTGAGGCTAAATCTTATGAGCCTAATGATTTCAACTTATACAATATGGCAGGAAACGTTTCGGAATGGGTGGCTTCTTCTTATGATCCCGCTTCATATGACTACACCTCCACTATGAATCCAAACGTTAATGATCCTGACAATATGCGAAAAGTAGTACGCGGTGGTTCGTGGAAAGATGTTGCGTATTTCTTGCAAGTAAGTACCCGTGATTATGAATATGCAGATTCTGCCAGAAGCTATATCGGTTTCAGGACTGTACAGGATTATATGGGAACTGATGTTGTTCTTAACCAAAACTTTGGCGATGCTCGCTAATATTCCCTTATTTACTAAACTAAAATAACCTTAATCAAAAACTCTCAACTAAAAATTTAAGTATTATGGCACAATCAAGATCATCAAAAAAATTATTTAATATGGCCTACGGCCTTGGGGCATCTATTGTAATTTTAGGCGCACTTTTCAAAATTCTTCACTGGGAATTAGGTCCCTTAAATGGAGGTCTTCTTTTGGCAATAGGTCTTATCACCGAGGCAATTATTTTCGCAATCTCTGCTTTTGAGCCAGTAGATGACGATTTAGATTGGTCATTGGTTTATCCTGAATTGGCTGGAGGTGCTGCAACTAGCAAAAAAGCTTTAAAAGAACCAGAAGATGCACAAGGACTTCTTTCTAAAAAATTGGATGAGATGCTTAAGGAGGCTCGTATCGATTCAGAGTTAATGAACAGTCTTTCAACCAGCATCCGTTCTTTTGAAGGTGCTACTAAGAGTATGGCTCCTACTGCAGAAGCAATGAACTCTACAAAAAAATACAGCGAGGAAATGGCATTGGCAGCAGCTCAAATGGATTCTTTGAACAGCTTGTACAAAGTACAGATTGAGTCAACTAGCCGTCAAGCAGAAGCTAACCAAGCAGTTGCCGAAAATGCGGAACAATTAAAACAACAAATGCAGCACTTGGCTACCAACCTTTCTTCATTGAACGGTGTTTACGGAGGTATGCTTTCTGCAATGACTAATAGAAACTAAGATAGGTTTTCACCTTAATTATTAATCTTTAAAAAAGAATAAAAATGGCAGGAGGAAAACTATCCCCAAGGCAGAAGATGATTAACCTGATGTATCTGGTTTTCATCGCGATGCTTGCACTGAATATGTCCAAAGAAGTATTGTCTGCTTTTGGACTACTTAATGAAAAAATATCTGACGCAAATGTGGCTACCTCACAGCGTAATACTGCTTTTATGGAGGGATTGGCTATTAAAGCCAATGACGAACCTGCACAATACGCGGCTGTTGAAGCAAAAGCAAGAGAAATTTCCCAAATTTCTGACGAGTATGATGCATATCTTACTACTCTTAAGTCTGCTTCAATTGAAAAAATAGAAGATCCGACAGACTATGAAGTAATGGACAAGCCGGATTACTTTAACAATTTGTTCTTTACCGGAGATAAATACAAAGAAGGGGGACAGGAATTTTTGAATAAAATGGATGAATATCGCACAGAAATGATAGCGGTTCTATCTGATACCGCTCTTGCAAAAGTGGCCGGTATAGAAGATATCAAAAAATCTATTGAAGCAAACTTTTCTACAGCCCCGGTAACCAATCGTGACGGAAAAGAAGTAGCTTGGTTAAATTATAACTATGAAGGCTTTCCTCTAGTTGCATCTTTGACTAAATTGACACAAATTCAAGCAGATATTAAAACAACTAAAAGCGAAGTATTGCAAAGAATGCTAGCAGGCCAACAAGCGGCTGCGCTATCTTTCAGTAATTACTCAACTTTATTGGAAACTTCAAAATCTGCATACTACTCTGGTGAAAAATTTGATGGAGCAATTGTATTGGGTCGTACAGATGAGAGTACAAAACCAAAAAGAGCCGAATTGACATTGGACGGAAGAAAACTTGTTGAAGGTACAGATTATACTTTTGAAGGTGGTAAAGTGAAATTGAATGTAAGCGCCGGCTCACCGGGTGACCATAAAATTGAAGGAATCCTTTACTACGGTGAAGGAGGAGAGGAAACTGAAGTAGAAGTTAATAGGTCTTTCGCGACAATTTCATTACCTAATTCTGCGGTAATAGCTGCTGATAAGATGAACGTTGTTTACCGAGGTGTAGATAACCCAATGACCGTTTCTATCCCAGGTATTCCTGATAATAAGGTAAACGCATCTGCTGCAGGTCTTTCAAGAGTTTCAGGTAGCAAATATGTAATGCGACCAGGATCCGGTAGAACTGTTACAATTTCCGCAACTGGTACATTACCGGATGGAAAACCTGTAGGTTCAAAATCTGAGTTCCGTATTAAAGATATTCCACCACCAGTGGGCGCCATTCGTGGTGAAACCGGAATTGTGCGTATGGAGCGCGGCGGTCTTGAAATTTCTTCGGTATCTGCAGTATTGCCAGATTTCGATTTTGATGTAAATCTTAACGTTACAGGATTCAGTTTCAAAGTATCAGGACAACCAACCGTTCGTGTAAACGGAACCAAGCTGGATGGTGCAGCCAAAGGTGCTCTAAGAAGAGCTGGAAGAGGCGAGACTGTTCAAATTTTTGATATCAATGCCAATGTTTCTGGAAGTGGCGTAATGCTTAAGAAAACATCTCCAGTTATTATTGAATTGACAAACTAATATTTAGTATAAAACCCCTATCGGTATGAATTTGAAAAATGTTGTTTTATGTGTTTTTGGCCTCGGAATGGCTGTCGGTGCAAACGCACAGGTAAACATTCTTAACGCCAAAACCCCCGAAGATATAGGCAAGAAGACCGAAGCACAGATTGCTTATGATAATGATGAGCCCTTACCTTATGGTTATACGGATGAGCGTGATGTGTTATGGTCCAAAACCACTTGGGAAATAATTGATCTTGATGAAAGAGTCAACTTCCCACTTTATTATCCTATAGATACAAACAACATTGGCGCGGACAGACGCTCTCTTTATGATGTTTTGGTAAAAAACATTAAAAATGGAAAAATAGAAAGTGTTTACGCAGATTCCTATTTTACTGAAAAGCGTACCCTACAGGATATCGAAGCTTCCTTGGTTTATAGCGATACTACCGATTTGGGTATCGAGCAGTATAACGCTGAAGGAACCGTAGATCCACAATACGTACGTCGTTTTTCTTTGGATGCTGGCGATATAGAAGAGTGGCACATTAGAGGCTATTGGTATCTAGACAAGCGCCAAGGTGAGCTTAAATATCGTATGTTGGGAATTTGTCCAGTAGCGAATGAAGCACGTTCCAAAGCATTCCCGGAAGATGGAATTGATTCGAAGGTTGAGCTTTTTTGGGTATGGTTCCCAGGCGCACGTGAAGTTTTACACGAGGCAAAAGCTTTCAATAGAAAAAATACATCGCAACCCATTTCATATGACCACTTGTTAAATTCACGACGTTTCAACGCCGTAATCTATAAAGAGGATAACGTACAGGGCGATAGGGATGTAAAAGATTACATCAATGATAATGCACTTATGCAATTGTTGGAGTCTGAAAGAATCAAAGAACAAATACGTAACATAGAAATAGATTTGTGGAATTATTAATCAATTAGTAAAACCATACTTTTAAGAAAACCCTTCAAGTTTCATTTTCGGAAATTGAAGGGTTTTTTATATCACAATAATGATTGAAAAAGATTACATAATCGTAGGGCTCGGGATTGCGGGAATAACTTTGTGCGAACAGCTCCAAAACAACGGGAAAAGCTTTGTGGTGATTGATAACGGCGCAAAAGGCTCCACGGCAAAGTCTGGCGGGGTTTTTAACCCAACAGTGCTTAAACGCTTCACGGCGGCTTGGAACGCCTCAACTTTTTATCCGGTGGCGATTAATTACTATAAAACCCTGTCGGGAAAGCTTGGAAAAGATTTTTTTGTTGAAACTCCAATTTTTAGAATTTTCAAAAGTGTGGAAGAGCAGAACAATTGGTCTGTTGCAAGCGATAAAAAAGAGCTCCGGCAATTTCTTTCCTCAGAATTTTTAAAGAATGATAATCCCGCTATCGAAGCTCCTTTCGGATATGGAAAAATTTTGGGTACGGCCCAAATACAAACCGATATTTTACTTTCAGAGTATCGAAATCTTCTTTTAAAAGCAAATAGTTTGCTTGCGGAAGTATTTCAATACAATGACGTTTTTCAAAAAGAAAACGGAGTGGTTTATAAAAACATTTCTGCAAAGAAAATCATTTTCGCCGAAGGCGCCCAAGCAGTTGAAAACCCCTTTTTCCCAAAGCATACGTTAATTGGAAACAAAGGCGAATACCTAATTATTAAAGCTCCGGAACTTAAGCTGAAAACGCTTTTAAAAGGCCCCGTGTATTTAATTCCATTGGGGAATGACCAATACAAAGTTGGGGCAACATACAGCCGTGATGATTACAGCCTTCATACTACAAACGAAGCAAAAGAAGAAATACTATTAAAATTGAAAACCGTTATTAATTGCCCTTTCCAATTAATAGGACATACTGCGGGTGTAAGGCCCACTACCAAGGATCATAGGCCCTTACTGGGAAGCTTGAAAGAAAACCCGAACTTCATATTTTTTAATGGTTTGGGCTCCCGCGGTTTTTTGATGGCACCCTTACTTTCGGAAATCCTTTTTAATTATTTGGAAAATGATATACCACTTCCCAAAGAGATGAATATTACGAGAATGTTGTGAAAGCTTTAAATTAGGCTTCGGCTTTGCTTTTATTGTATTTCATAAAAAAGTTGATCCAAATATTTCGCGAAATTCTTAAAATAAGCGGAAGCATCACAACCAAGGTGCCTATAATGGCAAAGAAGGTATAGTTTCTATCCAACCCGATAAAAAAATAAGCAATGATAAAAGTAGCAACCGCAATGGCCACGCCCACTGCATAGCTCACGTACATTGCACCGTAAAAAAAGGAAGGCTCAATTTTAAATTTTGTGTTGCAATGGCTGCAGCGCTCGTGCATTTTCAAGGCTTTTGAGAGTTTGTAAGGATTGCGTTCAACGTACATTTCACCTTTATGGCACACTGGGCAAGTTCCCGTAAATATACTGTAGAGTTTGGAGCCTTTGAGGAATTGCATAATCAGTTTTTTTAGCAGTGCAAAATTAAGCATCTTTGCAGAAATTTTAGTCCTTTATAATGGTCAATATCCACAATTTATCGGTTTCCTTTCAAGGCGACTACTTGTTCGAGAAAATTACCTTCCAATTAAAACCTGGCGATCGGGTAGGATTGGTTGGAAAAAATGGTGCGGGCAAATCAACGCTTTTAAAAATTATCGCGGGAGAACAGGAATATGACAGTGGCCAAATAGCGACTGATAAAGAAATATCCATTGGGTTTTTAAAACAGGATATCGATTTTGAAAAAGGACGCACGGTTTTGGAGGAATCTTACGAAGCTTTCACTGAAATAAAAAGACTTGAAAAACAGCTTGCCGAAATAAACACCCAACTCGCCGAGCGCACTGATTACGAAAGTGACAGCTATCATCAACTTATGGTAGATTTAAACGAAGTGCAGCACCAATACGAAATTCACGGTGGCTATAATTATCAAGGCGAAACCGAACGCATTCTACAAGGTTTGGGCTTTCAGCGGGAAGATTTTACAAAACTAACTGAAACTTTTTCCGGCGGGTGGCGTATGCGTATTGAACTGGCGAAGCTCCTGCTTCAAAACAACGATATCCTGCTGCTGGATGAGCCTACAAACCACTTGGATATTGAATCCATTCTTTGGTTGGAGGAATTTTTAAAAGGATATGCGGGCGCCGTTGTAATCGTTTCCCACGATAAAATGTTTTTGGACAACGTGACCAATCGTACCATTGAAATTTCCCTTGGAAAAATTTACGATTTCAACAAACCATATACACAGTATTTAGTACTTCGGAATGAATTGCGTGAGCAACAATTAGCTTCGCAAAAAAATCAGCAAAAGCAGATTGAACAGACTGAAAAATTGATAGATAAATTTCGCGCAAAGGCAAGTAAGGCGACGATGGCACAGTCGCTCATAAAAAAACTGGACAAAATAGACCGTATTGAAGTAGATGAAGACGACAACAGTGTGATGACGCTGCGTTTTCCGGTGTCAATCACCCCGGGAAAAGTAGTGATTGAAGCCGAAAATATTTCCAAAAACTATGGAGATAAAAAAGTTTTGAAGAGTGTTGATCTTTTGGTAGATCGCGATAGCAAAATTGCCTTTGTAGGTCAAAACGGTCAAGGTAAATCTACTTTGGCAAAGATTATTGTTGGCGAAATTGAGCACGGCGGAAAACTCACTTTGGGCCATAATGTTCAGATTGGCTATTTTGCCCAAAACCAAGCCGATTATCTCGATGGTAGCAAAACTGTACTTGACACGATGATTGATGCCGCCAATGAAAAAAACCGAAGCCGTGTGCGTGATATTCTCGGTTCTTTTCTTTTTCGTGGAGATGAAGTTGAAAAATTTGTCCGCGTGCTGAGCGGGGGCGAAAGAAACCGATTGGCATTGGCAAAATTGCTGTTGCAAACTTTTAACGTTTTGGTGATGGATGAACCTACAAACCACCTCGACATAAAATCCAAAAACGTACTGAAAGATGCTTTAAGAAGTTTTGAGGGAACCTTGCTTTTGGTTTCCCACGATCGTGATTTTCTGCAAGGGTTGACCAATAAAGTATACGAATTTAAAGACCATCACATAAAGGAATATTTAGGCGATGTTAATTATTTTCTTGAGCAGCGAAACCTCCAAAATCTTCGGGAGGCTGAAAAAAAGACGGTGGTTTCCGAAGTAAAAGAAAAGAGAACCGCGGGCGAGGAATATGAAATTCAGAAAAAACTGAAATCGGTAAAAAACAAGCTCAGCAACGTGGAATCGGCAATTTCTTCTTTGGAAAAAGAGATTGCAACTATTGACACCGAACTTCTTATAAATTACGAAGAAACTATTGCAAAGCCACACTTTTTTGACAAGTACCAAGAAAAGAAAAAGAAGCTAAAAAAGCTGATGGAAGAGTGGGAAGTGCTTCAGGAAACAGTGGAATCCCTATCCTAAAAACAGGAAAAATCCTGTAATTTCTTTCGATTATTTATCTTAACTTGTTCTTTTTTAACAGGTTAAACAAATCGTGGGGATTATGGAAAACGAAAACACATTCAAACTTTGTATCACTATGGCCGGGGCGGTATCTGCGGGAGCTTATACTGCTGGCGTTTTGGATTATTTAATTGAAACACTCGACCTTTGGGAAAAGGCCAAGGAGAAAAATCGAAAACTTGGAGTTGCACATCCAGATTATGATCACACCATCCCGATGCATCAAGTGGAAATTGACGTAATAAGCGGCTCTTCGGCAGGTGGAATTTCGGGCTCGTTGACATTTATGGCCTTGGCCGACAAAAAGTTCAAAAGTTTCAACAAAGACAATCCCTCAGGAACCGATAATATTTTCTACAAAAGCTGGGTAGATATGGGCAACACCGCTGAAAATAGTACGGTGGACAAACTGCTGAACAATGGTGATTTAAAAGAGTACGGCGAAGTACGGTCCCTGCTGAATACCCAAGCAATAGATGTAATTGCCGATGAAGCGTTGGCGGTCCGTGAGCAACGTAAAATTCCCAAATACGCCTCAGACAATCTGGACGTGATTTTGACTACTACCAACCTGCGCGGTATCAACTTTATGGTAAATTTTGATGATAGCGGGCGCGATACTTCGAAAGGAACGGTTATCACAAATCACGGTGGTTTTTTCAGATATAAGTTAAAGAATGATAAATATCCCACCGGGATACCTACAAAGGAAGACGAACTGTACTATGTGCTCGATCTTTCAAACGAAACACATCTTCAATATTTAAAAGATGCCACGTTGAGTACCGCAGCATTTCCAATTGGTTTAAAATCACGGGAGGTTGCTATTTCTTCGGAATACATCAAACGGTACCCGAAATATTTGTTCAATAAATCCAAGGGCATCGAACCACTTTTACCCGAAGGCGCTATTTATAAATTCAACTCTGTGGATGGTGGTGTCATTAATAACGAACCCTACGGAATTGGACTGAAAGTTTTACGGGAAAAGAACCCAAAGAGTATTGAAGCTTGCAAGTATGGAGTAATAATGATAGATCCGTTTCCGAACAAAGATCACGACGTTGCTGAAAGTGGCAGTGGAATTATGAGCATAGCAGGAGGGCTTTTAAAAGCGCTTCGCAATCAAGTAATGTTCAACCAGGATGGTATTTTGGACGCGCTGGACATGACCGATCGGACTAAATTTTTAATTGAACCTATTCGTAAAATTGAAAAGGACGGGAAGTGGGTTCGTCCCAAAAATGATTTGGCTGCTGCTCCCATTGGTGGTTTTGCAGGCTTTTTGAGTCGAGATTTTCGGGAGCACGATTTTCAGCTGGGTCGAAAGAATTGCCAAGTTTTTTTGCGGTATTATTTCGCGGTAGCTTCTGAAGATATTGAAAAGCGTTTGAGCATTGTACCAAATAGCGCCATAAAGGATAGGTATCAATTTTCGGTGCCTGCAATGGATCCCAATGGCGAAAAGTTTTTTCCTATTATACCCGATATGCGCGTCCTGAGGAATTTTGACAACCAGGTGGATAAAATAAACTACGGAAAGGATGCCGAAATTCAGGACTTGCCGTACCCAAAATTATCCTTTTCAGAATTTGAAAGCCGTTACAAATCCAAAATCAAGGATAGAATCGGGCTGATAGTGAAACATTTGCTGAAGAACAAGTTTCTTTCTTTTTTGGCAAATTTCTTTTACGCAAAAAACGCAGGGTATAAATTTGTAAAAGAAGCCCTAGAGAAAGAGCTGGGGGAAAATGATTTATTGAAATAATAGCTATGTACGAACACTTTTTTCAATGCCCTCATTGTTGGGAAGAAATTTCGATGTTGCTGGATACTTCGGTTCGGCATCAAAAATATATTGAGGATTGTGAGATTTGTTGCAACCCCATTGAATTGGAAGTAACCTTTCAAGATGGCGAACTTATTGGCTTTTCAGCGAACAGTATTGGTCAGTAAGTTTTAATTTCATAAATTTATAGAAACAAACCTGACATACTTCCCTATGATCTCCTCTTTCACGCTCGCAGATAATATTATTGGTTTTATTGTTGATGGCCCGTATGATGAAGGTTCAGTAGAAAAAATCCAAATAGAAGTAAATAATAAACTTGAGGTCTATGATAAGGTGAGTCTATATATAGAAGATACTATTAATGCAGATATTTCACTTAAAGCTGTTATTAAAAGCTTACCGTTTAAAATTAAAACCGGAAACCGTTTTGATAGAGTGGCTGTAGTGACGGATCGTAAATGGTTGCAGATTGTAAGTACGCTCGAAAAGCTTTTTTTCAATGCCGAACTTCGAATTTTCCCTACACAACAAAGACTGGACGCTATACAGTGGATCAGTCATTAAGCTTTTGTTTAAATCAAAATTTTAATAAGAGCTTCCTTAACGTTTATCCACAAAAAATTAAAAACTGATTTAGATTTGTTACGAGTGGCATTTGCTTTTCCTTCTTTGTAAAACTCATCTTTTTTCTCGCTGTTTTTTGAAATAAAGATATTAGCTATCGTCGAGAGAAACTTATTTTTTTCTTTTCCGTCTTTTTGCAACAAAGTTACCTTAAAGTCTGAATAGTTTATTTTCATATCTATTGTTGAGCTGGTATTATTTCCATCAATTGTAAAATAAGTTTTGTTGGTGTTACCTTCCAGCATTACTTTTAGATTTGGTTCTGTAAAACTGTTTAACCTTTCAGCAACAAGCTGCCCCACTTCAGCCCTAAATTGAAACTGGTCTTCCGTATTTTGAACGTCAAAACTCCAATTTACTGTGATGGGGGTTTTTTCCATAAAATTGGATTTTATTTTTATTTCTGTTTTGGTAGGGCTATTATAAGTGTTGCTCACGTTGGCCATTTCGGCATTTAAGTTTTCAAAATTGATGGAGCCGCCCATGTTTTCTGCATTTTGACGTTCTTCATAAACTATTTTCGCGTCCGATATTTTAAGGGAATCCACAGTGAGCGCGAATGGAAGCTCCCGAAGCATTTTGCTGTACAAAGGCTTTGTCTTGGTCTCATCGGCCACCAGTTTATCCCGAAATAGTTCCAGTGAAGGTTCGGTTAGGGAAACCTTTTTACTTTTTGCATAAAAACGATTTTGCTTAAAACCAAAATCAATTCCTTCTACCGACAGCGATGGTACTGAAAGGTCATAATGATCGCGCTCTTTCGAAATCAGTTTTGACAATTCCTGTTTTGAATACTTTGTTTTTAGCTCTAAATTTTTAAAATTGGCAGTGCGGTTTTGGATGGAAAAATCCTGTACGGTCAGATTCTCAAATGCGCTTACCTTTACGAAAAGCGTATCGCTCTTAGCCTCGTAGTTTTTATAATCAAGCGGTATTTTTCGGGCAATGGTGTTGTTGTCTATTTTAATACCATTAATTTCCACGGAAAGGCCTTTGGTATAGAGTTTTGTGGAATCCTGTCCTTTTTCAAAAATGGCCAGTTTGGTATGGTTTATTTTCAGATTGTCGATTATAATTGGTTTGTAAATTGAAATTAGACCGCCATCCGTGCTGTTTTCGCTTTTTTGGACCCGATCTTGGTAATAAGCTATCGTCGGATTTTCGAGGGTGATGTTTTCTATGTGTATTTCATTGTGGATTAAATAATCCCAATAGCTTACATCGGAAATTTTAAGTTTTTCGACGTTTACAAACGTATGTTGCGCCTCATTCCTTTTGTTTTTAATGATAAGTGAGGCATTGGTGATGGAGAGTGAGCCGCCAAAAGTTTCTACGGAAATTTCATCATAGGCTCTGGTCATATTTTGCGGCAATCGGTTCTTTATAAAATCCTCAACCTTATTTTTAACAATTAAATTGGCTGCTATTGTTCCTATCAGGAAAACCGCACACAATGCCAGAATGCCGTAAATAATTTTTCTATAGTTCTTTTTCATCTTTTAAATATAAGTAAAGAAAGGCATCGAAAAATGAAAGGGTTTTTATTTTTGAAAAATTTAGCATTTCTTCATTGTGAACTATAAAAAGGTTTGTATCTTTGCCGTCCATATCGCGGGATAGAGCAGTAGGTAGCTCGTCGGGCTCATAACCCGAAGGTCACAGGTTCGAGTCCTGTTCCCGCTACTAAGCTAAGAAGCTGTTTAACAACCATTAAACAGCTTTTTTTGTGCCGAAAAAAATCATAATTTCTAAAAACGTACCCAAAAACGTACCCAAAACTTTTATAATTCAACCCGTGGCCGTGAATTATAGCCAACCTAAATTATATGTTCCAAAAGATGAAAATGGCAACGCCACAGTTGCAAGGCCATGGCATGTGTGGTTCAACTTCAAAAACCCGGAAACAGGAAAATTCGACAACACCAGCAAGTTTAAGTTCAAGCATGGGATCAATAAATATAAAACCGTAAGCCAGCGCAAGGAATTTGGAAAAAGCCTGGTTCGTGTTTATACTACGTTGCTGGAAGAAGGGTTTAACCCGTACACAAGGGAAAGTTCGGGCGGGTTCCATTTGGTGCAAAAAGATATTTCCTGTAAAAATGCGCTGCAAATGGCCTACGATCAAAAAGCGGGCGATCTTGCGCCAAGCACCCGGAAGGATTGGGAATATAGATTAAAAAAGTTTTTTGAATATGCGGAAGCTGCGGGCTTTGCGGATTTCAATATTAACGATGTAGGCACTTTTCATGTTGCTTCTTTTCTTAATTATATGGCCGAAAGCGGGCAGGGGCCTAAATCAATAAACAACTTCCGGGCGTGTTTAAGTGGCCTTTGGGGAAAACTTGCCAATGATACCGTTGCAATGAGCAACCCGGTAACGGTGCTTAAAAAGCGGAAGGAAAACCCGCAAAAAAACAAACCTTTTACACCGGAAGAAATTTCAAAAATAAAAGATTATTTGCTGGTTAATGATCCAGGGCTTTTAACCTTTATTCGTTTTGTGGCCTTCGCATTTTTACGGCCTGTGGAAGTGGTACGCCTAACCGTGGGCGATGTAGATTTGACAAATGCGCGCCTATCCGTCAAAACAAAAACGGAAACCAGGGCAACGGTTCGTATCATTCCGCAGCTTACGGAAGAAATACAGAAAATGCAGCTTCAAAATTTTGATAAAAAAAACTTCCTTTTAACCACTTCGGGCGTTCCTGGTTCCTGGGCCGCGAAAGAGAATACCCGGACAAAGTTTTTTAGTGATCGGTTCACTAAAGTAAAAGATCATTTCGGTTTTGGATCGGAATATGGTATTTATTCCATTCGCCACAGTTTTGCGCTCGATCTTTATAACAGTTTTATTGCCGAAGGGCTTACAACCGTGGAAGCGGAGTTTAAACTACTTACCATTACCCGCCACAAAAGCGTTAGTGGGCTTCGTAATTATTTGCGTGATGTGGGCGCAATGCTGCCAAAGGACTATTCCAAAAATATAACCTTGGATTTTTAGCACCGCATTTTTTGGCGGTACGGTAAATTTGCCTTTAATTTGTTGCAAGACAAATACCAAAATTTACCACAATATGAATTTTTCCATCCCTGGCCTTGACGGCTATTTTGGGGGCAAAGGTTCAAGCGGAGTACCACAACAGATAATTAACATTATCCCGCCGCATGAAACTTTGATTATTCCCTTCCTGGGCCATTGCGCCATTACCCGAAGTGTTAAGCCGGCAAAGAAAATAATTGCTCACGAAAAAGATCGATCAGTTTTTTTAAAATGGTGTCAGTATTATGATCCTATTTGGAAGCTTTACACGCAATTAGAAGAATTTTCACATACTTCTATTGGTGTTCACCCCAACAAAATCAAAATTTATAATTCCTGTGGTATTAAATATTTGGAAGATGCTAATAAAACAAGCTATTGGGAAAAAGGCGATTTAGTTTACTGCGATCCGCCCTACCTTTTGGAAACCCGAACCAGCGGCACCCGGTACGAACACGAAATGACGAAGGAAGATCACGAAAGGTTTTTAAACGCCGTTACCAAAATTGATGCGCCGGTATTGGTTAGCCACTATAAAAACGATATGTACGACAGTCATTTAAAGGGCTGGAATACCATTAGTTTTATGAGCCAAACCCGCAACGGGAAACCGAGAAGGGAAACCGTTTATTTCAATTACGAAAAACCAACGGAGTTGCACGATTACAGTTATTTTGGCAATTGCTACCGTGAGCGCGAGAACAATAAAAAGCGGGCTGCTAATATTGTGGCAAAGTTTGAGCGCATGAAACCGCTGGAAAAAAATTATTACCTTAATGCGCTGCAACAAAGTGGCGTGATATCGCACCGTTAAAAAATAATTATGGAAGCAAAAAAATTCTTAATTGGAAGGTTAATTGCAGTAGACGGTTTTCCTGTGCATGAAAAAAGTTTAAAAGACGGCTATTATTCTATTGAAAATATTTGTGAAATTATGGACGCGTATGTTCAACACAAAGTAGATAATGACGAATTGCCAGGCTATTCACAACAAGACGATAATATTTGGATTGATCGTAGAAACAGATTGGACAGTAATGGCAAACTAATTGAAGGTTGGTTTTCAGATGTTTTTTTAAAAAAGGAAGAAGTTAAAAAAAATGAACATGATGGCTTAACTTAGATCCCGCACCAGCAAAAAAGCAGATACGTTCCGGAAAGTACCGCCTAAAAATACGGTAGGATCTAGCATAAAAAAAGCGGCTCAACTTGGCCGCTTTTCTGTTGATACCCTTTTCTTGTTCTGTAGAGACGTACAGGGCGAAAGACGCACCGAACACAATCAACAATTCAAATGTACTGAAAATTTTTATTTCAGTAGATTTGGCGCGTATTTTTTTAAAATTGCTTCGGCTGCTGAAACTTTACTATTTATCATGTCTTGCTTGTTGCGGTAGCCTTCGGTTGTTTTGTCAATCAATCGGCCCTTGCTATGCACTTCCATACCGTGGTCGCCGTTGGGGTACTTAATTTCTATTACTTGTGCCATATCAATACACTTTAAAGTTAATTTCTTCATTTTCGGCGGTGCTGGCCAATACCTCACTTTGTGGCGGTGCTTCAGTTTCCGTTTCGGTCTTTCCTTTAATTTCCGCATAACGTTGTGGGGCGTATTTTTGCGCGCCTTCTTCCCAGGTAATTTTTTCCCCAGTACCGTACCGCCCTTTTGTGTCGGCTATGTAGTTTTCAATCGTTACCAATTGATCTACTAAATGCGTCCAGGCTTGATCGCCTTTAAAATCGCCACCTTTTGTTACTTCCATAACCAGCGTAAAACCAACTTCGGGAAAACGCTGTAATATTTCCTTTTTGAAAATATGTGGCGTTACGCCGTTGTTGATGTATTGGTTTATCATGTCAATTACCACATGATGTGCGCCGGTGGCTTCAATTTCTTCGGCAAGCGTGTTTAAATTATCCGTTACGGAAATAAAGGCGTTGGGTTTTTTGTCCAGCCCGGTCATTTCAATAAGGTTTTTGGTACTTAAATTAATGCCCTGGTCTGCAAAATTGTAAAGAATAGGGCCAAACTTTGTAAGATAGGAAGCGAAGGCGGCGCAAGTTGCTGTTTTTCCGTTTTTTGGTTTTGCCCAAACTGCAATGCGCATATTCTTTGGGGCTTGTTGAAATAAGTTTTGCCAGCCTTCATCCAGCGGCAATGTTTCAAAACTCATGTTTGCAATATCGCTGGCTTTTAATGTTTGTTTCCCCGAAAGAAGCGGGCGGGAGCTTCCCCCGATGCTTTGGCCGCCCGCTGTGGTTTTCGGTTCAATAGTTGGGCTTTTTAGGCCGTTTTTTTTGCTGTTTGGTTTGGTTTTTGTATTTTTGTGGCTCTGCGGGTTGTTTCCCCCTACGGCAATTGTAGCCTGTGCGTAAGGAAACAACTCGCTTTTTTTATCTACAAACAACGCCAAGCCTTCTTTTATCCAATTTTTGTAAGTATTGAAACTACTTCGGGCGTATATGCTGGCGATGCTTAAATTATTCCTTTCATTCTGCAAATGAACCGCTACCATTACGGGCTTTTTATTAACGTCCTTCACATACGTCAACACTACAAAACCTTTGGTTTTACTTTTAAATATCGCCTGGGGATTATTAATGTTTTTAGGAAGATCGATTATATTGCCCCAATTCAAATTATGGTCTTTGGTTTGGGCCATTGCCTTCTTTAAAACTTTGCCTGAAAGGGTAATTAGGTGGGCTGGTAAATGTTTTTTAAGTTCGCCGTGTGGGTAGCCCAAAATAAATATTTCAGCTGCGGAATATCCTTTTTTTGCGGATTGCATTACGTGTTTGTTGAACTCTGTTTTTGCGCCGTTAAGTCCGTCAAATAATGCAAAATTGTTTTTTTGGTTGCGCTTGCTTTCTACCCGGTTATTTATTGATTGTATCAATTCCTTGCCTTCAAGTGTCAATATTAAATCGTTGTCATGCCTTCCGCCTAAATAGAAGTATTGTGTGCCGTTTTTTAAGTTGCCAAGTTCAAAATCTGAAAATATCCTTTCTGTTTCTTTACTGTCGCCATGTTCGTCAAAATCCAATGTATCAAGTTTGTTTTTGAAGTATCTGTAAAGAATATTCGCTTGTATTTTTGAAATGCCTTTGTATTTGTCCAGCTTCAAAATATCATCAATAGCCGAAGCCACGGAAACGCTTTTAGGTTTTATGGCTTTTGGTTCCGGGTTTGCTTCTTCCAACTCTTCTTTTGAAAGTTTCTTTTTTGGAAGCTGCAAAACGGTTTCGGGGAAAAACAATAAATCTTTCCCGATTGTAACCGAATACATGGGATCGCCATGGGCGGATTTTCGCAATTCTTTTACCGTGCCTTCGGTTCCGGTTTTGGTTTTCCCCCAACGTTTTGAAACTTGAACGGTTTGGCCTTTAGTAAACCTATGGGTTGATTTTTTTTCTTCCTTGGCCACTACCGTTTTTTTTGGCGTTGCTCCAGCTTCTTTTTTGCTGGTGCCAGTTGTGGGCTTTTTCTTTTTGCCGTTTTCAACTTTTACGATTTTTCCGCCTTTGTTGTATTTGTAACCGGGAAGCAACCGCCCGCAATCGCTTAACGCTTCTTTTGCTATTCCTTCGTGGCGTGGGGCATTTAGGCCATTAGCTTTCCTTTCAGAAATTTCAGTCCACAAAGGTTTTGCAATACTGTGATAGTTGTTATCTTCAAAACTTTCAAAAAGTTTTTCCATTTTTTCAACCGTCCAGGTGGCGTTAATTTTTTGCGCGGCTTTTAAAAGTCCTAAATAATCAAAGTCGCTACGGTATTTGTCGCCAAGTTTGTATTTTCTTTTTGGCCGCTCTAAATCTGCATATTCTTTGGCTTCGGCATCAATTAAAGCCTTAAATTCCTTTAGGTTTTTAGATTTTTTTTGGTCGTTTTCCTTCTTTGGAGAAATTTTATTTTTTAAGGTTTTTAAATAAATCGGGTTTCCGTCTTTGTCTGGTTGTAAAATAAAATCTGCGGCTTTTTGTGCCTGTGAAGCTGCGCGCATTACAAAACGGTTATCTTCTTCAATTTGGGTTAAAACACTATTCCAGCTTTTTAGATAGCCCGCATGGTTTTTATTGGTGTGCCACATAAACCCCGCTTCGGCACTTACAAAAACGGCGTTTAGTTCTGCAATTAATTCTTCAAAGGCGTATTTTTTTGAGCCAAAACGCCCGCTAAAATCCCTGTTTAGTCTTTTTGCCGCGCCTGTGCTGTGGCCGAGTTCATGAAAAAGGGTACGGTAATAATCCTGGGCGGTTTCAAAATCTGCTTTGTGCGGCATTTTGATGTAGTCAAGCCCTGGGTAATAGGCTGCTTTGTCGCCGCCGTGCTTTATTGGCACTTGGGGTTTTGGGAAGTTTTCCACAATAGCATCTGCAATAGGCATCGGCACGTTTGGCGGCATTTCATTTTCAATATAACCAGTTTTGAAGTTTTCTAAATCAAAATCGATCCCCTCAATATTCTTTCCGTTGAAAACTTTGTAATACTTCAATATCGGCAAGGCGTGATCTAAATTGTGCTGGCTTTTGGGTATTTGGTGTTTATTGCTTTCAAACCATTTTTCAAACTTCTTTTTGTCATAGGTTCCAAATGATAAAGCGGGTTCTTTTTGGCTGTAAGCGTAAAGCCTTGTGAAGTAAACAACTTCGTGGCCTACGCTTCCTTTTTTTACCTTTCCTTTCAGTTTCTCAACTTGCTTAAAGGTTAGGAAAAAAGGATTTTCCAACGGTTCTGTGAAGTCGGTCAATAAAAAATGATTAACGCCCCTGTATCGTTTTTTTGAAGCAAAATTAAACGGTATCAAATAACCCTTTCCGTACTTCTTGGCTTCCCACTTCTTTTTATAATCGCCTTTTTTAGCTTCTTTGATGAAGGCAATTAGTTTATTGGTTATCATCGTGTAGATTTCATCCGGGGAAACCGCTTTATTCAATCCGTGGTAATCTTCTGCGGAAATATAAGGCGGTACATGATCAATTCCGGGAAGATCGCATGCGGGTACTTCTTCAATTGCAAGCGGACCGGGATTGAAAACGGTAATATTGTTTTTGCTTGCTTCTTTTAATGCAGCTTGCAAACGGCGGGCAAGGGTTGTTTGTCCTTCATTTACGGCAAGGATCGCTATTTTTTTTACTTCTTCTGTTCCGACTGCGCCGGAAAGGCCATTAAATTGCTTTACTGCTTTACTCATAACTACGGGGGTGTTATTTTAATACTTTTTTCAAAACTAAAACCGCGGCAATAGCAATACCAGCCATTGCAACCGTTTGTACTATTCCTTTTTTGCTTAAAGGGCGGGTTCCTTCCGCTATGTTGTTGATTGGTTTTGGTTCCATGTCTTGTTATCGTTTGGGTTTATCTTCTTTAAAAACTATGGTGCCTAAAACCAGCAAGCCAAGTGCCAGCCCTGCCAGCAAAATAGTTTTGTTGGTTTTGTTCTCTGCCAATGGTGGGGCCGTGGTGGTTGTGTTTGGCTGGGTGCTGGGCGGTGTAGAAGTTCCGCCGCCTTTGGTTGGTGTAGTTGTTCTTTTGTCGAAACGTTGGCCTATTGGAGTAAGGGCAAAATAAACGTGGTTTTTATCGTAAAGGCCAATAGTGCCATTTATGATCTGGCCGTTTTTAATTAAAGTTTCCAAAGCTGCTTTAACCTGGTCGCCGTTTTTTCCCGAAACGGTAAAAATTGCGCCGCTTCCAAGTTTTTGCTCATTGCTTCCGGTTTCTGAAAGGCCTTTTAAAATAGTAATGGGGGCGTTGAATTGATCGCGCAATTTTTGAAGCTGCTGCGCCAATGCTCTAATATTATTTTCAATATAACCCGGCACGTTGCCGCTGGGGGCAAATTCTTCAAGTTTAAAGTTTTTTGTGATTTGCATGGCTTATTTTTTATATGGTTATAATATTGCCCGCAACCTCAATTTCTAAGGTAGTGCTAACGTTTTTTATATTTTCAATATCGCCCAATGCTTCCAGCATATACGCGGTGTTTATTACCGTGGGAATGTTTTTGATTATTTGCTGGCCGCCTGGGGGAATGTTTAAAACAATTGCTCCGGGGGTGGAATAGCCAACGGGTGTGCCTTTTACGCTGAATAGATTAACTTTTTTCAACGTTGCCAATCCGTTTGTATTTACATCAATCGGCGTTGTGCCGGTATTCGTCAGCAAAACATCAACATCCATGGTAAATTGGGAAATTCCCGCCTTCGGGTTTCGTGCGCCAACTACTTTGGTACTTAAATTATTATAGGCGGTGTAAGCAGCTTTTCCCTTTCCGAAGAAATAATAAAGGCCGTAACCTACTGCGGCGTATAGTGCTAATTTTTTCATGGTTCCAACTTTTTTAAACGGTTTTCCAATTCCGAAACGGTGCCTACCAGGGGCGAAATTGTTTTAAATAGTTTGTAGATAAATAATAGGCCAATGATGGTAGCGAAGGCAAAAAAGCCTAAAAAGGCGAAGGCGTACCACGGGATTGATATTTTTACTTTGTGTTTGTCGGTTTCGTCTGTGGTAGCTTTGCTTTTTTCGTTGGTGGTGTTTGTCTTGGCTTCTTCGGTGGCGGTTGTAACGTCCTTATTCGTGTTTTTTGTTTTTTTCTCGTAAACCGGAATAGCATTACGGTAGTTTTGTTCGCCTGTGTCCGGGTTGGTGGTGTGGCCCATGTCTTTGCTGGGATCAATTGGTATTAACTTTAAAGAATAATCTTCTTCTGTTATTTGGCTGCGATCAAAAAGCGTGGATTTTTTGTTTTGGTTTTCTTCGGTGTTTTTATCTGAAGCAACTACTTTTTTGCTGGTGCTGCGGTTTAATTTTGTAGCTGTGCATCCGGTAAAAAGCAAACTAAGGCCAAGGCAAAAAGCCACTAACATAGCGGCAATAATTATTTTGTTGGTTTTATGTGAGTAGGGGCCTAACATGCTTCTTCTTCGTTTGGGCTGGGGGTTACGTTTATGCCGCTCTCGCGTTCAAAAATGCGTATAAGTTCCATTGTTTCGGGGTCGTTTTGGTTTTTTAGCTTCATCATTGGCAAAACCACCGAAACTATTGTTGAAACCCGCTTTAATTGATCTTTTGTTTGGTATAGTTCCTTTTTTACTTCTGAAAGTTCTGTTTTAGTTTCAGAAAGTTGCTTTAAAATGGTACTGTATTTCGTTTCGCGCAACGACTTTAAATATTCAAAGATTTTAGGTATTCCAAAAGTTCCCAGGACTAAGCTAATTCCGCCTAAAATTGCCGCAATAGTATTGCCGTTAAAACTTGTAGGATCAGTATATTGGGGCATTGGGAAAATTTGTTATGTTACACTTTGTTAGCTTTGAGTTTGTTTTCGGCTTCATTAGCCCTTCGGCTTTCACGATCTGCCCGGCGTTCCGCTTCCTGCTTTTTGGTAAAGAAATAACCACTTGCCACGGCGGTAATACTTGTTATGGCTTGCTCAAACGTAACTTTGTCAGCATAGATCAAAAACGTAAAGCACATAACCAATATACACGTTACCGCCGCGCGGAAGTTGTCTTTTAGCAAATTCATTATGGTAATACCGTTACCGTAACTCCTGCGTCAAATGCAAAAGCATCATAAGTGCTTCCAGCGGGCAAGGTAACTTCCGTTAAATTATTACTTCTAAACGCATCATACCCTATTGTAACCGGATCAGTTCCCGCAAAAACTAAAGATGTTATGGCGTTTCCATAAAATGCTTCGTCTTCAATTTCAGTAACACTTGCTGGGATTGTAACCGAAGCTAAAACACCGCCGTTTGCGAAACAAGCGGAAGGAATTGCGGTTAAACCATTTCCGGCAAAAGTTAAAGTTTCAATAGGTGTGTTTGAAAAAGCAGTTCCGGCTAATGATGTAACAGATGCCGGAATTGTAAGATTGGCAATTTGTGTGTTATCAAATGCACTTCCACCAATTGAAACAAGTCCTTCGTTAAGGGTTAAAGAAACGAGCGGATTATTTGAAAAAGCACCAGGATCAATAGTTGTAATTTGGGCCGGAATTTCCAAATTTGCAATTTCACAATTGGTAAAGCAGTATGGTGGAATTGTAGTTAAATCAGCAAAATCAATTGTTGTTACCGGGTTATTTGCAAATAAATTGCCCTCAACAGTAACCAAACCATTGGGAAATACAACCGAAGTTATTTTATTGTTGTTAAAGCAACCGTATCTTAAAACTTCTATGCCTTCATTTAGTGTTAATTCTTCAATAAGCCCGATTTGAAATGCGCTTTGCCCGATTTCGTTTATTGTTCCTGGAACAACTAAAGAAATAATTTTGTTTTCAGTAAAAGCGGAATTTCCAATTTTTGTTAATGAAGAAGGAAATACAACCGTGTGAACATCACTATTAGTAAATGCTTGTGGTTCAATTTCTGTTACTCCCGCAGGAATTTCCAACGCTCTCTTATATCCTTTGGCAATCGTTCCAATTATTAAAAGATCATCAACAACATTTAAGTTGATTAAATCTGCTAAATCTTGAAAAAGCTGCGCGACATTGGTTTTGGAAATGCCTTTCTTTTCTATAATATCCGCAATTTGACTTTGTGCGCGGGCTTTAATATCTGCTTTGGTTTTGTTTAATGACATGGTTGTTATTTTTAAAAATTATTCAAATTCTTCATCAAAAAATTCATCAAAAAGCCCTTCTTCCGGGGTTGGTTCCGGTTGGGTACAGGGGCAAGGGTTGTAGAGTATTCCTAACATAACTTTAATCTTTGTTTAGTTTATAAAGCGCAAAAAAAAACCTGCAATTAATAACAATGCGCCCCCTAAAGCAATAGTGCCGGGTTTAGAAATTATGTACTTTAAATAATCAGCCGGCACCTTGGCAAGTATTACTTTTTTTATTTCTCCCACGGTTACAGAATTATTTTTATCTAAGTCGAAAACCGGGTTTTGTTTAGCAATTACTTCCGGGGAAATTTTAGATGTTTGTATAACAAAGTTGTCCGGCTTTCCCATAGCAACCGGGAAAAACGTAGCTAAATACAAATCAACAAAGCTTTTAATTTTCCCCCTGTATGGCCTGTAATATTTTTCAACGTAATTTAATTGCGTTAAAAAATCCATATACTTCAAGGCTTCTACTGAAGTTCCTAAACTTTTTGCGGTAGAAGGCATAAACTGAATTAATCCGGTTGCGCCACTATATTTATTTTGGATCGAAGGCGAAAAAGTACCCGCACTCTCAAAATTGATAACAGCCATTAACCAGTTTACATCAATCCCTAAGTTTGCGGCTACGCTGTTAAGTTTATTTATAATTTCGGCGCGCTGGGAAGTTGGAAGCTTATCTTGAAATATTAGCATCACTAAAATTTTTTAAAGGGTTATTTCGGTTGCTGGTTCGCGCAATCCTTTACGCTTTTTGCCTTTTTTGCCGCTTTTCTTTTTTCCTTTTGGGCCGTTTAATCCGCTGGATTTTTTACTGCTGGAAGAAGATAGCGCGCCTATCAATAAAAGTGCGCCTATGCCAATGCCAGCGGTTTTAACCCAATTCACTTTTTTAGCTGCTGGCAGGTTGGTGGTTGTGGTTTGGGTTGGTTTTGGGCCAACTACCACCGGGGGGAGGTTGTTTACATTGTCCTGCAATGTGATTAAACTTCCAAGATTTGCAAAGGTGGCAACGTGGCCGCGTTTGCCCATGTAGCTTATAGAAACGGCTGTATTTTCAGAAACTACGTTAATTGTGGCTTCGCCGTTGGTGTCTGTTGTGGTTCCAACATTACTGCTTCCGTCTTTCCAGGTAAGGTGTGCGCCTACTAAGGGGTTTCCGTCCTTGTCAACTATTTGCAAGGTTTTTGAAAATGCGCCTTTTCCGCCTGTTTGGTAAGGATAAGGGTTTATTCCTGTTCCGGGGCCATACGTTGTACCACCGTTGGGGTTTATTCCAGGTGTCCATACCATGCCGCCGTCATTAAATGCGCCGCCATCGTTAAAATCGCCGCCTTTTCCGGCAATGGTTGTGCCGCCAAAAATTGACGGTGTAAAGGTTTTAAGATCGTTTGAATTTTTCATATTGATAGGAATTGAGATTTTTAATGATAGGGTTTGATTTTATTTAAGTTTTACAATACTCCGGGCATTATTTGTTTCAATTTTGCTAATTCGGAAGCGTCTAATTCGCTATTCAACCAATAAACAAGATTTCGGAAAGGATTAGGCCATGGGCCTTTTGCTATACCGGTGTATCTTTCTTGGCCAAAAGCGTTGTTTATTAGAGCAAAATCGTACTTATTTTTCCCTGCCAGCAATGAATAAATTTTTTCGGTGTCGGTTCCGAAGCGGTTCATTGCTTCTAACAGTCCAGCAGCAATAATTTGGGCCTGGTTTTCTGAAATTGTTGCGCCTGGGGGCGGTGTGTTGCTTCCGCTTCCTGTACCCTGGTTTCCACTTCCAGCATCGGGATCGGGTTTGGTAACATCTTCAATAGCATTTCCAATTCCGGAAACAGTTTTATATATCAAATAACCGCCAACGGCCAAAGCTGCCAAAATAAGCAGCGTTTGGGTGTTATCTTTAGCGTAATTAGCGGTATTCTTAGCCGCTTTTTTTGCTGTGCTGGTTGTTATAAGTGCTTGGCTCATTGTTAGATCATTTTAAGCATATTTCGCAATTCCGGGTTTTTCATTGCGGTTTGTAGCTTGGTTAATTCTTCTGTGGTGGCTTCTTTGTTTATAGCTGCCATTGCGTTGTACCGCTTTAATTCATCTGCGGGGTTTTCCCCTTTCACTACAATATTTTTAGCCATTTTTAACGGTTTTTAAGGTGGGGGTTTCTATCAATTTTTTTAGTTCCTTATTAAAAACTTTATCGTTTTCAAATACACGGGAAATTAAGGTTGCGAGATCATCACAAAATTCATCCGGGCATTGGCCTACTAATTCACAAACGCCGCGTTGCATATCTGAATAACCGTCTAAACTGTCCGCAATTTGGGCGTTTTGAGTGTTAGGAGCGTTTAGTCCGCTACCGCCTTTAAAGGCCCCAATAAGCTGCGGGATCATTGCCGGGTTTTGCGCCAGGCCGTCAATCAATTTATCAATAGCGGAAGGTTCGCGCTGTATATCTTCCTTGTAGCCGTAACGTTCAAGTTTTCGCTCTGCCTTTTCCAGCTTGTCGCGCAATTCAGATTTTTTTGATTTTTCTTCCTTATAGTCGGCAGTAAGTTGGCGGTGCAGTTCTTTTAAGGCTTCAAGTTCACGTTTTGCAGCGTACCCGTCCAAAATATCGGGAACGCCTAAACCAAAGGAAGCGGCGGCGTTCAATCCTGCGGGCATCTGCATTTGTGCTGGTGCTGAAGTAACGGCGTTTTGGGCGGTGGAAGATCCGCCGGAGGTAAAATCTACCATGCGGAATGCGCCCGCCGATTTACTGCTGGTGCCATTTTTTAAACGGGGTTGCACCTGTATTTTTTGCAATCCCTTTGCGTGGATCGTGTTTAGGTAATTAACCAGGCTTCCGCCATGGTTTTTATCCAAATATTCTTGATTAACTGCTTTTTGGTAAACCTTTTCAGTAATGCAATCCAGCACGTCCAACTGAAACGCTGGGCGTGATTTAAGTTTTTCTATAAAGTCTTTTAGCTTTTCCATGTGCGGGGGTTTATGGGCAAGGTTTTTCAATTATTACATAGTTCACTTTTACGTCATGGTTCCCTTCTTCGGGAAAACGTATGTGAACCGTTCCTTTCATTTCAACGTTTGCCGGGCCAAGTCTTAAAATTCCTTGCGGCTTCAATTTCATTCCATTAACGTAAATATCTGTGCTACCGTTATTGTATAAAGTAGGTTCAACCCAATTATTCATTTGAATTTCGGGGTTGTTCTCGTTAAAAGTGTCGGTACGAAAATGGCCTTTATACATGGTGGTAGGTTTTAGATACAGTCTTTAATAGTAGGGCAGTCGTATGATGTTTTTTCTACGGCGTACCATATTAAAACCTTTACTTTGTAGCTTTCGCCCGCGCCAAGTGGTGCGCTTGCTGTTATTTGGGCTTTTATTTGTCCTGGGTTCTCAATAGTCAAAGGGTATAAAAGACCATGGAAACTGTTTTTTGTGGTGGTTTCCGGTACTGAAAGATCAATAGGCTGCAACACTTCCGTTGCTCCGTTAAATATTGAAAGGTCTGCGCTGGTTCCGGTTGGAAGGTTTCCGATCACTGTTGATGCGCAAGCTACTACCGGGCCATGAATATCTGAAAACACGGCTTCCATTTGAGTGTTTCCTGTGGTAAGGCTGATCGTTCTTTGAACGTGCTGCAATTTTTTGTTCATTGTGTGGTTTTTTAAAAAAACGCCCTGCCTGTGATAGACAAGGCGTTTTTAATTAACTAACTAACTTCAAATAAAATGGCTGTTATGCTTTTCTTACGGTTCTGTGGCCGCGTATGCGAACTTCGGCATAGCTGTTATCTGCTGCACCGCCGCCCGCTGGAATAGCAACTCCCGAAGGAAATTTGAAAGACCATGTAAAGTCTGCGTCATCGCGCAAATAACATAGTGATCCAAGTTTTACAAAATCGCTATCGGTGCTGGTTCCGGTGTAATTATTGCAAAGTGAAGCTACCGGCATATTCAAAACCAATCTTCCGCCTTGGCGAATTTCAAACTCTGCGTTTCTAAATTCTTTTGAAGGTTTGGTTTCATATAGGGCTTCGCCAGCTTTATTAACAGCCAATCCGGTTGTAAAACCAACACGTACTTCGTTAAATACAAATAACTCATTTGTAGGCAACTTTCCTTTGTCAATGTTGCTAATACCTTGGGCTTTTTCCGTTGTACTGTTAACAAACTCATGAATACCGCCAGCACCGTTAATGCTACTGCGTACAAACAACTCATACGGCTGTACTGTGATGTCGTTTTGGTTGTTAACTAAATCTTTTTGCAAGCTGCTACTTACCGCGCTTGCTGGAAGCAATACCGTCATAATGAAGGCTAATACTACCGAGTGTGCAAAAGTGTTTCTTAAATCGTTCATCTTTTTGATTTTTTGTGATGATTATACAATTAATTAAAGGTTCGTTGTTTAGATTTTATCCAGGTCTAAACCCCTGTAAAACTTGTGTCTTGTGTGTTTCCACCATCCCAAACGGTTTCCCATTCAATCTCACGAATTGCCGGGCTTGCCAACATTGGGTAATATTGCGGTGGCATTTGATCGTTTGGCTGGTCGCAAGGACATCCTAAGCCCATTGCATCCTGCAAAAACTTTTGTGGCATGTCCGGGTTGGATTTTTTGGTTATCATTTTGGCAGCTTGCGCGTCTAATAGATCGCCAGCTTGTTCAGCAGCAACGCCAACGAGTGCGGGTACTACCAAATCGGCGTTCTTGCCTTTGTAGGCTGCGGCAGCAATAACCGCTAAAACAGCAGCGCCGCCTTTTACAAGTTGGGCTTGCTTTTCATCTTTGGCAGGAACAAGGCCGACAACGCCGCGCCCTACTCTCTTTCCGCCTTCAAATGCTAATAGGCCTTTACCTACTTGCATCACGTCTTTGGATTTTGGTGTTTTAAACTTCATTTTATACTTGATTTTGGGTTTGGGTTACTTTTTTCTTTTACCAGCTTTGCGCTTTTTTCCTTTTGGGCCGTTCAATCCGCTGGATTTGCTTTTCTTTTTTGGCATAAGCAGAAGGTATGCGCCAACTGCAAGCGCGCCGAAAATTAAAACTTGGGTTGTGCTGTTCTTTTTTGCGTTGGCATAAGGAATAATATCATAACCGCCATTTCGTTCAACTGCGGCCTCATAACTAAGGCCAAGGCCAGGGTTTTTGTAGTTTTGCATAACTTCTATTTTAAATATTTATATAATCCTATTGCCAATACTGTAAATGCGGCAATAGTTAGGTTTTTGTTTGTTTTTGGTGCGTTGGGGTTTGGGCCTGTTTTTACGGCAACCGGTTCAAGTTGTGTGGGGCCGCTTGGTACATTTCCGCCGCTTGTGGGTTCGCCATGTCCTGGAATATATGGTACTCCGCTTGTGGGAAGCCCCAACAGTTTTAATAATGTTGTGCTGGGGGTGTACCCTGGGTTTTGCGATCTATAAGAATTGAAATAGCTTAAATTTTTATCTTTTTTATAGTGATCGTAAATAGTTTTTTCAACTGCGGAAAGTGTATAATACTCCGGGGGGTAATTACTGTTATTTCCGCC